>ERZ1026772.412-NODE-412-length-31762-cov-89.940707_pt1 | contig 31762 bp, 43 predicted proteins | sample MGYA00380124_ERZ1026772 | MGnify/ENA primary metagenome ERZ1026772 (study PRJEB33269, sample SAMEA4719760) | human gut metagenome | biome: human-associated habitat; feature: organic feature; material: feces | place: Cameroon | collected 2013-10 ...
GCAATTAAGCCACTTTAGAACATTTTATTGATTTACAAGTGTTAAAGTACCGATTTCATCAAGCTAGCTAAGGATAAAGATACCGATGTAACTGTTTGGGATTATTATGGTGATTCTTATCGTTTAATTTATGATAATGGTGAGTTCCACTTAGTAAGTACCGAACTATATTCTCTTTATGATAATTTAGGATATGATGCAGGTAATGCAGCTATCGAAAAAAGTATAAAAGAAGACAAGTAGTCTTCTTTTTGCTAGAATTGAAATATGTATAAAAAGACAATTTATGAGTTCAATTCTAATTTAGCCTCAAAAGAATCTATTCCAGGTGGTGGCAGTGCCAGTGCTTTAGTTGGAGCCTTATCTGCTTCTTTAGCCAATATGGCTATTGAGCTTACTTATGGTAAGAAGAAGTATCTTGAATATGAGGAACAATTAAGGGAAATATCTATTGAATTAAAAAACTTGAGTGAGAAGTTGCTGGAGGCAATCAATGATGATGCTAAGGCTTTTTATCCTTTGAGTAGATGTTATTCTATGGATAAATCTGATCCTGAATATATGATTAAATTGGAAAAGTGTTTACAGGACGCGGCAATTCCGCCTTTGTCTATTATGAAATATAGTGCTAGGGTAATTGAACTTGATAGTATTTTAAAGGATATTACTTCAAAGATTATGGTATCGGATGTGGGTACTTCAGTGTCTTTGGCTTTAGGCACTTTAAGAGGTGCTTATTTAAATGTTTTAGTTAACACAAGGCTTATGAAAGATAGGGAATATGCGACTAATCTTGAACAATTGAGTGAAAAGATGCTTGTTAAGTATTCAGTTTTGGCAAATCAAACATATAATGATGTTTTAGAAAGATTATAGAATGGCAAATATATTAAGTGGTAAAGAGGTAGCTAAGGCTATTGATGAAGAAAGCCTTCTTTTAAAGGGCGATAAAAAGCTTACTTTAGCTTTATTTAAAGTAGGAAATAAGAATAATGATTCTTCTTATGAAAGAGGAATTTTTAAGAAGTGTGAGAAGCTTGGAATTGAAGTTAGAGAATTTAACTTCGAGCCCGATGTAGCTAGTGAAGTTTTTTATAATACGTTAGATAGAGTAAACAATGATGAAAATGTAGATGCAATCTTAATATTTAGACCATTACCATTTGATGAAAGAGATATCAATAAATACTTATCTATTAAGAAAGATGTTGATGCTTGTTTAGATTTATCATTAGCATCTTGTTTTTTAGATAATGACGAGGCCTTTAAACCGTGTACGGCTGAATCGGTGATGAGAATATTAAAATATTACAATATCGAATTAAGTGGTAAGAAGGTTGCAGTACTTGGTAGATCTGCTGTTATTGGTAAGCCTGTTAGTATGATGTTACTAAAAGAAAACGCAACGGTTACGATTGTGCATAGTAAAAGTGTTGGTGTTGAAGAGATATGTAGGGAAGCTGATATTTTAATTTGTGCTACAGGTAAGATGGAATCAGTGACTAAGGATTATGTAAATAGTAGGCAAACTATTATTGATGTTGGTTTAAATTATAATGAGGCTAAACACAAATTGTGTGGTGATGTCTTGTTTGATGAGGTGGAACCACTTGTTAAAAATATTACACCAGTACCTGGTGGGGTTGGTGCTTTGACTACTTCGATTCTTTTAAATCATGTAGTTAAGACGATTAGATAAATAGTTCAACAATTAATACCGTAATAACACACATTGAGGCTACGCCCATTAGTTTCATGCCTTTAACAGAGGCGATAATGCCAACAACTAACGAAATAGCTCCTGCAATAGGAGAATTAGTAGCTTCGATAATAGCTGGGAAGGTCATGACAGCTAGGGTAACATAGGGGACATAATATAAAAATGATTTAAGAAAGGGATTGGTAATCTCTTTTCTTATTAGTATTAAGGGTAGGGCTCTTATGATAAAAGTAGTAAGAACCATGATAAAAATATATGTCCAGGTATTATGCATCTTCTTGTCCTCTTGGTGCTATTTTAGCTACTGTTAATGAGATTAATATTGTTAGGATGATGGTTCTTGAGCCACTATCTAAATTGTTTAAGATTGGTAGATAATATGAACTTAAAAAGCTCAATATAAATGATATTATTACGGCTATTTTAACAGCCTTATCTTTTTTACAAGGTGGAATGATGATAGCGATAAACATACCATATAGGGCTACCGATAGACCTGATATGATTCTATCCGGTAGGATATTACCAGCTAAGATACCACATAGAGTTCCTAAGCCCCATAGTGAGGTAGCTGGTAAGATAGCGCCAAAGGTATATTCGGGTATAATCTTTTTACTTTTAGCTATTGTGATCGCAAAAATTTCATCAGTAATATAGAAACTTAAAATAAGTCTATGTAGTAGTGTGGTGTTTTCATCACATCTTTGAGATAAGACAGCAGACATTAAAAGATATCTTAAAGAGGCTATGATAGTCATTATTATCATGTGCATATAGGTAGCATTAGAGGCTATTACCATAAAGCCTGCATATTCTCCTGCTGAGGCGTTTGTTAAAAGTGAGGCTACTAAGCCTTGTATTGGTGATAAGCCTATAGATGAAGCAAAAACGCCTAATGAGAAGGCAACCGCAAAATATCCAATTCCAATAGGTAAACCGTCTTTAAGGCCTTGCCTAAAATAACTTTGGTCCATGTTTAAAATTATAACGCTAAGAAGTATAATTTGTTCGAGGTATTTAAATTTATGAAAATTGGAATGATTATTGCGATTGAAAAGGAATTAAAGAGTTTTCTTGAAAGCAATTACGAAGTGGAAACGCTTTGTGTAAAAAACAGAGTAGTCTATAAGACTAAGATTGATGATAATGAATTATATGTTATTAAGTCAGGTTGTGGACAGATTGATGCAGCTAGTGCTTGTCAATTTTTGATTGATAAGTTCGAAGTAGAAATCATGTTGAATTATGGTGTTACTGGTGCTTTGGTAGAAGGACTTGCTGTATCTGATTTGTTTATAGTAAAGGGTGCAATCAATCATGATTTTGATACATCTTGTATTGATGATGTCTTGCCTCATCAATACTTAGATGTGGATAGTGTGGCTTTACCTTTGGATAATGATTTGATTACTTTGGCTTTAAGTATTAAGCCTGATTTAAGAATTTGTAACTGTGCTAGTGGTGATCGTTTTATTGAAAAGTTAGAAGATAAGCATAATTTAGCGAAGCTTGATTGTTCAATTTGTGATATGGAAATTGCTGGTATTACAAGAACTTGTATGTTGAATGGTATTAGAGTTTTATCGATTAAATGTATTTCAGATACGATTGATGGTGATGGCCAAATGTTTGTGGAAAATGTGTCTAAGGCTAGCGCCAAGGCCTTTGATTTGATTGATAAAATCATGAAGGCTTTATAAACAAAAGACCTATTAGGTGATAGAATAGAAATGTGAATTTTTGAGTAAGTACTCAAAAAAGCATATATATGCAATAGGAGAAACAAATGTATAAGATTTTAGCAAAAGATTCACTTAATCCTACTGTATCAAGAATGACAGTAGAGGCACCATTTGTAGCTAAGAAGGCTAAGGCTGGCCAATTTATTATTTTAAGAGTAAGTGAAACAGGTGAGAGAATCCCTCTAACAATTGCGGACAGCAATCCAGAAACTGGTGCTGTTACAATCATTTATCAAATCGTTGGAGCTACTACTTTAGAGCTTGATCAAAAGAAGGTTGGCGAAGAGTTGACTGACTTTGTGGGTCCTTTAGGTGTTCCAACTGAGGTTGAAGGATTGAAGGATGTATGTGTTGTCGGCGGTGGTGTAGGTTGCGCTATCGCTTTACCAGTTGCAAAGGCTTTAAAGGAAGCTGGTTGCAACGTTACTAGTATTATCGGTTTTAGAAACAAGGACTTATTGATTCTTGAAGATGAATTTAAGGCTGTTTCTAATGAATTGATCGTTATGACTGATGATGGTTCTTATGCACGTCAGGGTAATGTAACAGTTCCTTTGAAGGAAATGCTAGATGCTGGTAAGCATTTTGATAAAGTTATTACAATTGGACCACTTATCATGATGAAGTTTGTAGTAATTACTTGTAAGGAATTCAATGTACCAGTTGATTGTTCAATGAATCCTATCATGATTGATGGTACTGGTATGTGCGGTGGTTGCCGTTTAACTTTAAATATTGATGGTAAGAAGGTTACTAAGTTTGCGTGTGTTGATGGCCCAGATTTCAATGGTTATGAAATTGATTTTGATGAGGCTATGAGTAGAGGTAGAATGTATTCTACTTTTGAAAGACACAAATATGATGAAGCATGTAACTTATTTAAGAAGGGAGCTTAGTAATTATGCCTAATATGAAATTAGAAAAGAATCCAATGCCTATTCAAGACCCTATTGAAAGAGGTCATAACTTTAAGGAAGTTGCTTTGGGTTATACTGAAGAAATCGCTCTTGATGAAGCTGAAAGATGTTTAAATTGTCGTAATCCTAGATGTGTTGAGGGTTGTCCTGTAAATATCCATATTCCTGAATTCATTACTAAGATTAAGGAAAAGGATTATGAAGGTGCTTATAATGTAATTTCATTATCATCTTCTTTACCTGCAGTTTGTGGTAGAGTTTGTCCACAAGAAACTCAATGTGAATCTAAGTGTGTTAGAGGTATCAAGGGTGAACCTGTTGGTATCGGTAGACTTGAAAGATTTGTTGCTGATTATCATTTAGCTCATGATCATGATGTTGTAAAACCTGCTTCTAATGGTCATAGAGTTGCGGTTGTTGGTTCTGGTCCTAGTGGTTTAACTTGTGCTGGTGACTTAGCTAAGAAGGGTTATGAAGTAACGATTTTCGAAGCTTTACATACTGCTGGTGGTGTTCTTGTTTATGGTATTCCTGAATTCAGACTTCCTAAGTCAATTGTTTCTAAGGAAGTTGATAACTTAAAGAAGTTAGGTGTTACTGTTGATACAAACGTAGTTATCGGTAAGTCAATTACTGTTGATGAATTATTAGAAGAATATGAAGCTGTATATATTGGTTCTGGTGCTGGTCTTCCTTCATTTATGAATATTCCAGGTGAATCTTTAAATGGTGTTTATTCTGCAAATGAATTCTTAACTAGATCAAATCTTATGAAGGCTTATGAGAATGATCCTGTTACTCCTATTATGAAGGGTGGCAAGGTTGCAATCGTTGGTGGTGGTAACGTTGCGATGGATGCTGCTAGAACCGCTTTAAGACTTGGTGCTGAAAAGGTTTATGTAATTTATAGAAGATCTTTAGAAGAACTTCCTGCTAGAAAAGAAGAAGTTGAACACGCTATGGAAGAGGGTATCGACTTCAAATTATTGAATAATCCAGTTGAAATCCTTGGTTATCATAATCCTGATGATCCTCGTGATCCTAAGAATAACTTCGTTACTGGTATTAAGTGCATTAAGATGGAACTTGGTGAACCTGATGCAAGTGGTAGAAGAAGACCAGTTGAGATTCCTGGTTCTGAATTTGAATTAGAAGTTGATACTGTTGTTATTTCTATCGGTACTTCTCCTAACCCTCTAATTAAGTCAACTACTAGTGGTCTAGAAGTTACTAAGAAGGGTGGTATCATCGTTGATGATGGTGGTAAGACTACTAAGGATAAGGTATATGCTGGTGGTGATGCTGTTACAGGTGCTGCAACAGTTATCTCAGCTATGGGTGCCGGTAAGTTAGCTGCTAAGTCAATTGACGAATATTTAAGCAAATAAGTAATGATAAAAGAGGCTGTCTAAAACCTAAGTGTAAAACTTAAGGCTAGATAGCCTTTTGTTATCATTTTAAAATATCTATATTTTAGATATAAATTATTAAGTAAATTCTTAATTTATTTTTTCCTTAACCATAATTTAAAAGTAGAAAAACACTTTTATCTTCAATAAGACTTTATAATATCAGGGTTTTTGAGCTGTATTTTAAGTTTCTGATTCTTGAAATTTAAAACTCAAGAGTTCAATACTATTTATTTGGTTTTTTGGTTTTTTATGGCTATTTTGTTTGATTTTTGATAAGGAATAGTTTTGTATGTATTCTAACTGTTATGCGAAGTTAAGGTTAGTAGTTAATGTATAATATATATATATATAAAGGATCTAGATAACTAAGAAGAGAGGTTTGGCCATGGGTGTTTTGTTAGTACTTTATACTATTGCAGGATTTATTATTGTTGCATCCGCTATAGATGTTGTCTTTAAAAATGGTAAAATAGACAATTCTATTTTTTATTTTTCAATAGTGATGGCAATTTTAACGCCAATTTTAGTTTTTGCAATTATTGTCCCTAATATTATAGTGCAAGGTCCTCGCGAAGAATATTCAACAATTATATCTTCAACAGGTAAGACTTATCATACTATGGTTGAATATAATATAGAAAAAATTGAATCGTATAGTTATGATGATGAGGTCGAATACAGTATGGGTTATTATCCAAAGAAAATACTTTGGAGTAATGGCGGAATTATTTGGAATAGTTTTGATGAATATGGAGAAATAGGAGACAAAGTCTCGTTTATGGATTCTTCAAGCTCAAATGAGTACTATGTAATTATCCCAAATTTCAGTTTTTCTCTTAAAGAGCAATTTAATGAGCTTAGTTTTGTTGATAAAATCGCATACGTTTTAATATTTAGTTCATCAATTATTTTAATTTATAAAAAAATTTCAAATACAAAAAACCATACCTATATTTGACTCAAAAAATTTTTTGATTGGTTTGCTATATTTTTTAATAATTGTTCTAAGATACTTATACCTTTTTCGATATTATCCTTGTTGAAACAAGAATAATTGACAATCAGAGTATGAGTATCTTTCTTTTCATGCATAAAATGAGATAAGGGATATATCTTTATTTTTAATGTTTTAGCAATTTCAAGTACTTTTTCATCACTTACCTTATAAGGATAGGTAATTAGTACATGTAATCCTAAGTCCGCTTCTTTTAGGATTAGATTATGTTTATTACTTAAACTTGTCATCTTTTCAATAAAGATATTCCTAATATCCTGATATCTTTTCTTTTTCTTATTTAAATATCTTTCGTAAGCACCCGAACTTATAAATTCGGCTAGAATTAATTGTTCTAACTTTGAGACATTACATTTAAAAGTAGACATCTTGTTTTCATATTCATTGACAAGCCTTTTAGGAAGTACCATATAGGCTATTCTAAAACCAGGATTAAGAGTTAATGAGAAGGTGTTTAAATAGACAATATTATTATCATCTAATGTGAATAGAGGGTTAATTAGTTTGCCCTTGAGTCTTAATTCAACATCATAATCATCTTCAACAATAATAGAATCATTATCTTTGGCCCACTTAATCAATTCATAGCGTCTAGATATGGGCATAACTATACCACTAGGATAGTGGTGATTGGTTGATACATGGACGATATCAACCTTTGATTTCTTTAATTCAGAGATGTTAATACCATTTTCATCTAATTTAATGTATTTATATTTAAGATCATTTAATTTATATATTGAAGAAATATTTTGGTAACCGGGATCTTCTAGTCCATATTTTATCTTTCTACCAAAGAAATTGATTAGATTATTATAGGAATTATCACTACCTGAGGTGATGATTATTTGTTTATAGGAAACATTCATTGCCAAATTATTATTAAGATAATTGGCTATCGCTTTTCTTAAGGGCTGTTCACCAAAACTTTGAGGTTTATTAAATAATAATTCTTTATTGTCATTCAAGATTTTACGTTCTATCTTTTGCCAATTAGAAAATGGGAAGTTCAAGATATCACCATTGTTGTTTCTAAAGTCAAAGAGGTAATTATCATTATTTGGTTCAAAATTATAATTGTTATTGGGTTCATGTTTGGCAAGAACTTCGATATCACATACAAAGTAGCCAATTCGCTCTTTACTATAGATATAACCTTCACTTTCAAGTTGTTCTAGGGCAGTGGCTACCGTGATTAGTGAAACATTAAAGGCTTCACTTAATTTTCTTTTTGAGGGTATTTTAAAGTTTGGTAGCCACTGTTTGTGTTTGATTTTATCGATTACATATTCATAGATTTCTAAATATAATATCTTTTTCATCTGGTCTTATTAAAATATTCAAAACTGGTTATTTTTATATAACCAATACTATTATATACTTCCTATTGAGGTGATGATTATGAAAAAGAATTCAGTGTTAAAAATATCGATGGTTGGTCTAATGGCGGCCTTATGTTATGTGGCTTTTACCTTCCTACAAATTAAGATTCCAACCCCTGTTGGTTATACTTCTTTCCATTTAGGAAATACTTTCTGCGTGCTAGCTGCATTATTATTAGGTGGTTTACCAGGAGGGCTTGCAGGAGCTATTGGTATGGGCATTGGTGATATCTTAGATCCAGTTTATATTGCGGTTGCGCCTAAGACTCTTGTTTTAAAGATGGGTATTGGTTTGGTTACTGGTTATTTTGCCCATAAGGTTTATAAGATTAATAAGAATAGTGGCAAGGATTTAAGAATTGCGGTTTTTAAGTCTTGTGCCTTTGGGATGATTTTTAACTGTATTGGTGAACCTTTGTTCTCTTATGTATATTATTTGGTTATTTTAAAGAATGCTCAAAAGGCGATTACTTATTTAGCTTTTGCGAAGTTTGTGACTACTTTTGTCAATGCAGTGTTGGCTGTAATTATTGCATCTTTAATCTATTTGGCATTATATCCAAGACTTAAAGAAAGTGGTTTACTAGATAAGGTTAGTCCTGAAGAGTAATTTACACATTTTATAAAAATAGTGTTATATTAATTACATGAATTATATGTTGACTAGAAATTGTTGTTGTTGTAAGGAGTATATGCAAATATAACAATTTTCTTGTCGACTTTTTCATTTTTATATTTTATATGAGGAGATTTTCGATAAGAGAATCTCTTTTTTGTTTATTGGGAGGTTTTAAATGATTAAACAAAATATTACAGAACTAATTGGTAAAACACCTTTGGTTGAATTAAAGAAATATGAGGAATATGTAGGTGCTAAGGCTAATATTATCGCTAAGCTTGAATATTTAAATCCAGCAGGTTCTATTAAGGATAGAGTAGCCTTATCTATTGTAGAAGATTATGAAGAAAGAGGTTTATTAAGAGAAGGTTCTACTATTATTGAACCAACAAGCGGTAATACAGGTATTGGTTTGGCTATGGTTTGTGCTTATAAGGGCTATCATTTGATTATTACGATGCCAAGTACGATGTCAAAGGAAAGAATTGATTTGATGAAGGCTTATGGTGCTGAAGTTATTCTTACTGATGGTAAAAAGGGTATGAAGGGTGCTATTGAAAAGGCTAATGAACTACATGAGACTATTCCTGACTCTATAATTGCGGGACAATTTGAAAATAGTGCTAATCCTTTAGCTCACTATAAGACAACAGGTCCTGAGATTTATAAGGATAGCGAAGGCAAGGTAGATATCTTGGTAGCTGGTATTGGAACAGGTGGCACTATTACTGGTATTGGTAAGTATCTTAAGGAACAAAATGAAAATGTTGAGATAGTTGGTGTAGAACCTTTTGATTCACCAGTATTGACTAAGGGAACAAGTGGTCCTCATAAGCTTCAGGGTATTGGTGCTGGTTTTGTGCCTGATACTTTGGACAGGGATGTTTATGATAGGGTTGTTACGGTTAAAACTGAAGAGGCTTATGATACGTTAAAGAATTTAGCTAAGCTAGAGGGAATCTTTGTGGGGGTGTCAAGCGGTGCGGCTTTATGTGCGGCTAGTTTATTAGCTAAGGAAGAAGAGAATAGGGGTAAGAATATAGTGGTAATTTTACCTGATGGCGGTAATCGTTATTTATCACTAAATTTGTTTGATTAAGATGATTTTTAGAGATTTAAAAAGGCAAGTAGAGAATATTAAGAAAAGCGATCCTGCCGCAAGAAATACACTTTCAATAATTTTGTTGTATCCTTCGATTCATGCCATCTTCTTTTATAGGATTGCTCATTTCTTAAATAATCTTCATCTATACTTCTTAGCTAGACTAATTTCACAAATTACTAGGTTTTTTACAGGTATTGAAATTCATCCTGGAGCTACTATTGGTAGGGGTTTGTTTATAGACCATGGAATGGGTGTGGTAATTGGGGAAACGACAATTATTAAAGATGATGTTAAAATGTATCATGGAGTTACACTTGGAGGCAGAGGTAATTCTGTTGGTAAGCGTCATCCTACAATTGGTAATAATGTAGAGATTGGTGCTGGTGCTAAGGTCTTGGGTAATATAGAACTTGGTGATAATGTGAAGGTTGGGGCTAATGCGATAGTCTTGCAGGATGTTCCAAACAATCATGTCGCGGTTGGTATTCCAGCTAGAATAAAGGAGGCAAGATGAATAAGTTATTTTTGGTGCTAATATTGTTGTTTAGTTTGACTGCTTGTAAACAAGATGTTGAAGATGATGATAATGTGGGCGGTGGTAATAATGCCTGTAGTTTAGATTCGGATTGTGATGATGATACAAGTGTTGATTATTTGATTGCGAAGAATCAAATTACTTTAGATGAGCTTTATAAGAAAATTGATAATAAGGAAAGTTTTGTCTTGTATATGTATTTTGATAAGTGTCCTTGGTGTAAGGAACTTGGTCCTGTTGTGTCTGATGTAGTTGAGGATGATCAAAGATTATTAAATATGACATATTCTTTTAATGTTAGACCAGATGGTGAAAGAGATCATGATTATCGTTATACAAATGATGATGGTGAATTTAATTATCCTGAGTTTAAAGCTTTATATGATTATGTTTATGATTTCTTGGGCGAGGATAAGAAAGTCTATGTTCCAACGCTGATGTTTGTAAGAAACGGTGAAATAGTTTATTATCATGTAGGTACTGTTGATGGACACGATGCTGATAAACGTACTATGACCGAGGAAGAAAAGGATCAGTTAGAGGATTATATAGAGGAGTATTATTCAATTTATGAAGAAAATTAAGAAGGGTAAGAATCTTTACTACTTTGTCTTATTAGGCTTTATTCTTTCAATCATCTATTCAATTTGTATGATTGTCTATGCACCTAGTGAGGAAGTTGATACATTATTTAGACAAAAGAGTGATTATGTGTTGATGTTGTTGCAGTGTATTCTTGGCATTTTTGCCATGAATCTTCCAAGTTTCATCAATCGAAAGTTTAATGTGACTATTCCTAATAACACTATAATCGCATATTTGATTTTCTTATATGCAGCTATTGTCCTGGGTGAGGTTAGATCTTTCTATTATCGTTTTACTTATTGGGATACAGTGTTACATGCTTTCTCAGCGGGCATGCTAGGATCTTTGGGTTTTGATATCGTCAATGTTTTAAATAAGACTGCAGATGATAAGGAGTTAAAGTTGTCACCTTTCTTTGTGGCGATGTTCTCTTTCTGCTTTGCGGTTTCTATTGGTGTTTTATGGGAAATCTATGAGTTCTCATTTGATGGTATTTTACATTTGAATATGCAAAAGTTTAGACTTGAGGATGGTACCAATTTGATTGGTAGAGAGGCTTTAAGAGATACGATGGATGATTTGATTATTGATTGTGTTGGTGCTTTGACTACTTCTGCTATTGGTTATTTTGGTTTAAAACATTCTAAGGCTAAGAATTTGGATACAAAGTCTGATATAAAAGTCTAACTATAATGCTTAGGCTTTTTGTATTGGGTGTTGAGCTTTTGTGTAATTTCCTATTTACATTTGTATTATAAAAGTGTATTATAAATGAGCATGTGGCGGTTGTGGTGAAGTTGGTTAACACACCAGATTGTGGCTCTGGCATTCGTGGGTTCGAGTCCCATCAATCGCCCCATATGATTAAAAATATAGAGAGTTCCAAATTGATGGGACTCTCTTTTGCTTTTTCTATTGTTTCTTTAGATAATTGATCACATTAATAAATTCAATATTAGCTCTTTTAATCATAGCTTCCTTAGTATAATAGGCTACATGAGGCGTAAGGATTGTGTTCTTGGCATTTAATAATGGGTAATCAGCATTTAAAGGTGGTTCATAGTCGAATACATCAATACCAGCTCCTTTTATTCTTTCTTCATTTAAGGCTTTAGCTAAGGCTATATTATCGACTACAGCACCTCTTGCACAGTTAATTAAGATAGCATTTCTTTTCATCTTATTGATCTTTTCATCATCGATAAAATGATATGTTTCTTCATTACTTGGGATATGTAAAGAGATGATATCACTTTGTGCTAATAGTTCATCTATTGTTACTTGAGTAACATTAGGATTATTAATAGTGCTTCTTTGGTAGCCTAAAACATTACAGCCAAAGGCGTTAAAAAGATTAGCTGTTTTATTTCCAATCTTACCTAAACCTATAATTCCTACTGTCTTGTTTTCTAGTTCTTCGCCAATTAAAGAAGCGTTTGTTTGGCAATTTCTAGTTGCCAAGTCAGCTTCATTGATCTTTCTTAATAGATTTAGTGTTAAACCGATTACTAGTTCACTAACCGCAACATTAGAATAGTTAGGACAGTTTAAAACTTCGATGTTTCTTTCTTTACAAGCCTTTAAATCTACATGATCGATACCTGCAAAAGCCACCGCAATTAGTTTTAGTTTATTAGCTTGTAGGATAACTTCTTTAGGATAAGGATTGTTGGCAATCATTACAATATCTTGATCCTTGCTTCGTTTGATTAGTTCATTTATATCTGTTGTTTTTGTGTTGTAGTAAGTGAAGTTGTGTCCCATATCAATAAGGGGTTTACTTAATTTTTCTATTTCTTGTTCACTTATTCCGATTGGTTCTAAAAGACTTATGTTCATATTCGCACCTCTTATACTATTATAGATATATGGTTAAAGTTGGTGAAAGATATTTTGAGTTAAAAGTAACTCGTAAGAATATGAAGAATATTTATCTTAGGGTAAGAAATGAAGTGTTAGAAGTTACTTGTCCTAAGTGGGTGTCTTATGATGATGTGTTAAGGTTTATTAAGAATAAGGAAGAATGGATTCTTAAGGTTGTTGAGAAGAAGTCAGACTCGAAACTTGTAGTCGATGATAATATCTATTATCTTGGCAAGAAATATCATTTGAATATAGTGCAGGGTAGAAGTAGGGTTAGAATTAATGGTGATGAACTTACTATTTATTCTAGTAAGAGTGATATGGAAGATGTTTTAAAGACTTTTTATAAAGAGGGTTCTAAGAAGTTATTGTCTTTAATTAAGGAAAAAGAAGGCAAGTATTTAGATATTATTAATGATTATGGTTATCGTTTAAATCCTAATTATAAATTTAGAATATTGAAGTCAGCTTGGGGAATTAATTATCCTAAGAAGAATTTGATTACTATTAATGAGAAGCTTATTCATTTTGATGATAAGTATTTAGAAGCGGTGTTGTGGCATGAAATGTTACATTTTATTATTCCTAATCATTCCAAGAGGTTTCATGAGATATTGAGTTACCATATGCCTGAGTATAATACTTTAATTAAGGAAATTTATTAGTATATAATATTTTTTAGGGAGGTAATACTTATGTTATTTATCTATATTTTGATTATGTATGCATTACTTGGTGCCTTAGGTTTGGTTGTCAGCACAGCAACTGTTCTTGTGATTGGCCTTCTATATTATGTTTTATATGCGATTGGTTCATACATGATGTTTACTAAGGCTAATAAGCCAGGATGGTGGGCTTTTATTCCTTTGTTTAACGAGTATCAATTGTTTAAGATGGCATGGGATCAATATGCTTTCTGGGCTTATTTCATTTTGAATTTCTTTAATAAGCCTAATGATGAAACAGGTAGAAAGAGTTTCTTTGCGATATTGTGTGGAATTATCGTGTTTGGTATTGAACTTGTATTTACTAATAAGCTTGCAAGAGCATATGGTAAGGGTACAGCCTTTGGTTTAGGCCTATTGTTTTTCCAACCAATCTTTATTATGATTTTAGGTTTGGGCGATAGTGAGTATTTAGGTCCACAAATGTAATCATATAATCTCTAGTTTGTCTAGAGATTTTTAATTTCTTTTGTCAAAAATGAAAACGGTTACATTTTTTGAAAAGTATTTTAAGAAATATCCTTGTAGTTATGATTTTTACTTCTTATAATGAAGTCAAGGTAAAAGATTATGAAAGTACACAATGCAATAAAAGGACTAAATAAAGTAGTTGGGGTAAGTGCCCCAGGTGTTGTATTGTGTAAAATTAATTCTTTATAGTGAACGTGCGCTTGCGTTCACTTTTTTTATCAAAAGGAGGATAAAACAATGACACAAGAATTAAACAAGAATTTCTACGCTGCAGTAAAGGAAGGAAACTTAGACTTAGTCAAGAAGTTAGTGGAAGAGGGTGCTGACGTTGAGACTACTAACACTGAAGGCAGATCTGCACTAGCTAGAGCAAGTAAGAGAGGTTATGATAATGTGGTTGCTTACTTACTTGAAAAGGGTGCTGATGTAAGAAGTAGAGATGTTGAAAACAAGACTGCTTTAATGGGTGCTGCTAAGAAGGGTCATTTAGCTATCGTTAAGATGCTAGTTGAGGCTGGAGCTAATGTTAATGCGAGAGATAATAAACAAAGAAGTGCATTAATCAGAGCTAGTTATGAAGGTAGAACTGATGTTGTTGAATATTTGATTGATAATGGTGCTGATTTAGAGGTTAAGGATGAAGAGGGTAGAACCGCTTTAATCGACGCAATTAATGCTGGCAAGGTAGAGACTGTTCATTTACTACTAAATAAGGGTGCTAATGTGAATGCTCAAGATAATAAGGGTTGTAATGCACTTATGAGAGCTTGCTACCAAGGTAATGTTGATGAAGTTGTTTATTTAGTTAATAAGGGTGCTGATAAAGAAGCTAAGGATATTAATGGTAAGACTTGTAGAGATTATTTCAGAAACGGTGTACCTCAAGAATTGGAGAGTGTGATCTAGTATGATTGAATATGAAGGAAAAGACATTCGTAATGTCGTATTATTAGGTCACGCTGGTAGTGGCAAGTCTACTTTCATTGAAAGTGCTTTATTGTTAACTAATGAAATCGATAGAATGGGTAATAGTTCTGATGGTTCTTTGGCAATGGACTATGATCCTGAAGAAGCTAAAAGAGGTTTGTCAGTTTATTCATCTATCGCTCCTATTCAATGGAAGGGTAGAAAGATTAACTTTATTGATACACCAGGATATCTAGATTATGAAGGTGATATGGTATCCGGTGCTAGTGTTGCTGACTTAGCTTTGATTTTCGTTTCTGGTAAAGAAGGACAACAATCAGGTACTGAAAAAGCTGCAAACTTAGCTATTAAGCTTGGTATTCCAATTTGTTTCTTAATTAATAATGCTGATGAGGGTATTAAGTTTGAAGAAATCGCTAAGAGTTTAACTGATGTCTATGGTAGAGGTGCTGTTCCTTTCTTGATTCCTGAGATGGATGGCAATAAGATGATTGGTGTTAGAAACACTATCTATGAAGAAAATGATCCATATTATAATGAAATCATGGAAGTTGTGGCTTCTGCCAATGATGAGATGATGGAAAAGTTCTTTGCGGGTGAGACTTTCACTAAGGAAGAGAAGAAGTTTGGTTTGAAACAAGCTTTAAGAAATAATGAAATTAAGCCAATCTTGGGTAGTTGTGCTATTTCTGGTTATGGTGTTGGTGAAGTATTAAGTTTTATTTGTAACTTTGCACCAGTTCATTGTGAAAAGGGTACTATCGAGGTTGATGGTAAGACTGTTGAAACTAAGGACGACGCTCCATTTACTGGTAGAGTATTTAAGACTGTGGTTGACCCATTTGTTGGTAAGATTTCTTATTTGAAGATTATGTCTGGTTCTTTGTCATTATCTACTCCTTTATATAATGCGAATAAAGATGTAAGTGAAAAAGCAGGTGCTTTATATGTAATGTGTGGTAAGAAACAACAAACTGTTGATAAGGCGTACTGTGGTGATATTGTTGCGCTTACTAAGTTATCTCAAACAGAGACTTGTGATACTTTATGTACTAAGGATTTTGTTGTTAAGTATCCACCAATTGAATATCCTCGTCCAATGTTGGGCATGGCTATTTCTCCTAAGACTAAAGATGATGAAGATAAGATGTCTGATGCGTTGAAGAAGATTTTAATTGAGGATAAGTCAATTAATCTTGTTAGAAACGCTGAGACAGGTGAGCAAGTATTGTATTGTGTTGGTGATCAACAATTGGATGTTGTTGTTAATAAGTTAAAGAATCGTTATAAGGTTGAAATTAACTTGAAGGAACCTAAGGTTCAATATCGCGAAACAATCAGAGGTAAGTCTGAGGTTCAAGGTAAATATAAGAAACAAAATGGTGGTGCTGGTCAATTTGGTGATGTTTGGGTTCGTTTTGAATACAATCCAGATGAAGAAGATCTAGTATTTGCTGAGGAAGTATTCGGTGGCGCTGTTCCTAAGAACTTCTTCCCAAGTGTTGAAGCTGGTTTAAGAGCTTGTATGGCTAAGGGTCCTTTAGCTGGTTGTAAGGTAGTTAATGTTAAGGCTACATTGTATGATGGTTCTTACCATCCGGTTGATTCTAAGCCTAATTCATTTGAAGCCGCTGCTAAGTTAGCATTTAAGAATGGTATTCCTAAGGCTAATCCAATGATTCTTGAGCCAATTGGTAAGGTTCATGTGGTTACTCCTGAGAAGTATGTTGGTGATCTAATTGGTGATTTTAATAAGCGTAGAGGTATGATTATGGATACAGGTCATACTGATGATGGTTATACAACTATTGATGCTGATGTTCCTATGGCTGAGATGCTTAAGTATGCGACTGAGCTTCGTTCTATGACTAAGGGAAGAGGTACTTATGTAATTGACTTTGATCGTTATGAGCCTGCTCCTAATAGTGTGGCTGAGAAGGTTATCGCTGCTGCAGCTAAAGACTTAAATGATGACGATATTGATTAGTTAAGCGCTTGCTGTTTGGCATAAGGTGGTCTATATGTATATATAGGCCACTTTTTATGTCATAATTGTGTTATGAGAAATTATGTATTAAAAGGTTGTATCGCCTATAGCGAAGATAAAGATAAGTTGAATACCTTGGATGGCTATTTAGTTTGCGAAAATGGATATTGTAAGGGAGTATTTGAAAAGCTACCTTCTAAATTTGATACTTATGAATTGTTGGATTATTCAAATAAGCTAATTATTCCCGGAATGATCGATTTACATATTCATGCATCTCAATATGCTTATAGAGGATTAGGCATGGATTATGAATTGTTGGATTGGCTTAAATATGAGGCTTTTGTGGAAGAAGCTAAGTTTGCTGATTTAGATTATAGTAAGAAGGCATATGAAATATTTGTCGATAATATTTTAAAGAGTGCTACAACTAGACTTTCAATATTTGCGTCAAGACATGTAGAGGCTACTACTTTACTTATGGAATTATTGGAAGAAAGTGGTCTTGTTTCTTATGTTGGTAAGGTTAATATGGATAGGGATGCACCTGTACCTTTGGTAGAGACTAATTCATATGAAGATACTGTTAGATGGTTGAATGATGTAAATAATAGATTTAAGAATACTTATCCTATTATTACACCTCGTTTTATTCTAAGTTGCACTGATGATTTAATGTATAATTTAGGTGAATTGGTAAGGGATTATAAGCTTCCTTTACAATCACATATTTCAGAGAATTTAGGTGAGATTGAGCTTGTTAAGAAATTGTGTCCTAATAGTCGTTTTTATGGTGATGCTTATGATGAATATAAGTTGTTTGGTGAAAATGTTAATGGCACTTATCCGGTAATTATGGCTCATTGTATCTATTCTTGTGATGAGGAATTAAAGATGATGAAAGATAGAGGGATCTTTGCAGTTCATTGTCCTTCTAGTAATATGAATGTTTCTAGTGGTATTGCACCTATGAGAAAATACTTAGATTTAGATTTAAATCTGGGTCTAGGTAGTGATGTAGCTGGAGGTACAAGTGAGTCAATGTTTCAAACTTTGACTAAGGCAATTGAAGTTTCTAAATTATATTGGAGATTAATTGACCAAAATGCAAAGGCTTTATCTTTTAAGGAAGCATTCTATTTGGCTACTATGGCTGGTGGTAAGTTCTTTGGTGATGTTGGTGCTTTTAAAGAAGGATATGAATTTGATGCGTTAGTGTTAGATGATTCTATCTTGAGGACAACTTTGGATTTATCAATAGAGGAAAGACTTGAAAGAGCTGTCTATTTATCGTTAGATTTACAAGGCGGTATTGTACATAAGTTTGTGAAAGGTAAGATGTTATTTTGATGGAATATAGAATTGTATTTGTTGTCTTCTTTTGTTTGTTGATGTTCTATTTAGCTTATAAGAATAGTGGCAGTGATGCGAAGAATATGATTAATTTTAAGCGTTATTCATGTGATGTTCAAAAGGCTATTAGAAAAGATGATGATTTAAAAAAGATTGCACCTGATGATAAAAGTGTTTTAACTTTAATGATTTCAAATTTGATTATTAATTTGATTTTGTTTGGTTTCTTTGGGGTTATCTTCAAGAAACAATTAGCTTTTACAAGCTATATGGATGCTTTTTTCTTCTTTTTAATCGCAGGAGAGCTTGTTAATTTATTTGATTTGTTGGTTATTCGTTTGTTGTGGTGGCCAAATACGAAAAGAATAAGATTCTCTATTCTTCCTAAGAAAGAATGTTATCAGGATTATAAGATGCATTTTAATATCTTTTTGATGAATATTCCTGTATATTTAGTTGTAGCCTTATTAGTGGCGCTATTTGTGAGGTAGTTATGAATAAACATATAGAAAAAGCGATGGAGCTAAGAGATAATCCTGATGTTCATTATAATTGTGCACAATCAATATTGTGTGCATATGCAGATGAACTTGGTTTAGACCAGGATACAGCTTTTAATTTAGGCTTTAACTTTGGTTCAGGTATGAAAAATGGAGGCACTTGTGGTGTTGTGACAGGTGGCCTTATGGTTTTGGGACTAAAGGGTGTTAATAATGTTTTGTTATTAAATGAATTTCGAAAGCGTATTATGGATAATCATGGTGGTCTTATTAATTGTGTTGATTTATTAAGAGTTAATAAGGAAAATGGTGGTGTTAAGAAGCTTCATTGTGATGGCATGATTAAGGAAGCTATTGAGATTATTGATGATATTGTATCTAGAGAGGCACTGTAATGGTGTCTTTTTAGTTTAATGGATAAATGTGATAGAATAAGTGTGTACAAGGATCCACTTATATGATCCCAAATGAAAACCCAGCACGGCTATGCTGGGTTTTGCTCTTCCTTGGGGTATTTACTAGGTTACTTGGTAATAAACGAAATCAAGACCTTTAGTAGACTACTAATGATCTCAACTAGAGCCATAGCCAATAATAGCTTTGTCTCTTTGTCCATACGTTTTCTCCACTTATAAAAACCCAAGGAAGTTAAAGAGTACGTCATATGCCGTCCTCCTATATCTTTATTGGAATAAAAATTAAAAATTCCTACATTTAATTTTATTTTTATAGATATTGGTGTATAAAGTAAGTGTCTTAATTTGAAAGGAGTTTTTCATGAAAAGACTTGTTATATATTATTCAAATAGTGGCAATACCAAAAGAGTTACCGAATATATTGCTTATAAGATAAATGCTGATATAGCTGAGATAAAACCTTTAAAAGATTTTCCTCAAGAGAGAAGTCAATTGATGAGAAAGGGATGTTTCCAAGTGTTCTTTAATGTTAAACCAAGTGTTGTTGGTGTTCCTGATAATATTTACGAATATGATGAAATTATTTTAGGTTCTCCTATTTGGGCAGGCAGTGTAGCTTCAATAGTTAATTCATTTCTTTATCGATATGATGTAAAGGATAAAATAGTTGGTTTATTTGTGACTAGTGGTAGGGGACATGGTGAAAGATGTATTAAAAAAATATCTAAGAAATTAAAGAATCTTAGATATTCGGTTTCACTTATTGGTGGCGCTAAGCATTCTAAAGAATTAGAAGACTTTATTAATAAGCTTATCTAATATAGAACATGATTTTAGTGATATATTCACTTTCATCACCGGTCGAAAGATAATCATTTATCGCAAATTCATAAGAATCGGAAATGATTTCTAGTTTATTTTCTCTACAATAGTCGATGATTCGTTTGTATGAGGTTCCAATAGATTGATAATCGCCTTTATGATAGGTTGTAACACATTTGCCTGCTGGTAATCCTTTTACCCCTTTTATAGAGGTTTTTTCTATTGGCAGAAAACAATATGTAGCTTCAATGCATCTATCTTCAAGAGCATGTTTTAAGGGAACTGAAGCACCGCTTTGAAAGAAAACCGGAAGATGTTCCTTATACGAGCGAACAAATAAGTTTTTAGTGGCAATACTGATGTTTTCCATAGTATAAGGTTTATCTACTTCTTGAAGCAAGATGTATTGATGGTTTGTATCTTCAATAAAAACATCACAATAGTTATCTAGGATATTAGCCGATTGTTCAAGTTGTTGACAACGATGTTCAACACGTGTTTTTATTAGTTCTAATTCTTGAATTTGATTTTGAATGATTGTTAGTTGTTTCCTTAAAGCTATAACAGAGGAATCTAATGTATAGTTTTTCATGTGTTCCTTTATTTCTTCAAGCGAAAAACCGATCTTTTTCATGATGCAAATAGTATCTAGATAATCTAGTTGATTAGCATGGTAGTAACGATAACCATTTTCAGGATCGATATAGGCAGGGGTAAATAGGCCTATCTTGTCATAGAAAATAAGTGTTTGTCTAGAGATATTTTGTAGCTTAGATAGTTCACCAATAGAGAAATAATTGTTCATAATAGCCTCCCTTGACTGTATAGTTACTATATAGTTTATTATAACATCGTATATCGGAGGTACTTATGAAAGAAAAAGTATTGAACTTTGGCAATAGATTCTTGGAAGAAATTACGGTAAAGAAGATCTTAATTATTATGTTAGGAGCTGGTATTTGTAGCTTTGGGATTCATAATATTCATCAAAGAACTAATATTACTGAAGGTGGTGTTATTGGATTAATGTTACTGATAGAACATTGGTTACATATTTCACCAGCTTATATCACACCGATTCTTGATTTGGCTTGTTACTTAACCGCTTTTAAGTATTTGGGTGGAAGTTTTATTGTGATTTCAATTATCTCAACATTCTTTGTATCTAGTTTCTATAAGCTTTGGGAACTATTTCCGTTTATGTTACCAGAGTTATCATCTAAGCCATTATTAGCTGCGATATTAGGTGGTATCTTTGTAGGTGCTGGTGTTGGTTTAATTGTAAGACAGGGTGGATCAAGTGGAGGAGATGATGCCTTGGCATTATCAATCTCAGAGGCCTTTAAATGGAAATTGTCGCGTGCTTATTTGTTTACTGATGTAACTGTATTGATCTTATCTTTAAGTTATATTCCTATATCATGTATAGTTTATTCATTGATTACGGTTACTATATCGTCTAACTTGATTGACTGGATTAAAGAATATTAATTCAGTCTTTTATTTTTATCGGCAAGATTACAGATTTTTGAGAGTTTCAATTTCATATGTTTGCCGATAAAATGATATACTATAAAAAACGATAGGAGTTTATATGGAATACCTTACAGTCAAAGAAATTGCGAATAAATGGAATATATCAGATCGTAGTGTTAGAAATTATTGTGCTATTGGGCGGATTCCTGGCGCTTATTTAAAGGGTAAAGTTTGGCTTATTCCTGAAGATGCAAAAAAACCGGTCCGAAATAAAAAGGAAGAGACTTTATTAGAAATTTTACAATATGAGAAATCTAGAAAATATTCTGGTGGAATTTATCATAAAACTCAAATAGATTTAACTTACAATTCTAATCATATTGAAGGTAGTCGTTTGAGTCATGATCAAACACGTTATATTTTTGAAACAAACACCATTAACATGGAGGGTGAAATTGTAAATGTTGATGATGTTGTTGAAACAACTAATCATTTTCGTTGTATAGATATGATTATCGATAATGCTAGAGCACCTTTATCAGAAAAACTAATAAAAGAATTGCATTTTATTTTAAAGAACGGAACTAGTGATTCTAGAAAAAGTTGGTTTGCGATAGGTGAATATAAAAAGAAACCAAATGTAGTTGGTGGTATGGAAACGGTTTTACCGGAAGAGGTTGGCGAAAAGATAAAGAATATATTAAAGGAATATAATGGAATTAAGAAAAAGACATTTGATGATATTCTTGATTTCCATGTAAAGTTTGAGAGAATTCACCCATTTCAAGATGGCAATGGTAGAGTTGGCAGATTAATTATGTTCAAGGAGTGCCTGAAGTATAATATTGTCCCATTTATTATTGATGATAGTTTAAAAATGTTTTATTATAGTGGATTAAAAGAATGGGATAATGAAAAAGGTTATTTAAGAGATACTTGTCTAACTGGACAAGATAGATACAAAGTGTATCTAGATTACTTTAGAATTAAGTATTAATTGTTTATATATCGTGTAAGAAAAAAGAGGTGTTATTATGGCAAAACTAGAAAGAGAAATGAATTGTAACTTTGATGAATTAATTGTACACATTGAAAAAGGAATCTTAGATGGCAGTATTTCTGCAACTTTAGAAGATAGTAGTGATTTCATCATTGATAATGCAAGATGTAGCGTAAGAGTATTTGAAAGATATAGTGCTTTTGGTGGCAATCGTTTAAGTTTAAATGTCACACTATTTCAAGTAGGTGATGGACCGATTAAAATATCAGCTATTTCATCGGGTGGTAGTCAAGCAGTATTCTTAAAAGTTAATACTTTTGGTGAGACTGCATTTTTGGAATGTTTAGAAAATATTTTAGATAGAATGTAAGGAGAATTATTTTATGTTAGAAGTTGGAATTAAAGCACCTGACTTTGAATTACCTGATCAAAATGGAGAATTGCATAAATTGAGTGATTATTTAGGTAAGAAGGTAATTTTGTATTTTTATCCAAAAGATAATACGCCAGGTTGTACTAAACAAGCCTGTGGTTTTTCTGAATTATTTCCACAGTTTAGCGAAAAGGGTGCTATAGTACTTGGGGTTAGCAAGGATTCTATACCTTCTCATAAGAGATTTGAAGAGAAGTATGGACTTGCGTTTACATTATTATCAGATACTGAACGTAAGGTTATTGAACTTTATGACGTTTGGAAAGAGAAGAAAAATTACGGTAAAGTTTCAATGGGTGTAGTTAGAACTACTTATTTAATTGATGAAAATGGCTTTATTATAAAGGCTAATGATAAGGTGAAGGCTAGTGATGATCCTGAGAATATGTTGAAGGAAATTGTTTAATGAAAATTATATTATCTCCTGCTAAGAAGATGAAAAAGGATGATGATCTTGGATTTTATGATTTACCTATTTTTCTAGATAAGACAAAAGGGATACTTAAATGTTTAAAGAGTTTAAGTAAGGATGAATTAAAAGAAATCTGGAAGTGTAATGATAGGATTGCGGATGAAAATATTGATAGATTGGAAAAGATGAATCTTGAAGGTGACTTAACGCCGGCGATCTTAGCTTATGATGGTATAGCTTATAAATATATGGCTCCTTCGGTATTTGAAGATAATCAATTTTCTTATATTCAAGAACATCTAAGAATGTTGTCAGCCTTCTATGGTGTCTTGAAGCCTATGGATGGAGTAAGACCATATCGTTTAGAGATGCAAGCTAAGCTTAGTATGAGTGGATGTAAGAACTTATATGATTATTGGGACGATAGTTTATATAAAAGTATAGTTGATAATGATCATGAGATTATTAATCTTGCTTCTAAGGAATATTCTAAGTGCATCGAAAAATATTTATGTGACAATGATAGGTTTATTACCATTACTTTTTGTGAGTTAATTGACGAGAAACTTGTGACAAAGGGGACTTATGCAAAGATGGCTCGTGGTGAAATGGTGAGGTATATGGCTGAGAATAATATTTCTAATGTTGAGGATATTAAGAATTTTAATAGACTAGGCTATGTATATAGAAATGATTTATCTTGTAATAAGGAATTTGTTTTTGAAAGGGTTAGACAATGAAGAAAGTATTATTTGTATGTCATGGGAATATTTGTAGAAGTCCTATTGCGGAGTATGTGTTTAAGTATAAGACAAAGGGCATGGATTGTTGCTGTGAATCACGCGCTTTAAGCAACGAGGAGATAGGCAATGATATCTATCCTTGTTCTAAAAGGGTATTGGAAAAGCATCATATACCATATGATAGGCATTATGCTAAGATGATGACTCTTGATGATTACAATGATTATGATGAAATTTATATCATGGATAGTTCAAATGAAAGGCTAATAAATAGAATGTTTGATGATGTTGATCATAAGATTTCTAAATTAGCACCATTTGATATTGAAGATCCTTGGTATACAGGGAATTTTGACAAAGTTTTTGATGAAATTAGTAAGGCGATAGATTGTATAATTAAAACATGGTAGAAATATTTGATTTAACAAGAAAAAAAGAGCTAGAAGTTTATTTTGAGGATATTGAAGAATATTATAAAAAGACTCTAGAGGTATTAGGAATTAGCGATGATTTGGACTTGTCTTTAATCATTGTAGGCAAGAAGAAAATAAGAACAATTAATAGAGATTATCGTAATATTGATAGGGAAACCGATGTTATTAGTTTTGCGAATATCGATTCAGATGATTATGATTACTTATGTGAGGATGTTAATCTTGGTGATATTTTTATTAATACTGATAGAGTTTTCTCACAAGCTAAGAAATATGGCCATTCTATAAAAAGGGAATTTGTCTTCTTGTTTGTTCATGGCATGCTTCATTTATTAGGCTATGATCATATGGTTAAAGAAGATGAAGATGTAATGTTTGGTTTACAAGAGAAGATTGTTGGTGATCTTAAATGAAAAAGTTCGCCTATGCTTTCACAGGTTTAAAAGAAGCAGTAAAAGAAAAGTCGGTTTTAACTCAAGTAATTTTGGGAACTCTGGCTGTTATTGGTGGTCTAATTATTAAATTAGATTACTATGAATGGTTAGCTTTTCTTATTTGTATCGGATTAGTTATCAGTTTAGAGATTGTTAATAGCTGTATTGAAAAAATCTGTGATATGTATAAAACAGAATATGATGAAAGAATCAGGGTTATCAAAGATTATGCAAGTGCTGCTGTGCTTGTTGCGTGCATCTTTGCACTTATAGTTTGTTTATTTGTATTGATAAGGAGAATTGTATAAATGAAGGAATTATTACTTGAAAAGGCTTTTGAAGCTATGGAGAATGCATATGCGCCATATTCTAACTATAAAGTTGGTGCTTGTGTATTGACAAAGGATGGTACTTATATCAAGGGTTGCAATATTGAAAATGCTTCTTATGGGGCAACTAATTGTGCCGAGAGAGCTGCGATTTTTGCGACTTACGCTAATGGCTATAGAAAAGAAGATGTCGTGGCTTTGGCTATCGTTTCTAATGGTGATCGCTTGGCTGCACCTTGTGGCATTTGTAGACAAGTGTTGAGTGAATTGATAGACTTAGATACACCGATTTATTTAAGTAATAAGTTGGATGAAAAAACAGTAACTATTAGAGAATTGTTACCTATGAATTTTGAGATGAAGGATGTAATCAGATAGATGAAATCAGGTTTTATTGCGTTAATTGGAAAGCCTAATGCAGGTAAGTCTACTTTAATTAATACGATTTTAGATCGCAAGGTAGCTATCGCAACTTATAAGGCACAAACTACTAGAAATTCTATTCAAGGAATTTTGAATAAGGATGATATGCAGATTGTTTTTGTGGATACTCCTGGTATTCATGAAGCTAAGAATTACTTGGGTGCTTATATGAATAAAGAAGCCTATGCTCAAGCTGATGGTGCAGATATTATCTTTTATTTAGTTGATTCTTCTAAGGGCTTAAATAATGAAGATAAGGCAGTTTTAGATAAACTGTTTAGTTTTGATATTCCTGTCTTCTGTGTTTTTAATAAGATTGATGAAGTTAATAAGGAAAAGCTAATGGAAAGATGTAACTATGCAAGTAGTCATTATGATTTTAAGGAAATCATTCCTATTAGTGCTCAAAATAAAACAAATATTGATGAATTATTAAAAACTGCTGAGAAGTATTTAAACGAAGGACCTTTGTATTATCCAACTGATCAAACTGAGGTTACTTCCTTAGAATTTAAGATTTCAGAGATTATTAGAGAAAAGATTATCCTTTTTACTTCTCAAGAAATCCCTCATTTTACAGCTGTAAAGATTGATGAATTCAAGAATTTGGATAATAAGGCGATAATTACAGCTTCTATTATTGTAAATAAGGAATCTCATAAGGGTATTATTATTGGCAAGCAAGGTTCTATGCTTAAGAAGATTAATATGTCTTCTAGTAAGGATATCAAGGAATTACTTGGCAAGAAGGTTTATCTTAACTTGTTTGTGAAGGTTGAGGAAGACTGGTTGAATAAGTCTAAGAAGTTGTTTGACTTAGGTTATTTTAATGAATGATAAGGTAGAGGGTCTTGTATTAAAAATAAGTGATTATAAGGAAAATGATCTTTTGATTGACTGTCTCACATCAGATTATCTTTTCTTTTCTTTTGTAGCTAGGGGTTCAAAAAAAACTAGTAGTCATCATCATTTTTATAATTTTTGTTTATATGAATTTTTAATTGATTATAAAGATAATAAGACGATGTATACAGTTTATGATAGAAAACTATTGGAGAATTATTATGACGATAATATGAAACTGATGGCTTTTAAGGATATCTTAGCTGAAGTATCTATTAAGTCTAAAGAACTTAGAGACTATGATATGTTTGATAACTTATTGTTTGTGTTTAGGAATATAAATAATAAGAATTGTTATTTGTTAGGATCGCTTTATTTATCATATATTTTAAAGATATCAGGTATTAGTCCTGAAGTAGATAAGTGTGTAATATGTTCAAATAAGAAAGTTGTTTCTATTTCAAAACGACTTGGTGGTTTTGTATGTTTGAATCATGTTCAAGGCGAAGATTTAATGGAAGTGGATGCTTTGAAGAAGTTTCGTTTGATTAATAAAGCTTCTTTTGAAAATTATGATGTTATTAAGGATATTGAATTTAGTTTTGATGATTTTAAATTGTTGGTTGAATTTTACGAATTGAACAGTGAAATCAACTTAAAATCTTTTAAAATATATAGGGAATTGTTTGGATAAAATGGCGAAGAAAAAGAAAAGAAAAATTAGAATTGGTAGATTGATATTCTTGATAATATTATTGTCTTTAATATTGAGCGGTTTGATTTACGTTTTATATAAGATTGATAATAAAAACGAAGTGTTTGATAAGGATGTAACTATTAACGAAATTGATTATAGTGATATGAAGGAATTGGAATTGGATTTATATTCTAGGTCTTATATGTTGGTGCGTTTAAATGATTTTAAGGTTATTTATGGTAAAAATATCTTTGATAAGTTTTATCCAGCTTCATTAACTAAGGTGGTTACCCTTGATACAGTTGTTAAGAATACGAATGATTTAAATGAGTTTTCATCAATTTCAAATGATGATTATACAAGATTAATCGAAGCGAACGCTTCTTTAGCTGGTATTAAAGTTAATTATGATTATACTTTGAAGGATTTGTTGTATGCTTTGGTGTTACCTAGTGGTGGTGATGCCGGCTTAGCTTTAGAAAATTATTTTAGTAGCCAAGGGAAAGATCTCATCAGTTTGATGAATAGTAATCTAAGTAGTTTGGGTATTAAAGACTCTCATTTTACCAATTCTACTGGTTTACATGATGAAAGTCTATATACAACTTTAGATGATTATGCGCGCGTTGTGATTGATACTTTGAATAATGCTGATGCAAAGGAAATCTTGAAGTCATATCGTTATACTTTGGATGATGGCATTACGGTTAGAAGTACTTTAAGAAGTTTAGAGAATTATTTTGATGAGATCACGATATATGGAGGTAAAACTGGTTTTACAGGTGAGGCAGGAGAGAATCTAATGGTTCTATATTCTACTGGCGGCAGATCTTATTTGTTGATTTTAGCTAGTGCACCTGGTAATCCTTATGTAGCTAATGAAAACTATCATTTTATTGATGCGATTTCTGTATTAGAATATTTATATAACTAATTGTTAATTGTTAATTTGAAATTAAGAAGTGGTGGGAAGAAATATGAGAATTGTAACTGTTGGGACTAGTAAAATTTGTTCATTATTAATTGAAGCTTTTAAAATGGCTAATGTTGAAGTTTTTGCCTGTGTTGGTAGAGATGCTACAAAAACCGAAGAGTTCGCAAGAGCTAATAATGTTAGTTATAATGCCAATGATTATGATGCGGTTTTAACTTCAGATATCTTTGATACTGTTTATTTAGCTCTTCCTAATCATCTGCATTATTCATATGCGAAGAAAGCCTTACTAGCAGGGAAAAATGTTATTTGTGAGAAACCTATGTGTTCTAACTTGGAAGAAGCGAAGGATTTGGTTTTATTAGCTAATTCCCAAAAGTGCTTCTTATTTGATGCGACTACTACTCTTCATAATTTAGCTTTTAAGCAATTGAAGGATGATATTAAAAAAATTGGTCGTATTAGAACGGTTAATGTGGATTTTTATAAGTATTCTTCTAAATATGATCGATTTAAAAATGGTGAAGTTACTAGTGCTTTTAATCCTGAGATGTCAGGTGGTGCTTTAATGGATTTGGGTGTATATAATCTTTCGTTTATTATAGGCTTATTTGGATTGCCTAAGGCTGTTAAGTATTTCCCTAATATTGAAAGAGGTATTGATACTTCTGGTGTTGCGATTTTGAAGTATGATGATTTTATTGTAAATTCTATTAACGGGAAAGATGCTAATGGTGGCAGCGGTTTTTCTATCAGGGGTGAAGAAGGTTATATTGAATGCAACATGGCGCCAAGTAATTTTAACGAATATCGTATTTGCTTAAATGATGGAACTGTAAAAGAGAGAACTTATGTGACTAAGAATCAATATCTTGATGAAATTAATGATTTTAAGTTAATGTATGATTATAAAAATTATCGTAAGGCTAATGATTATTTGATGTTAACTTTACATAATATGAAGATACTTGATGAACTTAGAAAGTCGGCTGGTATAAAGATTATTGGTGAAAAGTAATTAAAGAAAAAGCACTTCGTTTAACCGTTTGTGTATGGTTAGCGAAGTGCTTTTAAGTTATAGAGTTTTTTAGAAATTAATTCAGCAATCTCGGTGAATAATTCTTCATCAGCACTACCAAAGCGATAATATTGATTAGAATCCAAATCAAGAACCCCAAAGATTTTATCTTCATACATAAGTGGGATTACAAGTTCACTACATGATTCACTATCACAAGCAATATGTCCTTCAAATTTATGGACATCAGGTACATTTAGTAGCATTCTTTTTTCAAATGATACGCCACATACACCTTTGCCAACTTTAATTTTAGAACATGCTACTTTACCTTGAAATGGTCCTAAGATTAGTTCGTCATTGTTATAGAAATAATAACCAACCCAACTGATAAAAGGAATTTCATGATAAATTAGTGCACTGATGTTTGATAGAGCACTAAGAATATGTTCTGTTTCTAATATTTCTTTTGTTTGTTCAATAATAATGTCATTCACGACTACTATTGTATACTATTTTTTAACTGCTTTAAATTCGTTGTTCTTATCTAATTTGCTGATGATAGCAACAACAACGATTAAGGCAACGATTAGTGTAGCTAGGTTGTAGTACAAATTGTAGTTTAAAGAGAATAACCAAGATGCAAGTGAACCTGCATATGTTGTTTCTGGGAACCAATAGTATACACCAGATAATACGTGTGATAAATATTTAAGAATCATAGCACCAGTAACACCAGTGTAGATATTATTAATCTTACCAATTTTAGGAAATGCACTTGCAAGACCTAATAATGAAACTGGTAGAATGTAGTCGAATAAGTATTGTGGTATTGATACAAACCATGAACCGCTAATACCTAATACTAAGTTGATTAACCAACATAATAAGCCTGTGAAGATACCGGTTTTGTAGCCAAATTGATAAGATGCCATTAATACTGGAATTACACCAAGGTCGATATTACCGCCATTTGGCATTTGCAAGAATGGAATTAGGCCAGAGACATATTGTAGTACTACAGCTAGGGCAATATATAGACCTACAAAGACGATTTTTCTAGTTTTTTTGTTCATAAAATAAAATACCTCCGAATGAATCGCAGGCGTAAGGTACTCAAAATATTTTTGAAACTCCCTACGCTAGCATTAACTAGTTCAGGTGATAAGGGTATTTCTCAGCAATTACTTGCACCCCTGTTCACAAATGATATTATAACCCATTATAATTATGTTGATGAAAAAATGTTATATAGTATCTGGCTTTAATCCAATTATTAAAGATAAATATGATGGTTTTTTAGTTGGTGTTGATAAGGGTTGCCTTTATTTAGCTTTAAAAAATATTGAAATGGATGTTGGAATAGGCGACTTTGATTCGGTTGCTGATGATGAATTAGAAATAATTAAAAAACATTGTGGAAAGTTGCTTAAGTTAAATCCAATTAAAGATGATACAGATATGGAACATGCACTAAAGTATGTTGAAGAGCTTGGCTATAAAGAAATAGAAGTATATGGTTGCTTAGGTGGTAGACAAGATCATAACTTACTAAATATTAAATTATTGTATTTGAGTGGTTTGGATATTACTTTATTTGATGAAAAGAATAAAATGTTTTGTTTAGATGAGGGCAAGCACGTTGTTTATAAAAATGAATATAAGTATTTATCATTATTTGTTTTTGAAAAAGCTAATGTAAAATTAGAAGAATGTTATTATAATTTAGACAATATTGATTTAGATATCAATGATAATTACACTACCAGCAATGAAATTTTAGATAAATTTTGTACATTGACTATTAATAAGGGAAGGGTGCTGATTATTCAAAGTAAGGATTAGGTGTATAATGAATTCTATGAGTTTTAAGGATATAAAAGTAGGAGATAGTGTCTTTGTCCAATCTTATAAACATGATGGAAGTTTGCATCGTACATGGTCAAAGGCTTATGTGATAGATGTTTTTGATAACTGTGTTGTAGCGGTTACCGACCATACCTGGGTTGTGGAAGCAGATAAACGTAAATGGTTAACCAAAGAACCTGCTATTTGTTTTTATTATAATGATGTTTGGTTCAATATAATTTCGATGGTTAGAAAGACAGGCATTTATTATTATTGTAATTTGGCTTCTCCTAGTTTATATGATGGCGAAGCGGTTAAGAATATTGATTATGATTTGGATGTTAAGGTTTTTCCTGATGGATCTTATATGATTCTTGATGAGAATGAATATCATTATCACGCCAATAAAATGAGATATTCCGATGATATTAAGAAAATCATTGATAAACAAATGAATAAACTATTAAATATGATTAAGAAACAAGAAGGACCATTTAATTTTTCTTGTATTAACGACTATATAATGAAATATTTCGAATTAATTTTTGATGAAGAACAAAGGGAGAAACAGTGATTTCTCTTTTATATGGCTAACCAAACTTCTTAGGGGAAAGCCAAACTCTCTAGGGGATAACTTAGGG
>ERZ1026772.414-NODE-414-length-31676-cov-8.811960_pt1 | contig 31676 bp, 27 predicted proteins | sample MGYA00380124_ERZ1026772 | MGnify/ENA primary metagenome ERZ1026772 (study PRJEB33269, sample SAMEA4719760) | human gut metagenome | biome: human-associated habitat; feature: organic feature; material: feces | place: Cameroon | collected 2013-10 ...
CCCCGAGACCCCGCGAACGCCGCGCCGCAGTACATAGCTTGTGCTACTCAGTAGGTAGCTCGGCACATTCGCCCGTAAACTCGCTTCGCTCAAACAGTACGGGCTCGTGCAGCTTGCTTTGCAAGCCGTCCCCTCGCAGTTCTCAGATAGCCTGTTCCACTGCGGCGCGGCTATTGGAGGCTTATTCCTCGGAATTTATCAAGTCGCTTACTTTACCTTTATACTTTGTAAAAGTCTCCCTGTTCGTTTGAATATGCTGTAACTTTGTAGGGTGCGGCGACTCGACGCACCGCTGCCGCCGCAGGCGGCACAGGGGGCAAGCCGCAAGCAGAGAGCGTATTACACGACACGGATGAATAAATAGATTTTCGGTGACGCTAATGCGTCAAAGGGTCGTCGAGTCGCCGACCCCTACGCAATCTACTTGCAGGGTCGAGCTTTGCTCGCCTGCCGCAGCTGCTTCATAAACCGCAGGCGGATGATATCCGCCCCTACATGGTTGCAATATATACAAAAGTAAAAAGTCCCGACAGACAATATGCCTGTCGAGACTGAATCTGTTTTACGGATAATCGGCTTTTGCGGGACTGCCGAATGCCGAACGTCGGACTTATTTCTTTGCTTTTGCGGCTTTCTTGGCTTTTCGCTCTTCCTTGCTGTCAAGCCAGCCGAACTTGTACATTGCAAACGCGCCGAGGAGCGATGCTATAATGGTGACGAAGATAAGCGTTCCGACGCCCATGGTCGAGGCGAAGATGAGGGTTATGACGCCGACCATTATCGGGAATATCGAAATTCTCCAGTGCTTTGCGAAGTAGGTGGCGGCGAGCGCACCGAAGAGCGCGGGCAGCACCTGCTTGAAGGCGGGGGCGATGTTGGGGTTAGTCGTCAGCATCGGGAGCACCGGACGGAAGGCGAGCACGCCGACGGCGAGGATTATAGTAGTCGTGATAGCCGAGGACGCTATGGCGATAGTCGAAATGACCTCGCCCTCCTCGGAGTTTGCGCGCACGCCCGCGTTCTCCATGGCGTTGAGTCCGCAGGGCAGCTTGAGGTTTGTTATGTTGCCGGTGACGAAGCTCAAATATGTTCCGCCCGCGCCGAGCATGGGCGCGTAGGTGATCACCTCGGCTATGCCGGAGAGCCAGTATACCGGGATAACGACCTTCATTGCGTTGAAGAGATTCGAAGCCTCGGGCCACGCATTGTAGTGTGCGCTTATCGCTATCGGCACAAACATGAGGGCGGCAATCGCGGTTATCGAAGAAATTCTGCCCCAGACGTGAACTTTTTCGCTGTAGGGCTTTGCGTTCTTTTTACTCATTTGCGTTTCCCTCCTTATCAGCCTCTCCACTCAAGATAAGCAAGTCCCTCGGGGCAGACCTTTGCTATGACAATAGCAATGCCCATCGCGGCGAACATACTTATCGGAAGAGCGAAGGTTTCGAGCCACTTTATCTTGAATTTTCTGCAAAGGAAAGTGAGCAGGGTCATGAAAATCATCGACGCGGCGAGCACGCACACGGACATAAAGCCCGCGCCGTCGCCGAACTCGTGGCCGTAGAGCGGATTGTCGCCCGCCTTGCCCGCGCCCGCAATGGAGCGCGCTACGAACGCGGCGATAATGCCGATGAACGCGGCGGCGGAAAGGGTGTCGGCAAGCTTCGAGTTCTTGTCAGCAACCTTGCCCATGGTCTTCTGCACCTTCTTCATAACGAAGATGATGAGAATGAGCGGCAGGATGCAGCCGATAGTCATGACAAAGGCTATCGTTGCAAAAATCTTGGGGTCGGTGACGGGGCTCGAAAGAGTCAGGCCGAAGGTATCGAGCGCTGCCTCCGCGGCGACGCTCTCATAGGCGAGGTTACCTATGACCGAGAGCCTTATCCACGGCAGGACGATGCCCAGGGAGTTTGCGAGCACGATGACAGTTGCGAGAATAGAGATAGCGGGAGCGATGGTAAACACCGCGCTCGACATGACCGTATTCTTCAGCTTTTCCGTTGATATTCCGAGTTTTTTGCCTTGTTTCCATGCCTTGATGAGGAAGAACAGCGACTGCGCTATGACAAAGACGACGATGAAAAGACCGAGTCCTATCATAAAGCCGTTTTCCTTGAAGTTTTCAGGGACCACAAAAACACCTCCTATAAGTTTTCAGCGTATTAACTCACTAAGAATGATATCATATAGGAACGCTGTTCGTCAAGAAAAGACCGCATATATTGCAAAAATTTATGCAAAACAGCCATTAGGCGCAAAAATCACTGTCCGATAAATTACCTTTATCTTGTCTCCGCGCCGTGTTATTATATGTATGTAAAACAGTCGGACCGTCTCGGGAGGTGTTTTGATGAAGTACAAAAAGGACGACGGCAAAAAAGATAATTGGCTCGATGATATTCTTTGGGGTGTCCCGTTAGGCGACAGCTTTGCCATAAATCTTAAAAGCGGCGAGGTTATTCCGCGCTATCGCATAGGCGACGGGTTCATTCCGGGCGAGAACGGCGATGATGATTGGGAGAAGGACGAATTTGCCTTTGACGCCGATGATGATTGGGATAAGGATGATTGGGAAAAAGACGAATTTGCCTTTGATGACGACGATGACGACGATAATGAATACGAATTCGAGCTGTCGTTTGATTTCGGAATCCGCGACGCATCCGAGTTCAGCCGCCGCGACGCGGACACGACAGAGGAGCAGTATTACGACCCCGACCGCCGGGTCTACTGCGTGGGCAGAGCGATACGCGACAATTTCAAGGAGATAGCCGACAGCTTTTCCGTAGAGGAGATGTTCTCGCTCGTCCAATGCATAAACATCATCTTTTCGAGCAACCAAAAGCTCGCTGTCGACGCGGTGGCGTGGGCTGTTGAGAATTTTCCGAAGTCGCTCGAGGGCGCGACCTGCGAGGGCTATCGCTGCGGCCTGCCCACCGATCAGTTTTTGTCCGCCTTTACCTATACCGAGCACGGCGAGGACCGCAGCTTCGTCTACGACTATTTGGAGACTCATCCGGAGTTTACAAAAGCGGTATTAAACCGTCAGCCGTTTTCGCTTCCGGGCTGGCCGACAAGGAACTATCTGCCGTATCTCGCCGAAAAAAGCGATGTCGAAAAATTCATCGAGGTATATAAGCTGCATATTGAAAACCCCCGTCTCGACCCCGTGGAATGCAGCAAGTTCAAGCTTATCGACGACCTTATTTTCCGCATGAAAGACTGCTGTGACCACATCGACCACAGGATATATTCTTTTCTCAGGTCGGAGACGGAGTCCATGCCGGAGAAGCTCAAGGCGGACTATCTGCTCGGGCAGCTCGACTATGAGCGCTGCGGCAAGCCGCTGTTTGACAAGCCGCCCGCACCGGGCAAGGAGAGCGTTTTCGCCCAAATAGAGCAGGCGCGAAAGCGCATAAAGGAGATCGAGGAAGAGAGAAGCGGACTTTACCGCCGTATAAACGAGCTGGAAGAGGAGCGCGACTGCCAAGAGGATCTGCTGAAAGAAAGCGAGCGGCAGTATGCCGGCGAAGACGATATATGAAAATTGACCCCGCACCGAGATTTACAGGTGCGGGGTCGAGTTATATTGTAAAACAAAAAATGCCGTAAACAGTCGATTCCTGTCTCTCTCATTTTGCTTAACTTTTCATTTATCCGCATAATCTCCCTCAAGCGGCAAACAATAGACTTACACAGAAAAGCAAGGGAGTTAATATAATGAAAGCAACAGGCATAGTCAGACGAATCGACGACCTCGGCAGGGTCGTTATCCCAAAGGAGATCCGCCGCACGATGCGTATCCGCGAGGGCGACCCGCCGCTGATAACATTGACACCGTTCGAAAAGTTCCGAATAGCCGTGGAGAAGCTCGCCTCACGGCTGGGAAAATAACAAAAAGGAGTCAATGGAAATGAAAGAAACACTATTTGAACGCATGGGCGGCACTTACCGAAAAGAGGGCGATTATCTCCTGCCTAATGTTGCCGCGCCCGAGCAGCCCACCTTTGGCCGCTTCGGTCAGCGGCACTACGCCTATATCCGAAAGCACGATAAAATACTTTTCAGCAGTCTGTGGCTTTCGGACGAGCTGAACGCCTACATAGAAAATATCGACCGAAAAGCCGATGAAATGTTTTCTCAGCTTGTATGCGACATAGCGAAAAACGAAAAGGTCACCGAGCGCCTAAAAGCCACCGACCAAATGGAATGGGTGCGCCGAATGAACAGTATCCGCCGCCGCGCGGAGGAGATAGTCCATGAGGAATTGATTTTGAGATAGAGATAGGTTTTGCCATTAGAATACTGAATAACGAGGAGTGAATGTATGACAAAAATCATTAAAAATGCAATTCAATGTAAACATTGCGGTGAAATCATTGAATCAACGAGCGCACATGACTTTAAAACCTGCAAATGCGGCAAGGTTTTTGTTGACGGCGGGCACGAATATCTGCGAAGAGGCTATACAAACTCAGCCGAAGATGATTTCATAGACCTGAGCGAGACTATTGAAGTCGAAAAATAATAAATTTAGCGGAGCTTCGGCTCCGCTTTTCTTATGTTGATTATCAATCGGCGAAACGCAGCGGCTAATTATCAAATATTTCACCGTTTTACATTGACATTTAGCCGAAATATGGGTATAATATAATCGAACAACTGTAAGGAGAGTTTTGCTATGGCGAATGTAATTTCTGTAAAAGAAGCAGCAATGCGTTGGGAATTAGCCGAAAGAACAGTTCGCGGACTTTGTATTGGTGGGAAAATTCCCGGTGCTGTCAAAAACGGACGCAGCTGGCTGATCCCTGCCGGCGCCGAAAAGCCGGTTGACAACAGAATTAAAACAGGAGCGTATGTTCGGGCAAAAAGCCGTCCGAAACACTTGCCCCTGCCAGTCGGTGTGTCTGATTATCGCTTAGCTTCAACTGAATATTACTATATTGACAAGACCATGATGCTCAAAGATTTCATTGATGAGCGCCCGATGGTTACTCTTTTTACGCGCCCACGCCGTTTTGGTAAAACTCTCAATATGGACATGCTCCGCACTTTCTTTGAAAAAACAAACGAGGATACTTCAAAGTATTTCAAGGATAAAAAGATCTGGGAACAAGGCGAATATTATCGCTCCTTTCAAGGCAAGTACCCCGTGATTTTTATTACATTAAAAGATGTAAAACACAATTCTTGGGATAACACCTTCGCCAATATCGGCTCGATTATTTCCAGCGAATACTGCCGGCATTCAGATCTTTCTAAAAGTCCAAAGTTAGATAAAAAGCAAAAAGATTTTTACGATAAAATGGTGTCCGAAAAGTTTTCGGCTGTTGACCTTGAGCGGTCGCTGCTGTATCTGTCTGAAATGTTGAAAAAACATTACGGTGAGGGTGCTGTTATCATCATTGATGAGTATGACACTCCGATTCAAAGCGGTCACACAAGCGGTTTCTACGACGATGTTATCGCGTTTATGCGTAATCTTCTGTCCGGCTGTTTCAAGGATAATAAGAGTCTGGCATTCGGTTTCCTCACAGGTATTCTCCGCGTTGCCAAAGAAAGCATTTTCAGTGGGCTGAATAACCTTACAATCAATTCGGTCCTCGATAATAAATACAGCGAATATTTCGGATTTACTGCAAACGAAGTGAAAGAAATGGCGGCGTACTACAGTGCTCCGGATAAGTTTGACGAGGTTTGCGAATGGTATGACGGCTACCGCTTCGGCAAGACAGATATTTTCAACCCGTGGTCGGTTATTAACTATTTCAGCAATGACTGTGAGCCGAGAGCATTTTGGCTTTCCACCGGAAGCAACGACATCATCGGTGAGATTATTAAAGAAGCAGACAACGAAATCTACGAACGCCTCTCTTCTCTTGTCAACGGCGGCTCGTTTACAACTTACATTGATACAAGCGTGATTTATCCGCAAATTAAAAACAATCCGTCATCTATTTACAGCTTCTTGCTGATGGCAGGATATTTGAAAGTTGTTAAATCGAGCGTTTCTATAAGCGGAGATTTTATGTGCGAGGTCGCTTTGCCGAATAAAGAAATTTCACTTGTTTACCGCAAAGAAATCCTTCAAAAGTTGGAAAATCTCATTCCGCAAGCCACAGCTATTGCCGTTGAGGAAGCAATATTCTCCGGCAACGGTGAAAAGTTGCGAGATATCATCAGCAATTTTCTTATTCAGTCGGTTAGCGCTTTTGATGCTGCAGGCGAAAACTTCTATCACGGCTTTATGCTCGGTGTTTGTGCTCTGTTTGGCAATTCGTATGTAACTTCTAACCGCGAATCCGGTGACGGCAGATACGATATTGCACTTTCTCCGAAAGTCAGCAATCTTCCCGGTATTATCATCGAACTGAAAGCCGAGAAAAACTGCAATGAGAACGAATTACAAGAGCTTGCCAAAACAGCACTAAAACAAATTAACGACAAAAAATACGACACCGAGCTGAAATCAAAAGGTGTAAAAACAATCTATAAATACGGCGTCGCCTTCAGCGGAAAACATGTTGCCATTGAAGCGGAATGATGAAACAATCATTAAAGTGTCCGTTTTTTGGGGACAGCATATCTGCTATAATTTGCATAGGCGAGGCCTAAATTGCCAAAGTGAAGTTCGGATTTTCAGGATAAAAAATAAGAAAAACCATAAGCTCACTTTGACAAAAGAGTAGAGTGTGGTATATATAGATATTTCAAGATTTTCAGAGCCTAAGGAAGCTACCGCCGATAAAGTCGGCTTGACCTTGACGAGTTGCTGATGAAAATATTGCAATGCCTGCTTATAAGGTTTTAATGGTATATTTACCATAATTTCACTTTATTATTCAAGCAAGTACAAGCAGATAAATCGCCTCTGCAAGGAAATATGTAATGGTAGACAACCGCACCAACAACGCCAAAGCGATTATTTCCTCGCTCCGTTCTACCGTGGGAGAAAACATCCGCGTGTTCCGTCGCATTCCCGTGCGCATTATGGGTGCTTTCACCGAACCTGTGCAGCCGTATATGATAGAGCCTAAAATCACCGAGCTTTTGCTTGAAAACGAAAAGAGCAAGGAAACAATGAACCCGATTGAACGTATTGCCCGTTTTCATTTGGAGTTTGAGGGCATTCACCCGTTTATCGACGGCAACGGCAGAACGGGACGGCTGATTCTTAACCTTGACCTTATCCGAAACGGCTATCCGCCGATAAATATAAAATTTGCCGATCGCAAAAGGTACTATGATGCGTTCGACGAATACTATAAAAACGGCGGCGCAGCCGCAATGACCGACCTTGTTGCCGGATGTGTAAACGAGCGGCTTGATGATTATCTGAGAGTGTTGGAGGACGTTGCGGAAAATGGCAAATAAAGCTTCGCTCAGATTTTTTGAGAATATTCCGGTTCGCGCCGTTTGGGACGAAGAAAGCGCAAAGTGGTGGTTTTGCGCTATGGACATTGCAGAAGCGCTGACGAAATCGAAAAATCCGAGAAAATATTGGAAATAACATCTCGATAACTTTAAAGTCTAATTTAGCAAAGCAAATTATGTTTTAAAACTCATTGGAGGAAATTATGGCTAAGAAAAAAGCAGAAGAAAAGATAAATATAGATTCGATACTTTTCAAGTGTCGCGATATATTGCGCGCAGCAAGAAATTCAGGATCGTTCTTTGAAAAGCGCGATATGATGCTGACTCTCGTATTTTTACGCTTTATCGGAGAAAAATTTGAAGACGGCGTAACAAAACTGCGCGAGGATTTAATTGCGCAAGGTCTTGATCCCGACGATGAGGAGATTTTCGCAGCATTCTTTGACGATGCTACATTTACGGACGGCACATACAATCTGCCGATTGAAGCACGTTGGTCAACCATTATAAACACACCGGCGCCGCAGTTGAATGTTGCTCTTGATACAGCGCTGCACAGCATTGCTACAAGCAGCAAACAGCTTCGCGGCTGCTTTGTTGAGGGTACATTTACCACCCGTAATTTGGCGGCGAATGATATGAAAAAGATTGTCGATGAAGTAAATAAAATCAGTCATAAAGCATTTGGCGAAGAAAAAGACCTTATCGGCCATGTTTATGAATACTTCCTTAAAGAATTCGCGGTTAACGCTACCAAAGAAGAAGGCGAATTTTATACACCGCATGACATAGTTCAGCTTATCGCAACCATGATTGAACCGTTTGACGGAACACTGTATGACCCTTGCTGCGGTTCGGGAGGTATGTTTATTCAGAGTGCTGACCTTGTAAAGGCAAAACTCGGCGATATCAGCCGAATCAATGTTTACGGTCAGGAAAAAGAGCCTGCAACCTATCGTCTTGCAAAAATGAATCTTGCTTTGCGCGGAATCAGCCATCACCTCGGCGGAGAGGCGGACTCTACATTCACGCACGATTTACATAAAGGTATCTACTTCAATTACATTATGGCAAATCCGCCATTCAACCTTAAAGGTTGGTATGACGAGAATTTGAAAAATGATTCTCGCTGGGCAGATTATGTAACTCCCCCGGAAAGCAACGCCAACTATGCTTGGATTTTGCACATACTTTCTCACCTGAAAGCTGCGGACGGAGTTGCCGGATTTTTGCTTGCAAACGGCGCTTTGGACGACAGCGATACTCTTGAAATCCGCAAAAGGCTGATCCAAAATGATAAAGTAGAGGCAATTGTTATTCTTCCGCGTGAGCTTTTTATCACAACCGATATAAGCGTAACTCTCTGGATTTTGAATCAAAACAAAAAAGGCGGAAGCTATCACGGCAGAAATCTGCGTAACCGTGAGCATGAAATACTGTTTATGGATTTGCGCACATGGACAGAAAACCCCGTAAAGGGCGAAAACAAAAAGAAAGTCTTACTTGACAACGAGCAGATTCAAAGAGCCGCCGATATTTATCACACATGGCAAAACGAGGGCACAAACGGCACAGATTATGCCGTGCCGGAACTTTATCGCAGTGTCGGTATAGACGAAATCGAAAAGAACGGATGGAGTCTTGTACCCAGCAAATATATTGAATTTATTGATCATGATCTGGATATTGATTACAATGCCGAGATGACTCGTATTCAAAAGGAAATGCACGAAATATTAGAACAGGAAAAGCAGTCTCAAAAGATGCTTGAAGACGCCTTCAGGGGGATCGGCTATGGCATTGAGTAAGTATAAGTTGGGTGAGCTGATTGAGCAGTGTGACCAGCGTAATTTCGATAACGAATATATTCTCGATGATGTACGTGGTATTTCGACGGGTAAAGAATTCATTAGCACTAAGGCAAATATGGATGGTGTCAGTTTGCTAACATATAAAGTCGTCGCTCAAAGAGAATTTGCATATGTTGCAGACACTTCACGGCGCGGAGAAAAGATAGCTATTGCATTTAATACCGGCGATAAACCGATTTTGATTTCATCAATCTATACGGTTTTTCGCGTGAGTCAGAATGAAAATTTGGTTTCTGATTATTTATTCATGTTTTTTAATCGCCCGGAATTTGACCGCTACGCAAGATTCAATTCTTGGGGATCAGCAAGAGAAACTTTTGATTGGGATACTCTTTGTGATATTGATATTGAGCTTCCCGACCTGCCTACGCAGCAGAAATATGTTGATATCTATAACGCTTTGGTCGCTAATCAGCAAGCCTACGAGCGCGGCTTGGATGATTTGAAACTCACTTGCGATGCGTTAATTGATAATTATAAACATAAATCTACCAAAAAGACTGTATGTGACATCCTTCAGGAAGTGGATGTTAGAAATGTGAATGGAACAACATCCAATGTTCAGGGTATCAATATTTCAAAACAGTTTATGCCTTCTGTTGCAAATACAAATGGTGTGGATTTATCAAAATATAAATTGGTTTTTAAAGGTCAATTTGCTTTTTCAGGGATGCAAACAGGACGTGACGAATGTATAAGAATAGCTTTATTTGATAAAGAAGAACCTATTATTATTTCTCCGGCTTATAGCGTTTTGCAGTTAAAAGATAATGATGTTATTGCAGAGTATGTAATGATGTGGTTTTCTCGAAATGAAGTTGACCGTTTAGGTTGTTTTATGAGTGATGCAAGTATTAGAACTAATTTAGATATGGAGCGTTTCTATGAAATAGAAATTCCTGTACCAGAAATGAAAATTCAAAAAGCTATTGTTGATATATACAATTCTTATAAGGTTCGTAGAAGTATCAACGAAAAACTCAAATCGCAAATAAAAAATATATGCTCAATTTTAATTAAAGGATCGTTGGAGGAAAACTAAAGGAGAAAGGAATAATGACATATCAAGACCTTAATCAATACATACTCCATTATTTAACCGAGGACAAAACCAAAAGTGCTATTATGCTCACTGCGCCTTGGGGGTCAGGAAAAAGTTTCTATATTCAAAATGAACTGAAACCGTTTCTTGAAAAAGAGGAAAACGGAAGTCACAAATGCCTTGTGGTATCTCTTTACGGTTTGAAAGAACTTTCCGAAATAAGCAAAGCTTTGTATTTGGAAAGCCGTGCAAAATTTTTAAATAATAATTCCGAAAAAATGGAAGCCGGAAAATTGGCAACAAAAACTATATTAAAAGGTGTTACCAGCTTTTTGGGTATTGATCTTTCGCATTCAGAGGAAGATATGCAAAAGCTTTTTGAGTCTATTGATCTTTCAGGAAAACTCATTATCCTCGAAGACTTGGAACGCTCCGGGATTGATATTCTTGAAGTACTTGGGTATGTTAACAATCTTGTAGAACAAGACGGTGTAAAAGTGTTATTAGTTGCAAATGAAGAGGCAATTAAACAATATAAACCTTTAACGACTGCTACAGAAGACCAACAAAATGTCGTTGAATTGATGTATAAAATAGCAGATAACAAGGGCAGAGAATTTACAGAAACAACAAAAAAATATTTAGAGACAAAAGAAAAGACCATAAGTGACACTATTCAATTTGAGGAAGATTATTCGGCGGCAATAAGTGATATTATTCGCTTATTTGATGATGAAACCCTGAACAGATTATCTAACGATAATAGTGTAAATAATATATTGAATGTAATGAAATCGTGCAAAACATTTAATTTGCGCTCTTTTATTTTCGTTTGCCAAAAGTCATCTGACATTTTCAAAAAGTTCGGCAAAAAATATCTTTCTGATGAGGATTTTATTCAAGCCATTTTTTTCGGTCTATTGTTTTTCGTATTAAAGCAGAGAACCGGAAAAGTCGAAAAATGGGGGCAAGAGAAATACTTTTCAGTTGAGCTTGGTAACGAGAAAGCTCCGCTATTTAAGTTCTGCTATGACTACATCACAAGACAAATAGAACGATTTGACGAGGTCGAGGACGCTTATCAATCATATTTGGAATTTATGCTGTATGACAGCAACCGTTCGAACGGGGATAGTGACATTAATACATTACAAACTTATTATATTCAAACAGAAAGCAATGTGTTAAATGCGCTACAAAGTATTGAGAAAAGGTTAGAAAATCCTGAAGACATATCATTTTATCAGTATGGAACCATTGCGGTTTATTCGATTCGTATAAAGAGTTTACTTGGTTATGATATTGATAAAATCAAAAAACATCTTATTGATAACTTAAAAGGAAAAGGCAACAAACTTCAACTTGAGCAAATATTTAGAATTATTATGGGCGACGAATATACTGACGAACAAAAAGAAGAATATGAATCGTTGCGCAAGGAAATGGCTAAGTCATTAAAAATATGTGATGAAATGATTCCGGGATTTGCTTATCTTCCAGAACAAAGCAATCTTTTTTATGACTTTATTGTTAAGAACAAAGGCAGATTCCATATGCAAGAATCTTTTGCGGCGCAATTGGATATGAAGCGATTATCAGAAATGTTTAAAGACTGCACAGCGGAACAAAAACAGAATATTCGTGGGGCGTTTGTTGAAATGTATCGAGTCGGAAACATAAGAGATTTTTTGATAAATGATAAAGAATCCATCGAATTATTACTTGATTATATTAAGAGTGACCGTGCCGGTGATATCGGCGACGCAATTCAGAAATTACAATACGATTGGTTTATACAAAATCTTGAAGAGATAGTAAGAAAACTGTCTTAATGAGATTACACGATGGGAGGACAAGTTATGTCTAAATTACAAGAATACAACGGGCGCTTTTGCGAGTCGGAATATGAATATGCCTTTATTACCCTTTTGGAAAAAGAGGGCTGGCAGTACTTACAGGGGAATAAAATCAATCGGCAGACTCGCAGTGATGTTTTGTATTCTGATGATTTAGAAAATTTTCTATCAAGAACCAATCCTGATTTGCTCCCTGATGAAATCCATCAGATTATGGATTCTGTCCGTCTTGTCGGTGCGGAAAGTGACTTTGCAACGCTGCATAAGGTCTATGGTTGGATGGTCAGCGGTATACAATTCACTCCACAGAACGGCATCCCGAGAATAATATCACTGATCGACTTTGAAACCCCGGACAATAACATTTTCCGCTGCGTGAATCAGTTTGCTGTAGAATATATCAATAACGGTCAAAAAGAAACCCGCAGACCTGATGTGCTTCTGTTTATCAACGGGTTACCGCTTTGCGTAATAGAGCTCAAGAACCCGGCTGATGCCAATGCCACAATTTATGACGCGTGGGAGCAGATTAATATTCGTTATTGGCGTGATATTCCTCATTTGCTCCACTATTGCCCTTTGGCCTGTATTTCGGACGGCGTGAAAACCCGGCTCGGTACAGTTCGTACTCCCTATGAGCATTTTTATGCCTGGAGAAGAGTAAATGACGGCGACGCGGTTTCAACATTGCCTTTTGAAGAAACCGAAAATATGATAAAGGGTGTCTATGCGCCAGAACGGTTTCTTGAGATATTTCGCGACTACATCTATTTTCAGGACAGCATTTACGACAGCGACGAGCGCGAAATCGTATGCCGTTATCCTCAGTTTTTTGCCGCAAGACTTCTTAAACAGAGCATTGTAAAATCCGTTGAAGAAAAAAGCGGAAAGGGCGGTACATATTTCGGTGCAACAGGCTGCGGCAAGACTTATACCATGGCTTTCCTTGCCCGTCAGCTTTCAATGCGCTGTCCCGAGCTTGGTTCTCCGACGATCATAATGATCGTTGACCGTGATGAGCTCCAAAAGCAAGGTGCAAAGCTATTTACGAAAAGCAAAGAGTTTTTGAACCTTGGTGAAGTAAGCGTTGTTCCCAATCGCAAGGTTTTGCGGGAGGAATTAAGCTCCCGTAAAAGCGGCGGCTTCTATATATGCACCATTCAAAAATTCTGTGATCGCGAGGACGACAAAATCGGACTTCTCAACGAACGGGCGAATATTATTTGCTTTTCAGACGAAGCTCACAGAACACAGCTCGAACATTCTAAAAAAATTCAGTTCAGTAAAGATGCCGACGAGAATATGAAAGCCATGGTTTCAAAGCCCTATGCAAAGGTGTTGAAAGAGGCGTTCCCGAATGCAACCTTTGTCGGGTTTACAGGCACTCCCATCGCCGAAACATATCAGACATTCGGTGATGAAATCGACCGCTACACAATGGATCAGGCGGTAGCCGACGGACTGACGGTTTCTATCAAATATCATCCGAGAATTGCTAAGGTGCTCTTTGATGCCGAAAAAATCAAACAGATAGAAACATATTATAAAACATGTGCTGATGACGGTGCAACCGAGGAAGATATCGAGGCAAGCAAAAAGGCTATGAGCTCTATGGAAGTTATCCTCGGTGAGCCGTCCCGCTTGGAACGCCTTGCTGCAGATATTCACGATCATTATGTATCCTCCTGCGCCAAAGACCCCGACAGAGTGCAGAAAGCAATGATTGTTTGCTCAAGCAGAACAATTGCTTACGAACTCCTCAAAAAATTTCAGGACAAGTATCCGGAATGGTTTGTAGAAAAAAAGGTTGCTGACGGATTTACGGCAACCGATGAGGAGTTGAAAGAATTAACGCCGATGCCTTTTATGGCTATGGTCGCCAGTGTCAGCAGTAATGACAAAGCGGATATGTACAATTATCTCGGCGGCGTGAAAAACGATAAGCGCTCCGAAGCTTTGGATGCCGCATTTAAACAGGATAAATCAAATTTCCACATTGTCATTGTAGTCGATATGTGGATAACCGGTTTTGATGTGCCGTCGCTCACATATATGTACAATGACAAACCGCTGAAAAAGCATCTGCTGATTCAGACGATAAGCCGCGTAAACAGAAAATATCCCGGAAAAGAGTACGGAATGATCGTCGATTATATCGGTATCCGCAACAACATGCGTGAGGCAATGAAGATATACGGCGGCAACACATCGGTTGCGCCTACAACAGATGATGTCGAACAGGCTACTACAGTATTTAGGGAGGAGCTATCTGTTCTTAACAATCTGTTTTCCGGATATGATTTAAAGACGTTTTTGAATCCCGACGGTGATCCGTTTGAGCGGTACAAGCTTCTTGCGAAAGCGGCTGAATACGTCTTTGCCTCTACGCAGGAGTTGCAGAGCGAAAGCAACAGCGGAAAATCTGTCAAAACAGTATCGTTCAAAACATATTTTTTGAAGACGGTAAAAAGGATGCGGATGGCTTTTGATGTTTGCCAGCCGTCTGGAGAACTCGGAGACGAAGAATCCGCTCTCGCGCAATGTTATATGGCAATCGCCGGCTTTGTTCGCAAAATGAGCGGCACAACCGAAGTAGATACAGAAACAATGAACCGCCATGTATCCAAAATGGTCGAAGAGGCTCTTCAGTACAACAAGGTTGAAAGTGTGCTTAGCGAAGGCGAACAAGAAGATATTTTCAGCCCTGAATACTTTGAAAAACTGTCCGATGTTAAATTGCCGGCATCTAAGTTGGAATTGCTTATCAAGGTACTTAGAAAGCAAATTACAGAATACCGCAAAACGAATCAGGTGGAAGCAAAGAAGTTTCAGGAAATGCTCGAAAAAACGATTGAGGAATATCACGAGCGCCGCAAGCATTTAACAGTTGAAGAAGCAGGCGAAACGCAGGAGCAGGCGTCCGAAGATATTATTAAATCCGCAACCGAACAGGCATTGAAGATATTGCGGGAGATGAATGAAAGCCGTGAAAGCTTCCGCAAAATCGGATTGACTTTTGAAGAAAAGGCATTTTATGATATCTTGATGTCATTAAGAAATCAGTATAACTTTGAGTACGGCGAAGATAAAATTGTCGGCGGTATTTCCGTAAATGATAAGTGCAAATCTTTGGCAAGAAAAATCAAAGAAATTATTGACACCAAATCTTCATTTGCCGATTGGCTTAATAATCAAATTGTACGCGACCAGCTGAAATTTGACATTAAGGTTTGCCTTATCAAAAATGGTTATCCGCCGCAGTATAGCCCCGAAGTGTTTCAAAAAGTTATGGAGCAGGTCGAAAATTTTGAGGAGAATAATTAAAGGGATTGTGAGGTGTATCGAACATTGAAAGCGCTGCTTGACACAAATATTATTATCCATCGCGAAAACTTGCAAGCTACAAATTACTCCATTGGTTTACTTTTCAAGTGGTTGGACAAGCTTCATTACGAGAAACTTGTGCATCCGTATTCTTTACAGGAATTGAGAAAAGCAAATAACAGTACGCAGCAAGAGATATATAATGCTCGCCTTGCCGCATATATGGAAATGAAAAGCATAGCTCCGCAAAGCAAAGCGTTTTTGGATTTGCTTTCGGATACACCAAAAACAGATAACGACCGAATTGACAATCAACTTTTGTGTGAGGTTTATTCAGGCCGTGCTGATATATTGATAACTGAAGACCGAAGAATGCGAAATAAAGCCGATCGCCTCGGATTGACGGATAAAGTGTTTTCTATAAATGGCTTTATATCGAAATGTAATTACGATAATCCGGCTTTAATTGAGTATAAAGCGTTAGCAGTAAAGCCCGAAACAATCGGAAATATTGATGTCTCTGATGCGTTCTTTGACTCGTTTCGCCCTGATTATGAAAACTTTGAAGCGTGGTTTGCGAAGAAAAGCAATGAGGATGCATATGTGTGTCGGTCCGATGACAACAGAATATTAGGATTTCTGTATTTGAAAACAGAAGATGAAACAGAAAACTATTCTGATATTACACCTTCCTTTACTGCGAAAAAACGCTTGAAAGTAGGGACTTTTAAGGTTGAATCAACCGGGTTCAGGCTCGGAGAGAGATTTATAAAGATAATCTTTGATAATGCAATTGAACGTCATCTCGATGAGATTTATGTTACATTGTTTGAAGAAAGACCCGAACTAAAGAAGTTGTGTGAAACACTTATGAGATGGGGCTTTTATCAGCATGGAGTAAAGATACATAAAGACGGAAGAAAAGAAACAGTTTTGGTCAAAAAACTCGGACTATATGATGCCACAAAAGATGTTATCTATAATTTTCCTAACATCGCGAAAAACAGCGCAAGAATGATTCTTCCTATTTTTCCTCAATATCATACCTCGTTGTTCCCTGATTCGATTCTGAATAATGAGGTAGATTTGATAGCGAATGTGTCTCACCGTTATGCGCTCCAAAAGGTGTATGTTTCATGGGCACCGGAGCAAAATATTTATCCCGGTGATGTTATTGTTTTTTACCGTACGGGAGAAACACAACCCAAAAAGTACAGTTCGGTTATTACAACAATAGGAATAGTAGACCGCGTTATTTCCTCCTTTAAAAATGAAGAGGATTTCCTACAGCATTGCCAAAATAGGAGCGTTTTTTCTCAAGAAGAATTAAAATCCTTCTGGAATAACCACAGATATAACCTCAAGGTTATTAAATTTGTGTATGCAAAAAGCTTAACAAAGAGATTAACGCTCGATTATTTGCACAAACAAGGAATTGTAGATCCGCCATCCGGACCAAGACCTTTTACAAGGTTAACAAATGATCAATTCGATATGATTTTAAGAGATTCACAAACAGAATCATATATGTGACAGGTGAAAGTATGGCTGTTATTTTATTATCTATTAAGCCGGAATATGCAGAGAAAATATTCGCGGGAACGAAAAAATATGAATACAGAAGACATATTGCTTCCGAAAAAGTCGAAAAAATCATTGTTTATTCGACTGCTCCGGTCAAGCAAGTAATAGGAGAAGTGGATGTTGATGGCATACTGTCGATGAAGATGACCCCTATGTGGGAACTGACTAAACACGGCGCCGGGATATCCCGAGATAAATATCGACAATACTTTAAGAATTCAAAATGCGCGTTTGCCTATGTACTAAAAAAACCGAGATTGTTTCCCTCTCCAAAAGATTTAAAGGATTACGCGATTAACCAAGCGCCGCAGTCATTTGTATACATAGCAGAAGACAAAAAATGAATTGATAATTTCATTTTCCGCGCAACATCAAAGCATAAGGAACAAAACATATTTCTAAGACACCGTATGAAAACAACGTGATCTGTTTTATGCGGTGTCTTATATTTTTATATAAAAGTAGATATTTATATGTCCCCTCTCGTGCTATGGCGCGGGAGGGATTTTTTATGCCGTTTTTTAAATACGCTAAAAAATATTTGGCTCAAAACAAGTATTTTTCTGCCGCTTGATAAGTGGGGGCTGAAAAGGCTACCAAGAAAAAAGTTTTACTGTGGGGGTTAATTTTTCGGTGGTTTTTCAGCAATCCAATATAGAGGGTTGAAAAGCTCGGCGGGTGAATATGAGCGTATGAACAAGTCGAGGGAATCAGACCCGAAATGTTCTTTGACAACTGAATAACCGACCAAATGGAATGTGGTCGTGGAATTTCCTTTTACAAAAAGTGTATGCGGGAACCTCAGAAAAAATGGTAAAGAAACAGCAACCCGACAAACGGCAAAGAAAAGCGAAGTAAAAAACTCATCATCTAAAAATATTTTTCTGAAAACTATGCATATTTTCTCCCGATTTTGACGTTAGGTGAGAGGAAGAAAGGAGTGGTGCTTATGGGCGACTGAAAAGCCGTGGCTATACGCGGCTGTAAAATGTGTAAGAATAGCGAGCATAGGTTTTGTATAGCCAAAACCGGAGCGCACATTCGTGCGAAAGGGGCGTTCTCGCCTGCCGGCTCGGTCAGCGCTTCTGCCTGCGGCAGAGGTGTCCACCGGACATCCGCGCCCCTTATACCCCAGTAAGAAAAGAGGTGATTTAAAAATGCGGGAGCGAACAAAACAGATAAATTTCAGAGTGTATCCGACCGAAGCCGAGGTTATAAAGCGCAAGGCGCGAAGGTGTGGGCTGAGCATTTCGGACTATGTGCGAAACTGTGCCTTAGAGCGCAAAATTGCAGAGCTGCCGAAAGAGGTGCTCGGAGAAGCGTACAGAATTATCGGCACAGTGCGAATGCAGCTTTACGATTACGGCGGCACGGAAAAGTACACGGGTCCGCTTGAAAAGGCGCAGGAGATTCTTTTGGACATTTACCGCGGAAAGGAGGTGAATGCGAATGGCGGTGACGAAGATATGGCAGGGTAAGGGCAGCCTTGCCGATGTGGTAAAGTATGCAGGCAATCCCGAAAAGACAAGGACGCATGATCTTGCGCGGGTCGTCGGATACGCGGCGGACGAGCACAAAACGCTTGATGAAAACGAGCAATTTTACGCTGTGACGGGCATTAATTGCAATGCAAAAACGGCGCTTGCCGAGATGCTTGCCGTGCAGGAACGGTTCGGCAAAACCGGCGGCAATGTGGCTTACCACGCGTACCAAAGCTTCAAAACCGGAGAGGTTGCGCCGGAGCAATGTCACAGGCTCGGCGTTGAGCTTGCGCAAAAGATGTGGAGCGACAAATATCAGGTGTTGGTTGCTACCCACTTCAACACTGGAACGCTGCACAACCACTTTGTTCTTCAGCCGGTGTGTCTGTGGGACGGCAAAAAATACGACTGCAATAAACGGGAATATTACCGTATGCGGCAGCTGTCCGACGAGATGTGCCGCCGCGAGGGGCTGACGGTGATTGAAAATTCCGGCAGGCGTGCGCCGCGACAAATTTATTTTGCCGAGAAAAACGGTGAGCCGACCAAGTACAATCTTATGCGCGAGGCAATCGACGAGGCGCTCTCTTGCAGCTGCAGCGAGGCGGAGTTTGAGACTGCGCTGCGGCAGCTCGGCTACCGCGTATATCTCGGATTTAATGTGAAGTATGCGACAATTCGTTCGCTCGGCTCAAAGCGTGGGACACGGCTTTATAGGCTCGGCGAAGAATACGACCGACCGGCAATTTTTAAGAGACTCGACGAAAATCTGCAATATGACCGACTGAACACCAATCGGCGGTATGAAACCCGATTTTATAAGTTTACCTATACTTGGGTGGATACACACCCACCGCCGCCGGAATATAATTTGCGGAAAGCGTTATACAGCTTTAATGTTGACCGCGCATCACTCATCGAAATTTACGCGGTGCTGTTTGTGCTGATTTTGGATTTGACCGTTCAGACGATTAAGTCGGCGGTGGAGCTTCTCTTGCCCGAAACACAGGTACCCGAATGCGTTATTGCAGCGTGTATGAAACCGAAATCGCCTGAAATGCGTGAAACCGTGCGGTTTGCCGAGAGGTACACGCGGCAGCTGATGCTGCTCTCGCAGGAGAAATTCGGGAGCGTAGATGAGGTGCGAGCTTATATTTCCGACCGCAAGCTGAAAATCGCCGAGGTGCAAGCCTATCGCGAACACTGGAAAAACAAGCTGAAAAGTGCCAAAACGCCCGAACAAGCTGCTGAATACACCCAAAAACGAAACCGCTGCACCGAAATACTGAAAAATCTGCGCTTTCAAAAACAGGTTGCAGGAACGCTCGTTACCGATGAGACGAAAATCAAACAGCTGCTGAAATCCGAGCAGAATATTCAGCGCGGTAACGATCCCTACGAGTGGGCGAACGGCTACCATATACGCGACGCAAAAACCGACAAAATACAGTCAAGATAAACCGAAACTATCCGTTTCAAATTCAAATTTTCGATTAACATCTTCGGAAACGGCTGACGGAATAACCGTCACGGTGAATGAAATCACCAAATTTAACCAATAATGAAAATGTGAGGAGTTTGATAAAATGGAATTTGTAATGGATAACGAACTGAAGCTGGCAAAGGTGTGGTGCTCCCACGCCGACCAAAGGGACGAGGCAAAGCAGCAAAAGCTAAAGGAGTTTATTGCTGATTGCAGAAAAAAGAAAATCTTCGTCTGCGTTTATGAATCTGGCGACGGCAGCCTTTTGGAAAACACCAAAGAGCTGCTTGCCTACAATCTTAATAACCCGACACCGCGTGCAAAGACTTCAAAATCGCGCGACGCGAGGTAAATTTGGGGCGGCAGCTTTGCCGCGTACATAGCTCTTAACATTTTTAAATATCACTTTTCATTTGACTGCAAGTCAGAGAGTTAAAAATAGGGAACATTTGCGTGGATTTACCCTATCAAATGTTCCCTATATATTTATTTATAACACTCGGAAAATGCGGGGCGCATATCCTCAATATCCGCGTGCGAGATCCCGTATTTTGTCGCTAACATCTCCCAATTGCCCCTTACGGTATCAAGTATGCCGGCGGCAATTTCTTTTGCCTTTTGGCTTTCAATGCCGAACCGCGGTGCGGTTTCTATTGCCAGCGGCACCGAAATCATATTATCGGTTTCGTTGACATTTAAAGACAGCTCGTCGCCGTAGGGCACGGGGTTTACATCATACAGAGGAGAAAGTTTCCATCCGCTTTTACAGTATATAAAAGCGTGATTTCGCAGATGATCGTCTGTGTTTGAAACTGCCATGTTGAATACGATTCGTTTCCACAGCTCAGCCAAATCGTCTTTAGGATTGCTGCCGCTTGATTTGATAAACGACGCAATATCAAGATAGCTTGTTCCGTCGGCGGCGGAAGCGCCGTCTGTCTTTTTAAGCAGGGTCATAGCCGAGGCAAAGTGAATTCTTTTCTTTTTATCACGATCAAAGCGCTTTACAAGAAATGTACTGCCGTACTTTGAGAACTTCTCGACCTTGGATTCAGGGACATTCAGTCCGCAAAGTCTCGCCAAATCGGACGCAACCTTTTCCCATGCGCCGGTATTGTTTTCATCGTTTTTAGACGGAAATTTCGCTATCCATAGCTGCCCCTTGGTGTCGGTCACCGTTGCTTTCGGTCTTGCGCCGCCGAGCGAGGAACCGGGTCTGAGCAGCTGATTCAGCCATTTTTCGTTTAACGAGTCATCGTTTTCAAACTGACGGGAAGCCTCCTCCAATGTGCGCAGCGTTGTCCATGGCGGTGCGGCGGTTTCCCTGTCGCAGGATAAAAACTCTCCGTCGAGGTCTGTTTTAAAGCGAATGCCGCCCATTCGTGTCTCATCATAAACGCCCAAAAGATAATCGCTTTCAAGAAGCTTTCTCGGCTTGCGCTTTTCGCGGTCGGCAAGCTTGCGCTCTTTTTTGTTCATCAAAACCCGTCCCCAGCGGTCGGGCGAAGCGTCGGAAAAGACGCCGAAAATGCTATTTCCATTCGGAAACTGTCTTCCGACAAAGGGAAACAAATCGGGGTCAACGCTTGCATTTCCGCTATTCTGTTTTAACCATTCTTCTGTATATTCAAAGGAATAGCTTTCGCCGCCTTTAATGACATCGACATATAAATTACCCATATGCACGGGCGTGTCGCCCGAAAAATCATCAAATACATAAATCGTTTTCATATGCTGCCTCCTTACCTTTTATTTTTGCCCATTAAATCCATATCCTGCAGCTTTCTGCCGAGCTCGTCGTCGCCTGCGATTTTTAAGAGGTCTTTATCCATATTGTTGAGCGCGTGCAAAACGGCGGCATAAATACCGACGGCAACCGACGGATTGCCGTTTTCCACCTTCCACAGCGTTGAACGGCTGATTCCCGCACGCTCGGCGACCAATGTTGCGGACAGCCTTCTTCTGAGCCGTGCCATTTTTATTTGCTCACCCATGGTTTTAAGAATATTTTCCGTATCTGGCATAATATTATACGCTGCATTTTTCATTTGCACTCACCTCTTGTGTTTTCTATTATAAACATTTAATGCTGTTTTGTCAATAGTAGCGAACATAAATGACTTGGCAACAAGATTCCTCTTGATACGTATTGACTTTTTGCTTCGATTGTATTACAATGTTGTTAGTTAAAAATATAGAAAGGAGAAACAAAGTTGAAAATTGACGGATACGCCCGAATTTCGGTGGATTTGCAGGAAGACAGCCATGAGAATACCAGTATAGAAAACCAAAAACGAATCATCCGCGACTTTGTGGCAAAGGAATTTCCCGACGCGGAGCTGACAATATACGAGGACAGAGACCGCAGCGGCTACACCTTTTCTCAGCGCGAAAATTATCAGAAAATGCGCAAGGAGCTGATAAACGGCGATGTGCGTATCTTAATCGTCAAGGATTTCTCCCGTTTCTCACGCCGCAACAGCTTAGGGCTTTTGGAGCTTGAAACGCTGCGCGACGCCGGTATTCGCATTATTTCAATAGGCGACAATATCGACTACCCCACGCGCGACGACTGGATGCTCATTCAGTTTAAATTTCTGATGAACGAAATGCCGGTCACCGACACCTCAAAAAAAATCAAGCAGATGATAGACAACCGACAGAAAAACGGCCAGTGGATCTGCGCCGTGCCCTACGGCTACCGCATTATCAACACCAAAGAAATGACCTACGAGATCGACCCGCCTGCGGTGGAGGTTGTGCGCGAGGTTTTCAGACTTTACAACCTCGGTTGGGGGTACAAAAAAATCGCAAATCACCTGACCGACAGCGGCGTGCCGACCCCGCGAGCAAATGAAATTGCCCAAAAGGAAGCCGAGGGAAAGGCAACCAAGATTACCGCGCGCAGCGAATGGAGCATTATCACGGTGCAGGCGATTCTTAAAAACGATTTTTACATCGGCACGCTCCGTCAGCGCAAGTACACGCGCAAGGGCATTAACGGCAAGGATGTAAAGCTCGGCGATGAGGACAATATCGTGATTGAAAACGCCCACGAGCCGATTGTGGACGGCAAGACCTTTGCCTATACAAAAGAACAGCTCCGGCTGCGCTCAAAGGGCAATTATCGCGGTGAAAAGAAGTATGCCACCGATTATTCCGGCTTTATGTTCTGCGGCGACTGCGGCAGCCCGATGTTCTCTATGTCCCGCCCCGATCTGTCGCCCGCCTACACCTGCGGTACATACCACAAGCGAGGACTCAAGGGCTGCACCTCGCACCATATCCGTGTGGATGTACTTGATAGACTTCTAAAAGAATTTATCCTTCGCGTGCGCGATAACTGCAAGGGTATGATTGACGAGCTGCAAAAGACGATTGACGAGCAGCCCGAGCGCGAAGAACAGCTCGGTGCGACGGTTGAGAGCATTGAAACGCAGCTTAACGAGGCAAAAGCAAAGCTCAAAGTGCTGTATAAAGAAAAAATGCTGATTGACGCGGGACTGTCCGATGCCAAAAGCCGAACCAAGGCGGTGCTTTACGACGAAATGGAAGAAGAGCTGCTCACCCGTATTGAAATGCTCGAAAAGCAATTCGGCGATGTCAACAATATGCGCAACAATATGATTACCGCCAACCGAAAGGCGAAAACGGTTATCGAGGTCTTTGACGGGGTGCTGAAAAAAGAAAAGCTCGACAAGCGCGACATCGGCTTGATCGTTGAGAAAATTACGGTGTTTGAGGATCATCTGAATGTCAGGCTCAAATCCGATGTGGACGAGCTTTTGTCGCTTGAGGATACGGAGCACACCGTAAATTTTAAGTCGGGCAGTAAGGATATCGCAGTTACCCAAAGGTCCGCGAACCGCGCGGACAAGGTCTTTACTGTCAATGTTATCAGAGAGGGCGACCCGCTCGAAATATACACGGATGCAGACGGCGAGGTTATTTTTAAAAAGTATTCGCAGGTGGGCGAGCTGTCGTCTTTAACGGCGCAGTATGCCGAGGTTTTGCATAAGAGCACGGGCCTGCCCGTGGTGATAACCGACCGCGACAGGGTCATCTCCTGCGCGGGAGTGCCGAAGAAGGAGACGGTCGAGCGCAGGATAACGCAGGCGCTCGAAAACGTTATGGAGAGCCGCACCCCGTTTATTTTCGCGCGGGACGGCGAACCCTTTCGCCCGATAGAGGGCGTCGAGCGCAACGCGGCGGCGGCGTTTCCGATAATCGGCGCGGGAGATGTGTCGGGCGCGGTGGTTCTGCTCGCCGCGGACGGCGCAACGGTGCCGTCGCAGACGGAGATAAAGCTCGTTCAGGTCGCCGCATCGTTTCTCGGCAAGCAGATGGAGGAATAGCCTTTTTCCCTTGACAAATGCCGCCCCGCGCTATAAAATAATCGCATATCCGAATGACGGGTTTGGGAGAGAGCCGGTTTTCCGGCCACCGAAGGGGCGAAACTCTCAGGTAAAAGAACCGAGCCGGGACGGAGCTCTGGAAAGGCATTTGCACCGACGAAGCAATCCGCGAAGCGGAGAATCTTTCAGGTAAAAAGACAGAGTACACCATTGTTTCTTATGGTGTACTCTTTTTTGTTTCGGAGGGGTCTATGGATATTCTTATTTTCGTTTTCGAAATCATCGGCACCGTCGCATTCTCCGTCTCGGGCGCTATGACGGGGCTGAAAAAGAACATGGATATTTTCGGCGTTATGATACTGGGCGTCATAACGGCTATCGGCGGCGGGGTCATACGCGACCTCGTCCTCGGCATAACGCCGCCCGGCACCTTCGGCAGACCCGTCTACGCGATAGTAGCAACGGTCACCGCGATAATAACATTTCTGCCCGCCGTGCACCGCCTTATCACGAGAAATCAGCATATCCGCGACTTCGTTCTGCTCGTTCTCGACTCGTTGGGGCTCGGCGTGTTTACGGTAGTCGGCATACAGACAGCCTACAGAGCCTCGAGCGAAAACAGCATCTTTCTTATATTATTTGTCGGAGTCATAACCGGTGTCGGCGGCGGAGTCCTGCGCGATGTGCTCGCGGGGGAGAAGCCGTACATATTCGTAAGGCATATCTATGCCTGCGCCTCTATCGCCGGCGCCGTCGCCTGCATTATAATCTGGCGCTTCAACAGCACCGCCGCGGTTATTTCGGGCGCCGCGATAATATTTGTCATACGTATGCTCGCCGCCCATTTCAGATGGAGTCTGCCAAAGGCGAACGGTCTCGCCCCGTCGGACGAAAAAGAGGCGGCCGAAAACGACGAGAACACGCAGGAAGTATAACCCGCTTTTTTTAAATCGGCATGGGGTCGTTTGAAAGCAGTATGACAATTATAACGGCTATTGCAAATGCCGCTATGCCGATAATAACGGCTGCTTTTTTGCCGAGCTTTTTCTTTGCAGCCCTGCATATCAGCGCGGCAAGCGCCACGGCGACGGTAGCCGCCGCAAGGGCAATTCCCAACGATTTCCACAGCCACGAAAGCTCGTAAATCTTATTCATAGAGTCGTCCTTTCTGCTTTTAGAGCGTCATTTTAAAACCGTTTTCTTCAGTCTTTCCAGATCCTCTGCATCGGGATGCGACAGGGCGCGGTCAAAATTTTCGATAAGCATATCGAGGTTCGCCGGGGGATTCGGCTGAGCCTTCATGCTCATATATCGCTCTCTCACCGCCTGCGGCATCTTTCCCTGGCACATAAACTCTCCCGCAACGGTGTTGCTCCCGTCAAGGGCGCTCTCTGCGTTGGCGAGTATTTTTTTGAAATAGTCCTCGCTGCCGCCGAAGCCCGCCGTCCCGAAGAGGAAAACCTTTTTGTTTTTAAGCCTTTGCAAAAACTCGAGCGCGGTTTTATCCGCGTTTCCCCTGTCCGTCCAAAATCCGACATAGAGCATTTCGGATTCGGGCACCTCCGGGGTTATCTCGCCGAAATAATCGCGGTTTTCTTTCGGCAGAGCCTCGCCTATTGCATCGGCAAGAAGCTTGGTGTTGCCCGTAGAGCTGCTGAACACAACAGAATAGCGTTCCATGCTGTCGCCCCTTTGTTTGTATATTTTACGCTTCGCTCCCGCACCGACGTGCGGGAGTATTTTTTAAGATATCATATATACTTCCCCATCTCGTCTATAACATCCTCCGCTTGGGGAAATACTCCGGCAGCGTTTATATAACCGTGACCCATGCCGTTACAGACGACAAAAATCACCTTCTGTATCGGACGTGTTACGCTTTTGCCGCAAAGGCACAGGTGAAAATACCGCCGCTCTGCTTTGCGGCCACGTGACCGCCGTACTTTTCGGCGGTCTCCTCGAGAATCTTCAGCCCGTAGCCGTGCTCGCCCGTGCGCTTCTTTTTCTTCTCCTCATAATCGGGGGCGACTGCGTTTTCGCTGCTTATATAGAGCATTCCGTCGTTTTCGTCAACAAAGCTCTTTATCTTTATATATCTGTTGTCCTCGAGCGCCTCCGCCGCGTTTATCGCGTTGTCGAAAATATTGACATACGCCTTGCAAACGTCGACCTCCTCCATGCCCACGGATTTCGGCACATCGAGATTGAAGTCGTATGCAATGCCGTTTTCGCGGCACTCCTTGGCCTTGTTCGAGGCTATGGCATTGACGAGCGTGTTGAGGCAGAACTTCTCTATTTTTATATCCTCGACCTGAGTTTTGAGCTGGTCGAGCATTCGCTCCGCCGATTCGCGGTCAACCTCGGTTCCGCCGTGTACGACCTCGTACGCCGTCTCGATTATGTTGGCGAGGTCATGGCGTATTTTTCGCACCTCGCCGCTGCTGTTTTCGAGGTTTCTGTAATATTCGAGATTGAGAGCGTTCTGGTAGTCCTTTATTCTCAGCTCCTCGCGCAGCTTCTCGTTCTGCGCCGAGCGCGACATGATATAGAACAAAACGGCGTCGGAGATTATGCAGAGCACCGCCGCGATGCAGAGCATTATCATCGGCGCGCGGGTCGGGTCCTCAAGAAACGGCAGGCCGGTGTTCTTGTCCCTGAACCAGCCGTAGTAAGAAATTATCATCATCGCCGCCGCCATAACCACCACTTGACTCAGGGGGAAGAAGATAAACGTCGCCATCTGCCCGCCGGGCAGGAGCATATTTTTTTGCCTCTTCGTTCTCATATAGGTGAAGCCGGCAAAAAGCAGTATCAAAAGCACGGTATTGGGCAGAGAGACAAGATATGTCATAATGTCGTCATAGGGGTTCAGTCCGCAGGCGATACCGCCGCTGATGAGAAGCGCCGACACGAGATATGTAAACGACATAAGCACTACGGAGACAAAAAGCCTCGTTCTGAGCTTATCCTTGAAATAGACCACAGCCGAGAAAAAATAATATGCAAACGCCGGTATTTTAAAAAATACCGACGGCACATCATAAAAATATCGCTGGGAGAGCGCTATTGCGGCAAAGGGAATGAGTGTCAGAAAAAACACCGCATAGCGATTAAAGCGCGGCGTGAGGTTCATGCAGAGGAACAGCACCACGAGCGCTATCGAGAAAAAGTTGAAAACATACCAAAAGACATCAAAAAAGGTCATTTTACCAAAGCTCCCTTGAAAAGCACATACTTATCCACCGACTCGGTTTTCTTCGAGCGGCTTATCGGAATTACCTTTCCGTTCATCATATAAAAGTGCGTCGCCGTATACCTGGCTATATATTTCAGGTTCACGAGGTAGCTTTTATGGCAGCGGACAAAGCTCTCCCTGAGCTGTTCTTCCGCATCATCGAGCTTGCCGTAGGCCGTGATGCCGTCCCCGTCCACCATATGTATCTCAACGGAATTCCGCTCGCTCGAGACGTAAAGTATTCTGTCGCTGTCCACTTTACCGGACACGCCGTGGCGGGAATATTCCAAATATTTTTTATTCGATTTGCGGCCGCCGCTGCGCTCGCGCTCGATATATCCGAGCAGAAGCGTCGGGTCTACGGGCTTATAGATATAGCCGCAGTCGTCCACCTTGACAAACGCCTTGGAGACGAGATCCTGATTTCCCGAGACAAACACTATCTTGATTCCCGGGCATACCGCGCCTATGAAGCCGGCGATATCCACGCCGCTCTCGTCCTTGACGGCGATATCGACAAAGGCGAGGTCAAAGTTTTTGTCGGCATCCTCCGGCGCAAGCCTTTCGGACAGCTCGGCGGAGCTGTGTACGCCGACAAGCTCTATATCCGGATATGCGTCTTCGATTATTCCCGAGATCCGAGAAACCATTGCGGGTTCGTCGTCGCATATGAGAATACGCATGGAAAGTCCTGCCTTTCTTTAAGATAATTACAATATACCCGTATTTACAGTATACCTAAAATACGGACTTTTTGCAAGAAAAAACCACAAAATAAAAAATCATGTTCTGCTCTTTTCAAAGAGAAATAATTGTTGTATAATTTTGATATATAAGAGTTTTGATGAGGGGTGTTTGTTTGTCCGGGGAGTATTCCAGCCGCAACCGCAGGATGCTCAAAAAGCTCCTGCCCTACTATAAAAAATATTCGGGGCTCTTTGCCCTTGATATGTTCTGCTCCGCGCTGACTACCGTATGCGAGATAGCTCTCCCGCTGATAGTTCGGCAGATAACCGACCGCGCGGCGCACGACATTCACGACCTGACGGCGGAGCTGATTATAAAAATCGTCGGCTTCTATATCCTGCTGCGCATTATCGACACCGCCGCCAACTACTATACGGCGTCGGGCGGGCATATCATGGGCGCAAGGATAGAGACGGATATGCGAAACGACCTGTTCTCGCATCTTCAGGATATGTCCTACTCTTTCTACGACGACACGAAGATAGGCCAGCTCATGTCGCGCATAACAAACGACCTGTTTGATATCACGGAGCTCTCTCACCACGGCCCCGAGAATGTGCTGATGACCGTGATAAAGATAATCGCGGGCTTCATTATGTTCGCGTCGATGAACATATGGCTTGCGGTCATAGTCTTTTCGCTCTTGCCGCTTATGATGCTCCTGACCTCGCGCAGCCGCCGCAAGATGCGCGCCGCATTCAAGCAGCAGAGGCGCGAGATAGGCGAGATAAACGCGCGCACCGAGGATTCTCTGCTCGGCATAAGAGTTGTCAAGAGCTTTGCAAACGAGGATATCGAGCGCGAAAAATTCAACGAGGGCTCGCGCCGCTTCTTCAAATCGAAGAAAAACGGCTACAGATACATGGCGGTCTTTCATTGCACCGTCCGGCTCTGCGACGGGCTTATGTATATAGCGATAGTCGGCATAGGCGCGGCGTTCATGATGAAGGGCAAGACTACCGTAGGCGACTTCTCGGCGAGCCTGCTCATGGTCAGCACCCTGCTCTCGGCGATACGCACGATAGTCGAGTTCAGCGAGCAGTTTAACCGCGGCATGACCGGCATAGAGCGCTTCACCGAGATAATGGACGAGGTCAGCGACATAAAGGACAGCCCGGACGCAAAGCCCATAGAGAACGTCAGGGGCGATATAGAATTCAGGCGCGTCACATTTTCATATAAGGGCACGGATAAGAAAATCCTCTCCGACTTCTCCCTGCACATAGCTCCTGGCGAGAATGTCGCTCTGGTAGGACCCTCCGGCGGCGGCAAGACTACGCTGTGCAATCTTATCCCCCGCTTCTACGATGTGGATTCGGGCTGCATCTTACTCGACGGCACGGATATCCGCGACATAACCCTCGCTTCCCTGCGCTCGAATATAGGCACGGTTCAGCAGGATGTCTATATGTTCTCCGGCACGGTCAGGGAAAATATAGCCTACGGCTGCCCGGGAGCCGAAAACGAAGATATCACGGCGGCGGCCAAAAGAGCCGGGGCGCATGAATTTATAGAGGAGCTGCCCGAGGGGTACGACACCTATGTCGGCGAGCGCGGAGTCAAGCTCTCCGGCGGTCAGAAGCAGCGCATTTCGATAGCGCGCCTGTTTTTGAAGAACCCGCCGATAGTCATTCTCGACGAGGCGACGAGCGCGCTCGACAACGAGAGCGAGCGCCTTGTTCAGCAGTCGCTCGAAGCGCTCGCAAAGGGGCGCACGGTCATAACCATAGCACATCGTCTGACTACCATAAGAAACGCCTCGGAGATAGTCGTGCTCACGGAGGACGGCATAGCCGAGCAGGGCAGCCACCGCGAGCTTATGGCAAAGGGCGGCGTATACAGCGAGCTCTACAGCATGTATTCAATCGACTGATTTTTCCGAAAGGACTGATATAAAATGCTTAAAAATATTTCACCCGTTATCTCCCCCGAGCTTCTCAAGATACTCATGGAGATGGGTCACGGCGACGAGATAGTTATCGGCGACGGCAACTTCCCGGCGGCGAGCATGGCTCAGCGTCTTGTCCGTCTCGACGGCCACGGAGTGCCCGAGGTGCTCGACGCGGTTCTCAGGCTCATGCCGCTCGACACCTATGTTGACGCACCCGTTGCGCTCATGGACAACAACGGCGACGGCGACCGCCCGGCTATTTGGGAAAAGTACGAGGAAACAGTCAAATCAAACGAGGGCGAGAAAAATATCGAGCTTATGGAGCGCTTCGCCTTCTACGACAGAGCGAAAAAGGCCTACGCCGTCATAGCGACGGGCGAGACCGCGATATACGCAAATATCATACTGAAAAAGGGCGTTGTGAAATAAGACGGAGGAAAACCAAAAATGGCAAAGAGAGTTTTGGCGTTCGACTTCGGCGCATCGAGCGGGCGCGCGATAATCGGACATTTTGACGGGGAGAACATCCGCCTTGAGGAGGTTCACCGCTTCTCGAACGACCCCGTGGGCGTGAACGGCACGCTCTACTGGGATGTTCTGCGCCTGTTCTTCGAGATAAAGCAGGGGCTGACAAAGGCGAAGCTCGCCGGCGGCTTCGACAGCATAGGCATAGACACCTGGGGCGTTGACTTCGGGCTTTTGGATGAGTTCGGCTGCCTGCTCGAAAATCCCGTGCATTACCGCGACGCGCGCACGAAGGGCATGATAGACGAGGCTTTCAAGACCGTGCCCCGCGAGGAGCTCTATTTCCGCACGGGCATCCAGTTCATGGAGCTCAACACACTCTTCCAGCTCTGCTCGCTCAAAAAATACCGTCCGCACATTCTCGCCAGGGCGGATAAGCTGCTGTTCATGCCCGACCTTTTCGCCTATATGCTCACGGGCAAAAAGCAGACCGAATATTCCATTGCCACGACCTCGCAGATGGTAGATATAAAGACAAAAGATTGGGCTTGCGATATTCTTGACCGCCTCGGCATACCCACGGGAATACTCACGCCCATTGTTCCGACGGGCACGGAAAACGGCGTGCTGAGCAAGGAGATCTGCGACGAACTGGGACTCGACCCCGTGAAGGTCGTCAGCGTCTGCGGACACGACACGCAGTCGGCGATAACCGCCGTTCCGTCGGAGCTTGACAGCTTCGCGTTTTTGAGCAGCGGCACTTGGTCGCTCTTCGGCACGGAGATACCCGCTCCCATAGTAAACGAGACCTCTCTCTCGATAAATATCACCAACGAGGGCGGCTACGGCGGCATGACGGGGCTGCTCAAGAATATAATCGGTCTCTGGCTCATTCAGGAGAGCCGCAGACAGTGGAAGCGCGAGGGCGAGGATTACAGCTACGCCGACCTTGAGCGCATGGCGCT
>ERZ1026772.415-NODE-415-length-31625-cov-5.853247_pt1 | contig 31625 bp, 24 predicted proteins | sample MGYA00380124_ERZ1026772 | MGnify/ENA primary metagenome ERZ1026772 (study PRJEB33269, sample SAMEA4719760) | human gut metagenome | biome: human-associated habitat; feature: organic feature; material: feces | place: Cameroon | collected 2013-10 ...
CTTTTCTATTGTACGAACAGAGCCTAGGCATCTGTGGGTACGAATTTATTCGTGAATTATTCATATTTGTAAAATTAATTTTAAACAGTTACTTAAATATGGTTATTGGTTATACTACTGGTGTATACGATATGTTTCATATCGGGCATCTAAACATCTTGCGTAGAGCAAAAGAACAATGTGACTATTTGATAGTGGGAGTCAGTACGGATGAACTTGTGCAGCATGACAAGCATAAAACTCCCATCATTCCTCTTGCAGAGAGAATGAAGATAGTAGAGGCTATTCGCTATGTAGACAAAGTGGTTCCTCAGCTAGACAAGAATAAAATGGCGGCATGGGATAAATTCCATTTCAATAAGATGTTTGTTGGTTCAGACTGGAAAGGAACAGAGACATGGAAGCATTTTGAAGAGCAATTTGCTCCATTGGGTGTGGAAATTGTTTATTTGGATCATACAGATGGCATTTCATCAACGATTTTACGAGAAAAACTTTCTAATACAGTAAAAAAATGAAAAAAATAAGTTTGAGAGAATTGCAAATGATGCAGTTGACTACAATGAAAGAAATTCATGTTTTTTGTACGACGCACCATATAAATTACTATATCATTGGCGGAACGTTGTTGGGAGCAATCAGGCATAATGGCTTCATTCCTTGGGACGATGATATTGATATTGCAATGATGCGTAAAGACTATGATAGGTTTGTTGAATTGTTTTCTAAAGAAGGTAACAAGGAAAAGTATTTTCTTCAGAACTATTCTTCTGAAAAGAACTTTCAGCCAGCATTATCAAGGGTTTGTATCAAGGATACTTATATGGATGTTCCTGCAGAGCATCATCTGAATATTTGTAAGAATACATACATAGATGTATTTCCTCTGGACAATGTTCCCGATTCATTGGATGAACGTGAGCTACAGAGAAAAGACCTTTTGAATGTTGATAAAATGTTTGAACGAAAATTGGGACGTGTATATGTTCCTGGTTTCTTGGGGTGGAAAAAGATTATGAAGTGCATAATTTCTGCTTCAATGTTTTACATTCCATATTCAAAATTGCAAGCAAGGAGAGTTCTTATTATGAAACGTTTTTCGGATAGTAAAACAGAATGTGTTTGTAGTACTGTCAGCCAGTATGGCTATAATCGTCAGATAATGGATAGACGTATTTATGGAACACCCACTTTGTACAGATTTGAGGATACGGAGTTGTATGGGCCAGAAAAATATGATGCCTACTTAACACAACTATATGGCAAGAACTATATGCAGATACCGCCAGAAAATAAGCGTGTAAAGCCTCATGACGTATATTTAACAAATGAATGAATTATGTCTTTTATAGCAAATTTTAAGGCTAAACTCCGTAGACGCTACTATGTTGTAGGCTATGGCTCTGTGAAAAATGTAAATATAAGTACGAAATCTACAGCTTCCGATATAAGATGGATTACATATAAAGGGTATAAGGAAGATTGGATTGCCGACCCATACATTCTTAGCGAAACATATTCACAGATTGATTTCCTTGTGGAAGAATGGGTAGAGAAAAAGCACAAAGGACGGCTCGTGAAAATATCACTGGACAAAAGAAATCACAACGTTAAGAAGACCGTAATTCTTGATTTGAATACGCATCTTTCATTTCCCAGTATAATAAAGGAGAATGATAATATTTTTATATGTCCAGAAAATGCTGCGTCAGGAAAGCAAAAGATATATAGATTTAATCCAACCAATGAATGTTTGGAATCTCCAGTGACAATAATAGAAGAGCCATTGTTGGATGTAAACATCGTGAAGATAGAAGATGTTTATTATGCATTTGGTGTTAAATTGTTGGATGGTGACAAAGGAGACAATTGTCACTTGAAAATATTTAAATCAGAGAAATTATTGGGGAAATACAAACTAATTCAGGAAATTGAAAATGAATTTGCCCAAGAGCGTGGAGCTGGAGCATTCTTTTGGCATAAAGGCAAATTAATACGTCCAGTACAAAACTGTGAAGGAGATTATGGACGCAATGTGATATTTAAGGAAATAACAATAGAGAATGGAATCTTTAAAGAGAATGTTGTAGGAAGTTTACTCCCTTCAAGGCAATATCCAGAAGGTTTGCATACATTCAATGTATTAGGAGATACATTTGTAATAGATGGAATGGGGTATAATGTAGGCAATTGGATGACAAGGTTAAAAAAAATATTGCACAAATGATAGAGAATAAAATATCAAGTCCTTACTATATTTTGATTGTTTTATTGGGTTATATAGTATTAAAGTATATATATAAACCTGCTATAACATCAACTGTCCAATTCTCTAACCACAGGAATAAATATGGAATATGTGTCATTTTATTAATGTGCATATTCGCTGTACAGGATACTGATTATTTTCATTATGAGACAGCCCTTTCTGCAATGGCACAAGGAGCAATATTGCATTTTGAAGATGCATATTATACAATTGGTGATATTGTACAATATAATTATTTACTTTTTAGATTTGTTGTTTGGGGAAGTGCCTTATGCTTTTTTTTAGTAACAGTAAAAAGATTGAATGTTCCCATAGCTATGGTATTGTTTTTCTTTGTGACAATGTACTTGACGAAGTTTTCTTATGCAAGAGCTTCGTTGGCTATGGCAATTGGACTGTTCGGTTTTTCTTTTGTTATAAAGCCAATTAGATGGAGATTTGTATCTTATGTAATTGGAGTGTCAGTTATTGCAACTTCATTGTTGTTTCACAAGAGTGCTATATTTATGGTTCCGATATATTTGCTGTCCTTATTCAGAATGAACAGGTACACGATATGTATATCTGTTATCTTATTTCCGTTAGGTTTTTATTTAATATCGGAATATGGTATTGCATTGTTGTTCGAGGCAAGCGATGCTGATTTAATCGCAGAAAGTGCTCAGGGATATTTAATGAAAGACTCGCATAAAAGTGGAGTGGCCGTTCTGATTTTGCAATTTTTATCAAGAACTCCATATTATATATTTTTGTTTGTTATGGTTAAGGGAATAATCGATAAATTATATACGATAATTCCAATATATCAGAGAGCAATAGTAAACGTCTCCATTTATGTAATATCATTTGCCTCTTTATTTCTGTTTGATTACTCAGTGAATACAACTGTGATGTATTATCGATTTTTGTATTATTCCATTTTACCGTTATCTATTGTTATCCCTATTTTATTCAATATGAAAAAATACAGTAAGATACTTAAGTTCTCATGTACAATGGGTTTTTATGCCGTTCTATACGAAATACTATATTCTTTTTATAATGCATATTTATCAGCTTAGGAAATGAAAATATTACATATTCATCCCTCTATGGCTGGGGGCGGTATTGAAGCCATGATTTGTGGCTTAGTGAATGAAATGGCTAAGGTTTATGACGTAACTTTATGCACAATCTTTGAACCAAAGAAAGAAGATGTATTTGAGAAAAAATTGTCATCATCTGTACATCGTATATCATTAGGAAAAAAAATACCAGGTTTTTCTATTAAAGAAGTCTTCGATATATATAGATGTATAAGGGCTGGGCATTATGATGTTGTGCATATTCATGGATTCTTCTATTATTATGCTTTGGCTGTTTTTATGTTGCATAAACGAGTGAAGTTTGTATATACAATACATTCTGATGCAGCAAAAGAAAATACTATTTGGGATAAGCGTTTCATTAGAATAAAGAAGTATGCATTTCAAAAAGACTATATCCACCCTATTACCATATCTAAAGAATCCAAACGGTCTTTTACGGCATACTATGGTTTGGATAGTACATTGATATATAATGGCATTCCAGATTATATCGCACAAAATAATGCAAGTAAACTTATTGAGTATAGAAAAACAGATAAAACTAAGTTGTTCCTTCATCCTGGCAGAATTTCGGAACCTAAAAACCAAGTCGTTTTAGTAAAGGTTTTTGATAGACTAATTAAAGAAGGTAATGATGTGGTGTTGTTGCTTGCTGGCCAAAAACAAGATATGCAAATATGGTCTGAATTAGAACCGTATTTAAATGAACGTATCATCTATTTAGGAGAACGTAGCGATGTACGCGATCTTTTAGCCGAGTCGGATGCTTTTTGTTTGCCATCCATATGGGAAGGAATGCCAGTAACATTATTAGAAGCTTTGTCGGTAGGGTGCATTCCGATTTGTTCACCTGTTGGAGGTATACCAGAAGTAATAAACAATGGAGAGAATGGCTTTTTATCATCTGATCCTAGCGAAGAAGCTTATTATAATGTATTATGTAGATTTTTGCAATGCGCGGAAACTGATATGTACAGAATCAAAATGAATTGCCTAGAATCTTTCCAAAAATACAGAATCACTGAAGTCGCTAAAAGCTACATAAACGTATATCAAACAAAGCCATATGAGTGATGTTCCACATACCGCCATAGGTTCTTGGTCTGGCTACATATATCAAGGAATATGTGCAGCATACCATGTTCTGAAGTTATATTATGATAAAGGCGAAGCCGTTAAGGACTATACACTATCTCTTGATTCATACGAGGACTTTTCCATTTTTGACTCTGCAGATAAAATTGTGTCTCTTCATCAGTGCAAGTGTTTTTCTGATCAAAACCATGACTTTTCGGACGAATTTGACAAGATGCTTCAGAAGCGTGGTGAATACATAAAAGCTGGTATGTGCAATGATGATGTGAAACTGTTTTTTCATACTAACATCAGTAGAAAGATAGATGGAAAGTATGGCGACATAGAGAAATATGTATGTCATGATAAAGCCGATAAGGTCGATCCGAAAGAAATGTATGAGAAGATTGGAACTTTGGTTGATTTGATAAATGAGGCTAAAGCCGTCCCCATTAATGCCGAATTGCTTAAGGCGCGGCTTTCAAAATGGATTGACGAGCATGTATTTGCTGTACATCAGAGATATATAGACGATAAGAAAGCCAATAAAAATGTGTTGCTTGGCCGTTATGCAGCAGATGACAGGATCGCTTTTGGCGAAGTTATAAGAATTGTTGAGGATGATGGCTATAGTGACGCATTAAGTTATGAGGAAATAGCATCAAGAGTAAGGCTCTACTATTGCGCTTACTTGAATGAGCGTAAACTCTATGCCATTTCGCACAAAAAGGAGATAAATGAAGATGCTATAGACATATTCATGGACTCCTTGATGCGATACCCTCTTCTAAACTTGAAAGATTTGTTGATACGCCTGAATCCTGATGCTAAAATAGAATCGCCTTATAGCTTGTTGGAGAAAACATGTGGCAGAAACCCTTCAAGCTTGTTCAATGTGATTAAACTTTTCGAACCCGTCGCATCTGATTGCTTGCATTGGCGTATTGATGCAAGGAACGAAAGTCCATCAACATTGGACAAAACAAAAGAAGTGGAGGAACATTGCGAGAGGATTTGGGAGAACAGGACAAATCTGAATGTTATGTATGATTATGACTGGATTGTTGGGGACGTTGACCAAACAATCAAAAGTATACAGGAAGAACTGAATGATGTTTGTGATGCTACAGATGACGAATATGCAGAATACAATATATTTAGTCCAAGGCGAACTGGAATATTATCTGTAAAAGACAAGAAGGATGGAAACTATAACTGATTTTCTTTTTACTTGCTTCAAAACTTATGGGTATGAAATCCATTGGCAGTGCCAAGATTTGAATTTCATTGTACTAAAGCACAGTGTATACAATGACTTTTGGATTTTGACTTCAGAGTTTGACATTAACGAACGGCAGAAACAGCTTTCAGCCGTTTATAATGATAACGTCTGTTCGGAATATCCAAGTGCATTGAAGAATACATCGCTATTGTATGTAAAGAAGCAGAACACTGTTGATTTGGATAAGGAAGACAAGTGCATAATAGAAGTTGAGAATAATCCGTATCATTTTAAGAAATATGTCTTAGCTTATACGGATGCCGCTTTCAATATTTTTATAAAATTGTTTGAGATTAGAAAAAATGAATTTTCTATTTCAAAGGAGTTGATGAAAAAAGACAACTTTGAGAAGTTGAAAGAAGAAAATTCGTTTGGACCATATCACTTGTTGTATTCGATCGCTCATAAGTTGCCATTTGCCGTGATTGATGTCATGCTAAAGAAATTCGACTCGGGAGAGCCTGTCTTTACAGAAGAGGAAGATACCATTGTCGAAAGCCTTTCTAGTTATGACGAGCGTGAAGATGTAAATTCTATGTTGAAGATTCTAAGCAGGGAGATTGAAGCTGATGAAAATAAATAGACTAAAAATACACAATTTCAAAATCTTCGATGATGTAGAGATTGATTTCAGAGAAAATGCTGCCAATGTTTTCTGTGGAAAAAACGGATTCGGCAAGACCTCTGTCTTTGATGCTTTGGAATTGTTATTTACAGGGCGGATTAAACGTTATGCTGATTGGGTAGAGAAATGCCATAATGCACAGTTGCATTTTGATACAGGAAAACCTTTGGTTCATGATGAAAGCACGAAGGAGGATGTATATATAACAGCGGAGATAGAGTTTTCTGAAGGTGTGTTTTGCATCACAAGAAAGGAAGCATTTTCAAATATACGCAATCCTTTGAACTTTGATTATATTTTCAATGATATATATTGTGTGAGGCGTGGTAGTGAAGTCAGAGAACAAATACCTCAAGAGTTTTTGTCGGTTGCAAGTACATATAATATATTGAATTATCAAAGTCAGGAACAGGCTACCGACTTTTTAAAATCAAAGGAAGAAGAACGCACATCTGTTATAAGCATATTATTTCAGACAAAGGCCTACGATGATATAATAGACAGACTCACAAAGGGTCGAAAGACATTGGACGGCATTTCTCGTGACTATGAAGGTAGATACAAGGCTATACAAGATGATATAGATAAAATAACCAAACATTTTACATTTCAGAAGGGACAGGCTGCGCAAAGTGAGTACCAACGCTTGTTCGTAAAAGATGGAATAGAATGGGATAAAGAATATCCGTCTACTTCAATAAGTGATGTTGAGGCTATAATAGCAAAGGATGGTGAGCTAGACAGACTGCAATATTATCTGCATCATCGTGAAGAATACAGACAGTACCTTATAAATAAATCGGTGGAATATAGTCTTGCAAACGATTTGCATAATGTAGTCACTTATTTGTTGAAAGGAAAGTCACAAGAAAGGCTGATAAAAGAATATGCTGATTACAAACATTTATTTGTAGATAAATATGCAACATTGTCATTGGATAATATTGGTAAAACTACAATAAAGACATCACCTCTTTTGAATGAATATTTAGAGGACGAAGTTATAGCCAATTTGGAAGAGCGGAGGCAGACGATTGTACGTACAATTTCCAGTTGCGATAAACTTCAAAATGCTTACAGTCAGATTTTGCAGAGTCGCAATGTTATGGCTTCTTCAATTTCAGTACTTAATGTGTCAGACTGCCCTCTTTGTGGACATTCTTATCAATCAAAAGAAGAATTGCTAAAGACCATCGGGGACTATGATGAAGTTCTGAAAGAACATACAAAGAAAATTGGAGAGACCGTCTCCGTAATGTTTGACGATTTCAAAAAGATATTCTTTTCTAAAATAATACAGCCTCTTGAACGGCATTTCGTAGAAAACAGCATTACGAATGATTTCTATCAGCAGTATATATTGTACAAGCGACAAGAAAACGATAGGTATGTCGCTGCAATAATAAACAGGATTGGGGAAAATGTAGATTTACACAAGTCTATTGAAGACTTAAAAAATGATATACAGGCAATATTGGTGTCTTGGACAAATGATGTGGATTCAAAAATTGAAGTCGAAATATTGAATAGCATTCATTCAAGATATTCTAAATATATAGGAGATGGCATTACTGACGAAATGATAGAAGCCAAGCGTCAATATCTGATAAGTATATGTAGTAGGCAAGGTGCTAAGTATCTTCAGACGAAGAATGCAGAGAAGAAGAAAGTCGAAAAGGTTGTTGAAGCAGCAAGGAGAAAGTCTAAATATTTACATGACATACTTGCAAAAGTAAAAAATCAACGCTCTGAATATGTAAAACAATTGATATCGGACATTGAAATCCTTTTTTACATCTATTCAGGGCGTATTATGCAAGATTCTTCTTATGGCAGAGGAGTCTTCATGAAAATGTTTACCTCTGCAAGAGAAAGACAGCGATTGATTTTTGTTTCTGGCAAATATGACAGTCAAGTGGATGTTCTTTACAATATGAGTAGCGGTCAGTTGGTTTCAATAGCCATTGCATTCCTTCTTTCATTGAACAAGTTGTACGACAATAGCAAGTTCTTGGCTATTGACGATCCAGTACAAACAATTGATGACATTAACTTTTGGGGATTGATAGAAACCATTCGCCATGAGTTTTATGGTTATAACCTGTTTGTTTCCACACATGAAGATAATTATGCGAGTCTTTTGAGATATAAACTTGAGAATCTTGGAGTTCGAACCAAGGCTTATGATATGAAGAATATAAACTATAGACAACATCAACAATGAAAATTTCCGTAATAGTACCTACATACAAACCGCAGACATATCTGTGGGAGTGTCTTGATTCTATATATAATCAAACTTTTCCAAAGTCTGATTATGAACTTGTGCTTGTGTTGAATGGTTGCAATGAGCCATATAATACCCAAATATTAGATTGGCTTTCAAACCATCCTGATTTGCATGTGCAGTATTTTCAAACAGATGAAGGAGGTGTATCAAATGCTCGTAACATTGCTTTAGATAATGTTAAAGGTGAATACGTGACATTTATAGATGATGATGATTTTATTTCACCTGTATTTCTAGAAGAATTATATAAAGAAGCAAGCAGTACTAATAACATAGTCTCACTTTGTTATCCATATGCTTTTAAAGATGGTAACATCGACAAGCAGATACATTATACTGTAACGGATGCATATTACTATTGTATTGAAAACAAATGCAATAAGTTGTCTACTATTGCTCGAAAATATTTTTCTGGTCCTTGTATGAAGCTCATACCAATGAACATTATAGGCAACAGAAGATACGATAAACGCTTTAGAATTGGTGAAGATAGTTTATTTATGTTCTTGATTTCAAATAAAATTAAAAACATAGCTTTAACATCTCCAAAAGCAATTTATTATAGAAGATATAGAGATACAAGTGCGTCATTCATCAATAGGTCTATAAAGGAACAAATTATCAATAATCTCCAACTAATTTGGGAATACATTAAAATTTTTATGCATGGAGGTTACAATCCGTCCCTCTTTGCCACACGTGTAGCATCAAGAGTTAGGGAATTACTATTATTTCCAATTATTAGAATTAAAAAAAACAGAGTTTGATGAAAGAAAAAGCATTACTCACCACAGTCTTTTCCGCTTTCAACTATGGTTCCTGTCTTCAAGCTTTAGCAGGTAAGCAAATCATACAAAAAGCAGGCTACGAATGTGATCTTGTCAGATTGAAATCATTAGTGAAAGGGCGCGATGTTCGATTAGGAAAGTTAATAACCATTTTGTATCGTTCAATATTCTTGAAGAAAAACAATGCGTTGAAAACATACGGCACTTCATATAATAAGGCATTTGTTCAAGGTACAGAGGAAAAGTTCTTTGCCTTTACTGATGAATACCTCAAACCCGTTAATGTCTCATGGGATGGGTTGAAACATATGGCAAAAGATGCCGTAGCATGTTTCTCTGGCAGCGACCAAATATGGAATTCTTCTACGCTATATGTTGATCCGTTGTATTATTTACGTTTTGCTCCCAAGTATAAGCGTATAGCTTTGTCTCCAAGTTTCGGACGTGATTTTATTGCTGATTATAATAAGGAAAAAATGAGTGAATGGATAAGCGATTATCCTTATTTGTCAGTACGTGAAGATAGTGGCGTAAAACTGATAAAAGAAATTACTGGACGTAAGGTCTTACATTTGCTTGACCCAACACTTATTGTCAATGCAAATGAATGGAGAAACATACTAAGGATTGAGGATAAGCCTAAAGACTATGCGCTTGCATATTTTCTTGATAAACCGTCTGCTCTCGCCATGGAAAGTCTGAAAGCAATAAAAGAGAAACTGAATTGCAAGATTATTGCTATTCCATATAAGTTCGAAAATATGGATTACTGTGATGAATTGGTTGCTGCAGGGCCTAAGGAATTTGTAGAACTTGTGGCAAATGCAAAAGTGGTATGTACAGATTCGTTCCATGGAACTGTTTTTGCTCTTAATATGCACACTCCCTTCTTCGCATTTGAACGTGATTATGGTTCTGCAAACAAACAATCTGAACGTGTGCTTTCTATTCTTCGAAAAGTGGATATGCTCGACCGCTATCAGCCGAAGAATGTAGTTGAAGAACTTAACAATTTGGATTTTGAACATTCTGAAGAAATTCTGAACGTAGAACGTAAGAAAGCATACGACTATGTAAATAACGCTATAAATTCAATAAAGAAGAATGAAAAGTAACGTTTGTGATAATAAGGGCTTGCGCTCATGTACGGGATGTGGCGTTTGTGCCAGCGTCTGTGGAAAAAATGCAATCACGATTCAATTAGACGACGAGGGATTCTATAAACCTGTCGTAGATGAAGATAAATGTGTGGAATGCAATCTCTGTAAAAAGTCTTGCTATAAATACGATGAGAACTTGATACAGAGCGACGCGCATGAAATTTGTTATGCTGCCGTGAACAAAGATGACGAACAACTAAGAGCATCGAGTAGCGGAGGTATATCCAGAGTATTGATGGAAGAATGTATTTACAGGGGCTACAAGGTGATGGGATGTGCATACGACACAAAAGAAAACATAGCCAAATCTGTTGTTGCTTCTTCGATAGACGAACTTGACCAATTCTATGGGTCAAAATATTTTCAAAGCCTAACAACAGATGGCTTTGACGAAGTATTGAAAGACAAGACTGAACAGAAGTATGCTATATTTGGAACACCTTGCCAAATATACGGATTCTCACAGACAAGTAAATACAAGCGAAATCCAGAAAAGTATCTTTTAGTCGATATATTCTGTCATGGTTGTCCTTCCATGAAATTATGGAAATCGTACCTATCGAATACGAAGAACGTCACAGGTCGTGAAACTTATGACAAGGTAACATTTCGCAGTAAAACGTATGCGTGGCATGAATACAGTATGGACTTCTATTACGATACACATAAGGTAACAAGTAAAAAATCTAAAGATCCTTTCTTTGATATATTCTTCGGAGGGGATATTATGAATGAAGCTTGTTACGATTGTAACTCTCGTAGTACAATGGCATATGGAGATATTCGTATCGGTGATTATTGGGGAGAAAAGTACGATACAAATACGAAAGGTGTCTCCGCGGTAGTTGTTAAGACCCCTTTGGGGAAAGTTTTTTTTGAGTCGATACAGCAAAAAATGGAACTTGAAAAGGCTGTTTTTTCTGATATTGTTAAAGCGCAATCGTATTGTAAGACCCAATCATTTGATAAAAGGCGTAGATCTTTTTTATTACTAAGTATATCCGAAGAATCCGATTTGCAGCGTATTTATAAAAGTTATATGGGAATGTTCCCTTTAAAAATTCGTATTAAAAAACAGATAAAAGCAATAGTAAAGCTTTGCCCAAAGAGTGTTTATTTCCCCATAAAAAAAATAATGCACTCAATCTAAGTCTATTCCATCTTAATCCTACGAAACACACACATCTAAATTATAGGATTTTTCCAAACACAGCAGGTTGTATTATGTATTCATCCTGCTTTATAACTATTATTCCAAATCTTTTATGCAAGTAAGTATTGTCATGCCGTATTATAATGCGGCAGCATACATCCGTGTCACGGTTGAAGCAATCATAGCCCAAACTTACACGGATTGGGAGTTGATAATCGTTGATGACTGTAGCCCTGCGCCAGAAACATCCAAAGTGTTGAACCAAGTGCAAGCTATGGATAACCGAATAAAGGTAATCCGAGCCGAAAGAAATGGTGGTGCAGGTTTGGCGCGCAACATAGGCATCCGTGCAGCTCAAGGGCGATATATCGGTTTTTGTGACAGTGATGACTGGTGGTATCCTACTAAGTTGGAGGAGCAGTTGAAGTTTATGCAGGACAATGAGTATGAACTTACCTGCACTTGGTATGAGGATGCCAACGAGAAGTTGGAGCCTTATTACACTATGAAGCAAGCTCCAAGACAGTCGTATAAATCGATGATTGCTGGATGCAACATTGGTACTCCAGGAGTTTTGTTTGATACCAAGCGAGTTGGCAAGAAGTACATGCCACCTCTCCGCAGGGCTGAGGACTGGGGATTATGGATGAACATTCTGAAGGATGTGGATTATATATATACCTATCCTAAGGCTTTGTGGAAATACCGTCATATCCCAGGTTCAGAAACAAGCAACAAGTGGGTAATGCTGAAGGCTGTGGTGAAGATGTATCAGACGGTGTTGAAAATGAATGTGGTGAAAGCTTGGCTTACCGGATTGTTTGTTTTCTTGCCAAGCAATATTTTGAAAAAACTTAAGAAGGTTGTTTGATCTTCGTTGTACATAAAAAGACAGAAATGCTTCGTTCTGATTATTCTCAATTGATAATCTTGTTGCAGGCTGCATTAGGGGAGATGCCTAAGTCGGTAGAGAAAGAACTTGACTTGAAAGCTTTATTTAAATTGTCGCAACAGCAGGAGGTTGTGGCTCTTGCTTTGGATGGTCTACAGAAATTGTCTACTGCATACAATGGTGTGTTGAGGGCGGATGTTCAAACAAAGGCGGTGAAGATGCAATGGATAGGAAGTTTGATGGCACAAGAAAAGCGATATGCAGCAAATTATTGTGCAGCCAAGGATCTTTCTGAATTGCATGACTGCAATGATATCTGTACATACGTATTGAAGGGGCTTTCTATATCTCAGCTTTATCCTGTTCCTTCTTATCGTTTCTCATGCGATTTAGATTGCTTCTTGATATCGAAGTCGGATGGCTGTAATGCATACGAATCAGGAAATTCGTTGGGTGCTTCTGTAGGATGCAAGGTGGATGCAGACTATTACAAACACTCGGTGTTTTCGTATAAAGGTCTGGTGGTAGAAAACCATCGTTACTGCTGTTCGGTGAAGCGCAGTAGGCGTACCAGAGAATTGGAGAACTATTTGGAAGGTTTGCTGAATGGTTATACTCCGCAGTATATTGATTATACAAAGCTTGCCTTGCCTCCTGAAATGTTTCAGGCTATGTTTATGATAGAGCATGCCAATGGTCATTTTCTATATTCTAAAATGAGCATTAAGCATGTATGCGATTGGGCTATGATGCGACAGGCTTTCAAAGACACGCTTGACTGGAACAAGTTTGACAAGCAATGCATACGCTTTGGCTTGAAGAACTTTGTAGATTGCCTTAATCATTTGGCTGACTATATACTTGGCAAATGCAGTTATCAAGACTTGCGTCCAATAGATAAGCGAGTGCTTGATGACACATTCAAGGAAGTGACGTTGTCGAAGAGTTTAATGAAGCAACGAATCGAAAAGGCTATAGGTGTGCTGCGCTCAAGTTGGAAGTTTAAGCATTTCTGTGGTGACTCGATGATAAAAGAATTGTCACACTCGGTTTGGGCGTATCTGAGGGAGGATAAGCCAGACTTGGATTAGGACTTGTTCTGTTAAAAAAATACATTTATGAAAAAAGGACATTGTATAATTTGTCATCGTGACGAAGTTGAATTATCTGACGAACATGTGATTCCTGATGCCATCGGTGGGTATTATCATATCTACAATGTTTGCAAAAATTGCAATTCGAACCTTGGTAATTGTGTTGACTCTTACCTTCTTAAAAACTGGCTGATAATTGGTGCCCGTCATAATAAGCGACTTGCAGGCAAAACTAATAAAATTCCCAATCCTCTAATTGGGGATGGACTTTTAGAGGATGGAACTAAGGTTAGAATAGAAGAAGACAAATCTGGTAAACTTGCTGTAAGAATTTTACCAAAATCTCCAGAAATATCGTCCGACGGAAAGACTTTTTCTATAACAGTGGACACTAAAGACGAGAAACTGATAGAGGGTATGAAACGTAAGGCTATGAAGAAATTGGGGATTAGTCCTGAAACGCACAAATTAGAGACTAAGAAAAATATACAAAGTATACCAAAACCTTGCGTTAAGATGCAAACTTCAATCGACATAAAGAATTATAAGATTGGCTTGCTTAAAATTGCATATGAATTTGCAGTTGATAAATATCCTGATTACTACAAGGACCCTATGGCTTTGCTGTATTCTGAAATATTGCACAATGCTGCAATTGACCGTTTGGACGAAGTGGCATTTGAAGGCGATGGCATTCTTCAATCTGGTGTAAAAATTTTAGAGGATTATATAGATTATGGTAATACAGATAGACATGTATTAATTCTTATAAATTACGATGATAAGCTGTATTGTATGGTTAAACTCTTCCAAAACACCATGTGTCAGCTGATAAGAATGTCTGATAAAAAATATGGCAATACAGATTTTATTGTCGCATTAAACGACTTTATAAAACACGAATGTAAATTCTATAATGAACATGAATTGATTAAACAATGCATAAAGAGTGAAAATGTTGGATTGAAATTCTCGAGTGAAGTAGAAAAACAGATACAAGCAGAATCTTCACAGCCTAATCAGATGAACTTAGCATGTAATATCAAAAAAGAGTTTCTCTTTTTTGATGCAAGTGACAATTGTATTTGCACACAAAAACAATTAGTTGAATTATTAGAGAGCACGGGGAATGCTGTTGTAAGTAAAGATGGTAATAAACAAATATCAAAATATAATGTTCCTGACGGTTATTTCTTGAAGCTAATGCCTTCAGGAAAATTGGTTAAGCCTGAGTCTATTGTCTATGTTAACGAAATCGCAAAACTGTGATTATTGATTTTATATTTAATTAAAATATAGAAAACATTAGCAATTACTTTAAAACCAATTCCTCAATGGATAAATGACAATGTGAGATTTTCGTTAGATAAAACAACAAACTATGATTAATTATTTCTTTATTTTCGTTCTGCTACTTTGGGCAGAACTTATTTATTTCCGTATTGCAGATAGGTTTAACATTATTGACAAGCCTAATGAACGCTCGTCACATTCTACGATTGTGTTGCGCGGCGGTGGCATTATCTTCCTGATTGGGGCTTGGGTATGGAGCGCATTCTTTGGCTTTGAATATCCATGGTTCCTTGCAGGTGTGACACTTATAGCAGGTGTGAGCTTCGTGGACGATATTCGTTCGCTGCCTGATTCAGTGAGACTGATAGCACAGTTCGCAGCAGCTGCCATGGCTTTCTATCAGTTAGATATTCTGCATTGGGATATGTGGTGGATTGTAATGGTGGCACTAATCGTTTATGTAGGAGCAACAAATGTAATAAACTTTATGGACGGAATAAATGGCATAACGGCTGGATATTCATTAGCTGTTTTACTTCCATTAGCTGCATTAAATGTAGACGATAAGTTTGTGGCGCAATCGCTAATCTTTACAACGATTATTGCAGCAATAGTTTTTTGTATATTCAATTTTAGACCGAAGGGCAAAGCTAAGTGTTTTGCTGGTGATGTCGGGTCAATAGGTATAGCATTCATAATGTTGTTCCTGTTAGGTAATGTTATTATCAAGACAGAAGATATAACATGGCTGATATTCTTATTAGTATATGGTGTGGATGGTTGTTTGACAATCATACATCGTATTATGTTGCATGAGAATTTAGGAGAGGCACATAGAAAGCATGCTTACCAGATTATGGCAAACGAACTGAAGATAGGACATGTAAAAGTTACGCTACTATATATGATTATGCAGTTGGCTGTATCATTGGGATTTGTTTATCTATGTCCTAATACTGCGCTTTGCCATTGGATGTATTTGATTGGAGCATTAGCTGTATTGGCTATCGCCTACGTATTGTTCATGAAGAAATACTATCACTTGCACGAGGAATATCTTAATTCACTAAAGAAATAACATTTACAAATCTCAAGACATGAATTTCATAGGTTATATGAACGCCTTTCGTATAATTTATGGGGTTCATGTTTTGTTTGTTTACAACAATTATGGAAATTAATAAAGACTTTTTAGGTAAACTCTTTGAGCAAGCTGTTGTTTATCCTCGCTTACGTCAGAATTTGGATTTGCGAACATCTGCCAATGATAATTCGCAACGCATGCTGAATGCCCTGTTGCCTGGTACGGTTGTGCCTATCCACAGGCATCCACAAAGTACGGAGAATGTTTTTCTCTTGTGCGGTAAGATTGTGGAGGTCATCTGTGATGAAAATGGAAACGAGATAGAGCGTATTCATCTTGACCCCTCCGTTGGTAATTATGGTTGTGTTGTGCCACAAGGTGCATGGCATACAGTGGAAGTACTGGAACCATCGGTCATATACGAGGCAAAGGACGGAAAATATGGTGAGGATGGCAGTGAGACGTTTGATGCTTTCAAAGCAAAGGAAGCGGAAAACAAGGAACAGGCTTCAGCTACATTCTCCAACAGTCTTGGCGATTTGAAAAAGAACATCGAGTATTTGATTGGCATGGAACGCCAGTCTGGAAGCATGGATGTCATTACTCCGCTCTATGTGTCGCGTATGCTGAATGTACCACTTGAAGAGGTGGAGAAGGTGATGAAAGACATAGTACTTTAATTGAAAAGGGAGTATATGGAAGTTATACGATTATTACAAATGTCTGATATACATTGGACAAGACAACTTGACTCTACAGACGATTATACCGACATCCGCGAAATGATGCTGGAAGACTTGGGATATTACTGTCAAGCGACAGGAAACAAGTTCGACAAAATCCTAATATGTGGAGACATCGCTTTTAGTGGTTCAAGAGTTGAGTACGAACGTGCCAATACCTTTATAGCGGATCTTTGTAAAAAGGTGAACTGTAAAGATGATGAAGTGTATACTGTACCAGGAAATCATGATAAAAATGTCAATGCATCATCAAAAATGGTAAGGGAATTTCTCCATTTAGCGTTTAGCCACCATGATAAAGATATCGATAAATGGTGGGAAGACATATTGGGTGAAGATTTCCCATTTATAAAGAAACTGTTTCTTCCATTCGCTGAATACAATAGGTTCAGCAATGAAGACCATGATAATCCAGAACCTTTTATGGTTTCTGCGTTGGATAACAGGACATCAGAATATGATAAGTCTCCAATGTTCTGGCGTACAGAGTTCGATGAAAGTTTGAATGGTCACAAGATAAATTTATATGGCGTGAACTCAGCCCTTATAAGCGACCTTGGTGATTACGATACTGACGAGAAAAGGAAAGACGGGCATCTATTATACCTACCCAAACAGGCATATCATAGTGCCAAGATTACAGATGGTGTTATCAACATATTAATGTGTCACCATCCATTGAAATTTCTTCGTGACAGTGATGAAATAGCCAAGGATTTAGATAAGAGATATGCACTACAATTGTATGGCCATGTCCATATTGCAGACAGCAATATGGAGAACAATGCAGTTCATATTTTTTCTGGTTCTTTGAACCCTGGCGATATAAACGATAAAAGATATCTTCCTGTCTATAACATTATAGAATTAAGGATCAACACCGTAAACAAGGAGCAAGATGTGTTGACAGTCAGGTTATGTGTTCGCAAGTATAATGGTGAAAACTTTAATGAAGACAAAGAACAGTCAAAAGAATATCGTGTGATTTTGAAAAAGCATGATACATGGGTAAAAGAAAGGCAACAAGAGGAAACAAAACAATCGTCCTTACCAGATGGACTTACTAAGCGTGATGTGCGCCACCGCTTTAAAGATAGTCCACGAGCAAAAGATATCATCAAGAGTATGTACCCAGAAATTAATTGCAATGTATCTGCATATATGAGAAATCAAGTGTTCTTGGAAAAAGTGAGAACGGACAACAGATGGTTGGATTTATACAATAAATTGAGCAATGAATGATATTTTGAATAACATCTTGATGCAAAGTGGGCTAATCATTCCGCTTGGAGAAGTAGAGGTAGAAATGCTTTCCAAAGCTTGTTCTAACTTCGTTAATGAGGAATCTTTTTCATTCTCTGTCTTTGAGGATTTAGTTTATTGCTATCTGAATAAACAAGGTAGCAAGAAGTTAAAAGCCTCTATAGAGAACTTCATGTTGATGAATGAAGGTATACAAAAAACATATCCACTATGTGTAAGCCATGCTCTTGTTTTCTATTGCATTTACATCTCAATTGAAGAATGTGGAAGCCAGAAGACACAGGCAATCCGCTCTCTCTCTTTACAAAATGCCATTTTGCAAATTCATGGAAAATGGGACACGCTAAAATTTTCTGACCTATTATGCTCACTCTATTTTAAGAGTACAGAGTATCTGGGGATTTTGTACATAGGAGAAAAAATGTATCCAAGAGATTTTGCACGCTCTATGTTCAAGGATGAATATCGTGTGAATGAAGATATAGATGAAGAAATGGCAAGATATATCCAGTCTTTGGTTCTACTTTCATGGGACGCAGAAATGCAACGATTTATAGACGAACTTGATGAAAAGAATCCTTTCATGCGTGTTGTTTATGTCTTGGAGCGTTATTTCTTAAACAAGCCACAGTTGCCTAATAAAGACGATTTCAAAAAAATCTTACATATGACTTTTATTGGTAAAGATGGCAAAAAACAGAAAATCGGCACAATATTAAACATGATAGCAGATAGTGAAGTGGTCTTAGTCGATGATATAAAATCTTCATCATCGCTAATTCTGATAGAAACAGACCGGATTATTTCTCATGATGATGGACCCCAAATATTGCCCTATGATTTTAGGCTAAGCCCAAAAGAATTTTTTGTTTATCTGTATCATGAACTGTTATTAGAAGACTTATTGAAAAATCAAAATGGAAGATAAAAAAGATATTTTAGAGGCGATTTCTGGGACTACTATAAATCAAGTAGTCGAAGCTGGAGTTATTGAGAATTCAGTCCTAACATCTCGATACTATTGTGATGCACTAAATGATGAAAGTATCAATAATGTTCTTGGAGGTACAGAATCTCGGTTGATAACACTGGTCGGTTTTTCAGAAGTCGGTAAATCAACCTTCGTAGCTTCCTTATATCATAAATTCATGGCTAATGGCGAAGTGAATGGAAGTAAGATTGTTGACTCTGATACATTTGTAGGTTTTGAGAAAAGAGCATACGTAAGAAATGAGGCTTTTAAGACCATCAAACGCAATGCCAGAACTACGATGACAGAAGGCCAATTTCTGACATTATCGTTAAGCAAAAATGGAAAGAAGAAGAAACTGATTGTTTCGGATAATGCTGGTGAGAAATACAAGAATACCTATGTAGACAACCAAGCAGAAGTAAACAAGGACAAAGGGCTTGTAAACACAAGGCACATCATTTTCTTCATAGACTGCAGTGTATTGAACGATGATGATGAATACATGGATTTCTATGATAAGTTCCAGCTATTGCTTAGTAGAATGTCAACAGCAGGTGTCTTTGATGTACAAAAGACCTACGATATCATATATAATAAGGTTGACACAAATGATACTGAAGAGAAGAAAGAAACATATAAAACCAATCGTATCAACTTTGAAAATAAATTAGTCACCGAGTTTAATATAAAAGTCTCAAATACATTTGAAACAATATCAAACGACATGAAAGACGACGGAATGGCGAGGACGTTTGATTATATTGTTGGTCTATTGGAAGAGGCATCAAGTATTAATCGGCATAGTGATGTAAACTGGGTACAAACTTTATTGAAAGAGAAATAATATGAGTACAACATGTATGATTGCTGGTCTTCCTGGTTCTGGAAAATCGACCTATATAGGAGCATTATGGTATTGCCTAAGACATTCCGTGAAAGACAGAAGACCGAAACTTATAGCGGACAACAACAACCTTCCTGACGATATCAGTGTACTGAACAGGCTTGGTGATGCATATAAGGCTATGAAGCTAATAAATCGCACAAACTCAAACGAGAATGAGAGCGTGCAAATAAATCTGATAGACGTAGAAACAGAAAAATCCATTCAGGTTGAGGTGCCAGATTTCTTGGGAGAAACATTCCGTGACCTTGTAGAGCTAAAAGAGTCAGAACTACTGAATGAATGGGTTGACAAAGCCGATAGTTTAGTGTACTTCATAAGTGACGTTTCCGTAGGAGAATTTGAAGATGATGAGGGGCCTGAAGATGATGAAGCAGTGGCACCAGCCAAGGATATACCTCCATTCAATATAACAAGTATATCATCAGCCGCCATGAATATCATGGTCTTGAAAAATTTGTTAGCCAAAAAGAAATTCAAGAAGATAGTCATTGTATTGTCCTTATGGGATAAAATGACAGATAATGGTACAAAGCCAAAGAATCCAGAAGACTACCTTGAAGAGAATTCTCCTGCTTTATACCATTTTATAGTGAGCAACATACAGAACGTTTCTATTATAGGTCTTAGCGCACAGGGACGTGAATACCCTAAAGACGACGAAGAGCAGTACGCTGCAATAAAGAAGGAAGTAAGGCAACAAACAAATAATGGTAGAAGATCGTTCGTAGAAGACGGGAACGAGATTATCTATGATTTATCCATACCATTATATTTACTTTTGAAAGAATGATAATAGAGCAAGCTCTGCACGGATATAATAAGGGGCATGGACTTTTAGCAAGTTCTTTCCCCATGAAGCCCACTGAGGATTCTTCCCTAATGGCATATCTTAGTGATTGGACAGGTTTTCGTGACGAGTCAGAAGAAGATTCATACATGACATTCTATCCATTGGAGCAAGGCAGAAAATATGCTTTTGCCAAAACCTGGTATGCATCGGAAATGGAACGCCCTGGGTGTGTTTGGACACATACACTCATAGTGGACTTAGACGACATGGATAGAAATTTTGATTTCCGGGTTTTAAAGGATTATTTTCATAGGCCACAAATAGACGACTATGAAGAATACTCAAAAAAGATAGAAATCAATGAATTTTCCAAACGAAGTTCACATGATGTTTTTGCAAATTTTGACGGAATCTCCATTTTGTTTCTGTTGCTGTTTGTGCTTAGTAAAAGCAACAAACTTGTCGTTTACATGGAGCGAGAGCAGAAATTATACGTTGATTTGTGCTTTTATATACTTCAATATCTTCCAATAGAAATACTGAGAACTGTAGCATTTAGTACAGGTTCAAGTTCATACAGAAAAATTCGAGATAAGGATTTCACTATACAATTTACAAATAATCCAACCAGCCTGTCTTTGGAAAATGCTTCTTGGAAGGAAAAATTAAATGTAGACAGTTTTGATGAGGGACTAAGATATATATATGAGGAATCACAAAAGGACAATGACCAATTGCCAAGCTTGATAAAATTGTTTAGCGTGGACATTTCAGACCAAAAAGAAAAATATTATGCATTTGCCATGCTGATGAAAAGTATGGACTTGGCTATAGAAGGGATTGAAAAAAATGAATATACGGAAGTGCTCCATTTATTAGAAGACTACTTTCCGACAAAGAAAGAGGGTGACCTATTAAAATACAATTTTATGTCACAAAAAATATCCAATCTGTTTGGTGAAGAAAAAGACATATTGTATCAAATAGCAGCATTTGACAGTGGTGATTTCTTGAATCAGAGTTACGTAAAGTATGGCAGCCGAATTGTATCATTGGAAAACGAGAACCATTCTGATTTTATTGTCCTGATTGACAGGATTGCTAAACTAAAGGAATACAACAGCTTTGCAGTGGAAGCATTGGATTATTCAATAGATACATTGGATGAACAAGAATTGTTCGACTTTATATCAAATAATTGGGAACATTTATATGGTTTATTGGGTAATAATGAGGGATTTTTGAATTCTGGAATGTGGTTGAAGTTGCCCACGAATCATTTTCAAGCCATGTTATCGATATACAGTGACAAGGGTTTTGGAGAATTTGACTTGTGGAAAACGCTGTTGGATAAGATGTTGATATCAGGAACACCAGCAAATAAAGATATCGCAAGTAAAATTATTGATAATGTAGAGAATGCTGTAGAACTGATATTAAATGCCGCCAATTCTGACAATTATGTATCCATAGCTCCTTCACTGATACAAGTAGTTATGTTAAAGTCAGATGACATATTGGAATGGCTCGAAAGGCAGAATACACTTAATAGGCGTGTTGAAACTTTTATCATAGAAAACATAAATCCAGCAAGTGTGGAGGTAAAATGGCATCTTTCTACGATATGGAATGCTCTAAGAAATATTGATGACAATAAGAAAGACATAGAATACTATGTTTTTTTGTATCAACTTGCACACAACTGGAAAGATAAAATGGCAGTATTGCTTTTGAAACAAAGTTTTACACATATATATGAAGAATTAAGTAATAACTCTCTTGACAGCAGATTATGGTCAGAAATAGAAGGATGTACAAAAAAGTTTAGCAAAATTGAAAAGTGGGACAAGTGCAAAATTCTAAGTTATGGACTTGTGGATTATTTAAAACAATGTGATTTCTCGGTTGAGGAATTGCATCAGTTTTCCGCAAAAGCCAAAATAAATGAGCGTTTAATTCATATTTGGAAGAAAATATAATTACTCCAATATATAACAATTTATGAAAGCAACAATCAAGACTTTTCCATGTAAAGAAGGCGACTGTGTCTTTATGAAATTGGAAGATACAGTCGCACATACATCTTATCATATTATGGTAGACTGTGGGGGCTTAACAAGTGACATTGTTGACCACATTGTCAATGCGTTCAACAAAAGAATTGACTTGTTGGTTGCCACGCATATTGATAGTGACCATATTGATGGTATTACGGCGATGCTTTTTGATAGTAGGCTTAAAGATTTGCAAATCAACAAGATAATATATAACTGCTACCAAAATATGTCTAATGGAGTAAGAACTAATACGCCAAATGATATAGCAGAGAAAATGGATATGATTTCCAATATAGTTGGTGATGATAGTGATACGCATATTAGCGTTAAGACTTCTGTAAGTTTAGGTGTTGCCATAGCGAAAAATGATCATTTGAAGAACGTTTGGAACAAGGAACCTATAACAGAAGATACAGAACCTCTGAATTTAGGCGACAAATGGGGGAGTTATCAAATTTCTTGCACCAACTCAGAGTGCATTAGATGATTTGTATTCTACGTTCAGAAAAGAATATGCCTCTGTAACTGGTTGTAGAATACCAGAAAGTCCATACGAAGATTGGGAATGCATGATAGAACTGTTGGTAAAGTTGGATAGCCTGCGTAATCGTTGCTTTTATGGAAAGAAAATCAGTTCACTATTGCTTGACGAAGGTGGCTTCTTAGACGCAAGAAAAACTGAGATAAATGACAGCAGTTTAACAACTGCGAACAAAGCTTCTATAGCATTTGTATGGGAATGCAATGGACATCGCGTGCTATTCTTAGGAGATGCTCGATGCCCAATAGTTGTAAAAAATATACAAAGACTATATGGAGAGGAAAAACAAGTCTTTGATGCTGTCAAAATAGCTCATCACGGAAGCAAGTTCAATACGAACACTGATTTTAGTGAGAAAGTTGATGCTTATACTTATTTCTTAACGGGTGGTAGCGAAACCGTGGGGCATGATAAGGAATGTCTCTCTAAATTATTGTTTAGAATGGAACACGATAAATTTCATCGCCAGTTGCGTTATAATGTAGAAACTCATACAATACAAGAGTTAAAAAGCGACCAAATTAAAGAATTGAGGGATAAGTATAACTTTGAAATAGTTTCAATTGCAAAATACTCCTGCGTATGAGTTTGAATATTGACATCGACAAATATGGCAATATGTCGGTTGTCCCCATCAAATGTGGTGGAAAGATGGGAACAGCATTTTTTGTGAACAGCAATCAGCTGTTGACGGCTAACCATATTCTAAGTTCATATATAGACAATTCAGAACAATATAAGATTATGGTTTGCATTATGGATGAATGGGTAGAGTGTTCTGTCGCCTATAACTTTCAACCGCTTGATGTTGTATTGCTACATTGCTCAAAACCCAATATAGGAGACAATAAGTTACAGTTACTATTGTCAGACTGCCTAGAAGGTGAGAAATTAAAAATAGTGGGATTTCCACAAGAAATAGGTAATGGCGTAGATTACTTTGGGGTTGATATCCGCAATTCAAGGCATTTAAAGAAGGATGGCAAAGATGATACAAGCAGAGGCTTTAATGTTGTTGCTATTCGAACAGATGAATTAAATTTTTCTTCATACGGAGGTTTTTCCGGCTCGCCAGTATTGAATGTAAATGGAGATGTTGTAGGTATTGCAACAGACCAATATTTTAATACTTTAGGCTACACATCCATAAAAATAATCAATGACTTATGTCCTTTTCAAGGACTTGGCATAGATGTAGCAGCCGAAGATTGTGATATGTCGCCATTTGGTTTGGGTACATCCTGGCATTACTCTAACAAAAAGATAAAGGAAGCTGGTAGCAGGTATTCACCAAATACTCATATAAGTAATGAGAGCGTAGAAGAAACCTTGAAAAGTTTCTGTTGCATAGGTGTTGAAGAAAAGCAAAAGGAAATTTATAATCTTTGCAGCAATGTATATAATGAAGCTACAAGAGAATTGTACGATTATCTTTCTCAAAAGAATGCAGATGGTACTGACAAGGCATTCCAGCAATTCCTGAATGACAGAATAGTCAATTACAGATTATGTGACGAACTTGATTTTTTGTTGTATGCGGAGAAAGAAAGGTCGGATGAACGCATATTGATAAATCCATTGCGAAAGGACATAGAGAAATCTTATGAACTTTGCCAAGATGTATTAGACTGCGAAATATATGAACAGTCTAAGTGTTTGTATGTTACAGGAATAGCTGGAAACGGAAAGACGCACTCTTTGTGCCGGCTTATAGAACAATGTCATGTACAATGCGCTTTCTATCTGTTTTATGGTACGGACTTTAGCGATAGAGGACCATTAGAGACAATCTTGAGTACTTTACATTGGCATGAGGATGATTTGCACAAGTTAAACGATTATGCCAAGATAAAAGATAGATATGCAGTATTTGTTGTAGATGCGCTAAATGAAGGTTCGAATACTGACTACTGGCGGAATAATCTTTCCATTTTCAAAGAAGAACTTGATAAATACGAAAGAATTAAGCTGCTTGTCTCTTTTAGAACGATGGCATGCACAGATGTTCTACAAAGACAGTTGGAAAAAGATGGGCAATGGAAAAAAATCGAAATCTCAGGGTTTGAAAATACGAAAGAGGCTATAAAGAAACATTTTGAGATTAATGAAATTCAAGGGAATGTAGATAAACTTCTCGTCAATAGAGATTTTCAAAATCCGTTGTTCTTGAAAATATTCTGTGAAGCGTTTACTCATACTACTCTAGATGACATGCGTGAATACTCACGTGTAGAGATATACAACAAGTATTTGCAAAATCGTAATTATAAGATTAGTCAGCTTGTTGACGAAGATTCTACAAGGCAAATAACGAGTAGATTTGTCATCGAATTAGCAAAAATATCCGTCAATGAAAGTCATTGCATGGACATCATTCGCAACAGAGCTAGAAAAATAGCTGATAGCATCTGTAAATACAGGACATGGAGTAAAAATCTGATGAATATTCTGCTGAAAGAAAATATCTTGAAAGAATACCGATTGTCAAATGGAAAAGATTTTATAGGCTTTGAATTTGACAGCATGGGTGATGTTCTGAAAGCAGGCTTCATACATTATAAAGGTGATACTTTTGTAGTTGATTATGTATTGCGAACAAGAAAATTTATACTGGAACAGAATAGATCCATCTTTGATTACAGTTTTATTCCTAATGTGTTTACTTGTCTGTTCGCAGAATGGAAACCAAATGAAAAGAGTAAATTGGAACGGCTGTTAGCCTATAAGGACTTGCGCCAATGCTTTATGCAGGGACTAAGTCTCAGACATGATGATGAAGAATATTCAATGATGATAGGCTCTTTGGCAAAAGATATTATCGCGAAAGATACAAGTTATATAAGCCCTTACGAGTTATTAGAAAATTTTAGAACGTATAAGTATGGTGTGTTGCAGATTGTTTTGAAGCAGTTGGACAATATGACAATACATGAGCGAGATGAAAAATGGACAATAAAGATTAATGAGTTGCAACGTCATTATGGGATAACCATAAGACTAAAAGGGCTGCTAAATACAGAGAAAGACGATTACGATAAACTGTCAGAATTAATATGCTGGTTCCTTACTTCATCGTTCCAAACGCTAAGAGCAGTACTGATAATGTATCTGCGTAAGCACTCAATTGTTTCCGAGGCATATTGCATGAACCAAGTTACCTTTGCACTGCAAAACATAAAAATACGATTATGGCAAGCAGTGAAGATTTTAAAAGGATACTGGAGCTTTATAACCAGGAGTCCAAGACAAGTGGTGTTTCGATAGTCGCCTTCTGCCAGAAGAACGGCATCGTTTATTCCCAGTTTGAGCGTTGGTACAAGAACCGACATAAGGTCAAGGTTCATGCAGTTGAAATTGTTGAGAGAGATGGTACAATCCCAGTGCAGGATACAAAATTGCAAGACACTTGTGACAATGCAGTTGAAGTTTCCGAGCCGCAAGATGTCCGATTGTCCAAGCCGACATTGTTTACAATACAGTTAAAGTCAACCAATGGTATGTATTTCCAGCAGCGAAACATAGACTACAATGGGTTGAAAGACCTGGTAGAGAAATTGGAGGTGCTATGCTCGCGATAAACGGAGGTGTCAAGCTGTGGTACATAGAAGGTATTACAAACATGAGATTTGGCAAGTACCGTCTGTTTTCAGAGGTACAGGCACTTGACATGGATCCATACAATGGTGATGCCTATATTTTCATGTCGAAAGACCGCAGGATACTGAAGGTCATTAGATACAAGAATCACAAGCGAGTGCTTTATGACATAACCTATGAGAAGGGCTATAAGTTCATGAAACCCGTGATAAAGAACCATGAAGTCGTGTATGAATTGGACTTTAAATACTTGGTTGCCTTACTTGAATGTCCGACGGTAAACGAGTTGGAAGTATAATGTTAAATGATTGATAATCAATAAATTGCTTGTATTACCATGCTGTTTTTTCGATATTTTTTAGTACCTTTGTACTATGAAGAAGCAAGATCAGACAGTGGAAAATATGATAATGCAAGCTCATTATCTGGAGGCTTTGGAGATAGAGTCCAAGGCCCAAAAACCATTGGCTGAAATGGAAAGGCAAGACTTTATAAATACAATAACGGAGCTTAAGGCTATGATAGGTAGTCTTAAGCTTACGATAGACACGCTTCGTCAGACGATAAACTCGCAGAACGCTACGATAGCGTCGTTGCAGAAGTCAATGGATAGGCTTCAGAGTGCATACGACAAGGCTGTCAAGGAGCGTGATGACTTGAACGGTCGTATGAATAGAAGCAATCAGGAGACATTCGGTTCCAAGAGTCTGAAGCAGAGTGGCAGGGGCAAAGTTGTCAAGAACGACCGTCAGAAAGAACGTGACAATTGGGCTTCAAAAGATGACAATGACAATAATGCCTCTTCCGCTTCTTCGTCTGCTGACGGTGAAATAGACCAGACTAAGGTAAAATCAGAGAATCTGAGTCGTTCAGGAAGAAATGGTATGAAGTACAACCGTATGAACGCTGCCAAGACCATAACTCTTGAGACATCCTTGGAAGGTGCGCCAGAAGACATGAAGTTTATCGGTTATAAGGACATAGAGGAATACACCAAAAAGAGTTATGTGGAATGTACGGTTTTCAAGGTGGCGGTCTATGAGGACAAGTTCGGTATGCGGCATGACTTTTATCAGCCCAAGGATGAAAAGGATACACGCCGCCCGAACTTGAATGTGGTTCCTTCGACGCATTGTACCCCTGAGTTCTTGGCGGATTTGGTTGTTGACCACTATATGCTGATGACTCCCATATACAGACAGTCGATACGCAATATTCTTGACAAGCTGCAGATAAGCAGCAACACAAATAGAAATTGGCTGACACAAGGTGCGGAACTGCTCACTCCGATAATCCGTCTTCTCAAGAAGAAGCTGCTAAAGGTGAAGTCCATTCTTAACATTGACGAGACATGGACAAAGGTCAGAATCAAGTTTAAGGGTGACAAGACCAAACTCGGCAGATACTTCAAGAAGTACGTGTGGGTTCTTGTGAACAAGGCGAAGCAGATAACCTACTTCTTTTATGACAATGACGAGAATGACAGCCGTGGCAAGAGACCGATACAGACATTCTTGGGAGATTTCTTGGGTACCATACAGTCGGATGGCTATGTGGTGTACAAGGAGCTTACCAAGGACAATCCCGCTAACGAGCACTTGATGTGCTGGGCGCATGTCCGTAATAAGTTTGAAGCGGTATTCAAGGCTTGCAAAGATGCCGATGCTGACACTTTCGTCAAATTGATAGCCACGCTGTATCGCGTAGAAGCAGAATGCTTGCTGAACCATTATACACCACAGCAAATCAAAAAGCGAAGACAGCAAAAGGATGTGACCAAGATACTGAGCCTTATCTATAAGAAGGCAAACGGGATGCTTGCAAATCCTATTCGCTATCATTATAGTGACATGATGCGCAAGGCGTTGGTTTATTTGACATCCAATTGGGAAAACCTTATCAAGTATCGAAACGATGGTCGTTTTACAATAGACAATATGCTCGCAGAACGTGCTGTACGTCCATTTACGGTGAAAAGGAAGAACTCATTGTTTTTCAGTAGTGAGGATGGCATAGAGTCAGCCTTGAAATACCATACGCTCATTGAGACATGCAAAAATGTAGGTCTCAATGTGAAGGAGTATTTCGCTTATGTATTCAGCAGACTTATAGAGGGTGAGAAGGACTACGAAAAGCTTCTCCCCAGTGCAGTCGCACGGTAAATTCAAATAAACAAAAGTTAAAACAAAAATAATCAATGGCTCTCCAGCCCCTGTTTATAAGGGGTTGGAAGCAATTGAGTGCTTACTGTATCTGCGTGATATTTTCAAGACAGACTTAAAAATTTTGACAAACACCACCAAACAGTTTGCAAGAGTTAATGACCCTTACATTCTCCAAGGTCTGTTCGCAGCAGTGTATGCAACTTTAGTCCTTACAAGAAATCCTAAGAAGAGCAAAGAGATTGCGGAGTATATATGTTGTACATACTATAATAGTAAGGAAAGTGCGCCAACCGACCTCGTTGTTCGTAATTGGACAATGCGGATTGTAGAGTATGCCTCATATTTGGATAAATCATACAATGGTTGGTCCGAATTAAAGAATTTGATGCCATTCAATTCTGTTTCTAATCCGTTTAAGGAAGAAAAATATGATGAAGCAAGTTGTGATGGTTATTTTGGCACTACCAATGGCGCTAAGATGCTATATGACTCACTTTTTACATCGGACTTCAATCGTTATATAATAGGAACAAATGGGCATAGTTATAGTGATGTTTTTGTAAATGGAGAGAGAAATATTGACGAAACAGCAGAATTGGGATACAAGTATGATGTAAATCTTGACGACATAGCGAAAGCAATAGCCATACTAATAAAAGAGAAATACAAATATTCAGATGCACTTGGAAACTATGATAAAGATATTTATAGTAGAAATCGATTTGATCAAAGCCAAGAACGAATAGGTAAGAAATACCAGTGGATTGGTTATTATGAAGTGTTGAGCTACTTGTGTGACCATTACAAAATACTATTAGACAAATGGTCTGCAGAGAAAAAGTTTGCTGCATATTCTTTTCCATGGCTAACTGGAGCCATTCCATATATGGATCCAACAATTGAAGCAGAAGAAAGCCTTTCTGTTGTCAGTCACGACGTATTTGAAAAAATTGATAATGATTTCAAGTTGATCAAAGATGAGACAGAGTGGCTTGAAGATGACAGCCTATTGCCGTCAATACATCATGTCGTCAAGGATAAAGATGGGAATGACTGGGTCATATTGAAAGCTTTTGATACTCAGACTGAATTGGTAAACAACACTCAATGTTGCGCATCTGTATGGTATGATACGGTATTTGTTGCCAATTCAAACATAACTGAATTTGAAGCATGGGCTCAAAGAGATGGTAATCTTAGGCAATATTTCTACAGCTCTGGGGATTACAACTACTTGTGGAATGACTATCCATGGTCTTCCAATTATAGGGAACGCCAGCATTATATGAACTATAAGGATGAGTGGATTTTGTCTTTTGATGTCATAAAAACATATTCTACTCAGTTGCAAGAGGAGTTTATTGGTTGCTATGCTCCAATGGAACATTTGCGAGAAGCACATTCACCAAGTGAGACAATTATGCAAGAGTTGGCATTGCATAATGCAGAACGTGGAATCGTAAGGGATGAAAACGGCAGTATTATTGCAATGAACATTAATTCTACTGGTTCAAGAATGTCGGGACTTGCCATAAGAAAAGAAAAATTGGATGAATTCTTGAAAAAGAATGATATTACTATGTTCTGTTTCAATTCTTGTGTAAAAGATGTTCGCGCGAATCTTTCCATACTTGGTGAACACAGCTTTTCTGCATTGTACAAATATGATACAGTGCAAGTGTCTGCATTGATACATTTTTGCAAGAAACAATAAATGCTCACAGGCTTTTGTATGGTGAGCTTTCTTGAAAGGACTAAGACATTGGAGGAAATAAGGAATTTAGAAAGCGTGAAATGAGGGAAAAATAGTCCCCGAAGTCGAGAAAACAAAGAAATTGAACATATAGCTATATTTATTTCATGATGCACATACAAATCGAATACCTAAAAGACGGTTGCACCTACATCGTGCAGCCCATATTTTCTCAATCATTCATAAATCCAAATGACGGAGAAGTATGGGCGAAGTACCTGAAAAAGAAAATAGAGGGGCTGATAAATGAAGACGTAAGCCAATTGCAGGAGTTCAAGGAACTGCGAAAGGAAATCATGCAGCGAAGAGCTGAGGAGAAAGCGCAGCGACAGCGTTATGAGGAACGAGAAGAACGGAGGAAAGAGACCGAGAAACGACGCAAGTGTATGGAACGTCCGAAGATAGACTATGTGCCCAAGGGATTGTATATAGACCTGGAGGAAGCATACGCCAAATACTTCCAACAAGTGGTGACCTTCTTCCCTGATGATAAGGACGACTTCATATATATGCTACGACTTTTGGAGCGTTGGGAGAAGAAATCGATACCAGCAGTGTTGGCAAAAGGACGACCAGACGCAGCTTATGCCATTGCCATGGGACTGTGCGAACATCTGCCCTTGCTGATATTTAGGGATGATATTAGAGATCATCTGAATGAGTACAAGCTACGTATCGGCAAACTGATATATGCGAGCTTTGCTGCATTGGTAGACAGTGTGGCAGCATGGAACAACGAGGAGA
>ERZ1026772.419-NODE-419-length-31562-cov-7.718697_pt1 | contig 31562 bp, 19 predicted proteins | sample MGYA00380124_ERZ1026772 | MGnify/ENA primary metagenome ERZ1026772 (study PRJEB33269, sample SAMEA4719760) | human gut metagenome | biome: human-associated habitat; feature: organic feature; material: feces | place: Cameroon | collected 2013-10 ...
ACTCCCCTGCAACCCAGCCGACAATGGCGTGCGCGGAAGCCCAATCGACGATGCATTCGTCGGCGGTGTCACGGGCGACATTCCCGTCAATGTATTCGTCGGCCCGAGCTTGGGCGGAACCGATGGCTTGCCTATCGGCGACGGCGCCGCGCTTGCGCGTGCACCAACCGTCGGCAACGACGACGAACGCATATTCGCACCCGGCCGCGGTGGCGCCGCGACCGTTCGCGATACGCTACTACTCGGCACGGGGATCTGCACCGATGGCGTCGCAGGTGCCGCAGGCACCGGCGGCACGGCAGCCACAGCAGGCGTCTCGGGCGCATCGAACAAATCTTCGTCGACAGGCCCCATCAAGTCCTTCGAATCGATCTCGCCAAACAAGCTCATATCTTCGTCCGATAACGCCTTGATGACTTCGTTATCGGCTGCCTCGTTCTCGTCGATCGCTCCGGCATTGACGTCGATCATCTCGTCGCATGCCGCCGAAGTCGCCTCTTGCATCAGGCGTTGATCTTCGAATAACGCCTCCATTTCTTGGAACAACGCATTCACATCGACGGGCTTGAGAAAATAACCATCGGCGTGATTGGCCAAATTCAAGTGCTTTTCAAATGCTTCGGTCGTCTCGGCACTACTCGTAATAAATACGGGCGTGTCGGCTGTCATGGCATCGCGCTTCAAAAGCGAACATACGACGAAACCATTTTGGTCGGGAAGCTCCACGGCGAGTATGATGAGCGAAACGCCCTCGGTCATCGCGAGCCCCGTCGCCGCGTCTTGCGCCACGACGACTTCATAGCCCGCAGCCTCGAGCTCCCCTTTCATCATATTCAAAAAATCCACATCCGAATCGATGATGAGTATCTTCTTCATAAAACCCCTTCCTTTATCTTGCTACACACAAAATGTGCCTACAAATTACACGATTCTCGACAAAACGCAAACTTATGTGCCTTTTGATTCATACGATTTGCTACAATTCGATCACAAAGCGAGCAATCCAAGCGCATGATCGCGCACAAATCCATGAACATCGGGCGATTGCGATAAGTCCCTTAAGTATTTGCGATTCAAGGTACTCGCACAACGCAACGCATGACCTACGTTAAAATACGGATTCGATGCAAGCGCAAATCGTATCTCGGGCGACGACGCCCAACGACTCATCAATATCGCTTCTAAAAGACAATTCTGCGTCGGGCGACGCGCCGCCATGAATAGAATATCTCTCTCATGGATCGACGGATTCTGGCATAAAATTTCGACAACCGACGGCCAAGGCGTATAAAATAAGGCTTCATGGCGTCCGCGGTGGTGCATTCGCGCGTGCATCTTCTGCACACCTAACGGCTCACCGATCAACGTCTGAGCGAGGTTCGTATCGGTATCGCCATGCCCAACGCGATACGGCCCATACGTCCCAAAACACGATCGCACGATCCTCGTCCGTTCCTCATCCTCGCCCTCGCACGCATAAATCTCCCTTATCCGTTCATCCGATTTCGAATCGGCACTCCAGCCGACAAATGCCTTCGCAAATCCGATCAAATCGCGATTCACCGATTCGCGTTCGATATCTGCCCCGCAGTAATACTGCAACAACCGTGCACCAATGCCATCGAATAGCGCAGGGGCCGGATCTTCCGACAATCGAACCCGCCACTGCGACTCGATAATGCTCAAATCTTCAATGCCCACGCGCTAACCTCAATCGTCGCCACTGAAGCCAGCCTTGCTGGCGCACTTCAAATCGAGCTTGCGAACGATGTACTCTGCCGATTTGCGATGAATGCCAGCCAAACGCGCCGCCTTCGATATATTCCCACCCGTCACTTCGAGCAAATGCATCCAATACGTCTTTTCAAACCAATCGATGGCTTCTTGCTTGGCATCCTTATACGGCAACTGATTCTCGATCACGTGCTGCACAAATGCATCGCCCACAAACGTCGGTTGCGAAGCGTCCGATACCTTTTGCTCTAGCGATTTCGCATTCAAAAACTTCGTCTCGATTCTGTCGTCGTTCGACAACAAAAACGCGCGCTCGATAAAGTTGCGCAATTCTCGCACGTTCCCAGGCCAACCGTAATTGCGCAACTTCTGCATCGTCGAAAACGTTATCGTCGGCGCCGCGCGATGGAATTTCTTCGATGCCTCTTGCAAAAAGTGCTCGACCAACATCGGCAAATCTTCGGGGCGCTGGCGCAAAGGCGGCAAATCGACTTTGATCACCGCGAGCCGATAATACAAATCTTCGCGAAACGTGCCGTTTTCGACTTCTTTCGAAAGCACCCGATTCGTCGCAGCCACGACGCGAACATCGACCGGATACGTCCGCTCGCTGCCTACCGGGCGAACCATACGATTCTCGAGAACGCGCAACAATTTCGGCTGAAGATCGAGCGACAACTCACCGATCTCGTCCAAAAATATCGTTCCGCCATTGGCCTGCAAAAACGCCCCTTTCCTATCCGATACTGCCCCAGTAAACGACCCTTTCACGTGCCCAAACAGCTCCGATTCGATCAAATCTGCCGAAACCGCCGAACAATCGAAGATGACAAACGGCTTGCCAGCGCGCGGCGAATGCTCGCGTATCGCTGCCGCCACCAATTCCTTACCACAACCCGATTCTCCCTCGACTAATACCGTCACATCGGTCGGCGCGATTCGCTCCAAAAGGCCAAATATCTCTCGCATCGCCACCGATTGCCCAAGCATGTTGCCAAAATGCGTCGCACCCGATATCGCCACGTCGATCGCATCGTCTTGAACTTCAAAATTTATCTCCACCGCACCACAGCGAAACGTCGTCGGCGTCTCGATATAGACGTCGTTGACCCGCAAATTGCCGATAAACGTCCCGTTCTTGCTCCCATTGTCGACGAGACGATAACCCGTTTCGTCGATCTCTATTCGTGCATGGTGACGCGATATCGACGCATCGTCGATCGCAAAATCGCAATCCGGATGCGAACCGATAAAGACTAAACGCTTCTGAAAACTCTTCGTCGCATGAGCGCCAAGCCCCTGCGCACTCAAGCGATACTTGTGTATCTTCAATGCAACCGCTCGACCGACGATTGTCTGCGTCTCGTCACCATTCATCTTCATCACTTCACCACCAAAAGAAGTAAAAAACAGCAGATGCACTCCGCTTATTCATTCTCGAACGACCCCTTATTATGCCTATTTGCTCGCAAAATAAATACTTTTATGTCCACCCCACTCCCGCAAACGAAAAAAGCCCCATGGCGATTCTCACCGCCATGGGGCTATTTTCTGCGTCACATCCGCATCGATCGAGCGCATTCAAGCACCCAACCGCTATTCATCTACGCGCGATTAATACTGGAATGTCGCACTCAACAAGAACTTCGTGTAGTTCTTCGACGGGCTCTCCGTATCGAACCACGGGAAGCGCAACGTCTTGTTGTCGGCCGTCTTCCACGGTTGCGTGCTCACCATGCCAAAACTCACCGTCGCATACTTAATCGGTTTATACGACAAAACAAGCGATCCTTGGCTATATTGTGAATGCCCACGCCCCACCTTCGCATGCTTCCCAACGAATTGATCATCCGACGTTATCGTCCCATTGTCATACGTCCACGAATCGGCAAACGCAAATCCAATGCTCAAATCGAGCACCTTTCTTATGCATTCAATTCCAAGTACAAACTGATTTGCCAAATCGTGTTCGGCCAAAACACCACCTATCGCAATATTATGCGAATCGATGATTTCGTTACCCGTCGATCTCGACAACACGTCGATATCGTCTGGATCCAACGTCACACTCGTGTATTTGTGCGCATTGTAGCTATACGTAATCCCATACGCCAACGAGAAGCGCCACAACTTGATCGACGCCGCCAACGATGGAACGATCGACGTATACAGATTCGCGTTGATCGACGCCTTCGACGTCGGCAATACGAAGCTCAAATCCGCATTAAACGCCACGCTAAATTCGCCCGATTTGTAGCTCCAAATCTCGCGCGACAAACCTATCGTCGTATCCGACCAACGGAACTCATACTTGCCATTCGAACCACCGGCTTTGCTCATCCATTGGCTAAAGCCCGTCTCCAAATGGATATCGGTATCGATAACCGGAATCGTATAATATCCGCCAAGCGTCATCGTAAAACGCGATCGCACTTTGCGAGCGTATTCGTCCTTCGTAAATGCACCCAAACCGAGATCGAAACCGATCGCCGCATTCACGCCCCACGACTTATCATCGTCATCGTCTTTCGACGATTTCTCGCCATCTTTCGAAGCCTTATCTTCGCCTTTGTCGGCCACTTTCACCGCATCGTCGACCGAATTTTCTTCGACTACTTTTACAGCCTCACCAGCCGATTTCTCTTCGACTTCGGCCACTTTCACGGCCTCATCGGCCGATTTCTCTTCGACTTCGGCTACCTTCACGACCTCATCGGCCGATTTCTCTTCGACTTCGGCGACTTTCGCATCATCATCCGATGCATCGTCTTCGGCCACTTTGCCGGCCTCATCGGCCACTTTCGCATCATCATCCGATGCTTTGTCTTCGGCCACTTTGCCGGCCTCATCGGCCACTTTCGCCACATCATCCGAAGCTTTTTCTTCGGCGACTTTGCCGGCTTCATCGGCCGTCTTTGCGCTTTCTTCTGCCGTTTTCTCAGCTTCGGCCGATTTCTCCGCGCCTTCCGCCAACGCCGCATTTTCTTCGGCGACGTGCTCGATCTCTTTCGAATTTTCTTTTAAAACTTGGATGTCGTTTTCTGCTACGCCATCGCTCAACGTCCCCGCGACATCCTGCGCTTGGGCCACGACTGGAAATATCAACGCCGTTGCGAGCAATGCCGACTCTATCACACGGGCTTTCATCATCTTTATCCTTACGATTATGTTCCACGGCTACACGCCGACACACCTTCTGTTGTGGCTACTTCGAGCACCCTCTCTAAGAGCCCTCACCACATGTAGGTTTCACTTTCTATCGATTCGCAACGCATTTTGTCAAGTGCTATGAGCAGATTATTCAAAAGACACGGCTTTTTACGCCTTAATCGTGCATAAAATTCACTTCTAGCAAAATTTACCTAACTTTATGCACTTTTCACTCGCCTATCGCGCGTTTCACAAACGACGCGCCGATGCCTACCAGGCACCGGCGCGCATTCCAAACGTGATCTCTACGACCACATTTATTCCACAAACTCGCGACCGACTACAGCTTCACGCTATAGACGAAGCTCGTCTTGGGCAAGCGCAACATCCGCTCTTCGATCAACTTGAACGGAATTTCTTTCCCCTCGACGTGCTTGACGCGAAGTTTTTCCAACACATCCTTATCGCCTTTCGCCTTGATCGTCGCAATCTCCTTCATCATATTATCAACGCAAGCCACCATCTTGTCCATGTGAATCACAAACACACCCTTATCGGTGCCATTGGCTGCCATCGTATCGGCTTCAAACGTCAAAGCACCCGCCTCGAGCATCATCCCGATTTGGATCGCTGCCAACTGCGAATACGGCTGAATCCGACCCTCGGCATTCGTCATCCCGCGCGATATATGCCCAAACGCCCAGTATATCGAATCCGCATAGCTCTTAGTCGCCAACTCTTGCGATATCACGCCTTTTTCGACCAAATACGGCAAATACCATATTGCCGCCGTCTGCGCCTTCAATTCCTCGGCCATCGATGCCAAGCCACCGCCAAACAATTCGTCGTCGACTTTCCCCTTGACCTTGTATTCATGCGCCGGCCCCAAATTGTGTGCCGCCTCGTGGATTATCGTGCTCAAAAGCCCAGGTCCCGTCGCATCTTCCAACAAAGCCGTATCCTGCGCCGTAAACATCGACTGCGCCAACGTCTTGCGATCGCGCAAACTATCCGGATCCGTATACAAATTGCTCATCGCCACCGTTCGTCCTCGGCCTTCATTCGCCACGGGGCCCCAGTTCGGCAACGATTGCCCAATCGTCGCGCCAAACGCATCGCGATCATCGCCGCTATTCGTCACGATGTCGATGAAATCGGGCAAATGGAAGCTCACCTTGCGAGCCTTGTACGGCTTGCCTGCGACCTTGGCGAGCCGATCTTCCATGTCCTGCTGAATCGGCGTCAATTTCTCTTGCCACGCCAACGCATCGGGATTGATGCGCGCAAACGTCATGTGGAAGCCCGCTTTCCGCGAGCACGGTTCCCAATACACTTCGTCGGGCGCTACGCGCACATACCACGAAGAATTCGTCGAATTCATCGACGCCCAAGCCTCATCGGCCGGATCCCAATTGTTCGTCTCAAACGCATCGGCCGCCGCAAACAAATACTTCTGCAACGCAACTTCTTTCTCATTGCCCGCCAATGCCTTGCCCGCCGCACGCAAATCCGCACTAATCTGCTCCATTTCCGCCTTGAAATACGTGCTATACGGCTCCGCGCGAAGCTCGCCCTTCTCGTCGGCAACCACCACCGTAAACGGCGTCAACAACTTCTCCGCATCGGCGCGTTGCGACAATTTCGTGCAAAAATCCGCTTCCTGCTGAATCGACTCCGGGTACACACCCACCGCGATCTTCGCATCCCCCGCCAACGCTCGGCAACCCGCATCCGGCTTCATCTTCGGGCTCTCGGGCATGATCCCCCAATTCCGACGCGCCATGCTCTGCGACAAAACGTCATCGGCCGGGATCTTCTCCATCACCTTGTCGAGCCCCGTCTGCTTCGCATAAAGCGCATCTATCGATTTGCCCACTTTCAACATGCTCTCGACAAATGCCTTCTCGGCGGCATCCGAACCCGAAAAGTCCGACGCCACCACCGTCACAGCCGCCTGATCCAGCTCATCCACGACTTTCAATCGACGCGCCTTCTCGCCATCATCGATTTGCGCTCCCATCGTCGGGTCTTTCATCACCTCGACCATCAACGCGTATGCATCATAAAAAGCCTTCGTAAACTTCCCATCTGCATCTTTCCAAACAAACGTCTCCGTCGTCGGGTAGAAATTGAGCGTCGACAAAACCTCCGGACGAACCGTCTTCGACGCCGTCTCTTCGTATTGCCAGAATATCGGCAAATTCAAACGCATCGCCGCGCGATTAAACGCATTCCGGTCCAGCTGCGACAAATCGACTTCTTGCACCTCTGCCGTCACCTCTGCGACCTCCTCTTGCGCCTTCACTTCTTCCTTCTTGTTGCAACCCGCGCCCACCAAAAGCGCCATGGCCGCCGCACAAACGATCCACTTCTTCGTCAAACTCATGTTCCTTCCTTTCCTTTGCCAAGTGGCTGCTTCCAACGCGGATCGCCCGGGCGAACGACTTCGCCTATCGCACGATGTCGCGCCAACGCGCAAACCATCTCCAACACAAACCGCCCCGTGTGCCCCGAAAAATAGGCTCGACGCTTCACAAAACCCAGTTTCGTAAAGCAACGCTGCGCCCGACGATTATTCGCATACGTCTCCAACACAGCCACCTTAAAACCGAGCTCCCAAAGCTCCACCAAAAACAACTTCAGCGCCACGCTGCCATATCCTAGCCCCCAAAGCTCCGGAATCGCTATCACGATGCTCAATATGCACTGCGTCTCTATCCGCTCACACGGCCGCGCCGATACCGTCCCAATCGACTCACCATCGAGCACGATCACACGCTCTATCACCTGGCCAAACCGCAACATCATCAAACGCGTCCGCGCATACTCGTCTTTCGACAATATCTGCGGGCCATCGTCTGCCCAATACACCACCTCGTCACTGAATCGCGTGTCGAAAAAATGCTCGTAATCTGCATAAGATGGCTCTTTTAGGCTAACTCTATGTCTAATATTCGCTCTAACCACCATACAATCTTATTTTCTTCAATCACTCGCTACTTTTTTTCTTTCACACATTCAACCCCGAAGCCCCCGCCGGCTCTCGCCGTGCGGGCTCAGCCTATTGCGACTTACGCCGCAATACGGCTTCGTTGGCGGCTATTGCGACTTGCGCCGCAATACGCCGCTCTGGGCTCCGCCTATTGCGACTCACGCCGCAATACGGCTACGCTGCCGTGCTATGTTCTCCCTGCCTGCGGCAGGTCCGAGCATACGCACGGCTTTTTTGGGCTAAACACACAAATCGAGTTACTTCACTTGCGAACCCGGTGCTCGCAATAACACCGTCGGCAATTCCAAGCCCAATTCATCGCTTGCCGCCAAAACCATCCCGTTCGACATCATTCCAAACATCTCACGCGGCTTCAAATTCGTAATCACCAACACATTGCGACCGATCAATGCCTCCGGCTGGTAGTGCTTTGCAAGACCCGACAAAATCTGAACAGGCCCATCCGGATGCCCGATCTCGACTTCTAAGCGCAACAATTTGTTCGACTTCTTCACCTTTTCGCAAACGATCACCTTGCCAACGCGAATGTCGAGTTTCTCAAAATCGTCGAATTCGATGAGCGGTTTCAACGGCGTGCGCACGATTTCCGCCACCTTGTCTTCTCCACCCTTTTCCTCCCCTGGGATCGTCTGTTTCACAGCTTCTTCTGTCACGCCTTTCTCCTCTTGCTTTTCTTCGGGTATCGTCAACGCATCGAATTCCGCGCGTTCCGGACGTATATACGTCTTCTCGACGTGGGCTATCACATTTCCATCGCCCAATCCATTATCCAAATCGGCCAAATTCTGATCGCCTAGCCCCAATTGTTCGAACACTTTCGCCGAAAAATCGGGCACGACGGGCTTGAGCGCTATCGCTATCATCCGCACGACTTCGGCACACGCCGTCACAATCGCTCGCGCTTTGTCGACGTTTGCCGATTCGCCCTTCAAATAACCCCACGGCGCCTGTTCTTGGTAAAATAAATTCGCAGCATTCCCGATTTCACATATCGATTTAATCGCACCTGCCGTGTCGAGATTCGCATACATGTCGAACGCTTCTCGTATTCTGCTGCGCGTCTTTTCGATCAATTCGCGGCAAGCGTCGTCGTAATGCGCCGACGACAACGCCCCACCCAATTTCGTCTCGGCAAAGCTAAACGAACGATTGTGCAAATTCGCCAAATTGTCGATGAGCCCCGACCGTACGCGATAATAAAAATCTTCGATATTCAAATCGATATCGTCGACACCCGTCGACAACTTCGCCGCAAAATAAAACCGCAAATAAGCCGCCGGCAACACTTCCAAGTACTTCGACGCCAAGATAAACGTACCGCGCGATTTGCTCATCTTCTTGCCGTTGACCGTCAAAAATCCATGCGCATGGATCTTATGCGGCAACGTAAATCCTGCCACTTTGAGCATCGCTGGCCAAAACAGCGTGTGGAAGTAAATGATGTCTTTCCCAATAAAATGCCAAATCTCCGTGTTCTCATCGTGCCAATACGAATCAAACGATTTGCCATTCGACTCACACCACGATTTCGTCGTCGCAATGTATCCAATCGGCGCATCCATCCATACGTAAAAATACTTCTCCGGATACCCCGGTATTTCAAACCCAAAATATGGCTTGTCGCGCGATATATTCCAATCCTGAAGCCCCTCTTTAATCCACGTCTTGACGAAATTCCGTACTTCGTCGTCGAGCGCCGACGACGAGGCAAATGAATCGAGAAATTCGCTCAAATCGCTCAACGATACGAACAAATGGCGCGATTCATGGACGACGGGGACCGAATTGTCGAGCACGCAATGCGGATCGATCAACTCAATCGCATCGTATCGGCTTTTGCAAACTTCGCACACGTCGCCATATTGGTCTTCGGCTCCGCATTTCGGGCATTTACCCTTCACATAGCGATCGGGCAAAAACCGCTTCAATGGCTCGCTATACAACTGCCGCACGACGCGCTCGCGGATCAAACCCGCCTTCTGCATCGCCTCGAATATCTCATAAGCTAGCGCCTTATTCTCCTCGCTGTGCGTCGTGTAATAATGCGCAAATTCGATGTTAAATCCTTTGAAATCGGCAACATGGCTATTCCAAGCCTCGGCGATCAATGCCTCGGGCGATATTCCGCGCTTCGCCGCACTAATCTCTATCGGCGTGCCATGCGTATCGTCGGCACACACATACACGGCATCGTGCCCCATTGTGCGCATCGCGCGCGCAAATATGTCCGTCTGTATCGTTTCGACCATGTGCCCCAAATGGATGGCTCCATTGGCATAGGGCAGACCACTCGTTATCAAGAGCCGTCGCTTCGTCATGCGTTATCGTTCCCCAATCGATTGAGATGAGCCGCTTTCACGCGGCAAAAACAAAAAAAAAGCACCGGTCAAAAGCCCTAAGTGCTCTACGACCGATGCCCCTATACCACACAGACCCACAATCGGCATGAAAATTTGGTCGATCCCCCGATTTATTCGACTCTATCGTCGCAATAATCGTCCGCATCGCCCTCATCGACTTCGTCGATGAGATCGTAAACCCCATCGACTGCCATGTCTAAAAACGCCTCGATCGTCTCTGTCGTCACCGCCGAACGAATGCAAAGCTCCGCTCGCACGATGATCACGTGATCATCGCATAAATAAGCCGATACCAGCTGCGAATTGCCGTTAAACGCATTCAAATCGTCGAGCGTCGCCTCGTCGTCTTCGAGTGCAACCGTCATCGCGAGCACGCTGAGCGAACCATGCTTGACAAGCGATACTTCCGCACAAATGTCTTCGTCGATCATCCAGTCGAGCCGATCGAGCCCGTCTTCCATCTCTTCGACTTTCCAGCCATCGTCTTTGCCATGAGCACAAATGATGTCTGCCACATCGCTAAGTGTCAAATCGTAAATCAATTTCGTCGACATACCTCGTTCCTCCTATCCAGAGCGCAAAGCTGCGAATTCGTCGCAATGCCTTATTTTATCACAATTACATGCGCAATTCACCATCTAAATACGCACGATAAGTCATTTCTAGCCCGCGCTCAAACGATGTCTTCGGCGCCCATCCCGTCGCACGCAATTTCGAAATGTCGAGCAATTTCTGCGGCGTCCCATCCGGATGCGTCGAATCGAAGACGATTTCACCCTCATACCCCACCACGCGAGCTATCGCCAATGCCGTCTCGCGTATCGTCATATCCGTCCCAGTCCCGATATTCGTCAGCTCGCAAACCGTCGTATCGAACAACAAATGCAAACACGCATCGGCCATGTCGTCGACGTAGAGAAATTCCCGACGCGGATTCCCCGTCCCCCAAAGGACGACTTGCCCCAACCCCTCGTTCTTGGCTGCATCGATCTTGCGAATCATCGCCGGAATGACGTGCGACGTCACGAGGTTGTAATTATCGCCCGGACCATACAAATTCGTCGGCATGACCGCAAAAAACCGCTTCCCATGCTGGCGATGAATCGCTTCGCACATCTTGAGCCCCGCAATCTTCGCTATCGCATACGGCTCATTCGTCGGCTCCAATGACGACGTCAAAAGGCAAGACTCCGGCATCGGCTGCGGCGCCAAACGCGGATAAATACAGCTCGATCCCAAAAACAAAAAGTCCTCGCACCCCGTCCGAAGTGCCGCTCGGATCACATTCGATTCGAGCGCAATGTTGTCGACGATAAAATCGGCTGGCCACGTCGCATTCGCATGAATTCCACCGACTTTTGCCGCCGCCAAAATCACCACTTCTGGCCGCTCCTCGTCGAAAAACGCATCGACTTCGCGCGACTCGCGCAAATCGAGTTCACTCGACGTCCGCGTCACGACGTTTTCATATCCACGTGCCGACAACTGGCGACATATCGCCCCCCCCACTAGCCCACGATGACCCGCGACATAAACCTTCTTCATATCCCTAACCTCTTATTATCCTATCTCTTCATCCTATCTCTTCCGGCTCGCTTCTCACTTGCCCAATGCTCAAACGCCCACAGTCGTCCCAAAACGCCTGCAATCCGTTCAAATTTCCCTATATCGCAGAAATACCGCAACGCAAGTCGAAACAAACAAGCAAAGTCTATTCCAATAGATCGATGCCCGTAAATGCCCAAATCGACATTTTTTTATGCGATTTTTCTTGCTAAACGCATCACTTCGTCTTATGCTTTACGCGGGTGTGTAAAATTTAACGACAACAAAGGAGGTTTCCATGTCATCAGGAACAGCAGTAGTAAAGGCAAAGTCGGGATTAAACGTTCGAAAAGGCGCTGGTACCAATTTTGCCAAAATTGGCGCTCTCGCCAATGGCTCAAAAGTCAATTTCAGCGGCGAGCAAAACGGCTGGCTAAAGATCACCTACAACAACCAACAAGGCTTCATTTCGAAGCAATTCACCTCGGTCACCTCGTCGGCGACGTCGGCGGGCAATGCCAACAAACCGCAAAACAACGTCGCGGCGGCTTCTAAAACCGTCGAAGTCACCGCCACTGGCCTCAACGTCCGAAAAGGGCCAAGCACCAACCACGCCAAAATCGGGCTTCTCGGTCAAGGCAAAGTCGTTCAAGTCACGGGCGAATCAAACGGTTGGTACCGAATCAGCTACAACGGCCAAGACGGCTGGATTAGCGCTCAATTCACCAAATCTGCAAGCGGTGGCTCGACATCAAACGCCCCCGCACAATCGGGCGAAAAAAGCGTCAACCAAAAATACACCGTCACAGCCACGTCGCTCAACGTCCGCTCTGGCCCAGGCACCAGCAACTCCAGAATCGGATCCCTCTCCAATGGCGCCGTCGTCACCGCCGTCTCCGAAAGCAAAGGATGGCTCAAAATCCAATTCAACGGCCGCCACGGGTGGATTTCTGGCGATTTCGTCGTCAAAGGCGAGCAAAAGTCCAACATCGATACGAGCGGTAGCGGCGGCACTTTGCGACAACTCTCGACAAAACAAGTCGCGGCAATCGAAACGGGTCGCAAATCCAAAACGCTCGTCGACCTCACCACGGGCAAGCGATTCAACGTCTCTTGGGACGCATCGCCAAATTATCACTCCGATTGCACCCCCATGACGCAATCCGATACAAACGTCATGAAGAGCATCTTAAATCCATCGCTCGACTACAACTCGCAGAAATGGGCAAACTACAACACTTGGAGCTGGGCTGGTCGACCAGGCGCCATCAAATTGAAAGACGGCAAATGGGTCGCCTGCGGATTCCACATGCGCCCACACGCCGCCATCATGGGCGGTAGCCCCGGCTACCCCTTCAAAAACGAAAGCAATACACCGCTCTCGGGCGCCGCAAAAGCGGCAAATGGTAGCCAGTGGCGCCTAGGCGGTCACTTCTGCCTCTACTACGGCGACTCCCCAGGCGGCACATCTGGTTGCAACCCAGCCGCACAGAGAGCTGCCACCATGCGAGTTCCCGGCACGTAATCGATCGTCTGCCAAGGCGAAGCACTTCGGTGCTTCGCTTTTTTTTGTTTTTCTGCCAAGTCTCATGCGGCGCTTGCGTCGCGTCTTTGCGCCGCCCACCCCGCCTTCTTCTCATCACTCGCGCCATGCAGTTTTTTGTAACATCGCCCCCCATTTTGCGATATAATTGCCATGTGTTCGCATAAAAATATCGATAGACTCGATGGCTCGACGCGCCAATCGAACTGCTATTCGACGGTGATTTTTCGAAAACGCTTCAAACGTAAGGATTCAAACGATGAAACGATGGATGACACTCACTTTCTTGATCTTTGCCATTTCGACTTTGGGCTGCAGTCCCAAAAAAGTCGACGAACCAAAGCTTAACGACGACGCCCAAGTCCAACGACAAGGCGATGTCGCACAAGCGCCAGCCGCCGACGATGCAAATCAAGCCGCCCCAGCACCCACTGCCGAGGCGGCTCCCGAGGCCAATCCAGCCGCTCCCGAGGCCAATGCAAACGACGACATCGGTGAAGGCGAACAAGGCGAACTAGGCGAACAAGGATGCGGACGAATGTACGGAAAATTTGCAAAAGATAGAGCCATTCCATTGCCCAAAAAAGACGGCAAAACCGTCGTGTACTCCGAAGGCTACTGCGATGGCAATTACAACGCTTTCAAAATGGAAAATTTCGATTTTCGCAACGACTACGAAAAAGACCTCATCGCCGCTGGATTCGAAAAAATCGACAATGCCTTTGTCAAAGGTTCGGGCACGCCCAATGAATCCGTCGTCGCTTTCCGCGAAGATGTCGAAGACCCCGTCGAGCCATACATCCTCATCATGGCAGGATCACGCGACCCGCAAAACCAATACACCAAACTCCCCGACAAACGCATACCCTACCCACTCAATGCCGATGGCATGGCCGCCTATGTCGCCGATCTCATCGAGCCAAACGAGGCTTCAAACGAAACCGTCTTCGTCTACGTTGCCCAAGACAAAGCCTTCGTCATGGCATATCAAAAACGCCTCGAAAACGCCGGCTTCACCAATGTCCGCATTCCCGAAGCCCCACTCTATACGAAATCCGTCGACGGCAATATCGAACTCTCCGTCGCCATCGAATCCGACTTCGACGATCCTACTATGCCAGTACGCATCAAAATGATGGTCATCAAACTCGGAGAATAATCACGCCCCCTCGCATGTCATAAACGCCCGCCATTGCGGGCGTCTATTCCCCCTCGCCATTTATGGAGAGGGGGTGGCCGACAGGCCGGGGGTGAGGTCAGGGTACACATCAGACAGGCCGGGGGTGAGGTCAAACTACCGCTCGGTGCTAGCCATCACATCATCTATCAGCTAAAGAGCTCGCACCCATCCGACTTAAATTCCTCGATTTTATCGAGGATATCTTGAACCGTGCATTCGAAATACTCGGCTAAGCAATCGAGGCAATAATAAGATTTCGTCGACTCGCCGAGCAGTTTGATGTTGATCCCCAAGTCGTTGCGCGTCGTGATTTCTTTCGCGCAAAACGCGCAATTTTGCTTTTTGAGCTTTCGCTTCGCCATCCTTCCCCCTATGCATCCGAATCCGCGCCGAAATCTCTCACTCGACATTGCGGCAAATCGCTCCCCCGCAAACCTTCGTCGACGATTCCCATCTGCGTGCGAATAATCGAACGCATGTTCATCGCAGGCCTTAGACAATACATTTCGAATTCGCGTTTTGAAATGTCTCTTGGCTGGCGTACATGCGGGAAGAGCAATTTCAAATACGCCGTCGAAAGGCGGCGTATCGCCTCAGAATCGCGCGTGTCGGCCTTCTCGGGCATGACGACGAGTTCGTCGACGATAGCCCGATACGTCGGATCTTCGCGCAATTCGTGCATGATCGACGAAAAATACTCCGAGTTCAACGCCCAGCCCTTTGCCTTGAGATCGTCGTCCATGCGCGGCAATTCCCAACCCTTGATAAATCCATGGATTCTATCGAGGAATTGTGACTGCCGAAATGGCTTGGGTAACTCGACCATCATGTTCTTGTATTCATCCATCAACGACGATTCGATATTGCCCAAAAATATAATACTCGCGTCGATATTGACTTCGTGATTGTCGGTCGCCCGATACTTGCCATTTTCGAGGAATCCCTGAAACGCCGCTTGAAGCTCGGGTTCTTCGAGATAATCCGCTTCGCGTATTTCGTCGAGTGCGACGAAATCGCGCATGGCGACGATGCCATCTTGTTTTTTCGCCACGTCGTAGATGAGCTTTGCACGACTGACTTTTCCCGTCACAAGCCACCCATAGCGGCTAATGTTGCCAAATAAATACGTCTTCCCCGTTCCCGGCGGCGCCAATTCCAATAAATTGACCCGTTTTTCGACAAACGGCAACAATCGTTGAATCACGGCGAGTTTCTGCGCTTTATCGCTATATCCAAGCGCGTTGTAATCGACGCCCCCCAAGACGACGTCGATCCATTCGTCGAGTGTAAATTGGCGACGCGCATCTTTATATTCATCGAGATCGACGTCGTAGGGGCAAAAATCTTTGAAATCCATCAATTGAATTTTGCCCTTACCATCGCCATCTTCGGGCGCGATATAACACAATTCGATAACGCCCCAGCGTTCCTCCGACTTGACGAGCTCTTCGCCTATGCTCTCCATCAGCCGGCGCGGAATCACCGTATCCTTCGATCCCAAGCCATAATCGGGCAATCTAAACGACGTCTCGCCCTTGGCTATGCTGATGTCGATGCCGAGTTTCGCGAGGATCTTTATCGTCTCGCCTTGATTGACCATGCGGTTTTGAAGGGCATTCCAATCGTTTTTATGCGGTAAAAACGTGCGAATAAACTCCACTGCTTCGTCGACGTCGACGACGCCATCGTCGTCTTGAAATCGCTTCAATATGTAATCGCGCATGAACGACGGCAACTTAAACGACGAAATAAAACTATTCTTATTCAAATCTTTATACACGACCATCGTGTCGAAATACGATTTGAGACGTGCGACGAAATCGTCATTTTGTATATTTTCACTCATTTTTCTATATCCTCAAATGCCATCGCTACAAATTATAAACCCAAATCTCTTTGTTTAGTCTTGCGCTCGACGACGAACTCTAACACTTGCCCCGTATTCGTATTGCCCTCCCAAACTGTCGCACGATACGCTTGCGCCTTCGTATGCTGATCGACGTCGAATCGAGCAGTTATGCGGTCAGGGGCGAGCGCGCCTTCGTAGAACACGCCTTCGATTTGTATGCGCGGATCCTGCATGGGCATGTTGCAACAAAGCGCCAGCGTCACCTTGCCCTGGCTATATTTGACTTTTTGATCGGCCAAATGGTACTCGACTTTTTCGGGGCACAACGTCAAAGTGACGATGGGCACGACGACTTCTTCGAGGCTTGCACCGCCGTGCACCTCGACTTGGGCCTTATTTCCACCTTTGAACCGCTCGTAATTTGCCAACACTGCCCATCCATTTTCATAAGCCGCTTGATCGAGATTCGGGTTTTGCTCGCACCGGCAACAACGCCCGCTATGCTTGCCCTTTTCTTCGAGTTCAATTTTCTCGTTTTCGTGTTTATAGATGACGGCTAGACGGCTAGCACCGTGATCGGAAAAGATGACGGCCTTTTGGGCGCCATGAGATCGAAGCAAATCGCGTATATTTCGCAACTCTTTATCGATCACTTTGAGCTCCTCGAAGAGATGGATGGGCAACTGACACCTTTCGTAGAGATAAATCGTACTATGGTGTTTTAAATCGTCGAGTTCTTTGACATCTCGCGTTTCAAATCTTTCCTTGAATTCCTTGTTTATACTCGTAATCGACGGCAATTCGCAACGCACAATTTGAATATCCGAAATCATGCCATATTCGCGACATTTTGCTTGAATATATCCCAAATGCTCTGCACCCAATGCATCGATAAAATAGGCTTGTACGCCTTCTTTATCGATCGTGCGCGTCACAGCACTGCGACAACGGAGCTTATTATAAGGTCGTTCTATGGCATATTTGTCGACATATTCGATGAAATCGTCGTCAATGCAATTGCGAATCTTCTGATATTTATAACGCTTGAAATAATGCGTCAAATCGTCGGCCAACGATGTATTTTCATTCCTGAGATGCGAATTGTGCGAATCGAAGACAAATGGCTCGATATAGAACGACAACTCGCGCGATGCATGCGCTATCGCCTTTTCGATCTCTGCATCGGTCCAATCGTTTTCGTCGATCGTCTTCATCCATTGACGGCGCTCGTGATCGGTCGAATCGCTCAAATAATATACGGCATCATTGCCATAACGCTCGGCAACGCTCTGACAATAAAATTGCATTTCCGTCGAATTGGCCGGCAACAATTTCAATAATTCAAGGCGTTGTGCAAAAAACGTCTCAAATCGATTGTCCGATCTCGCGACATCGGCTAGCGCATGATAAACGCGGCGAATCCAGGCTTCGCACGACGTCGTCTGATCGAGGCTAAAACCCAAATACGTGCCTGCCCCCTCGCCAAATACGCGCATTGCAAGCCACAATAACCATCGTTCATTGCTCGATTGATTGTGAAACACGTCGTCGATCTGTTGGCACAAACCGCGCGTCGATCCCCAGCGTTGGGCGACGAGCGACGAAAAATCTGCATGACTTTTCGATTGCCCCCTTAACCATTCCCATTGCTCACAACTCGCCCACGATTTATCGGCAACCCGCTTGATTTCGACGAACTTGTCGACGAGCACGACGAAAACATCGCCGTGGTCTTGTATCGCATATTTCGATCGACCAAAGAGATCTGCGTCGTAGGGCATGACAACCGATATCACCGGGTTTCGCGCCATCGACTCACCACTCATATCCTCGAGCTTTTTTAATAGCCCTTTCATGCCGTCGACATGCGCTCCGTCGCAATCGTCGCCCTTTCGCACAAATCGAATCGTCGGAAGATCGCAACGCTTCCCATCGACGACGACGATGCGACGATCGCGACGCGGATCGCGCGCAAAGTATTTGTCGAGCAAACTACTGCAATGCGTCAAAACGACGAAGACGTGACCGCGAACCGATCGGTCGATGATTCGGCGCAAATCCGACACGAGCGCTTCTTCGCCCTTGAGCATTGAGCTCTGCGAAATCCCCCATACGACGCTATTGTCGGCTTTATCGGCCGCCTCGAGAACACCCAAAATGTCGGGGAAGCCATTGCCATGCGTGTGATCCGATACCCATATACACGCCTTCGACGCATCGGCACAAAGACTCGTGCGCAACGACGCATAATCGGCATAGTTTTCGACGTCGACGACGATCGGATACCCCATCGATGAACTATTGGAAAATTCTCCTATGTGCGACAAGCACGATTCGATCGAATTGCAATGCATCGCCCACCTCCTTAGCCCTTCTTCTGCTGGCTTTTGAGTATTTCGATGCCGATATTGACGTTGTCGATCAACTCTATCAAGTATTCGCGCAAATCGTCTGCATTCATCTCGTCGATAACGGCCCTTGCCCGCGCTTCGCCGTCGGTCTTATACAATCTATCGGCATAAGATTTCACGCAATCTTTCACCATTTCATTGTCGATCCAATCGTAGACTTCGAGTTTGCACGCCTGCTCTTGTATATATTCTTTGAGTGCGACGATGTCGTCGATCAATATCTTGTAATCGCCGACGATGACATCGATAAAGCATCGATCGCGAGCTTCGGCGTCGGCGAGTTTGTCGTAGAATGTCGCACGCTCGAGATACTCGAGTGCATTTTTGGCGTCGTTGGGTTGTTGAAACCCACCGAGCATCGTGTCAAATACCTTTTTCGCTTCAATTCGGTCTTCGGGCCCAAACATGCACAAAATCGGAATCTCGTTGTTCTCCGACCACACCTTCGGATCTTTCGTTCCCGTCTTCTCTTTCCACAATGCCAAGACCTTCGTGCGCAATTGCTTGCTCAAGAACTCTTTAACCGCCGCACCAATCACGCTGTAGTATTCATTTTTCGTCTTCGTATATTGCCCCTCGGCGAGGTCTTTATAAAAGCGCTCGATTTCGTCGTCGTTCATCTGCGTCACAAATTCACTCACGACCGATTTAAACAATGGCAACGGCGAATTATATAAATTGTCGAATCCGACGCGGTGTTCGCGCAACAATTCATAGAATTTCGAGCGATTCTGATCTTCTAACTCGCCGCGCATACACATCGTACAAATGATTTCCAAAAACGATCTCAGATTGCCGACGCTCTTTTTCATCGCATCGAACGATATCTTGATGCGATTGGCGCGCGATGTCCAACCTTTCACTACACTCTTGATGCTATCGCAATTGGGAATGCTCTTCTTCGACTCTAAGATAATTTTATAATCTAAGATGACGTCGTCGATCTTCTCCTTTGCCGTATCGGTATTCCAAACCCAATTGGCATCGCTTGCACTAAACCGCTTTTGCACCTCTTTGATATATGCACCGTTGTCGCCCAATTCCGACGCCAATGTTTGCAATTCGCCATCGCGATATTGTGCGAGATAAGCCGTCATGCCTTTGCAACAATTATCGGCGACCAAGATCCGCGACAAATCGTCGACGATCTGCCCATCTTCTCGAACTATCTTGCCTATGCGCGTGGCAATTTCACTTTCGTTGCCGATTTGTGCATTATTCGTGTTGGCAATATGGCAATACGAATCGATGAGCCCTTCTAATACGCTCTCTTTGCCCGATACGCCGTCGATTGCCGGCAACGCATATTTGACGCTCCAAATCGGGAAGGGCAACGCCTTCATCGCGAGCCGAATCTGGCTACCTACGCTTTCGATCGATCCGCATTTTTCGGGCGCCAAATGGAAGACTTGGGCACTGCACTTCAAAAATGCCTTCTGCTCGGCACTCATCGCCACGATGTACTGCGTCGCCCTTCGCGTCGACGAATTGCCCTCGTTCATCGCATCGATGACCATGCTCTTCATCTTCTCGATGCACATCGGCTCGCTCGTCGATCCATCGCTCCAAAAGTAGTTTTCGTTGACGTACTCTTTGAGCACAAAGCCGAGCACAAACGCCGTCATACTGCACTGCATCAAGCCAAACGGCGGCTCTTGCAACGCCGAATATATCGCATCCATGCTCACGCGCCCCGACTCGCTCTCGAACCCACTCGCGATCACCTCTTCGACTTTTTGCTTTATCTTGACGATCGTCAGTCCTTGCTTTGCAGGGTCTTCCCAATAGCGCTCGACTTTCCACGCACCTTCGAGCGCTCTAGCGGCTCTCGACGCCTCGTTATATACATTGCTGCCCTCCTGATTCACCCCACATTCCACGCCTTTTCCCATCTGATTCAGGCCAAACAAAGGCTTGCTCACCTCGTAATGTTCGAGCCCATAGGGATACTTTTCGCGATCGATGCTTTGGAACGTCTCTTTCAATTCGTTCATATTTGCCATGCGCTTGCCAGCAGAATCGTCTTTCGCATAGAGCCAAAACGAGCCATCCATCATCGCATCGCGCCATTCGCCAAGGCAAGCATCGGCATTCGCCATGTATTTGTTCGACCGCTCTCGATCTTTCTTGGTGTAATACTCACTTAGCGCAACATTCTCGATATAACGTTCGAGTCTATCGCGTCCAAACGGCGTAGCACTCGCATCGACGAGCAACACATCGCCTGCGCCCTTTTCCGCCTCATCGGCTATCTTCTTTTTGACTTTCTCGGCTTCGACTTCATCGCGAGCAAAGCCGACCAAGACTTTAAACTTATTTCCCTCGTCTGCCGATTTGAGCTCCGATATCTTTCTGCTCAACGTATCGACCGAACAAGAATCGATCTTAAACCGATTCTCCATCAAATCGGGCACGGCAATCGCCTTGTGCAATTCCGCATTTCCAATCAAATCGCAAGTTTTTAAGCGCTTCTCGACTTCCTTTTTCTTTTCGCTGATTTCAATACTACCGCCCGATATATTGGCAATCTTGTATTCACAAGATCCGTCTTTCATCTTTTCTTTAAACAAAATGCCATCGCGGCAGAGCTTTTCGGCGATTTGTTTTCCACGCCCTTTGGGCCAATTGGTGCTCGCACCTACAAACGACAAATCGATGTTCTTGTCGCTCGGGCGCACCATCTCCGTATCGTGCATGCGCATCGATATCGCATTAAACAACAATATCACCTTGAGCACGCGGTGTTCGTCGTTGCTGAGCTTCTCGCCCGATATCAAACGATACGAATCGAGCACTTCGCGCACCTCGGAATTGAGACCGCTTTGCGAATTCGTAAAGAAATCCCACAACATATCGACGGTGAGTAAATACCAAGCACTCGTCGGGCCCGTGTTGGCGATAAACCACTTAAACGCCTTCGCCTTGCTATTGTCGTCGATGACGAAGTTAAACATGCTGCGCTGGTTCGACTGATACACGACCGCGATGTGTTTGAGTACGATAGCCGCGTATGGATGAATCGGCACGACTTCTTGCATGTCTTTGTCGGCAACCACCATGTTGTTATCGCCGCCGCGCTTTGTCGCGCTGGCGCGAATCGCATCGCGCACGGGTTTGAGCAAAATGTTGATTTCGCCCTTATACCCCTCCCATTGTGAGAGCAATGCCAAATCGCTCGTCTTGCGCATCGCTTGCGCCAGCAGGCGAAACGCTATGTTTTCGGGGAGCTCGATCTTCGCGCGCACAAATCGCGCATCGATCTTCTTTGCCAATTGAGTATCGGCAATCAGGCTGTGGCTCTCGTGCGTCACGATCATAAAATAGAACGGGCTCGATTGGCTAATCTCGGCAATCGTCTGAAATCCCGTCAATTGGCTGGAATTGTTTTGGAAATACTCGGTAAACTCATCCCAAACGAAGAAGATCGACGACAACGTATTCGATCGAATGACGTCTTTGATCCAATCGACTAACGACCTAATATCCATGCACAAAAACGACATGCGCTCTTCTTTGGCAATGGCGAGTATGCCTTGCATCAACTCTGTCACGCGTTCGCTCGATCCCGTTTTGAGCTGCTCGACGACGTCGTCGATGTGGAGTTGCCCCTCCCACGCGTGCTTTTTTTGCGCCATCTTTTTGCCCAAAAAATCGCGATGGTCGGCATCTTCGAGCCATCGAAGCGCAGCATCTTTTAGCGTCCCCTCGGCGCGGTTTTCGATACCTCGCTCCGATAACGCCCTATCGATGCTCTCTTGTATCGCCCATATCAAATCGCTATCGGAGCAAATGCTACTCGACCCCATCCGATGGATCACGAGCACTTTGCCCGCGTTTTTCGCCGTCAAAAACTTCTCGCACAAGTCTTTGTCGAGCTCAAATTCGTCGAAGTATGCTCTCACCTCGTCGTCGGAGGCTTCGAGTAGCGATTTCACCGTCAACGCTGCATGCGACTTGCCCGTGCCATAAGCACCTTCGACCCATATCGAACGCGGCGTCTTGCCCGATAATACGGCGTGAACCGCCTTGAGGAGATCGACAAACGTCTCGTGCGGATAGAATCGCTTCCACGAAACTTCGCCACTGGCGACCAAATCGGCCGTGACTGCCGGAAAGTATTTCGGATCGATGTTAAAATAATCGCGATACAACTGCTCTGCCATGACGAACTCCAAATCTCATTCAATAAACGATAATGATTATAATAGCCCCAATACATCGCGCGACGATTTGTCTTCGCGCAACGTGATGTTTTCCAAATCGAGCGTAAACGATGCCGATATGAAATCGGGATAATTCGCCGATAACCCGTTGAGTATCCCGACCATCGACTTCCGATCGATCCCAAATATCTGCGTCGGACTCACACCCTCGCGCTCTATCGTTTCGTCGTATAACGTCTTGAGCGAAAATTGATAATACCCCCCACACGCCTCGGCAAATTTATATAAACTATACAAAATGACTTCCGACACAGGGTGTTGCCAAGACGTTCTGCAAAAATATAATACACTTTTACCTTTATATTCCGCTTTACCAACACCTACATTACCAAGAGGTAATTGAGATATGCGCCCAAGCGATGAAATGATATCAGACACGGCTCCACCCCCATCATTTTCTAACATAGAATCGATGAGAGAGCGTTTATATATTCTATCAAATTCAAGTCTAGTCACATACCATCGCAATTGAGGAGCATAGCATAAATTTACGAAAACGATCCCCCAAAAAGCCTCGTTCTCGAGTCCAAGCTTATCTAGAATTACTGCCGTTTGTGAAAACCCTGTATTATCCCTTAGCCCTGCATCACGCAAGAAACACTTAAAGAATTTAAACATTTCTGACCCAAGATTATGATTAGTTTCAAAGTCGTTTTTGTATTCAAAGTATTGCTGAAACCAATCAATTCGCGGCGCATGATGCGAATAACGATTCAAACTATTATGTTTTCCAGCCATAACACCTCCCTTTGGCATTTCCAATGATTTATAGACCAAGCATCCTTTATCGGGTCTATGACATTGCATACAGTGTTTACAATCATCCGACACAACGACTTTGCCATCGACAAATTTTAAGCATCCACTTGAACAATCTGCCTGGCACTCTTGGCATCCTATGCAACAAGCTGATTTTCTAAACACAATCTTCAGATGCTTTACGAAGTCTGGATAATCGTGCGCCGTCATCGAATCGACAAGTACTTTAATTGACTCTTCTTTTTCGACAATAGAAAACCGTAACAAAGCATCACGATAATTCATCACATAGCTATTCAGATCGTCGCACGTTACAACGCCAATAGTCTTAATCCACTCACGCCAATCTGTTCGCGGATGGTCAAGTGAGATCTCAACATTCTTTTGCGAATCCAAATTATCGGCATAATTCACACGAATTGACAAATCGCGCCCATTCTTACGAGCCTTCCAACCGCCGTTATTTATAAATTGCTCCAGACCCTTTTTAGACTCAAAATTATGCGCATACTCACTTCGTATGACGTCAACAAAAGGCTCTGCCTCTTCGCGATAACAGTGATAGTTCATATAGTCGTTACGCTCAGCTGCTCTTGGACAAACTAAACACCCCGCTCGACGATTGCCCTTTTTATATGTTTCATTGATTACGAGGTTATGCGTATAAACATACAAAAATATCTCAGCCGAGTTCCAATCTAAAATTGCGTTGCAAGAATACTGCCCAAGATGTTTCTCTCCATAAGAGACATAATCATACTTACTTCTCGCCTCGCTCTCATCCCCTCGAACGCCGACAAATGCCATCCCTACAAATTTTTCCTTTTTTAGCATTTTCCGAAGAAAAAGTATTTGTGGCACTGTCTTGTGCACACTGCAACACCATCGATTCGTCGTTGCTGGCGGTCCAAATAGTTTCCATGTTTCTTGGGGCATGTGCTCTGATTTCGTCACATAAAATGCAATATCATGTTTATTGCATTGTTCTCGGACTAGTTCAGCACACCCATACGTATCACTAAATTCCATCCCCGTGTCGCCAAATAATACGACAAACGCATTGTGTGGTAATGCACGACTGACAATGTCAAGCGTTACCACACTGTCCTTTCCGCCACTAAATGCTACATAAAAAACATCGACCTTCGATCTATATTTATTATAAACGCCATAGGCTTTTTTCACAGTCTCTTGTGACAGTGTCTCAAGTAATTCTCTATTTCTTTCGACCATTTTTGGGATATCGACGGCGACGAGCGCATCGCCGCAATCCGAATCGTCGACGACGATGAGTTCGGGGGGCGTATAGAGCGATCCGCCTTTCGTCTTTGCAATCGTTCTCCCTCGATAGATGTAATTATTCGCCTCGGCCCACATGATGGGAGCATCGTCGTTCTTGGGGTAGCTCCAATATTTGTCGAATCCCAAGATGTCGAGCTCGCGATAATAAACTGGGCGCGGTTCTTTGCTAAATTTGAGTTTGTCGTTGGTGAGCAATAGCCCGCCCGTTTCGACATCCCATATATAATAATACATTACACGACCTTATGTTTTTTGAAATTGTTGCGCTCCCGTTTGGCGCATTCGACGACTTCGTCGATATTGCGAAGCCGCCTTATCGCCAAATACCCCTTTTCACAGAGGCAATTCAGGGCATCTTTTGTCGTTTTCCAGGTATCGTCGCAAACGAGGGCATCGATTGCCATATCGTCGAACGTTCGAATCGCGCTATCGCGCCTGCCAATGGCACCATACGTGCCCCTACGGCAAAACCCTTGGTGCAACAAAACAAACGATTGGCTACAGTGCGCGACATAGCTTTCGAGGAGATAATTGTTCCAACTCAAGCCGCCGACGCGCGGCAAACGCAAATGCAAGTGCTGCAACGACCGAAACGGCGTGTAATCGCCATCGATCAAATTGCCGAGTGCGGCGTCGATGCGTGGCACGTCGAATTCAATCGCCTCGGGCACGACGAGCGTGTTTTCGTCGATGCGCAACATCGCTTCCATCACTTTGTCGATATACAAATTGCCGCCATTCACTTCGTCGGCAAATTCTTGCAACTCGTCGAAAGTCAAACGCGTTCTTTCGCGACAAAAATCGACGATGACCGTCGACATATCGACTTTTACGCCTTTCGCACTCATCACGCGGCCGTTAAAATCGAATTGATCGCCCAATAACACGGCGAGGCAATTTCGCAATCCATACGTCGTAAAAGACTCGATATCGTCGGCGACCGACGGCATTTCGCGGCGCATCGCCGATCGCAATTCTTCGTCGATGGCATAGCCCTTTCGCGCGATTTCTCGCCCTATCCATTCGGCGATAAATCGCAATCCTTCGGCAGATATCGGCAAATTCTTTGCATAAAAATAATATGCACTAGATCCTTGTGTTTTCTTAGATGCAATGACGACATCTTCTCTCAAATGACTTAAACCTTCCTTGATGCCAATTTCCGATAAAAACCACAGTTTCTTTGCCAACTCAGAGGCGCTCATCGGTTCGTATTGCGATTTCAATATGCGTCGCACGTCTTCGGCAAAACTCGGCCGTCGATCGTCGCGACAAATGAGATAGCCCGCCTTTCTCAACTTCTTCGTGCCAAAGGTGCTGCTCTTCGATGGAACCGATTCGAGCAATTCGACGAGCGCGTCGGCGTCGCCGCAACCGACGAGTAGTTCATCTCGAATGCGATCTCGATATTTCGCGACGATGACGTCTAAGCATACACACGTCGCCCCGATGTCGAAGGCTCGCTCGATGTCGTCCCACATTTCGCGCAACAATTGGTCTTTTTTGGCTTCGTCGTAGACGAACAGTTTCCCGCCGCGCTCCTCCCCCATCTGCCGCAAATGTGCCTCGAGGGCTTCTCGGCGAAGTCGCAAATCGACGGCATAACACTCGCGATATCGCCTGCAGAATTGGGCAAACATCAACGACGATCGATAATCATAGCCCGCCGAAAACGATTCGCGCATTACCTTTGCCAAGCGGCCATCGAGTTCGCCATCGTCGATATCGCCATCGTCGATATCGCATACATCGATCGGCAAATTCGCATCGACACCACGCTCGCCGCATTCGCGGTCGGTTTCGATACATTCAGAGGCATTGTTGCATTTGCTCGCACCATCGGCGATATCGGACACGTAGATCGCCGAGATGCGATAATACCAAACATCGGACGATTCGCCAAAGACAGAGCAGTTATTTTCAAAAACGGCGATTATCGCTTCGCGCGGCAGATCGAAACGCGCGGCAAACGAACTGCAAATGGCATCGATCGAGCAACTGTTTTGAAATATCGACAAGATGCGAACGAGTTTTTCTTTGAGCGAAAAATGCTTCAATTGCGAAGCATAGAGATCGATCGCTTCGATCAAAACTTCGGCATCGTCTATGCATGCCGAATCTTTCCGTTGGACATACTTTCGATATGCCGGGAGGAGTTGCCCCAAGACGACCGAATAATAATCGCCATTCGTCGCCGAATAATACGTCTCTTCGCCGATCGCCTTCGATTCGAAGACGCCTTCGACGTCGGTTCGCAAGACGCCGCGAATGGCGAGCATCCCATCGCTCCAAACTTGCGCAAAGGCATCAGCAAGTGCGGCGAGCGTGGCATAGACGCTGTATTTAGCGAGCACATAACAAAGCCCTGCACGTACAGTCAGCCTACGCAAGACGCCATTTTCATACGCCACGATGGCGCGCAAAGCTAGAGCCGTATCTCGCCCGACGTCGTTCATCTCGCCCCCCTGCGCCATTCATTCGCGCGACGTGCAAACGGGCACATCGCCAAAACAGCTTTCGCAGACGAGGCAGAACGAGATCGAGCCTTGGCAAGATCAGTCAAATTTAATTCAGTAGAACCAGTCTGGGGGGGGGGTAAAAATATTCAGTAGTTTCACAACATATCTCACATGCACACACACACACAAACGGGCGATTTAACGCACTGGTAGGTGTATAGAACAAATCGAAGTCGATTTTCAAGGAGTTTTTTGCATGAGTTTACTGAACACATCCCGATCCCCCTCTCTAGCCGCCTATTGAGCCACCCGAGAGCTACTCGCCCCGCGCCCCAGCCCTACTGGGCTTTGGCTCGACGTTTCGCATGCGCGACACGAGATCCGTCACATGCACACGGTTGCGCCTTGGTCTAGCGCAAATCTTTCGCATCGATGAGCAGTTTTTCGATAGCCAACCGACGGGATTGACGATCGCGTCGCGATTCGTTAGAATATTGCGAGAGTTTTCTCGACTTCTTTAGAGTACCGTAGCCCGCAAGTGCTTCGACGACGACAACGAAGAAGATCATATATAGATGTTATTGAGCTAACAGCGGCACAGCTTGGAGGCAGAATTTATGAGCAACAATAAGATCCCATTCTTATCTGTACTATTCATCGTGAGCAGTGTGGCTGGTTGTACGCTAGAAACCTTAGACTGCACAGAAGACAATGAAAGCGATTTTTGCACGGCAAATACACTTTGTATCGATGGCGCCTGCCGACAAGCTAACGCCGGAGAAAGATGCTCGAACCATACGCAATGCGCAGAAAAATCGTTGATATGTCGCAACAATCAATGCACGCCCGGCACGCGTTGCACGCAAAACAGAGACTGCAAAAGCACAGAAATCTGCGAAGCCGATGCGTGCAAAACGGTTAAAATTGGCGACAAGTGCTCAGAAGATACAAATTGTTCTTCTGGATTGATATGTATCGATAACAAATGCGAATCGGGCACGCGATGCAAAAGCAATAACGATTGCCCCGAACTCGAGGTTTGCATCAACACGATATGTCGTGAAACCCACTTGGAAAGCCCGTGTACAAACAATTTCGAGTGCTCGGGCAATCAGATTTGCTACGGGAATATTTGTAAACAAGCATGCAAAAGTAGCAATGATTGCAACCCCACAGAAGTATGTAGCGACAAAGTATGCAAAGCATCGAACGAAGGCGATACATGCGCAAATCACGATGAATGCACCGCTGAATACGTATGCATCGCGGGCGTGTGCAGTGCGGGTCGACGATGCAACTCAGATGGCGATTGTGTTGATCCCGAGCAATGCGATTCTACCGACCATATATGTAAGATTCTGACTCCTCCTCCCCCACCTGTCGATCCTACATGCACTCGTGATTCCGATTGCGAAGAGAATCAAGTTTGCCTCGATAGCCATTGCATCGAAGGACGGCGATGCCTAAAGACACCGACCTACTGCTCTAATGACAATCAACAAGTGACGATTTGCGACGAAAACGGTCTCATCGAATCAGAAGTCAAATGCGATGCCAATCAAACTTGCTATGAAATCAACGACATCGCTTTTTGCGGTCATCTATGCACCACCTACGACGACAAAAAGTCGTTTTGTTCGCCAAATATCAAAATGCGATTTACTTGCAGTGTCACCGATGGCGTTCCTTCATACAGTTTAGACAATTGCGGTAGGGGTGACCAACAAAGCGTTTGCATTAACCCCAATACCGACAATACACTTTCTCCTAAGAATGAAACGTCTTGTGCCATCACGAACACTTTGCCATTATCCTACGAGTGTACTTACAGCAGTTCGAATAAGAAAGTTACCTACAACATGTGTTTTCACAATCGTTGCGAAAAGCTAGCGAATAATACAACTTTTGAAACTAACCCATGTTTATACAACCGAGTGCTATGCAAAGAAGATGATATTCACAATGTTAGAATCAATAGTGCTTACATCCAATTCTTCGATTCACCACCAGTAGCATGGGATTTTATTTACTGTGCCAAAAGACCTCGAACAAACGATCAAACATCGTTATCGTATCACACGTGTTATAATAATAAAACTAAGATTTATGACATTCGCTCTTTTATGGTACTCATTAAAGACCTGTCTGTTTGCGACACTAGATCATCAAAATACAACAAAGAAACATGCAACGGTTACAAAACGAGAATTAAAAACGCCATGGACAATCCTTCTAAACTCAGGTGTTGTCGGCCAGATTCTGATTTCATGATTAGACCTGTTTATTATAATACCTATGCGGTTCAGCCATGCACCAGCTTAATATGGACTGGTTCTAATTCTTCGTATGTATATGACTTTCAGGATGTTGCTCGGGATGTCCGTTATGAAACGGGCAGTAGCTCACCTGCGCCTGACGTTACAGCTTATCAAATAGATGGTGATCATGCCGTCGCAATGATGGATGACTCAAACGCAGCGTGCTATAACGGCAATACAATGTTATTATACAAAGAGGAAGATGAATTGCTTTCTGCTAACATGAGGGCTCGTGGCTACATGAAATTTACTCATTTCAATGCCCCAGAAAAGTATCGAGAACAATCCATTTGTGGTCTCGACGATAAGGGATTTAAACTTTTCTGCTTAGTATGCGATGCCCAGCTCGTACCTATGTATTTTATCGATCAATACGTCTCTCAACTCAAATCGACTCAACGCCCCGTCACATGCCGCGTGAGTGCAAAATCGAGTGAAATCGATGCCATTGATATCGAAATCGACGGAGAACAAAAGACGGTTGGATTCTGCCCGCCAAATACTCGACTCAAGGGGTGCAAAGATGGCGAGCAAGCCATGTTGCGATCGATTAAGTGCTCACCGAACTAGCAACGGCCCAAGATCTCGAAACTGTAGCGTTCAATGATTCGACGACGCGAAGTCGGCGGTTCGCGCTATTCAACATCGATGCGTTCAAAAGCCATCGACGAGGGCGTTATGAACAACTGGGCGAGGTCGATGTGATACGCCCCCCTGGGTTTCTGGCAATAGAAACGAAGCGTCGTCTTTTCTGCCGTCGTGCTGAGTTCGGGTTCGCCCCCATTGGGGGCGCCATCGACACTCGAGACGTTGTCTTGACTCTGGTCGGCAATGGCCACGACAACCGACGCCATTCGCTCGACGAAGAGGCTTCGCTTTTGTCCTTCTAACGTTTGAGCGACGTCGACGAGGCGTTCCAAAAGCGGTCTAGCATCTTCAAAATCGCCTTTGCCGATGCATTTTTTGCGATCGCTATCGACGAGATATGCCCATCGTTTGGGCGATTGATCGAGCACCTCGATGCCATCGCCTTCGGATCGCTCACTAAAATAGAGAATAAACCAATGCCCAAAACGCAACGATGTCGGTTCGAGTTCTGCGTTTTGAGGTAGCTCAGCGATGTATTGAGCGGCAGTTTCATACGCCGCCTTATCTTCGCGGCTCTTCGACATCCAATAAAACTTCGTTTCCTCGGCTAGCGTTTGGCTGGCGCTAGGCGTAGCGGCATTGGAATCGGGTTGTTGATTCATCGTAGATCCTTGAGTTTCGCTCGAATCCGACGCCGTTGCCACTCGGGGTTGAGCCGTTTGCGACAAATCGTCTTGCGAAATGCGATTACAACTGCACATCGTGGCAACGGCAACGATAGAAAATATCAAAAAAGCGCGTATTCTCATGCGACTAACTCTTTATCGATTTTTCTTCCTCTCACATCAAAAACAATCATTCATTTTGAAATGATATCACAAACAGTCGTTTGTTCCATATTAAATGATCCTGTACAAAATCTGCCGTAGGCAGATGTCTATACCCCCTCGCCAAATTTATCACATCTGCCGTAGGCAGATGTCTATACCCCCTCGCAAAATCAATTACGCCCGCAACGCGGGCGTCAATTCCCCCTCGCCAAATTTGTCACATCTGCCGTAGGCAGATGTCTCTCCCCATCGCCATTTATGGAGAGGGGGTGGCCGACAGGCCGGGGGTGAGGTCAAA
>ERZ1026772.420-NODE-420-length-31542-cov-8.786642_pt1 | contig 31542 bp, 30 predicted proteins | sample MGYA00380124_ERZ1026772 | MGnify/ENA primary metagenome ERZ1026772 (study PRJEB33269, sample SAMEA4719760) | human gut metagenome | biome: human-associated habitat; feature: organic feature; material: feces | place: Cameroon | collected 2013-10 ...
CGAGATCGAGAAGCTGGAGAAGTATCTGGGCGGCGTGAAGGAAATGAAGAAGCTGCCCGGCGCTCTGTTCATCGTGGATACCCGCAAGGAGCGCAACGCCATCGCCGAGGCACACCGTCTGGGCATTCCCGTTGTGGCCATCGCCGATACCAACTGCGATCCCGACGAGATCGATTATCCCATCCCCGGCAACGATGACGCCATCCGCGCCATTAAGCTGATCGCTTCCGTCATGGCCAACGCCATGATCGAGGGCCGTCAGGGCGAGCAGAACGAGGCGGCCGCCGAGGGCAAGGACGCCGAGTAAGTCTGATAAAACACCGCGTAACCTCACGGGGCAGGGAAGTGTCCCTGCCCCTTTTTCAACCAATATTTTACAGGAGGAAACTAAAATGGCATTTACTGCTGCTGATGTGAAGACCCTGCGCGAGATGACCAGCGTGGGCATGATGGACTGCAAGAAGGCGCTTGTCGAGTGCGACGGCGATATGGATAAGGCTGTTGAGTGGCTGCGTGAGAAGGGCCTGGCCAAGGCTGCCAAGAAGGCCGGCCGCATTGCCGCCGAGGGTATGTCCTACGCGCTGACCGAGAACGGTGTGGGCGTCGTGGTGGAGGTCAACTGCGAGACCGACTTCTGCGCCAAGAGCGAGCTGTTCGTGGCCTTCGTGAAGGATATCGCCAAGACCATCGCGGAGAACGATCCCGCCGATGTGGACGCGCTGATGAACTGCAAGTACACCGGCACCAAGCTGACCGTTTCCGAGACCATGCCCGAGAAGGTCATGTCCATCGGCGAGAACCTGCAGATCCGCCGCTTCGTCCGTTTCTCCGAGAACACCAGCGTGGGCTATGTCCATGCCGGCGGCAAGATCGGCGTGCTGGTGAATCTGGCAGTGGAGGGCGGCGTGGACGCCACCGAGATCGGCAAGAACATCGCCATGCAGATCGCTGCGCTGAATCCCCGTTTCTGGGATAAGTCCCAGGTCACCGAGGAGGTTCTGGCCGAGGAGAAGAAGGTCGCTCTGGCTCTGATGGACACCGATCCCAAGATGGCCTCCAAGCCCGAGGCTGTGAAGGAAAAGATCGTCATGGGCAAGATGAACAAGTTCTACGAGGAGAACTGCCTGCTGCAGATGGAGTTCGTCCGCAGCGATCTCTTCCAGGGCTCCGTGGAGAACTACGTGGCCGACGCTGCCAAGAAGCTGGGCGGCTCCGTCAAGTTCGTGGACGCCGTGCGCTACCAGACCGGCGAGGGCATCGAGAAGAAGCAGGAGGACTTCGCCGCTGAGGTCGCTGCTCAGATGAAGGCGGGCAAGTAAGCACAAGATACTGAAAAGAACAAACCACCCTCCGGCGCAATGCCGGAGGGTGGTTTTTCATAGCCGCCCCATGAAAAGAGCCGCCCGCAGGCGGCTCTTTTTCGTATGTAGCAGCTGCCCGCGATCCCGTCAGGAAACGGTGATGCGGCCTGCGGGCTGGCCGTACTTGTCGGCGGTGATGGTGCCGCCCAGCACGGTCCTGACGTAGTCCATGACCACCTCATCCATGGCGATGCCCAGATCGTAGTTGGCAGTGGCGTTGATGAAGCAGTAGTAGGTATCGCCGCCGCTGGCCATAAAGTCATTGGTGGCGATGGTGTAGGTAGCCGCCGGGTCAAAGTCCTTGCCGCCCACGGAGGTGATGGTCACGCGGTTGATGCTCTTGGGGGCGGCGTAGGTGGTGCCGGGATACTCGTCGCCGGCGTCATAGGCCTTGCTGGTGTCCACGGTGAACTCGATGCCGGATACCTGCGGGAAGCCGCCGATGGCCTCAGGTGTGCAGAAGGTGGACGCCTCCAGCACCTCCAGCAGCTCGCTGCCGGTAATCTTGATGATGCTCAGGGTGTTGCCGAAGGGCAGCACGGTGTTGATGTCCTTCTTGGTGATGTCGCCGGCCTCGATGGTGGCGCGGATGCCGCCGCCGTTGGTGATGGCCGCGTCAACAGTCTCGCCGGTTTCAGTGGCCTTCCAGACCAGCGCGTCGGTGATCAGGTCGCCCAGATTGGTCTCCTCGGTGCGGTTGCCGGGGGCCTTCTCGCCGTTGAGGGTGACCTCCGTCTTGGCGAATACGGTGCCGTACTCGGCCTCCACCTCGGCTGCGATGGCGGCGGCGCGGGCGGCGATCTCATTGTCAGCGGGGACCTCAATGCCCTCGGTGGGTACGCACTCGGTGGTGATGGCGCTGTCCTTGATGGTCACGACGCCGATGTTCTCCAGTTTGGTGCCGGTGGAGGTGACCACGGTGTCGCCCACCTTGCGGTCGGCGTTGGTCTTTTCGGCGATCTCCTCCTCGGTGGAGTGGGAGTGGCCGTCGATGAACACGTCGATGCCGGTGACCTTGGCCAGCAGGTCGATGGAACGGTTGGCGGTGACGGCGGTCTCATCGTCAATGCCCAGATGGCCGATGCAGATCACGTAGTTGCAGCCTTCCTCCTCGCGCAGCATGGTGACCATGTCCTGCGCGATCTGGTACATCTCCTCGCCGCCGGCGAAGGTCACGCCCGCGATCTTGCCGGGGTGGGCCTTGGTGGCGGTCTCCGGGGTATCCAGACCGAACACGCCGATCTTGGTGCCGCCGGGGGTGGTGAACACGGCGGCGTCGTCAAAGGCCAGCTCACCGTTGTACTTCACGTTGGCAGCCAGCACGGGGAAGTTGGCGGACGCCATGTTCTGCTTCAGCACCTCGTAGCCGTAGTCGAACTCGTGGTTGCCAAGCGCCACGGCGTCATAGCCCACCATGTTCATCAGCTCGATGGCGGTGGCGCCCTGGGACAGGCTTACAGAGGTGGTGCCTTGGCTGAAGTCGCCGGCGTCCAGCACAAGGACGTAGGCGCCCTCCGCGGCATATTGGTCGGCCAGAACGGCGACCTTTGCATAATTCTCAATCGCTCCGTGGACATCGTTGGTGTGGAGGACGACCACCGGCTCTGTTGCGGTAGCGTCCTTGCCCATGACGGGCTTCTTCTCACCGCAGGCGCCCAGTGTAAACACCATGGCGACGGCGAGAAGGAGGGTCAAAAGCTTTTTCTTCATACTCCGATTCCTTTCCGACAGCCTATTTTACACAGTGCCGCCGGTCAGGGAGAAAATAGACGGCAAAGTGCGCGCTGTGAGGACATTGTACCATACCGGGCGGGTAAAGGCAATCCTCGGAAAAGCGACGCTTTACTTGGATTTTACAAAGGTGTGATTTTTTGCTTTACATACGCTTTCTACAATAAGAGACGTACACAGGAGATATCCAAACAATACGTGAAACGAGGTATGTGATATGAAAAAGATCATGGCATTTGCATTGACTGCCGTTATGACGCTGGCGCTGCTGGTGGGCTGCGGCGACAAGACCAACAACGACGCCAACACCGGCGATGACAACGCCAACGGCGGCACCGTTGCGGAGACGGTCAGCGGTACGGTATCCACCGACGGCTCCACCTCCATGGAGAAGGTCATCGGCGCACTGAGCGAGTCCTACATGGCGGCCAACAAGGACGTGACCGTCAACTACAACCCCACCGGCTCCGGCTCCGGCATCACCGCCGTGAAGGAGGGTACCTGCGACATCGGCCTTTCCTCCCGCGCCCTGAAGGACGAGGAGAAGGCGGGCGGCCTGAAGGAGACCGTGCTGGCCTATGACGGCATCGCCATCATCGTGCATCCCGACAACCCGGTCAGCGACCTGAGCATCGAGCAGATCGCCAAGCTGTACACCGGCGAGATCACCAACTGGAAGGACGTGGGCGGCAAGGACGCACAGGTGGTGCTGATCGGCCGCGAGGCGGCCAGCGGTACCCGCGACGGCTTTGAGTCCATCACCGGCACCAAGGACAAGTGCCAGTACCGGCAGGAGCTGACCTCCACCGGCGATGTCATCACCGCAGTGAGCCAGAACCCCGACGCCATCGGCTATGCGTCTCTGGCATCCATCAAGGACAGCGTGAAGGCTCTGAACGTGGACGGCGTGACCCCCAGCGAGGCGACTGTCAAGGACGGCAGCTACAAGGTGCAGCGCCCCTTCGTGCTGGTGACGGTGGAGGGCAAGGCACTCTCTTCCGCAGCACAGTCCTTCTTTGACTACGCGACCTCTCCCGCGGCGGCAGACATCATCGCCAAGGCTGGCACAGTGGCGGCCAACTGAAGGTAAGGCGGTTTGGTAAGGCGGCATCCCCGGCGGGTGTCGCCTTATCCCCGTGTATGAGGTACTGATATGAGAGCAAAACGACTGGCGGAAAATGTCATCCACGGCTGGTTCCTGCTGATGGGGCTGGTCACGGTGGGCTGCGTGCTGCTGATCTCGGTCTATCTGATCGTCTCCGGCATCCCGGCCATACGGGAGATCGGCCTGATCAAATTCCTGTTCGGCCCGGTGTGGGACTCCAACGGCGCACAGCCGCAGTTCGGCATCCTGCCCTTCATCCTCACCAGCGTGTACGGCACGGCGGGCGCCATCCTGCTGGGCGTGCCGGTGGGCTTTATGACCGCCGTATTTCTGGCGAAAATGGCGCCGCCCAAGCTGAAGGCGGCGGTGTCTGCGGCGGTGAGCCTGCTGGCGGGCATCCCCTCCGTGGTCTATGGTCTGGTGGGTATGCTGGTGCTGGTGCCGGGTATCCGGCGGATCTTCCATATCCCCGACGGCTCGGGGCTGCTGGCGGCCATCATCGTGCTGGCCATCATGATCCTGCCGTCCATCATCAACGTGGCGATGACGGCGCTGGAGGCGGTGCCGAAGGAGTACGAGGACGCATCGCTGGCGCTGGGCGCCACCGCCACGGAGACGTGGTTCCGGGTGTCCGTACCCGCCGCCCGCAGCGGTATCGCCGCAGCGGTGGTGCTGGGCGTAGGCCGCGCCATCGGCGAGGCCATGGCGGTGATGATGGTGTCCGGCAACGTGCCGAATATGCCGTCTCTTTTCCAGAGCGTGCGGTTTTTGACCACCGCCGTGGCCAGTGAGATGAGCTACGCGGCGGCGGGCCTGCAGCGGCAGGCGTTGCTTTCCATCGCGCTGGTGCTGTTCCTCTTTATCATGCTCATCAACGCGGCGCTGAATTTCTTCCTCAAGCGCAGTAAGGAGAAGTGAGCCATGGACAAAACGAATTTTGCGCTGCGCCGCCGTGCGTGGGGCGGTATGATGCGGACGCTGATGGTACTGTGTGCAGTGCTGACCTGTGCGCTGGCGGTGTTCCTCATCGCGTATGTGCTGGTCAAGGGCGTTCCCAACCTGAGCTGGGAGCTGCTGCGCACCAAGCCCAGCTATCTGGACGGCACCATCGGCATCCTGCCGGATATCATCAGCACCGTCTGCATGGTGCTGACCACGCTGCTGGTGGTGCTGCCGGTGGGCGTGTGCGCGGCGGTATACCTGACGGAGTACGCCCGGAACAGAAGGCTGGTGGCGGCCATCGAATACACCGCCGAGACGCTGTCCGGCATCCCGTCCATCATCTACGGACTGGTGGGACAGATGTTCTTCTGCCAGTTTCTGGGAATGAAGAAATCCCTGATCGCCGGCGCCATGACGCTGGTCATCATGAACCTGCCCACCATCATGCGCACCACGCAGGAGAGCCTGAAGACCGTACCCCAGAGCTACCGGGAGGGCGCGTTCGGTCTGGGCGCGGGGAAGTGGCGCACCATCCGAACGGTGGTGCTGCCCGGCTGCGTGGACGGCGTGATCACCGGCTGTATTCTGGCGGTGGGACGCATACTGGGCGAGACGGCGGCGCTGCTGTACACGGCGGGCTTCGCCCACACGCTGTACAGCACCCTGGGCGAGACGCTGGAAAGCTCCGGCGCTACGCTGTCGGTGGCGCTGTACGTTTACGCCAAGGAGCAGGGCGAGTTTGACGTGGCCTTTGCCATTGCCGCTATTCTGATGGTGCTGGCGCTGCTTATCAACTTGGCTGCCGGTCTGACGGGGCGGTATTTCAAGAAACGGAGGAGCCTATGAGCGATATTTTTACCGTACATGACCTGAATTTGTGGTACGGCCCTACGCAGGCGCTGCACCATGTGGATATGGACATCCCGGAACAGAGCATCACGGCCCTCATCGGGCCTTCCGGCTGCGGCAAGTCCACCTTTCTCAAGACGCTGGATCGGATGAATGATCTGGTACCCGGCGTGCGCATCGAGGGAACGGTGGAGTATGACGGGAAGAACATCTTCGCGCCGGACGTGGATGTCAACGAGCTGCGGCGGCAGGTGGGCATGGTGTTCCAGAAGCCCAATCCGTTCCCCATGAGCATCTACGACAACGTGGCCTACGGCCCCCGCACCCACGGGGTACGGAACCGGGCCAAGCTGGACGAGATCGTGGAGCAGTCCCTGCGCGCGGCGGCCATCTGGGACGAGGTGAAGGACCGGCTGAGGAAAAACGCGCTGGGGCTGTCCGGCGGCCAGCAGCAGCGCCTGTGCATTGCGCGGGCGCTGGCGGTGGAGCCGCGGGTGCTGCTGATGGACGAGCCCACCTCGGCGCTGGATCCCATCTCCACATCCAAGATAGAAGACCTTGCAATGGAGCTGAAAAAACGGTACACTATTGTCATCGTGACCCACAATATGCAGCAGGCGCTGCGTATTTCCGACCGAACCGCCTTTTTCCTGCTGGGAGAGCTGATCGAGTACGATGACACCGAGCGTATGTTCTCCACGCCGACGCAGAAAAAGACCGAGGATTACATCACGGGGAGGTTTGGATGATGAGAAGCCGTTTTGATGAACAGCTGGCACAGCTGCACCGGGAGCTGATCGAGATGGGCGCGCTGTGCGAGCGGGTGATCGCGCTGGCCTCCCGCGCCCTGACCACCGGGGACAAGCCGCTGGCACAGCAGGTGCCGCCGCTGGATCGGGATATCGACCGGAAGGAGCGGGACATTGAGAACCTGTGCCTGCGGCTGCTGCTGCACCAGCAGCCGGTGGCCGGCGACCTGCGGCGTATCTCCGCAGCGCTGAAGATGATCACGGACATGGAGCGCATCGGCGATCAGGCCGACGATATCGCCGAGATCGTGCTGTATCTGGAGGACGTGCCGGCGGAGAGCCACGAGCTGCTGCGCAAGATGGCGGAGGCCGCCATCGGCATGGTCAGCGACAGCGTGGACGCCTATGTCCGACAGGATGTGGCGCTGGCGGAGAAGGTCATCGCCGATGACGACACGGTGGACGCGTATTTTGACAAGGTAAAGCAGGCACTGATCCGGCGTATCGCCGACGATCCGGCGGAGGGCGGTACGGCGCTGGAGCTGCTGATGACCGCCAAGTATCTGGAGCGGATCGGCGACCATGCTACCAATATTGCCGAGTGGGTGGAGTTTTCCGTCACCGGCGTACACAAGGAGGAGTGACCATGATCTGGTGTGTGGAGGACGACGCCAGCATCCGGGACATCGAGGTATATGCGCTGAACTCCACCGGCCTTGCGGCGGAGGGCTTTGCCGACGGCGCCGCCTTCTGGCAGGCGCTGCAAAGGACCCAGCCGGAGCTGGTGGTGCTGGATGTGATGCTGCCGGAGATCGACGGCATTGAGCTGCTGCGGCGGATGAAGGCCGACGCGGCGCTGCGGGAGATCCCCGTCATCATGGCCACGGCCAAGGGCGCGGAGTATGACAAGATCCAGGGCCTTGATCTGGGGGCGGACGACTATCTGGCCAAGCCCTTCGGCGTCATGGAGCTGGTGTCGCGGGTCAAGGCGGTGCTGCGCCGGTGCAGGCCGCAGCCGGCTGCGGTGCTGCGCTGCGGCGGTCTGGTGGTGGACGAGCAGGAGCATACCGTCACCGCCGACGGCGTCCGGGTGGTGCTGACGTACAAGGAGTACCAGCTGCTGCGGCTGTTCCTGTCCCATCCCGGCACAGCGTTTACCCGCGACCAGCTGATGGAGCAGGTGTGGGGCATGGACTTTTACGGCGAGAGCCGGACGGTGGATATGCACATCCGCACCCTGCGGCAGAAGCTGGGCGTCTATGGCGAGCATATCGAGACGGTGCGCAGTGTGGGCTACCGGTGGAGGGCGCAGCCATGAGCACCATGACAAAGCGTATTTTCCGCGCCACGCTGCTGGTGGGCGTGGCGGTGCTCATCGCCAGCCTGACGCTGGTGATGGGTGCGCTGTACAGCTATTTCGGCCGGGTGCAGGAGTCCCAGCTGCGGGACGAGCTGAGTCTGGCGGTGGTGGGCGTGGAGCAGAACGGCATGGACTATCTCAAGCAGCTGGAATCCGACCAGTACCGCATCACATGGCTGCGCGCGGACGGCGCGGTGCTGTACGACACGCAGGCGGACGCGGAGAGCATGGAGAATCACGCCCAGCGGCAGGAGGTGCAGCAGGCGCTGGCCACCGGCGAGGGCGAGAGCAGCCGGTACAGCGACACGCTGCTGCAAAAGACGGTGTACTACGCCAAGCGCCTGCCGGACGGCACGGTGCTGCGTCTGTCTGCCATCCGGGTGACGACAGGGGTGCTGGTGCTGAATATGCTCCAGCCCATCCTGCTGGTGCTGGCGGCGGCGCTGATCCTATCAGGCGTGCTGGCGTCCCGGCTGGCGCGGCGCATCACGGAGCCGCTGAACCGGCTGGATCTGGAGCATCCGCTGGAGAACGACACCTACGAGGAGCTGGCACCCCTGCTGCGGCGCATGGAGCATCAGCGCCGCCAGATCGACCGGCAGATGGACGAGCTGCGCCGTCGGTCGGAGGAATTTGAGCAGATCACCGGCAGCATGAGCGAGGGTCTGGTGCTGCTGGACGAGGCGGGGGTCATCCTGAGCATCAATCCGGCGGCCAGACGGCTGCTGGACGCGGCGGAAAACTGTGTGGGACAGGATCTTCTGACGGTGGATCGGGACGTGGCGCTGAGCGACGCGCTGCGTCAGGCGGCGGAGCAGGGACACAGCGAATTCCGCGGGCAGCGGAACGGCAGGGAGTACCAGTTCGACGTGACGCGCATCCAGTCGGAGGGACGCACGGCGGGCACGGTGCTGCTGGTGTTCGACGTGACGGAGCGGGCCTTTGCCGAGCGGAACCGGCGGGAGTTCACCGCCAACGTGTCCCACGAGCTGAAAACCCCCTTGCAGGGGATCATCGGCAGCGCGGAGCTGCTGGAAAACAATCTGGTGAAGCAGGAGGATGTACCTCGCTTCATCGGGCATATCCGCTCGGAGGCCCAGCGGCTGGTGACGCTGATCGGCGACATCATCCGCCTGTCCCAGCTGGACGAGGGCGAACCGATGCCTGCGGAGCCGGTGGAGCTGCTGGCGTTGGCGCGGGAGGCGGCGGAGAGCCTGCAAAGCGCCGCGGCGGACCGAAATGTGACCATCACCGTGGAGGGCGAGCCGGTGGAGCTCACCGGCGTCCGGCGGCTGCTGTACGAGATCGTATTTAACCTGTGCGACAACGCCATCAAGTACAACACCGACGGCGGCCGCGTGCAGGTGACGGTGACGAAGGCGAACGAAACGGCCGCCGTCACCGTGCGGGACACCGGCATCGGCATCCCGCCCGACCAGCAGGATCGGGTGTTCGAGCGGTTTTACCGGGTGGATAAGAGCCACTCCAAGGCCTCTGGCGGTACGGGGTTGGGACTGTCCATCGTCAAGCACGCGGTGCAGTACCACCACGGCGCCATCCACCTGCAAAGCGAGGTGGGGAAGGGTACGGAGATCCGCGTCACCTTCCCCGTGGCATAAGGAAAAGGCGGCGCACCCGGCATGGGCGCGCCGCTTTTGCCGCTGCGAACCATGTGCGGGCAGCGTCTTGACAAGGGAAAGGCGGCGGGCGTATAATCCGGCTGGATATGTAAGGAGCCACACAAGACACGAGAAAAGAGGTGTAGCATATGCTGAAAATCGAGCATCTGACCAAGACCTACGGGGAGAAGAAGGCGGTGGACGACCTGAGCCTGCACATTCAGGCGGGGGAGCTGTACGGCTTTATCGGACACAACGGCGCGGGCAAGACCACCACGCTGAAGGCGGTGGCGGGCATCCTGCAATTCGACGCGGGGGAGATCTATATCGACGGCAAGTCCATTCGGACGGAGCCGCTGGCCTGCAAACGGGAGCTGGCCTACATCCCCGATAACCCCGACCTGTACGATTTTATGAGCGGCATCAAGTACCTGAACTTCATCGCGGATATCTTCGGCGTCAGCGCCGATGACCGCCAGACACGCATCCGGGACTATGCGGCGCGGTTCGAGCTGACGGAGGATCTGGCCCAGCCCATCGCCGCCTATTCCCACGGCATGAAGCAGAAGCTGGCCATCATCGCCGCGTGGCTGCACCAGCCGAAGCTGGTCATCATGGATGAGCCCTTTGTGGGGCTGGACCCCAAGGCGTCCCATCTGCTCAAGGGCATGATGCGGGAGCTGTGCGACCGGGGCGGCGCCATCTTCTTCTCCACCCATGTGCTGGAGGTGGCGGAAAAGCTGTGCGACAAGGTGGCCATCATCAAGGGCGGCCGGCTCATCCGCTTCGGCACCATGGAGGAGGTCAAGGGCGACGACTCGCTGGAGCAGGTCTTTCTGGAGCTGGAGGATGAGGCGTGATGCTGAAGATTCTCATGAAAAAGCAGCTGACGGAGATCTTCCGCAGCTACTTCTATAATCCCAAGACCAACAAGTCCCGCTCCAAGGCGGCGGTGGCGGGCTATATTGCCCTGTTTGTGGTGCTGATGGTGGGTGTGCTGGGCGGTATGTTCACCATGCTGGCGCTGGGGCTGTGCGGGCCGCTGGCCGCCGTGGGCATGGACTGGCTGTACTTCGCGCTGATGGGACTGCTGGCCGTGCTGCTGGGCGCGTTCGGCAGCGTGTTCAACACCTATTCCGGCCTGTATCTGGCAAAGGACAATGACCTGCTGCTGAGTATGCCCATCCCGGTGGACACGCTGATGGCGTCCCGGCTGCTGAGCGTATACCTGATGGGCTTCATGTACAGCGCGGTGGTGATCGTGCCGACGGTCATTGTCTATTGGGCGGTGGCGCCGGTGTCGGCGGGTGCGATTCTCGGCGGCGTGCTGCTGGTGCTGCTCATCTCCGTTTTCGTGCTGACACTGGCGTGCGCGCTGGGCTGGGTGGTGGCGAAGATCAGCCTGAAGCTGAAGCACAAGAGCTTTGTCACCGTCCTCGTCTCGCTGGTGTTTTTCGGCGGCTACTATTTCTTCTATTTCAAGGCGCAGACGCTGGTGGAGGATCTGCTGGCCAACGCCGCCGTGTACGGTGAAAGGATCCGGGGCGCGGCCTACCCGCTGTACCTGTTCGGCAGGGTCGGCGCCGGAGACGGCGCGGCGATGCTGGTGGTTTCCGCGGTGGTGCTGGCACTGTTCGCGGCGCTGTGGGCGCTGCTGCGGCGCAGCTTTTTGAAGATCGCCACCGCCACGGGCCGCACGGAGCGCCGTCGGTATCGGGAGCAGACCGCCGTGCGGCGCTCCACCGGTGCGGCGCTGCTGCACAAGGAGTTGGGGCGGTTCACCGCCAGTCCCAACTATATGCTCAACTGCGGCATGGGTATCCTGATGCTGCCAGTGGCGGGCGGGATGCTGCTGTGGAAAAGCGGCGAGCTGACGGCGGTGCTGCGCGCCGTGCCGCAGATCTATGACGCATTGCCGGTGCTGCTGGCGGCGGTGGTGTGCATGATGGCCGCCATGAACGACATGGCGGCGCCCTCCGTCTCCTTGGAGGGCAAGTGCCTGTGGCAGATGCAGTCGCTGCCGGTGACGCCGTGGCAGGTGCTGCGGGCCAAGCTGACTATGCAGCTGCTGCTGACCGCGGTGCCGGTGGCGGTGTGCCTTGTCTGCGCGGCGCTTGCCGTGCCGATGACGGCGGCGGAGCTGGCGATGCTGACGGCGGTATCCCTGCTGTTTACGGCGTTCTCCGCGCTGCTGGGGCTGTTTCTCGGCCTGCGGATGCCCAACCTGACATGGACGCGGGAGATCATCCCCATCAAACAGAGCGCCTCCGTGGCCATCGCCCTGTTCGGCGGCTGGGGGTACGCGGCGGTGCTGGGCGGCGGTTACATGCTGGCGGGCTGGCGTCTGGGCGCGGTATGGTATCTGGGCTGCTTCGCCGCCGCCACGCTGCTGGCGTGCCTTGCGCTGTATCTGTGGCTGAAGAGGCGGGGCGGCGCGGTGCTGGCGGCGCTGTGAGTATACAAAAAACGTGCGCTGTACTCTACGTACAGCGCACGTTTTTTGCGTGGCTCAAAGGTTCTTCCGGGCGTGGCGGCAGATGGCGTCGAAGCTGGTCTGGCTGAGATCATGCTCCAGCCTGCACGCATCGCTCTCCGCCGTCTCCTCGTCGACGCCCAGCGCCATGAGAAAGCGGGTCAGTGTGTGGTGCCGGTCCAGCATACTGGCGGCAATGGCCATGCCCTGCTCCGTCAGGGTAATGAGACCGTCCTTGTCCATGGTGATGTAACCGTTCTCCCGCAGCCGCTTGGTGGCGTAGGTGACGCTGGGCTTTGTGACCCCCAGCTTGTCGGCAATGTCGATGGAGCGGATGTACCCGTGCTCCTGCTGCATCATCAGCATGGCCTCCAGATAGTCCTCGGATGCCCGTAATATCTGCATAAGTTCACCAACTTTTCGTTTCAGGATACAGATAGGTTAACATACTTTAACCAAATTTGCAAGGAGATAAATTTTTTCCTGCCGCACCCCTTGACAAAATGGATTAGAGAGGGTAAACTAACCGCGTCAGTTAGATAAGACTAACGACCTGCGGTGGGCGGCAGCGACAGCCATTCTTTTTCAAACAGTGGTTAGATAAAACTAACTGAAAAGATCGGAGGGATCGGTATGATGCCGTTGGCACTGGCCGACATAGGTACGGAGAACCTGATCCGCAAGGTGGGCGGCTCTCCGGAGGTGAGAAGGCATCTGGAGGAGCTGGGCTTTGTGGCCGGCGGTACCGCCACGGTGGTGGCCGCCATGAGCGGCAACATCATCGTCAAGGTGAAGGAAGCCCGCGTGGCCATCAGCGCGGAAATGGCGCGGAAAATCATGGTGTGAGCAATACGAAACCATATAGAAGGAGAGACAAGTGATGAAAACATTGCGCGAGGTGAAGATCGGCGAGACGGCCAAGGTGGTGAAGCTCCACGGAGAAGGGCCTGTGAAGCGCCGGATCATGGACATGGGCATCACACGAGGCGTGGAGGTCTACGTCCGCAAGGTGGCGCCGCTGGGCGACCCCATGGAGGTCACCGTCCGGGGCTACGAGCTGAGTCTGCGGAAGGCCGACACCGAGATGATCGAGGTCGAGTGATTTTTACGATCAATGGTTAGGCAAGGCTAACCGAAAGGAGAGAATATATGGAAAAACAGATCAAGATCGCGTTGGCGGGCAACCCCAACAGCGGTAAGACAACGTTGTTCAACGCCCTGACCGGCTCCAACCAGTTCGTAGGCAACTGGCCCGGCGTCACGGTGGAGAAGAAGGAGGGGCGCCTGAAAAAGCACGAGGACGTGGTCATCATGGACCTGCCCGGCATCTACTCCCTGTCCCCCTACACGCTGGAGGAGGTGGTGGCCCGCAACTACCTGATCGGCCAGCGCCCCGACGCCATTCTGAACATCATCGACGGCACCAATCTGGAGCGCAATCTCTATCTGACCACCCAGCTGACGGAGCTGGGCATCCCCGTTGTCGTCGCCATCAACATGATGGACGTGGTCCGCAAGAACGGCGACCAGATCAACGTGGCGGAGCTGAGCCGCGAGCTGGGCTGCAAGGTGGTGGAGATCTCCGCCCTGAAGGGCGACGGTGTGATGGAGGCGGCGCAGGCCGCTGTAGAGGCTGCCGCCACCGCTAAGACCGTACCGATGCACACCTTCTCCGGGCCGGTAGAGCACGCCATCGCCCACATCGAGGAGGCGGCGGTGCATAATCTGCCCGAGGAGCAGCAGCGCTGGTACGCCATCAAGATCTTCGAGAGGGACGACAAGGTGCTGGAGCAGCTGAAGATCGACCCCACCGTCATGACCCACATCGAGGCGGACATCAAGGCCGCCGAGAAGGAGCTGGACGACGATGCCGAGAGCATTATCACCAACGAGCGCTATGTCTATGTCGCCCAGCTCATCAAGGGCTGCTATAAGCAGAAGAAGGCAAAGGGCGAGCTGTCCGCCTCCGACAAGATCGACCGCGTCGTTACCAACCGCTGGCTGGGTCTGCCCATTTTCGCCGTGGTCATGTTCCTGGTGTACTGGATCGCCATGGTAGCGGTAGGCGCGCCCGCCACCGACTGGGCCAACGACGGCGTGTTCGGCGATGGCTGGCATCTGCTGGGCATCGACGGCGGCTACAACGAGGTCGCGGATACCTACGGCGAGGCGTCTTTGATCGTAGACGGCTACGAGGCCTATATCGAGGAGCACGGCGCACTGGCTGCCGACGGTACCTTCACCTACGACGTGGAGGATGAGGAGACACTGGCGGTCACCACGGAGACGGCGACCTTGGCGGACTACGAGGCGGCCAAGGCGACGCTGGCGGAGATCGGCGACGAGCCGGATCCCGCTGATTACGGTGTGTGGGTACCCGGCATTCCCGTCCTGATCGGCGACGCGCTGGATGCCGCCGGTACGCCGGATTGGCTGAACGGCCTGATCCTGGACGGTATCGTGGCCGGTGTCGGCGCGGTGCTGGGCTTCGTACCCCAGATGCTGGTGCTGTTTCTGATGCTGGCATTCCTGGAGGCCTGCGGCTATATGGCCCGCATTGCCTTTGTGCTGGACCGGGTGTTCCGCAAGTTCGGCCTGTCCGGTAAGAGCTTTATCCCCATGCTCATCGGCGTGGGCTGCGGTGTACCCGGCGTCATGGCATCCCGTACCATCGAGAATGAGCGTGACCGCCGCATGACCATCATGACCACCACGTTCATCCCCTGCGGCGCCAAGGTCCCCTTCATCGCCATGATCGCCGGCGCCCTGTTCGGCGGCAGCGCGTGGGTGTCCACCTCCGCCTATTTCATCGGCATGGCCGCTATCATTCTCTCCGGCATCATGCTGAAAAAGACCCGGATGTTCGCCGGCGACCCCGCTCCCTTCGTGATGGAGCTGCCTGCCTACCACTGGCCCACGCTGGGCAACGTCCTGCGTTCCATGTGGGAGCGCGGCTGGTCCTTCATCAAGAAGGCCGGTACCATCATCCTCCTGTCCACTATCTTTGTATGGTTCACCACCTACTTCGGCTGGGTGGACGGCACATTCCGTATGCTGGATGAGTCCGAGATCGACAGCTCTATTCTGGCGGCCATCGGCGGCGCCATCGCATGGATCTTCAAGCCTCTGGGCTGGGGCAACTGGCAGGCGGCCGTGGCCTCCATCACCGGTCTGGTGGCCAAGGAGAATATCGTCGGTACGCTGGGCATCCTGTACGGCGGCGGCGACGGTACCGTATACGATACCATGGCGCAGGCCTTCACCGGTATCACCGCGTATAGCTTCCTGGTGTTCAACCTGCTGTGCGCCCCCTGCTTCGCCGCCATCGGCGCCATCAAGCGGGAGATGAACAACGCCAAGTGGACGTGGTTCGCTATCGCCTACCAGTGCGGCTTGGCCTATGTGGTCGCCCTGATGATCAACCAGTTCGGCGGCCTGTTCACCGGCAACGTCAATGTACCGGGCGTCATCGCGGCGGTCCTCCTGCTGGCGGGCATCCTCTATATGCTGTTCCGCCCCTACAAGGAGGCCACCAAGCTCCGCACCGCGGTCTGACCGGTGCGGGAACAATAAAACGCTAACAAAGGAGTGATTTTCATGCTGAATTGGATCGCGGAGAACCTTGCCACTATATTGATTTGTGCCATCCTTATCCTCATCGTATTCCTCATAATCCGGTATCTGCTGCGACAGAAGAAGGCGGGGAAAAGCTCCTGTGGCTGCGGCTGTGCCAACTGTGCCATGCATGGACAGTGCCACAGCACGCATACGAAATAATGCGCAAGCCCTCCGGCTCAGCCGGAGGGCTTGTCGTATCCAAATGTTGGAGCAGCCGGGCTTACCGGGCGGCGGACAGCCGCTTTTGCAGCAGCGGCGCCAGCGCCGCCGTGACAGCGATCTTCAGCATATCCCCCGGTAGGAAGGGCAGCATACCGGCCCAGAGGATGGCGGAGAAATCCATGGCCTTGCCCATGTACTGATTCAATATCACCGCCATATAGGGCAGTCCCACGGCGTACAGCACCGCCAGTCCCGCAAGGCACGCCAGCGCCGTCCGAACGGGGTGGGGCGGACGGCGGGCGGTGAGCAGGCCGATGACCCACGCGGCGGGGATCAGCCCGATGAGAAAGCCGCAGGTGGGTTGGAGCAGGTAGGTGAGGCCACCGCCCTGGGTAAAGATGGGCAGTCCGATAAGTCCCAGCGCCACATATACGGCCTGACTGACCGGCCCCCAGACGGGGCCGAGGAGACACCCGGCCATGGCGGTGAAGAAGAATTGCAGCGTGATAGAGGAGTATCCCAGCGGGATGCGGATAAACGCACCGGCGGCGGTGAGGGCCGCAAACAGTGCGGTACGGGTCAGTGTGCGGGTATTCATGGCGGCAGATCCTTTCCGATTTTTCCCCATTGTACCCCGCCGCCCCACCGCCGCGCAATAGGCAGGGGCGCACAAAAAAGCCGTCACAGCAGGCGGCTTTTTGTCTGTCGTGACAGGTGGGTCTTGCGGTCGCGGCGGGGATATAGTAGAATCGTAGGAGAAACGCGGGGCGCATCCCGGCGGAGAACAGGAGGGACAGCCATGGAAACGGCACGGTGCAGAGCATTTTTGGCGGCAGCGGAGACGGGCAGCTTTTCCAAGGCGGCGGAGGCGCTGAGCTACACGCCCTCCGGCGTGAACCAGCTGGTCTCAGCGCTGGAGAAAGAATTTGGCTTTCCGCTGTTCCGACGGAACACCAAGGGCGTGTCGCTGACGGAGAACGGCGAGCTGCTGCTGCCGGTGATCCGCAAGTTCCTGCGGCAGGAGGACCGCATCTTCGAGCTGTCGGCGGAGATGAACGGCCTGCTCATCGGCAGCGTCAACATCGCCGCCTACTCCAGCATTGCCACCCACTGGCTGCCGGCGGTGATCAGCGCGTTCCAGCGGGACTATCCACAGATCCACATCAACCTGCTGGAGGGCATCTGGCAGGAGGTGTCCCAGTGGCTGGACGACCGTGTGGCGGATATCGGGTTTCTCAGCTATCAGGAGAATATGCCCTACGACTGGATCCCGCTGGCGGAGGACCCCATGCTGGCGCTGCTGCCCAGAAACCACCCATTGGCTGACGCGGAGGTCTATCCGCTGGCCAACTGTGCCACAGACCGGTTCATCATGCCCGCCAGAGGCTGCGACGATGACGTGATGGCGCTGTTCCAGCGGACAGGCGTGACGCCCGACGTGCGCTTCACCACGCTGGAGAGCTTTTCCGTCATGTCCATGGTGGAGCAGGGGCTGGGCATGAGCGTGATGAACAAGCTCATCACGGAGAAGCGCATCTGCGACATTGCCATGCTGCCGGTGGACCCACCGGCGTCCATTACGCTGGGTATCGCCTTGCACTCCCGGGCCGACCTGTCCCCGGCGGTGCGGCGGTTCCTGAAATATGCGGTCAGAATGCTGACGAAGCAGGAAAAACACAAATAGCAAAACAAGGCTCCCGGCCATATGCCGGGAGCCTTGCTTACATGGCAGATAGCTGCAAATATCAGCGGAAGAAGGAAGCCGTGTCGATCTGCTGGTAGCCGCCGAAGCTGGAGGGGCAGGCGAAGATCTGCGCGGCCAGCTCCTGACCCAAAAAGGCCTTGGTGATCTCGTTGGTCTTGGCGGTCATGTCCACGTCGGCGAACAGATCGGGATACACGCACTTGGCGGCGAACCACGTGTTGGCCAGCGCGATCTCATAGTTGGTGTAGTAGGCGTTGTAGGCCATCTCCAGATAGACACTGCCGTCCTGCCACGCCTTGCAGGTATCCAGCATGGTGGGATCCTCCGCGTAGAGAGGGGCGATGTTCTTCACCGCCGCGGCGTCGATGAGCATGATATCCATGCTGCCGCCCAGCGCGGCGAACTTCTCCGCCTCGATGGGCTGGATGCCGTCGGCGGCAAGGTCGGTGACCACGTTGCGGATGTTGGCCACACGGAAGGCGGCATAGCTCTGGGCGGTCATCAGATGGTTGGTGGTACCCCAGTTGCCCAGACCGCAGATATAGACGCCGGGCTGGTCAGCCTCCGCCACATCGGCGGTGCGGCGGGTGATCTCCGCCGTCTCGGTCTCGATGAAGGTGATCAGCTCCTCGGCACGGTCTGCACGGTCGAACACCTGCCCCAGCAGGCGCAGGGAGCCGGGGAATGCCTCGGCGAACACGCCGTCGGCGCCGGCGCGCAGGGTGATGACAGGCACGCCCACCTGCTGCTGGAGGGCGTCTGCCTTTTCCACATCCTCATACTCAGAGACGATGATATCCGGCTGGCAGGAGAGGATCTTCTCCGCCTCGGCCGCCTGTGCGGTGGGACCGCCTACGCCGCAGGAGGGCAAGGCGGAGAACACGTCACCATAGGCCAGCAAATAGGGCCGCGCCACGGCGTCAAACATCTTGGGGCGCTCCGTCAGCGTGGTGTTGTCGATATCCTCCACACCGCACAGCAGCGCGGTGTCGGCAATGTAGCTGTACATCCGCAGGGCGCCCGCGCCGATGCACACCACACGCTGGTAGCTGCCGGGGGTAACGGCCACTTCGCGGCCGATCATGTCGGTAACGGTGACGGTCTCCGGCTGCTGGGGGTCGTCCTGCTGCACGTCGTCTTGCTGCTTGCCGCAGCCGAACAGCGTCAGCGCCATGACCAGCGCCAGAACCAGTGCGGTCAGCTTTTTCAGGTTCATAGGAAACTCCTCCTTATCCTCTTTTGCGATGGTGAGATTATACCGGAAATACGGTGTCTACGCAAGCGGGGGAGGGGGTTACGCAAAAAGAGAAGGTCTCCGTAAAACGGAGACCTTCTCTTTATAGAATGCAAGCTTGAGCAAGTGAGATTACTTGGCAGACTCGACAGCCTTCTTGTTGCGGCCGAGAGCGCGGATGCCTTCCACGACCAGGTCGATGGCAAGCACCACCAGCAGCACGCCGATGATACCGCGGATGTAGAACCACACCACGCCCTGACCACCGGCCATGATGCCGACGATCTGAGCCTTGATGGTGAAGGCCAGAGAGGTCAGAGTCACGATCAGCATGAAGAACATGGGGAAGTAGAACATCTTGTTGTTGCGGCCGATCTTGCCCAGCCAGCAGCACACAGCCAGCAGGCCCAGAGCAGCCAGCAGCTGGTTAGCAGCACCGAACAGAGCCCAGATCTTGGCATAGCCGGTCAGACCCAGAGCAACGCCGGCCACCACGGTGATGGCGGTAGCAACATAGGGGTTGGTGATGACCTTCTTCCAGCCCGTCAGGTCGTTGCGGGACTGACCGGGCTCGATGAAGAACTCAGCGAACATGTAACGGGCCAGACGGGTAGCGGTATCCACGGAGGTCAGGCAGAAAGCAGACACAGCCAGGATCAGCATGGAGTACACCACGTTGTAGCAGCCGGCGCCGAACACCTTGGAGAACATGGAAGCCAGACCGGTGGCGAACACGACGGTGGGGGTAACGGTGGTGCCGTCAGCATACTGGTTCCAGATGTAACCAACAGCGCAGACGGAGATCAGAGCCAGAGCGCACTCGATCAGCATACCGCCGTAAGCGATGGGCTTAGCGTCCTTCTCCTGATCCAGCTGCTTGGAGGTGGTGCCGGAACCAACCAGAGAGTGGAAGCCGGACACAGCACCGCAGGCGATGGTCACGAACAGAGCGGGGAACATATAGCCCAGAGAGGTGCCGGTGGGAGCCAGGGTATCCTTGAAGCCCAGGAAAGCGGGCATATCCAAGTCGGGATGAGCGCCGATGATACCTACGACAGCCAGGATCATCATGCCGTACAGCAGGAAGGAGCTCAGGTAGTCACGGGGCTGCAGCAGGATCCACACGGGGGTGACGGAGGCCACAGCGATGTACAGGCCGACGATGATCATCCACACGTTGTAGCTCAGGTAGATGGGGTGCCAGTTCAAGCCGATGATCATGCAGACCACGATACCGATAACACCGATAACGGTGGAGATGCCCAGAGGGGCATTGCGGCGGTATACGAAGAAGCCGAACAGGATGGCCATCACGATGAACAGGATGGAGATGATGGCGGTGGAGGCGTTGGCAGCGGAGGCAGCCAGATCCACAGCGCCGTCAGCGGTGTAGGTAGCCTTGAAGGTGTTGGCCACGATGGAAGCGAAAGCGGCAACCACCAGGATCAGGGTCAGGTAAGCGAACACGATGAACAGCTTCTTGGCCTTGGCGCCGATGGCATCACCGATGACTTCACCGATGGACTCGCCCTTGTGGCGGATGGAAGCGAACAGGGCGCCGAAGTCATGGACGCCGCCGAAGAAGATACCGCCGATCAGGATCCACAGCATGACGGGGACCCAGCCGAAGACAGCGGCCTGGATGGGGCCGTTGATGGGGCCGGCGCCGGCGATAGAGGAAAAGTGATGGCCCATCAGCACGGGAGCCTTGGCGGGACAATAGTCCTTACCATCTTCCAGCTCATGAGCAGGAGTAGGACGGGAGTTATCAACACCCCACTTCTTGGCCAGCCAGCCGCCGTAGAAAATGTAACCTACGACCAGAACGGCACAGCCAATGATCAAAAACAAAGCAGCATTCATTAAGCTCTCTCCTTTCTGAACAGTTTTTTCTTTTGCTTATGAAACAGGCCATGTTTCAGGACCTGCGCTGCACTGTGTCCGCTGCGGTTGGTGCTGACGGATTCCTCCGGAAGCACAACCAGAGCGGTATGAAAATCCATCCAGCCCCAGTAGGACATACGGAAGCTCTTGTAGAGCTTGCAGCGCTTCAGCGCCTTCCGTGCATCCTCATCACAGCTGTCACACACAAACAGCGCCGTGATGTAGGTGTACATATGGGTGGAGCTGGGTTGAATACGGGCCATGCCCTGCTCGTAGGCCAGCTTCTCGCAGGCCTCGTAGATCTCCCGCGTCAGATGGGGGACGTTGAACAGGTACACATACTCAAAGCTCTTGGCCTCCCAGAGCTTTGCCTTTTTGGAGAGGACGAACTTCTCGGATGTGGCGTAGAAATCCATGGTGACCGCCAGCGGCTGGCCATCCTCCTCGCAGCGGTTGATGTCAAACTGGCTTTGGTAAACGGTACAGAGCCGGTCAATGGCTTCCTGACGTGTCATGGTACGCCTCCTCTCATGCGAAATCCTTAACAGACATTTAATGATAGCTTAACGACACCGAAACTACGCCGGGTACTTTTACAATTTCGCGTGCGAAAGGCAAAATTGAAAAAGCTGCGTTTTTTGCACTTAAAAAACGTTATCAAGCCGTCAAAATCACGATTCATACTATACGCTTCCCATTTTCAAGTTTCAAGTGAAAAAGTCTACAATTTTTAAGTGTTAAGTTTGTGTGAATTTTCAGTTGTTTTCCACAAAGAAATGGTTTATACTCGAAATAATCACCGCCTATCGGATCAGTAGGCTGCCTGGAAGAGGAAAAACACCGCCCGTAAGGGCGGTGTTTTTGCACAAAAAACGGGTTTTCGCCGGTTACACCGTGCCGCTGACGGTCAGGGTGACGGTGCCGGGCGTCACAGCATAGGCGCCGGTGGCGGCGTTCTGTGTGAAGGTGGCGGCAGGCACAGTGATGACGCCGGGGACGGTGGCGAACCGGCCGGTGGCGGCGTCGTAGGTGTACTGGGCCGGGGTGGTCAGCGCCGCGCCGTTCAGCGTCACGGTCAAATCGCGGAGGATGGGGTCAAACACATCGGTGACCGCCAGATCGTCCGCGGCTGCTGCCGCGACATTGCCGGTGTTCTGGATGACGAAGGTGTACGTCAGACGCCCGTTGGCGGTTACCTCCGTGGGGGACAGCGCCTTGCTGATGGCCAGCGCCGGCCCGGTCTCGGGGGATACGGTCTCCGTGGCGGTGACGGCATCGGGCAGTCCGCCGCCGGTGACGGCGACATTGTTCACCACGCGAGTCTCCGCGCCCAGCGGTGCGAAGGCGGTGGGCTCCGCCTCATAGGCGAGGACGGTGCTGCCGCCGGCGGGGACGGAGATGCCGGTGACCGTCAGCGGCGGGCCTGCCGTGGCAGCGGGCGCGGCCTGCAATACGCCGTTCTGGTAGTACCGCACAGAGCCGGCGGTGTAGGCCAGCGGATAGACGGTGCCGCCGTTAAAAGCGTAGCCGCCCAGATCGTCGGTGACGGTCAGACCGTTGAGGGCCGCTGCGCCGGAGTTGACCAGTGTGATGAGGTAGGTGATGGGCCGTCCGCTGCGATAGGTGGGTACGACCGCTGTTTTGGAGGCGGTCAGCACCTCCAGCAGCTCGCCGGTGGTGATATTGGAGCTGGTGGTGCCGCCGCTGTACGTCAGGGTGGCCTGATTGGTGAATGTTGCCATGGGATGACCTCCTGTGTCGGGATTGCGGGCTATTGTCCCGCAATCCATTGTATGCGCCGGAAGCGCCGGGTGCGCGAAGCGCAAAAAAGAGGAGACGTGCGTCTCCTCTTTTCGGTATGGCGATAGGTGCGGGCGCTTACAACTTGTGTACCCGCAGGGCGCGGATGGCGTTGAGCACCGCCAGCACCATGACGCCCACATCGGCAAAGATGGCGGCCCACATATCCGCCAGACCCACTGCTACCAGCACCAGACACGCGAACTTGACCACCAGTGCGAACACGATGTTCTGGTACACGATGCCGATGCACTTGCGGGAGATCCTGATGGCCTTGGCGATCTGCATAGGCTCGTCGTCCATCAGCACGATGTCGGCGGCCTCGATGGCGGCGTCGCTGCCCATGGCGCCCATGGCGATGCCGATGTCGGCGCGGCCCAGCACCGGCGCGTCGTTGATGCCGTCGCCCACGAAGGCCAGCTTGCCGTGCTGCTGCCGCAGCAGCTCCTCCACCTTACCCACCTTGTCGGCGGGCAGCAGGTCGCTGTGTACCTCGTCCACACCCAGCTCCGATGCCACGGCGTCGGCCACCTTCTTCACGTCGCCGGTGAGCATGACGGTCTTTTCCACACCCGCCCTGTGCAGGGCGGCGATGGCGTCCTTGGCGTGGGGCTTCACCACGTCGGAGATCACGATATGCCCAGCGTACCGGCCGTCCACCGCCATGTGGATGATGGTGCCGACGCTGCGGCAGTCGTGGTAGGAGATGCCCAGCTGCTCCATGAGCTTACTGTTGCCGGCGGCGACGGATACGCCGTCCACCCTGGCGGTGACGCCGTGGCCGCTGAATTCCTGTACATCCGTGACGCGGCTGCGGTCAATGGGCCTGCCGTAGGCGCGCTGCAAGCTTTTGCTGATGGGATGGGAGGAGGCACACTCCGCCAGCGCCGCATACTCCAACAGCTTGGCCTCGTCCATCTCGTTGTGATGGACGGCGGTGACCTCAAACACGCCCCGGGTCAGGGTGCCGGTCTTATCGAATACCACGCACTTTACCTGCGACAGCGTCTCCAGATAGTTGGAGCCCTTGATGAGGATGCCCTCCTTGCTGGCGCCGCCGATACCGGCGAAGAAGCTCAGGGGGATGCTGACTACCAGCGCGCAGGGACAGCTGGTGACGAGGAATGTCAGGGCGCGGTAGAGCCACTGCTCCCACTGGCCGTCCATGCCGCCCGCCAGCCGGATCACCGGCGGCAGCACCGCCAGCGCCAGCGCACTGTAACACACCACGGGGGTGTAGATGCGGGCAAACTTGGCGATAAAGTCCTCGGAGCGGGACTTGCGGGAGCTGGAGTTCTCCACCAGCTCCAGAATTTTGGACACGGTGGACTCCCCAAACACCTTGGTGGTGCGGATCTTCAGAACGCCGGTCATGTTGATGCAGCCGCTGATGACCTCGTCGCCCTCGTGGGCGTCCCGGGGCAGGCTCTCGCCGGTGAGGGCGCTGGTGTTCAGGGTAGAGCCGCCCTCCACAACGATGCCGTCAAGGGGAATCTTCTCGCCGGGCTGCACCACGATGACCGTGCCGATGGACACCTCATCCGGGTCCACCTGCACCAGCTGCCCGTCCTGCTCAATGTTGGCGTAGTCGGGACGGATGTCCATCAGGGCGCTGATGTTCTTGCGGCTCTTGCCCACGGCGTAGCTCTGGAACAGCTCGCCGATCTGGTAGAACAGCATGACGGCGATGGCCTCGTTGTAGTCGCCGCTTTTTTCATAGATGGCCAGCGCGAAGGCGCCGACGGTGGCTACGGCCATCAGGAAATTCTCGTCGAACACCCGGCCGTTGAGGATACCGCGCCCCGCCTTCCACAGAATGTCATAGCCAATGACGGCATAGACCGCCAGGTACAGCGCCAGCCGCAGCCAGCCGGTGACGGGGATCACGTACAGCGCCGCCAGCATCACCGCCGTGAGGATAATGCGTACCAGCATCTTTTTCTGCTTTTTTGTCATGTGTGACCCGCTCCTTTCATGGTGGGATGCCCGTCCTCCGGGAAAAACACCCCGTTCGCCGCAGGCGCGGGGGATTTCCGCCGGTGGGCTTACAGCTCGATCTCGCAGTCAGGCTCCACCTTTTTGCAGGCCTTCAGCACCTTTTTCATGACCTGCTTGGGGTCGGCGTCCTCGGCGAACTCCACGATCATCTTCTGGGTCATGAAATTCACCACGGCGGAGGTCACGCCCTCGGTCTTCCCGGCGGCCTCCTCCATCAGGTTGGCACAGTTGGCGCAGTCCACTTCAATGGCATAGGTCTTTTTCATGGGGATGCTCCTTTCACACAGATAAATCATTAAGCGCTTGTTTAATTATTATGGCCGTAGTATAATGCGGACAGACAGGAAAGTCAACGGCTTCGCCGCAGAGATGCCCAAAGCGGCGAAAAGCATTTCCGTTTGGGCGAAAGGGAGGAACAGCTATGGAACATACCGGCCTGCCCCACGACCACGGGGAGGAGCAGAACCATACCGCCGCCATGCGGGAGCTGCTCCGCGGCGAGGCGCATTTCCAGAGCGTCGCGGACATCTTCCGGCAGCTGGGCGACCCCAGCCGCATCCGTATTTTCTGGCTGCTGTGCCACTGCGAGGAGTGTGTGGTGAACATCGCGGACATGGTGGAGATGTCCAGCCCCGCCGTGTCCCACCACCTGCGGGTGCTGAAGGACAGCGGCCTGCTGTCCAGCCGCCGGGAGGGGCGGGAGGTGTACTACCGCGCCGCCGACACGACCCAGAGCCGCTTGCTCCACGAGATGATCGAGCAGGTGATGGATGTGGCGTGTCCCCAGTGGCGGGAGGAGGCGGAGCAGGTGAAGATCATCCGGGAGATCCACGACCACCTGACCGAGCATATGGAGCAGCGGGTGACCATCGAGGAGCTGGCCCGGCAGTATCTCATCAACCCCACCACGCTGAAAACCGTGTTCAAGGAGGTCTACGGCAGCTCGCTGGCGGCTCACATGAAGGAGCATCGCATGGAAAAGGCGGCGGCGCTGCTGCGGGAGACGGACATGAGCGTGGCGGAGATCGCCGGACAGGTGGGCTACGAGAGCCAGAGCAAGTTTACGGCGGCCTTCAAGGAGCAGTTCGGCCTGCTGCCCACGGCCTACCGGCGCACATAGGAAAAAAGAGACGGACGCAGCTGCGTCCGTCTCTTCCGTTATTCCAAGATGATCCAGTTGTCCTGCTTCTCCGTGACGTAGCCCACGGCGGCCGCGGCGGGGATGGTGTCCCGCAGCTCCCGCAGGCAGGCATCTGCGTCCTCCTCCGCCACGGCCATGAGAAGGCCGCCGCTGGTCTGGGGGTCATACAGCAGATCCTGCATGGTGCGGCTGACGCTGCCATGGACGGTGACGCCCGCTTCGGCATATGCCCGGTTGCGGTAGGCACCGGCGGGGAGAAGCCCCATGCGCGCCGGTTCCCATGCCTCCGGATGATAGGGGACATCCGCCGCCCGGATGTGGACGGTGCAGCCGCTGCCCTGCGCCATCTCGAAGCTGTGTCCCAGTAGGGCAAAGCCCGTCACGTCCGTGCAGCTGTGGACGCGGTATTTTACCATGATGTCCCGCGCCGCCTTGTTCAGCGTGGCCATCTGGCGGTAGATGCGGTCCATCACCGCCTCGTCCGCCAGTCCCGCCTTGGCGGTGGTGGTCAATACGCCCACGCCCAGCGGCTTTGTCAGCAGCAGCACATCGCCGGGGCGTGCGCCGCTGTTGGTCAGGATCTTCTTCGGGTGGACAAAGCCGGACACCGCCAGACCGTAGATGGGCTCTGCGCCGTGGATGGTGTGGCCGCCGGTGATGATGGCGCCGGCCTCATACGCCTTGTCGTAGCCGCCCCGCAGCAACTCCTGCACCATTTCCCGGGGCATGGACTCCGGCAGGCACAGGATGTTCAGCGCCAGCTTGGGCTCGCCGCCCATGGCATACACGTCGCTGATGGCGTTGGCGGCGGCGATCTGCCCGTACAGGAAGGGGTCGTCCACGATGGGCGGGAAGAAGTCGGTGGTCTGCACCAGCGCCGTGTTCTCGTCCAGATAGTAGACGCTGGCGTCGTCGGAGCGGTCATAGCCCACCAGCAGACGGGGGTCGCTGTGGGTGCGGAAGCCCTCCAGCAGCTGCACCAGTGTACCGGCGCCTACCTTGGCGCCGCAGCCGGCGCAGGACGCCAGCTTTGTCAGTTTGATATCCGTTTCCATGACTGCCCCTCTCCTTTGCGGGCGCGCTGCACCGGCGGGAACGCCGTGCAGCCGCATTTATAATAATGTGTCTCTATCCTACCACCGAAAGAGGGGGAAGTCCACCGCAAATTGGGGTGACGCCGCAAAACGGCTGGTTTTTCGCCGCCGCACACTTGCGCGGCGGCGGCAGATATTTTATAATAAGGAAAACATACGGCAGGAGGGTCTTGTGATGTACGAGCTTATTCAGGTATCCGGCAGCAGCTATTATGTGCAGAGTCCCGCCAAGATCGGTCTTGTGCGGCTGAACGACACGGACGTGTGCCTCATCGACAGCGGCAGCGACAAGGATGCCGGCCGCAAGGCCCGGCAGCTTATGGAGAAAAACGGCTGGCACTTGACCGCCATCTACAATACCCACTCCCACGCCGACCATATCGGCGGGAACCGGTATCTCCAGAGCCAGACGGGGTGCAGGCTCTACGCCCCCGGCGCGGAGTGCGCCGTTACCCGCCACACGGTGCTGGAGCCGTCCATGCTGTACGGCGGCTGTCCGCCCAAGGAGCTGCGCCATAAGTTCCTCATGGCGCAGGAGAGCGACGCGGCCTATCTGACGGCGGACGTGCTGCCGGAGGGCTTCCGGCTGCTGCCCCTGCCCGGCCACTGTATGGATATGGTGGGCTTCCGTACGCCGGACGACGTGGTGTATCTGGCGGACTGTGTATCCAGCCGGGAGACGCTGGAGAAGTACCGCATCGGCTATATCTACGATGTGGGCGCGTACCTCGCCACGCTGGAGACGGTCAAGGCCATGACCGCCAAGGCGTTCGTCCCCGCCCACGCGGAGGTGACGGAGGACATCGCGCCGCTGGCCCAGTACAACGTGGACGCGGTGCAGGAGGTAGGCGACGCCATCACGGCGCTGTGCGCCGCGCCGCAGACCTTTGAGGAGCTGCTGAAGGCGCTGTTCGACCGGTATGGCATGGCCATGACCTTTGAGCAGTACGCGCTGGTGGGCGCTGCGGTGCGCTCCTATCTGACGTGGCTGAAGGAGACGGGGCGCGTGACGGCGGAGTTTGCCGACAACCGGATGCTGTGGCGGCGGGGGTGAGATATCAGTCGGCGGGGCCGTGCAGGACGACCCGTGTGCCGTCCACCTCCCGCAGGCGCAGCGCCGCCCCGAACACGTCGCAGAGCATATCCTCCGTGACGGCGTCCCGGGTGACGGCGTAGCGGATGACGCCATCCTTCAAAAAGAAAAACCGATCCCCGAAGGCGAGAGCCTGATTCAGGTCGTGCAGCGAGCTCAGGACGGCAATGTGCCGCTCCTGAGCCGCTTTTTTTGCCTCGCGCATCAGCAGATGCTCATTGGAAACGTCCAGATTGCCGGTAGGCTCGTCCAGCACCAGCAGCCGCGGCTCCTGCGCCAGCGCCCGGGCGATGGCTACCTTCTGCCGCTCGCCGCCGGACAGCTCCGCCACGCTGCGCGCTGCCAGCGGGGCAAGCCCCATATCCTCCAGCACACGCGCTGCGGCGGCGCGGTCTGCCGGCCCTGCCTGTAAGCCGAAGCGGGACAGCCGCCCCAACAGCACGGAGTCGAACACCGTCAGCTCCCCGAACCGGATGTCCTGCGGCACGTAGGCGATATACTGCGCCCGGCGGCGGCGGGACAGGGCGGTCAGCTCCTGCCCGTCGAAGCGGATGGAGCCGGAGTCGGGGGTGCAGATGCCCAGCAGGTTCTTGAACAGCGTGGTCTTGCCGGAGCCATTGCAGCCCAGCAGGATACCGATCTCGCCGCTTTCCAGCGTCAGATCCACGCCCCGCAGCACCGGGGCGCCGCGGCGGCTATAGCGATAGGTCAGATGTTCCACGGTCAGCATGGCGTCGCCTCCCTTCTGGCGAAGATGATGGTCAGGAAAAACGGCGCACCCAGCAGGGAGGTGATGGCGCCCACCGGCAGCGCCGATCCGCTGCCCAGACTGCGGGACAGCAGATCCGCCAGCAGCAGCAACAGGCTGCCGCTGAGGGCGGAGGCGGGGATGGACCAGCGGTGATCCTGTCCCATGAGGCGCTTGACGGTATGGGGGCAGATGATGCCCACAAAGCCGATGATGCCCAGAAACGACACGCACACCGCCGTCATGACAGAGGCGGTCAGCAGCGACACGAACCGCAGCAGCGCCACATTGACGCCCAGCGTGCCGGCGGTGTCGCCGCCGCTGAGCAGCGCGTTGTAGCGCCACGCCAGCAGCATGAAGAAGACCGTACCGGCGGCTACCACCGCCAGCATGATCCAGTCCGTGCGGTAGGTGGCCCGGCCCAGATCGCCGAAGCTCCAGATCACCGCCGCCGACAGCCCCACGTCCGTGGCGTAGAATTGCAGAACGGTAGTGGCCGCCGTCCACATGGCGCCCACGGCGATGCCGGCCAGCACCACCACATTGGGGGAAAACGACCGCAGGCGGCACAGTCCCAAAATCAGCAGAATGGACGCGGCGGCGAACAGAAACGCCAGCAGCGACGTGGCGAAGGGGCTGACGCCCACCCCGTAGTTGGACAGGTTGTTGCCGGTGGAGAGAAAGCCGCCGGAAAAGGCGATGATGGACAGGTTGGCGCCGAACACCGCCGCGTTGGACACACCCAGCGTAGACGGGGAGGCCATGGCGTTGCCCAGCGTGGTCTGCATGACGAGACCCGACACGGACAGCCCCGCCCCGGCGATGAGCGCCGCCAGCAGACGGGGAATGCGGATGTTCCAGATGATCCGCGCCGCCGCGCCGCCGGTGCGGCCCAGCAGGGCATCGAAGCACGCCGCCACGCTCATGCGGGACGAGCCCACCAGCACGCAGGCGAAGGCGGCCAGCGCCACCGCGACAGCCAATATGACGAGCACTGCCGTGTTTTTCCGTGTGCGCCGGGTCTTTCCGTCCATATGCGCCCTCCACCATACCATAAAAGATAAAACATTATACAGCGAACGAGAATTTCGCACAAGGGGGTAGGGGGGATGGCGGACAGGTATCGTATATTCTGCCTATTGACATTTTGCGTATTCGGGGATAACATACGCTTTCTGGAAAGAAAATCGTAGAGGAGGTGCCTTTTGTGGCAGAAAAAAAGACAAATATCCAACTTTTCCGCCCGCTGGATCTGACGCAGGGCTCCTGCTGGAAGACCATCCTGATCTTCTCTCTCCCGGTGATCCTGTCCTATCTGCTCCAGCAGGTCTATTCCATCAGCGACGCGGCCATCGTGGGACAGACGCTGACGGCGCAGGAGGTGGCGGGCGTCAACGATACGAACGCGCTGGTGTTCATCTTCCTGCAATTCGCCTTTGGCGTCAGCGCCGGCTTCTGCGTGGTGACCTCCTGCCATGTGGGCGCCCAGAACAACGCCGGCGTCCGCCGCAGCCTTGCCACCCAGATCGTCCTGTCCGCCGCACTGACGGTGATTTTGACGACGCTGGCGCTGCTCCTGCTGAATCCCATGCTGGCGTGGATCAACGTGACGCCGAAGGACGCGGAGGTCTACCGCGCCGCCTATACCTACTGCTTTATCATCTTCGTGGGCATCGGCGCGCAGCTGTTTTACAACTTCATCTGCTCCTTCCTGCGCAGCATGGGCGATTCCGTGACGCCGCTGCTGTTCCTGCTGTTTTCCACCCTGCTGAATGTGGGACTGGATCTGCTGTTCATCCTGAAATTCCACTGGGGCGTGTCAGGCGCGGCGGCTGCCACCGTATCCGCCCAGCTCATCAGCACCGTGGCCTGCTTCTGCTACGCCTTTGCCCGCTATCCGGAGATCCGCCTGAAGCGGGAGGACTGGCGCATCACGAAGTACGATGTGCGCCGCCATGTGAGCCGGGGCATCCCGCTGGGACTGCAATTCTCCGTGCTGGCTATCGGCATTATCGTCATGCAGAGCGTGGTGGTGAAGTTCGATATGCTGGATGGACGCATGGTGTCCAACGCCGCCCAGAACGGCTTCGGCGCGGCCAATAAGCTGTCCAACCTGATGATGACGCCCATGAACGCGCTGGGTACGGCCATGACCAGCTTCACCGCCCAGAATCTGGGAGCGGGACGGTATGACCGCATCAAGAAGGGTACGCTCCAGAGCATGATTGTCATGGGCGGTATCGTGCTGTGCGGCGTGGGTCTCGGTATGCTGCTGACTGTCAACGACCTCTACTTCCATGTGTTCCTCAGCGCCGATAAGGTGACGGCGGAGACGGTGCGCTTTGGCAATGCACTCCTCTATGTGGACTTTGCCATGTACCCGTTTTTGGGCGGCGTTTTCCTCATCCGCAACTGCGTACAGGGCATCGGACGGCCGTCCTTTGTGCTGGGCGCCGGTGCGGCGGAGCTGGTGGCCCGGATCGCCGTTTGCCTGCTGCTGCCCGCCGCTGTGGCAGGCGGCATGGTCAGTGCCTCCGCGTCTCCGCTGGCGTTTTACGCGCTGTGTGCCGCCGATCCCATGGCGTGGATCGCCGCCGACGCGGTGCTGTGCGTGCCGCTGATCCGCAACATCATGCGGATGGACTACCGTTACCTGCGGAGCGGCCAGATATAGAGCGGGATAGGAAAAAAGGGCGGCGCGGCCGTCCTTTTTTCGTACCGCTGAGGAGCGGCGGGGTATGCGCTGGGGATTCGCAGATATTTACGGCAGAATTTCGATTTTTTTCTTGACAGATGCCGGTGGTATGTGCTAATATAACCGAGCTGACGATTTGAGCGGAGGGCGTACGCGGGTGTAGCACAATGGCCAGGGCACC
>ERZ1026772.423-NODE-423-length-31405-cov-6.872951_pt1 | contig 31405 bp, 30 predicted proteins | sample MGYA00380124_ERZ1026772 | MGnify/ENA primary metagenome ERZ1026772 (study PRJEB33269, sample SAMEA4719760) | human gut metagenome | biome: human-associated habitat; feature: organic feature; material: feces | place: Cameroon | collected 2013-10 ...
TGGAGGGACAGGAATGTATTTATGAGACGGAAGGCTCTACAGTTCGTGGCGAAGATTATGGAATATACCGGATTGGCCTGAAGAATGAGAAATGATGGAAGGAGAGCCACGAGATGCTGATTTGACGCTGCTCAAGCAAAATGATATAATGAATTGCTTTATAAAAAGGCAAAGTTGTGTATATTACATTAACCGGAAAAGGGTAAATAAGAGATGTCATTACGTGGAAAAAGTATTTTTATAGGTAGTCTTAGTTTTTTTTGCTTTGCACTATTACGATATTTTATCCCATTAAGGAATATGGGATTTTTTGTTGCAGCATGTATTGTCTTTGTGCTTGCTGCGGTATTATTTTACATTATATCGGGAAGACGGAAGGAAGGGTATTCTGACAGAGCAGAGAGAATATGGTGTGTATTACCGGTTGTGGCACTTACGGTATGGCTGATATTGTTTTATATTAATGAAACAAATACGGCAGAAGCTCTGGATGCAGCTGAACTGATACGAAGAACATTTCCCTTTCCGCTCTGGATAACACTGATGCTGGCCGGAACAGCGGTATGTCTTTTTCTTTTAAAGAGATCTTCAACTGAAAAACCATATGGAATAAATAAGATTGTACGGGTTGTAATTACGGTTTTATTTACGATTGGCACATCAGTTCAATTTTATGCGCCGAATATTTTTCAGGATATTCAGGGAGGAACATATCACAGTCATGCATATACCAACAGTATCATAAATGTGTGCTGGCTTACACCATATAGCCATAATATGGAATCCTTATATGGGCACTATGCAGTTCTTTATATGCCGATTCTGAAAGCATTACACAGATTTCTTCATGTGGATTATCTGACGGGAATCTGGATAGTAACCGCCGTGATTGCAGGAGTATCGATCCTGTTATTTGCGTATGTTTTAAATTATTTTGCTAAAAGCAATGTGATTTATTATTTGGCATTGTTTGCGATTGGCGAGGAGTATTTTATGCTGATGCAGGGAGGGGTGTATATGCAGGTGCATCCTCATAGAATGATATTCCCGGTTGCTGTAGCAGCACTTGCCTTACTTGAACACAGAAAACAAAAGCGATATCATGTGCTTTCTGTTATTCTGCTGACATTGTCATTTGTCTGGTCAACAGAGGTGGGAATGGTTACTATGCTGGCTTATACAGCGTATAGCTGGGCATGGTATACCATGGATGGTGAGAAGTTTTCAGTCCGTAAAGCAGGTCTGTTATTGAGAGAAGCTGTTATTTATGTATTATTGCCATTTGCCCTGGCCTATAGTGTGATTAATGGATATAATCTTTTGGCAGGTGGCAGCATTTTGAATTTCGAAGAATTTATGTTCCCGCTTATTTCGGATAGGGGATATATTGATAGTATAGAGCTGTCTCTTCCTGATGTGACACATGCATGGACTGGAGCCGCTGTCCTGTTCCTTGGAATTACAGTTATGTCATTGCTTTACCTGCTTCTGCCTGAAAAGGGAGAGGAAAAGGGAGAAAAGCCATATTATTTTCTTCTGGGGGTAATGTGCCTTGGATTAATGTTGTATTATATTAACCGGCCCGTGGAAGGCTGCATGTTTATTATCATGTTTTTGATGTTGATTTTACAGGCAATTATTCTTCAAAAGAGCCAGCAGGTATATTTGGAGTGGAAAGGCAGTAAAGAAGCATTATTTGCCAGACCACAGCGTTTTGTATTCCTTTCATTACGAATTATTACTACATTTATTTTGTTCATTATGGCCTTTGACAGCCTGTATTCCATGCCTTCTGCATGGAAAAAATCGGCTGAGACCATATGGAAGCGGGATGAACTTGCCGAGTTCGCAGAGCACATTTGGATACAGATTCCACCAGATGCAAAATCTTTTGGAGAAGGTGTTCCGGAGCTGATGGCACTGATAGACAGGGATACCCATTTACATACGACGGAATGGTCTTACCGAAATACCCCTCTTGATACCATGGAGATGGTGCGAAAGGATCTGGAGGATGAAGAATGGTTTTTCTGTTCAACTGCGAGTCTATATTATATGCAATGTGAATATCCGGGACTTACAGACCACTTTTATGTTCATGAGGAATTTGAATACAATGGAGCACAGTTTGCTTTTTTTAGAAGAATAGAGGAATAAAACCGGAGAGAAGCTTATGGGAGAAATGTATGACAGAATTATCATTGGTGCAGGTCTGTATGGATTGTATGCGGCCAGGTTTTGTGGAAAGCGGGGAGAGAAGGTTTTAGTTCTGGAATACGATCAGGCACCATTTGAACGGGCGACTTATATCAATCAGGCGAGAGTCCACATGGGATATCATTATCCGAGAAGCCTGACAACAGCAGTAAAATCGGCAGGCTATTTCAGACGTTTTGTAGAGGATTTTGGATTTTGCATTTATGATCAGTTTGATCAGGTATACGCTACATCGGACAAGTTTTCCTGGACAAATGCCCATCAATTTGTGGATTTCTGTAAGGCAGCAGGAATTCGGTGTGATGAAGTGTCACCTTCCGGTTATTTTAAGCCTGGAATGTGTGATGGGGCTTTTATGACTCAGGAATATACGTATGATGCCAAAATCCTGCAAAAATATTATGAGCAGGAACTGGCAGATCTTCCCAATGTTACCATTGTCTATGGAGCAAGAATAGAAAAGATCGTTAAAAAGCATAATTCGTTTGAAATATGGCTGCATGGAGACAGCAGGATGGAAGCTCCATTTGTGTTGAATGCAACCTATGCATCTGTAAATCAGATCATCAATAAATTAGAAGGGATGGACCATACATTCTTTGATATTAAATATGAGCTTTGTGAAATCATTCTCTGTGAGCCGTCTCAGGTGCTTAAGAGCACAGGAATTACCGTAATGGATGGACCATTCTTTTCTATCATGCCTTTTGGAAAGACAGGGCTTCATTCATTGACATCGGTAACCTTTACCCCCCATGTGACTTCATACGATAGATTCCCCTCCTTTAAATGCCAGAGAGGAATTGAGGATCCGGACTTTAGCTGTTCGGAGGAGCATTTGGGAAATTGTAATCTCTGTCCTCATAAACCGGATTCAGCGTGGCCGTATATGTCACATCTGGCAGATAAATATTTGAAAGATGAATATATCTATACCTATAGAGAATCCCTGTATTCCATGAAACCTATTCTGAAATCTTCAGAGGTAGATGACTCCAGACCGACAGCAATCAGGGTGCTCAGTGAAGAGCCTGTTTTTATCAGCGTACTTTCCGGAAAGATAAATACAGTCTATGATCTGGATGAATATTTAATGTAAATGTGGGAGAATAAATAATAAGATGCAGAAAGAAAAGAAATTTATATCTGTGGTAGTATATCTTCATAATGTCGAAGGCTATATTGATTATTTCCTGGATAAAGTTTTACCGGTATATAACAGCCATTTTCAGGAATTTGAGATGGTCTGTGTGGATGACGGCTGTACGGATGGTACAATTTCCAAATTACGGGAGTATATTGAGAATAATCAGATAAAGGCAATGGTGAATATCATTCATATGAGCTTCTTTCAGGGGCTGGAAAGTGCAATGAATGCCGGACGTGATATTGCTATTGGAGATTTCGTTTTCGAATTTGATGATGTGTTTGTGGATTATGATCCTGAGTTAATTATGAGGGTTTATGAGAAACTGTTAGAAGGAAATGATATTGTAGCAGCAAGAAGCAGGGGAAAGGTCAGATGGACCTCCAGACTTTTTTACCTGTTGTACAACAGTACCAGCCGGACAAGTGGAAAGATAGGTCCTGAAACATTCCGGATTGTGTCAAGACGTGCAATTAACAGAATTAAGTCTATGGGACAGTACATTCCTTATCGTAAAGCAGTATATATGAATTGTGGGCTGAAAAATGCGACGATTGCCTATGAGAGTAAGGACAGAATGGCAAGAATAAAGAATAAAACGATAACACGGGAGCGTACGGCATTAGCGTTGGATTCTTTTATTTATTTTACGAATGCAATGGAAAAATTGTCTGCAGTATTAAGTGGTATGTTCTTATTTTTGACTATAGGCATGGGAATTTATGTTATAAGTGATTTTTTTAATTCCAATAAGCCGGTGGAGGGCTGGCTTTCGACCATGAGCTTTCTGGCTCTTGGCTTCTTTGGGGTGTTTGCATTGCTTACCATTATTCTTAAGTATCTATCAGTATTATTAAATTTGGTATTTCGTCAGCAACGATATCTTGTAGCAGATATAGAAAAGGTGGTTAAGCATTGAAAAAAATATATTGGTTTATGATTATTCTTTCCAGTATTATCATTATTCTCTCCTGTGTTATATCTATAAAAGAAACCGATTATGAGGAGGCTGTCATTGGACGTCTTACGATTGAATGTATAACGGACGATAAAGCAATCCGTTTAGTTTTATGGAAAGATGAAAGTGAAGACAGATTCTATCTGTTTCTGCCTTCCTGGTATGCGAAGAAGGATAAATCCATGACTTTCCGGTACGAAGACTGGATCGGAGTATTGCGGTTAGATGGCGAAACCGTAAGAAACAGAGATGTATGGACAGATGATGGAAATGAGGAAATTCACACATTGGAAGTATATGACAGAAACGGTGTGTGTCATTTGGAGTCTACATTACAGGTACTGACGTCTGAAAATTTGCCTGCATTGTTTGTGACAGTGGAAGACCGGAAGGATTTATTAAAGTTTGAAAAATTTGACAATAAAAAATATATTGAAGCCGGAACAGCAATAATGGTGGATGAGCAGGGGGATCTGCTTTGGGACGAAAGATTGAATAAGTTTAAGGTCAGAGGAAATCTGACGGCGACATTTGATAAAAAACCGTTCACGTTTTCCTTTTTTAAACCGCGGGAAGTATTGGGAATGGAACCGGCTCTGAAGTGGAATCTGATTGCGAATGCAACGGATGGCTCCTATATCCGAAATAAGGTAATCAGAGATTTGGCATATGAAAGTGTGGAAGCTTACGAGCCTCAGGGAGAGTATGTAGAAGTTTACTTGAATGGAGAATATCAGGGACTTTATCTGCTCACGGAAGCTGTAGAAATTGCTGAAAACAGAATTGAAATTGATCCTAAAAACAGTTGGTTCATAGAAATGGAGCTGGATTTTAGAGCCCGGGAAGATACAACCCGGATTATTACAGACAGAGGACAAATTTTTATTGTACACAGCGAAGATATTTTGACGAAGGAAGATCTTGGCATTATTGAAAGACGACTGAATGATGTAGAAAGTGCGTTGTTTGCAGAAGACGGTATAAGTGAAAAAAGTGGTAAAGCCTTAGAAGAACTGATTGATTTGGAATCATTTGCAGAAGCATGGCTGATAGAAGAACTATCAGGTGATCATGATATTGGTATTACAAGCCAGTTTGCATATGCATCCAGGGAGGAAGACTCTTTATGGTATTCAGGACCGGCCTGGGATTTCGATGGTATTATGGGGAATGTCAACACCCCGATGTATGGAGTTCCGGAAGCATTAACTTCTATAGTCTGGATGTCGCGGCCGGAGGATAATAACAATCAGAACCGTTGGTTGGCAGCAATGTGGAAGCATCCGGAATTCAGAGAAATAGTAATTCAGAAATATTGCAGTGTATTTCGTGAAAATTATAAGAAGGAATTGGACAGTGGTATTGAAGAAGATATAAGAGTCATAAGGCGTTCTACTCTTCTGGATACATTACGCTGGCATACAGAAAGAAAGGACTGGTGGTTTACTGTTCCGGAGGAACTACAGGATATAAAGGATAAAAAGGATCGACAGGGAGAGGATTATCATTGCTTTGATACATTGGATGAACATGTCGCAGTGGTGAGAAATTTCATGTCGGAAAAGCTTGCCTTTTTGGACAAATTATGGATCGAACAACGGGATTTCTGTGTGGTAGAGGTAAGAAATCCGGCACCTTTTCTGGATCAGGGATATAACCAGACTTTATATTACTGGGTAGAAAGAGGAACAGCCTTGGAACACCTGCCTGACTATGAACATCCGGATTATTCTTTCAGGGGATATTTTGATATGGAAACAGGAGAGCAGGTAGAGAATGGGTATGTTGTTGAGAAGGATTGCGTTATTGAGGGAATTTGGATCAGGGAGGTAGATAAATAATTGGAAACAGCTCGGTATAGACACGAATATAAGTATATACTGTCTCAGGCACAGATTCTTATGGAGGATGCTAAGATAAATACCATAGCCGAACTTGATTCGTATGTTGGAGAACAGGGATATTATAATATACGAAGTCTTTATTTCGATGATTATGAAAACAGCTGTTTTATGGCTAATGAGAACGGTATCGACAATAGAGAAAAATACCGTATTCGTATTTATAATGGTGCTAAGGAGCGTATTAAGCTGGAACTTAAGCAGAAGTGTCATGGCATGACACTAAAAAGAAACTGTGGAATCTCCTTACAGCAATGTGAAATGTTGATGGCAGGAAGAGTGCCTTCAGATATTAAGGAAGATCAACAGGTTTTATGGAAATTAGCGTATCTGATGGAAACAAGATTAATGATGCCGAAGATCATTGTTGATTATGATAGAATTCCATATGTTTACCGACCGGACGATGCCAATGTCAGGATAACCTTTGATAAAAATATAAAAAGTATTAATGATACAAATACTTTTTTGGATTTAAAGGTTGGAGGAAGAGGCATATTACCTGTTGGAAGTGCATTGATGGAAGTGAAGTTTGACGATTTTATACCGGATGAGATTTATTCATTACTTCAATTAAATGGACTACAGGTAAGTACGTTTTCAAAATATTATCTATGTAGGAAATTTGCACGCTGATTTTATGGAGGATTATACAAATGCAAACATTTTTAAGCGATTTTTTATCAAATTATACAAGCGAAAGTATTACATTAGAGAATACAATAATGGTGTTGGGAATTGCCTGTATTCTGGCCTGCTATATTTTTGTTGTATATCGTCTGGTTACGAAGAAAATTTTTTATTCCAAAAGCTTTAACATTGCACTTGCGGTCATAGCGGTAGTTACAGCTGCTATTATTTTGGCAGTTCAATCCAGTATTGTTATTTCATTGGGTATGGTTGGTGCGTTGTCTATTGTACGATTTCGAACAGCCGTTAAGGAGCCAATGGATCTTTGTTTCTTATTCTGGTCGATAGCAGTGGGCATTTGCTGTGGGGCGAGAGTTATGGAGGTCGCATTTATCTTATCTGCACTTTTAACAATTTTGGTAGTGATTTTGAATATGCTGCCGGTTGGAAGGGCTCCGATGATCCTCGTTATGAATCTGAAGGATATAAAAGAAGAGTCAGAGGTGATTGAGCGGGTAAAGAAATACGCAAGATATTATAAGATAAAATCCAGAAATATTTCCATGATGAAGTGTAATATGGTTATTGAGTTACGCGTGAAGGATGGACATGATATGGTCCAGGATATTGCTTCATTGGATGCCATTGATAGTGTGTCATTGATATCCCATGATGGGGAAGTAACATTTTAATAAGGTGGGAAGAATGAATCAGAATGAGTTAAGTATTAATCTTTTGTTTCCGGTTTTGAATGAACGTCTGAGGCTTCGGAACGGCATCGAGAAATCTATGGCATATTTAAAGGAGAATGTAACCATTCCCTTTCAGCTGATGATTCTTGATAATGGTTCGGATGATGAGACTCCTGAGATCGGACGGGAACTGGAAGAAAAATATCCTGAGGTTACCTACGTAAGAATAAATGAGCGTGGTGTTGGCATTGCATTTCGAAAAGGAATTGAGTTAAACAGCAGTGATATAGTCGGGTATATGGATATTGACTTATCAACAGATCTGAAATATCTGAGTAAAACGATAGCGTTATTTCAGGAAAATCCGGAGCTCCAATATGTTAATGGCAGCAGATTCAGCAAAGAATCGGATACCAGAGGACGCAAGTGGTATCGAAAGATTACGTCCATGGGGCTTGTTTTTCTGTTAAAAATGTTCTTTCATATGAAGGCAACGGATGCTGTGTGTGGATTTACCTTCCTTCGAAAGAACGCAGCTGAGCAGCTGGTGAAAGAGTGCAGTGATGATAACGGATGGTTCTATACGATTGAGTTTTTACTCCGTGCAGAGCGGAATCATATGAATATTTATGATATGCCGGTGGAGTGGCAGGAGGACTATAATACAACCGTTAAGGTCTGGAAAACCATTAAGAACTATATCATACGAATTTACAAATTGAAGAAGGCGTTCAGACAGGAGGATCAGGCACGTGCTGAAAAGAATTGATTTAACCAGGGATTACCGGAAACACAAGGACGAATATTTGAAAGCAATTAAAGAAGTGTGTGAGGAGACGGCTTTTTCGGGTGGGAAATATGCAGATAAATTTGATAAAGAATTTGCTGCTTTTTGTGGAGTGCCCTATGCGGTTGGAGTGAATAATGGAACGAGTGCATTACATTGTGCCATCGCAGCATTGGGAATTGGTTCCGGAGACGAAGTGATTGTACCTGCAAATACATACATTGCGACAGCATGGGGAGTTACTTATACAGGAGCTACTCCGGTATTTGTAGATTGTACTCCGGATACCTGGGAAATCGATCCCGATAAAATAGAAGAGAGAATTACCGATAAAACAAAGGCTATTATCGGAGTCCATCTTTATGGACAGCCATTTGAATTTAATAAAGTCAAGAAAATTGCAGACAAATACGGGCTGTATGTGGTAGAGGATTGTGCGCAGGCACATGGCGCATTATATGAAGATAGGAAAGTGGGCACATTAGGCGAGATGGGGTGCTTCAGCTTTTATCCGGGTAAGAACCTTTATGCATTTGGAGAAGGGGGGAGTGTTACCTGTAAAAAAGAAGAGTACTATGATTATATGACTACCATGAAAAATCAGGGATGTCATGTACGTTATTATCATGACATGATCGGATATAATTACCGTCTGGAAGGAATGCAGGGGGCGGTACTCAGTGTTGGATTGAAATACCTGCCGGAATGGACACAGAGAAGAAGAGTAATTGGCAGAAGGTATATACGGGAAATTACGAATCCGTTATTTACCATGCAGTCCCATCCGGAAAATACAGATCCGGTATTTCATCTGTTTGTTGTTACGGTGGAGGATCCGGACGACCTGATTGCATATATGAATGGGAAGGGGATGGAGTGTAATAAGCATTATCCGGTTCCCTGTCATTTGCAAAAAGCATATGCACATTTGGGATATAAGGAGGGAGACTGCCCCAATGCAGAGCATCTTGCCAGGCATTGCGTAACCTTACCGCTGTTTCCGGAAATGACGGATGAAGAGGTTACAATGGTCATTGATGCATGTAACCGGTATAAGGGAAAAGCCAGATAGTTTTTGATGATAAAAAGGAAAGCATAGAGAAATCATGATGAAAGAAAAGATAACAAATTGGATAACACCCAAAAGAATCGCCTTTTTTCTGACCATTGTATATTTAGGAAGTTTAATTCCGGTTTTGTGGATTGGATGGTACAATTATCCGAGTGCGGATGATTATTCTATTGGCAGTAACTGCAGACAGGTATGGGTATACAGTCATAACCTGTTCGCAGTGCTCGGTGCCGGAATTGCAAGAGCAGCGGAGGACTGGGTGAACTGGATGGGATATTTTACTTCCAACTTTCTGATGTCTGTACCGCCCAGTGTGTTTGGAGAACGGTTTTATGTATTGACGGTATGGATTATGGTTTCCATGCTCAGCTTATCTACCTGGTATTTGCTCAGAAATATCTTTGTGAAAGTATTTAAAGCAGATAAATATATTTCTCATAGTATTATTATGTGTATGCTTTTTGTTACGGTACAATGTATGGTAGGAAGAGTAGAAGCATTTTACTGGTATGCCGGAGCAGCTAATTATATGCTAATCCATAGTCTGAGTCTGTTCTTTTTTGGCGTACTGATTGCAGCGGTTTACGATCGTGGAAAGAGGAGAATTGCTGACCTGGTGCTCGCAAGTATTCTTGGCTTTCTGGTAGGCGGGGGAAATCAGATGACCGCGTTAAATGTAACGGTAATTATGCTGGTTGTTATTGGATTTGGAGTGGCCTTAAAGAAATGGAAGGCGTATAAGTCTTTACTGGTTCCCATTGCATTTTCTTTATTTGGTTTTGTATTAAATGTAGCATCTCCGGGAAACTGGATCAGGGCAGAGGGAACGAATGGAATGAATCCTGTGAAAGCAGTTCTCATTTCCTTTTATTATTGTCTGGATTATTGTATGGATCAATGGTCCGGATGGCCTGTTGCCATCTTACTTATTATTCTGATTCCATTATTCTGGAAGGCATTGGGGAATACAACGTTTCGTTTTCCCTGTCCATTGATTGTAGTTGGATTTGGATATTGTCTCGTTTCAGCTATGATGACTCCTCCGCTGTTTGCCGTGGGAAACATGGAAGCAGCAAGATTGCAGGCCTTAACCTACACAATGTACATTTTAATACTTACATTATGTGAGGGATATGTGGTTGGATATCTGCGTCAACGGTTATATTCTAAGGGAAAAGAAGAAGGAAAAGACTTTTCACCTGCACAGGCATGGTGGGTGACAGGATGTATTTTATTTTTTGCAGCAGCTTCGGTACTGACGGTGATTCCGGACCCGGATTATTTTGTGATGTCGTCTGCGACAACCGATCTGGCGAATGGAAGCGCACAGGCATATGGAAATGCACTCGGTGAAAGAATGAAGTTATATGAAAGTGGAGAGAAGAACATAGAGGTCGATCCGCTTCCAACCCGGCCGGCATTACTGTATTTTGCAGACATCGAACAAAATTCTGAGGACTGGAAAAACAGAGGAATCTGCAGATTTTACGGATTGGAATCGGTTACGTTATTGCCTTGAGGTTAGTTTCCAGAATCCCCATGCAGCCATAGGGAGGCATAAAACGAAATAGCATAATCCATAACGTCCGCCGGCTTCCCAGAAAAGGTGGAAGAAATAACCGCCGAATACACATAGGGAAAGGAGCGTATTGGTTAATTCATGTTTCCTTAAGCTGCAGAAAGCAAATATACTGCTGCCGAGGAGGATGGTGAAATGATAAAAATTCATTATGGCTTCCAGGATCAAACGTCCATTTCCATAGATGAAATATAATGCCAGATCAGATTGGTCATCCCGGTGGCGGCTATACCATTCGATAGTGATCTGTGCCTGATATCCGGGATCATTCCATTGTGAGATAAATTTCTTGTAGAAGAATTTCAGGCAGGTCTTAGGATGACTTGCAAATTCCCGGACTGATTGTTTAATGGAATCAATACAGGCATCTGTAGTGGCAGAGGTATCAAAGTTATTTTCGGTATAAATATCCCAGTTGTATGAGTTATACCATCCGTTCTCAATATAGTCATTGGACTGTAATCCCATGGCAATCCAGGCAGCTTTGGGGATGCCGGAAGGAATATGGTCAAGCTTGGCGGCATGAGCATAGCAGGTATTCACTGCAGTGTTTGTGATATAGGGAGTGCCGATCAGGAGTAACAGGAACAGGACAACAAACTTATCCTTATGGCAGATCATATGCAGGATCAGAATAATAATGGCAGCCACAAGAATAATGGAGGAATTGGATTTTAATTCCATCGAAAGGGTCATTAAAACAATTGCAGGAATGGAATAGATTTTTTTCTGCGTATTTAAATAACGGACAATATAATAGACAGCCGGGACAATAAGTCCCAGGGAAGGAATGTCGCCATATATAAATGTTGTGTACAAATACAAAGGAAGCAGACCGATACACAGTAAAGAAAGCAGGATCTGAATCTGAGGTTTGTGAAACATTTCATCGGAAATGCGATGCAGGTAATATATGGTTGAAACAATAGCAATTACATTCAGAAATTGCAAAACGGTGTAGTTTTCAATACCAAAAACAGCATAGATGACCTCCAATAAGGCAATCATACCAAGCTGATGAGGGTAATGAACCAGATAGCCGTTCCCGGTAAGAGAGGAATAGTCTCCGTTCAGAAAGTCGATGGCAATATCACTCAGATATGCACTGTCGCATGCTACTCTTACACGGAAGAGAAAGATAATAAACAGACTGATAAAGGCAGCCCAGATCAGGGAAAATTTTTCGAATGCAGAGCAGATTTCAGTTGTAATCTCTTTCTTTTTAAAACAGTATGTTAAACCGGCAATAAGGAATAAGACAAGTACAATCAGTAATATAGGATGATCGGATTTATATAGCGGCTTTTCCGTATCCAGATAAAGATCCATATAAGTAGTCTGAAACATTGAAAAAAGCATATTTGCTGCAATTAAGATAAAAAACGGTAACAAATATACTAAGGTAAGCAAATATATCATTTTTTCTTTCAGGGACATTGATTTAAAAGAATTCATTTTCATCTCCATAAGCTTTTATTCAATAAAAGTATAGTTGGTTATCCGTGGTTTTTCAAGACTTGATTGATTTTACATGTCTTTGAGATTGGATGGAATATCTTTTTAGAAAATCGCATATTTTATATAAGAAAGTCTTAATTATTTCTTAAGTAACTTTACTATTATGAAAAATATGCTATTCTAAGATCAATTAGTAACAGATAAAGGTTGGTGAGGCGTTTATGAGAAAAATAAAGAAAATAGTATTAGTAATTATAGTGGCAGTACTGTGCTGTTCATGTACGAAAACAACAGAGGAGGTTAATCAGACAGGAACGGATTCGGCACAAGGTGACGAAATAATTAATCTTCAGGAAGTTATTCAAAATATGAAATCAGAGCAGACAACACCCACATCCACGCCGACACCTGCTCCAACGGAAGAACCGCTTCAGATCAATGAGGATGATATTGTATTCCCGGAGCATGAGCAGGTGATTACGGAAGAGGATCAGGTAGAACCTCAGGGAAATGATTTGCAGCTGGTATTTTTGGGAGACAGTATTTTTGACAGTAATCGTGATGGTACAGGCATTCCGTATTTAACAGCTGTTCAATGTAATGCAGATGTTTATAATCTGGCAATTGGAGGAACAACAGCTACCATTAAATTAACACAGTCTGCAGAAAATGAAAAATGGGATTCTACAGGTCTTCAGGGAGTGGTAAAGGCTATGCAGAAAAAAATTCCTACTACAATTTTTGAAGGGACGAGAACAAAGGAAATTCTGGATAATCCCAATGTAGATTTTAGTAAGACCGATTATTTTATCATAGAATATGGTATTAATGATTATTTTGAAGGAGCACCGCGTAGTTATGATGGTGAACCTTATAGTGCATATACTTATGCAGGAGCTCTTCGAAATGCAATTACAGACTTAAGAGAATTTGCACCGGATTGTACGATTGTTCTTTGCCCGCCGCATTATTGTCAGTTTTATAATGGAGACCGCTTTGTGGGAGACAGTAATGTAACCGATAAGGGAGCCGGAACTCTGCGGGATTACATGGGAACATGTGAATATATTTCCGGGGAGCAGCAGACTCTGTTTTTGAATACGTACTATGATCTTGGTATCGATTCTTATACAGCAGATCAATATTTGGAGGATGGAATTCATTTAACGGCAGAAGCAAGACAGATTTATGCTGAAGCGTTGGCGAGACTGATCTTATCGAATGAGGAAACAAAGAATAACTAAAGCAATGTAGTGGGGGAAACATGAGAAGAAGAACACGTATCGGTTGTATGATGGCATTGGGAATGCTTGGAATCCTGTTGAGCGGCTGTTCTTTTCAGAAGACTCAGATTGCACAGTTAAAGGTGGATTATCGGATCAATCCTGTCGGGATTGACGATGATTCACCTTGTTTTAGTTGGCAGATGATCTCGGAAGAAAAGGATAAAGGGCAGTCGGCATACCGTATCAGGGTAGCGGAGAGCGGGGAAAATCTGAAAAAAGGTCAATGTGTATGGGATTCCGGTAAAGTGAAAAGTGACCGTTCTGTATCTGTTATTTATGAAGGGGCTGCCTTGCAGCCCGAAACCGGATATTACTGGAATGTGACTGTATGGGATGAGAAGGATAAGGAGTACCGGTCACAGGAAAATGCCTATTTTGAGACAGGGCTGATGGGAGAATTCCCTAAAGAGGCACATTGGATTTCAGTGCATGATGATAAGACTTATTGGAAGTCCGTGGGTACTGATTCCGGTAATACAGGCGGAGTATATTCCATTCAATATACGATGCAGCTTGAGAATACCTCCGCATGTTTTGTGTTTGGAGCAGAAAACGGACGATACGGCTCCATGACCCTGTGCGAAATTCAGAATCAGGATGGTCAGACGGTATTTACGGTTAAGGATATGTCTGAGTTAAATTCAGGTACCGGATTTCCATCGGCTAATGTGGATACAGCCCTAGAAGGCATTTATTATGTAACATTACAGGTACAGAATCAGCTGATGACGGTAACGATAAATGATCATGAAATTGGTACATTTCCCATTGACAGTTCCTCACTTGGAGTAATTGGATATTACAAGAGCCGTGGAACACAGTATGCGTATCTGGATGATATTCTGGCATATGATGAAGCAGGAAATATTTGTTATGAGGAACATTTTGACCGGGAGAGTACAATTTTTGATCCATATTATATTGTGATCGAGGAGGAACGATGTAAAGTGGGATCCGGACTGGTTCTGTCCGGTACGATGGGGGATCCGGCGCCTGTTTTCACCAGGAATTTTGAACTGGAAGAGAAGGAGATTGATCACGTAAGGCTGTATCTGACGGCATTGGGGGCATATGATGTTACGATAGACGGTCAGTCTGTGACAGACCATTTTATGGATCCGGGGAAGCTTGCTTATAATCAGTATTTGTCTTATGTGACATATGATGTGACGGAAAATTTATCAGGCAGGGGAGAAGTGGATGATACTTCGAATATGCATACCTGGGATATGACGTTGTTTCATGGATGGTACGATGCAGGAGTCGGATATCCGGAGATTTACAGTCCATGGGGAGAAAAGAACGCACTTCGGGGAGCTTTAATTATATCCTATACGGATGGAAGCCGGCAGATTATCGGTACGGATGAAGAATTTCAGGTGACACTGGATGGACCGGTCCGGGAAAATGATGTTTATCAGGGAGAAGTTTATGATGCATCGCGGAAACCGGAAGATGCTGTCTGGCAGCCGGTCGAGGTAGATGCCGTGGATTCCCGCTATTATGAAATTCCCTATGTGGGCAAGGATAATGAGTTTATGAGGGGGATTCGGGAATTAAAGCCGGTATCCGTTTCCGAACCGGTCAGCGGTACCTTTGTATATGATTTTGGACAGAATTTTGCCGGTGTATGCAGGATTAAAATGAACGCACAGCAGGGAGACCTCATCACATTTCGTTATGGAGAGGCTCTTAATAGCGAAAACCTCCAAAACAGGGATGATACCGAAGGAACTATATGGACAGAAAATCTGCTGACAGCGGATGCGACGGACTATTATCTGGCGGTTGATGGAGAACAGACTTATCAGCCGGTATCGGTTTATCATGGATTTCGCTATTTACAGATCACCGGATTGAAAGAAGCACCTTTGACGGAAGATGTAACAGGAATTGTGATTTCTTCTGATCTTATGCAGACAGGGGAGTTCGAGTGCTCCGATGAACTGGTTAACCGGTACTGGCAGAATGCAGTCTGGAGTCAGATGAGTAATTTTATGGATAATCCCACAGACTGTGCACAGCGTGATGAACGTCATGGATGGGCGGGAGATGCCCAGATATTCTCAGGACTGGCATGCTATAATAGCGGCAGTGAGCGTTTTTACCGCAAGTATCTGAAAGAGCTGCGCGCTCTGCAGGGGGAGGACGGCGCATTCTCCGATATGGCTCCCAGAAATTTCGGAACAGGCTGGGATGGCCGCGGAGGAGCCGGAGGAAATAACTGCTGGGGGGATGCAGCAGTTGTTATTGCATGGAATCTTTATACGCAATATGGAGATGTAACCGTGCTGGAGGAGAACTATGAAGCAATCTGCAGATGGATAGATTATCTGGTTGAACATTCTGAGAACGGATTACGGACAGAGGAAAACGGGTATGGGGATCATTTTTCTGTGGAAAGTACCCCCAGGGGACTTACCGATACCGCATGGAGTGCACATTCGGCAGATCTTGTTTCAAGAATATCCACAGTCCTTGGAAAAGATGAGGATGCTGTCCACTACAGACAGATCTTTGAGCAGTTTAAGGATGCATGGATCAGGGAATATGTATCGGAAGACGGGGTGATTGAGTGCTACTCACAGACCGCCTATGCATTGGGACTCTCTTTTGATTTGTTTCCGGAGGATATGAGGCAGACGGCGGCAGAATGTCTGTTAAATAATGTGACATTTAACCGGTATGAATTTCATGCAGGCTATGCAGGACTTTCCTGTCTGCTTCCGGCATTGAGTGAAGCCGGATATGGAGATGCGGCGTATGAAATCCTGTGTAATACAAACGAGCGGTCGCTGCTTTATCCGGTAACACAGGGGGCAACAACGACACCGGAATATTTGTCTGCTTATCAGGAAATAGACGGAGAATTGCTCCTTGATGGATCCTTAAATCATTATGCTTATGGTGCTCCTGCTAAATGGCTTTATACTCATGTACTGGGGATTCAGAGTGATGAAGCAAATCCCGGCTTTAAGCATTTTTATATCCGGCCCGAAGTGACACAAAAGTGGACTTATGCCAAGGGAGCTTATGAAAGCGTGTATGGCAGAATTGAAGTATCCTGGGAACAGCAGGAGGACGGATATCAATATCATATCGTGATTCCGGCCAATACGACTGCTACAGTGGAGCTTGAGGGCATGGAAAGCATGGAGCTGGGATCGGGAAGTTATGATTTTGTGAAATACGACAAAACAGATATAAGATGACATTGCAATAGAACTATAGAATCGTTATAATGTCTGCATGGAGGAAAACATGCATGATACTATACCATGGATCAAAGAGTGGAATTAAAGGTGATATTGCACCTAAGAGCCGTGATGCCTGCGACTTTGGGAAAGGGTTCTATATGGGGGATCTGCCGGATCAGCCTAAGGGTTTAATTGCGGAGTATCCTGATAATAGATTTTATAAGTTGGATTGTGATTTTACTGGCTTGAAGATTAAATTCTTTGAAGCGGCCCCTCAGGATCAGATTGACTGGGCATTGTTCATTGCTTATAACCGGGGACTATTGGAAGAAAAATATGAGAGACTTTGTATGAAATATCAATTATATAATGAGACCTATGATGTTATAGTGGGTTTGATTGCAGATGATAAGATGACGCAGGCCTTACAGAGATTTTTTAGTGGAGAACTATGCGACAAGGCACTTATTGAGGCAATGCAGAAGGTAAGCTTGGGAAAACAATACGTAGCCAAGTCGAAAGCAGCCTGTGGAGAGTCTCATATTAAAATACTACAGGAACGTTCACTGACTTCAAAGGAAATAAAGCTTGCAAAAGCAGTAAGTGAAAATAGAAATCAGGAATTAGTACAGTTGTTTGGACAACTCAAGACCAGATATCGAAGAGCGCAGAATGTGAAGTATTTTGATGAAATTATTGAGGAGTGGAATCTGCTATGAAATTAACCGATGTGAATACCGGACAATGTGAGATGTCAGCCAGACTATTTCTTTTATCTTGTAAACAAGGATATGACTCCAAAGATTTTATTGAGAAATTAATGAAATCGAACCTGGCGGTTCATATGTATCATGATGTGATTTCTTCTATCTGGCTTGGAGAAAAATATCTTATGGAAACGTTGGAAGCAGAAGTGAGCATTAAGAAAGGAGAAGTACTTTCAGCTGATTTCATGGAATGGGCCGGCTACTTGTATAGGGTGTGGAGTATCGACTATCCGGAGGAATATCCGATGGATATATTAAGACAGGCTCCGTGTGAAGTATTGCAGCAGATGTATCTGGGGGTGCATGTAATGTCTTTTGAGATGGCGATAGAGGACATTAAGCTTGCTTACAGGCAGAATCATATGAAAGATATGGGATAGAAATTTGATATGCGAATTGTTGAATCATGGATAGTAACGTAAAAGTCTCATGAAACTATAGTTTCATGAGACTTTCGTATTCCTGTTTTCGTTTGGGCGAAGTTTCTGCCGCCTTAAAATCCGTATTATTATATTCGGGAGATAATTCTTCCGGGAGAATAATTCCCGGATGGAACAGGAGTTCTAAAGTATTCGGGTTCTGACCATATTTTTGGAATTTATTCATTAATTTACCAATGCGGTCAGCATCCATGGAGCCGCCCATGATTAATCCCCATAAATAATAGTTTCCTTTCATAGGGATTATGGGATGCTTTTGGGTATATAATGTACAAAATTGGATGATTATGTTTTTAATCAGATTTACCGGTGGATAGGTATGGTAGAGCGCCGGAGTACTTAAATAGGGAGTCAGCGGTTCTCTGGATATCCGGATATACTGAACTTTATAGTGGTTCCAGATCACTACATCACGCAGGGCATCCCAGACAACCGGTATCATATGGGAATGCTGATGACTGTCAAGGCATAATACATAATCGGAAGGCATTGCATGATATAGCTTATGAATCTGCGCCTGAATTTCCGTGGAAAGCTGTTTGCGAAGTTCATTTCTGACAGAAGTGTATGAGCTTTTAAAGAAATACATCCAGCTGCACTTAAAAAATCCATTTTCGTCAACGAGAAGCGGAATCTTTGCAGGATCTGCGCAACAATGTCCCTCAAAAAAATTCAAATGTAAGGCAACAGTCAGAGCCGGACGTTCCTTCATTACGGGAAGAAGCAACTCCATACAGTCTGCAAAGCAGTTCATATTGGGAATGACGCTGATCCCGGATAGTTTTCCCTGTTGGACGAGGGATAATATTTCTTTTGAAGCATTTATGGAAATGCCGTAGTCATCGGCATGATATACAATCATGAAGTTACTCCTTTTCTAATATCCACATCTCCGACTGATTAAATACCTTGGTCTTGCCTTAATCTCTTCATAAATTCTTGAAATATAATGTCCGATAACGCCGAGACTGATCATCAAAATACTTCCAATCCAGCAAAGCAGAATAATAACGGTAGTGAAGCCTTCTACAGCAGTTCCGGAAAAGTACCGGAACAACGCCTCAATCGTGAAGCCCAAAGCAGGAATAAACATAAACCAGCCTAAAAGGGTAACAATCTGCATGGGGGCACCGGAGAAAGAGGTAATATTGCGAAGAGCATATTTTACCAGACTCCAGAAGTTCCATTTGGAAGTGCCAATTTCACGTTCCTGTACTTCAAAAGGAATTTGGATTGTTTTAAATCCAACCCAGGAAGATAAGGCACGGAAAAACGGAGTCCGCTCCGGCATCAGGAGAAGGGCATCGACTGCTTTTCGGTCCAGGAGCTTAAAGTCAGAAGCATTTTTCATATCAATTTTCGTTAGTCTGCTGATAATTCCATAAAATCCATTGGCACAAATTTTGTGGAAAGTACTTTCTTTACCCCTGTCTGATTTTATTGCTTCAACAACCTCATAGCCGTTTTGCCAGAGTTCATACATTTGAGGAAGAAGCTTGGGGGGATGCTGAAGATCACAATCCATGATAACTGCACAGTCCCCACACGCACTTTCCAGCCCTGCGAAGATGGCAGATTCTTTACCGAAATTACGGGAAAAGGATAAGCCTTTGACATTGGGTTTGCTTTGCGCCAGTTTTACGATATTTACATAGGTGTTGTCTACGGAACCGTCATCAACAAAGATAATTTCAAATTCAATATGTGCATCCGCTAAAATTTTGGAGATAGCATCATAGGTACGTGCGATATTGTCCTGTTCGTTGTAGGAAGGAATAATTAATGAAATCATAAGTTTTCACTTTCTGATAGATGTTTTAACTATAATATGTATTATATCGAATTTTAAACCGAAGTGCAATCACTGTATTGGGCAATGTGTCGGGTTTCACCCATTTCTCTTTATTTGCATAAATTTTTAGTATGTCTTGTTACAGGACACGGTGAAACGATGTATATAATACAATAATTGTGTCAAAAATAAGCGCGGGGATGAAGTATGGCACGAATTATTGATTATGAGGCGCAAAACATTATTGGTAATAAATTGCGTGAATACAGACTGGAACGGCATATGAGCCAGAAGGAATTGGCAGAACGTCTTGAAACATATGCAATCTATGTATGCAGGGGTTCTATCTCAAGAATCGAAAATCATGAACGTACGGTTACAGACTTTGAACTACGAGCCATGGCTGAGATTCTGGAGGTCAATGTTATAGATCTTTTTGAAGAATAGAAATTATAAATATACAAAAAGCACTGATTTTGCGTTATCATGCATGAAAGAGAATGATTTATCAGATCATTTCTGAATTCAATGATATGGGAAATGGCGTAAAATGAGTGCTTTTTATATGAGGAAATACTTATGAGCGGGATAACTACGAAGGATATAAATAAGAACATTTTAATTCTGGAGGATGAACCGACGGCTCTCAGATACCTGATTCAGATTGTAGAGGAATGTAGTCCGTTGGAATATCAGGTGTTTGGTTATACCAATCTCCGGGAAGCTTATCAATGTATGGAGCGCAATCGGATCTCTTTGTTTATTGTAGACATTATGTTGAACCAGAAAAATACAGGAGACCGTGAAGGCTATGAGTTCATTGAGGAAGTGCGTGGTAATAAAGATTATCGGTATGTGCCGGTAATATTTGTGACAGGCTTAGAGGAACCCCGTAAAGATGCTTATAAACACCTTCATTGTGCCGGCTATATTCAAAAACCATATAATGTGAACGAGATTCATCAAACCGTCAGAAAATGTCTTACCTATAGGGAAGTTGAGGAAAAACAGAAGCTGCATTTGAAGATGGGTGGAATTTATATTTTATTTGATACGGAACAGATTGTTTATGTCAGGATCATAGGAAAAAAGCTGTTTGTCAAAGCCTGCAACAGACCATTGGGGCAGTATGCATACATACCGATGAAGGATATTTCGGACCAGCTCAGGTCTGAACCGATGATTTCATGCGGAAAGGGTCTGATCGTTAACGGAAAATATATAGATCATGTTGACCAGAAAGAACGCAAACTGTTCTTGAAGGATGACACAGAGCCATTGAAATTAACCAGAGCAGGATTAAAGGAAAGCATCCATAGTATTACTGATAGCATTCGATAGTACAACTGTAGAAAATATTGATAAAACGAAATAAAAACCAACAGAATAACTATGTTAAGGCAAATCTATATCATGGATATAATTAAATAAAAAAGCAGAGGAGTCCATGATGGCAGAAGAGTTTTCAATTGATAATGAGCAGATCGGGAAAAGAATACGGGAATTGCGTGAGAGCAGGGGACTCACTCAGGATGCCTTATCGGAAATTTTATCAGTAGGACCGAATGTGATTGGCTGTTATGAACGTGGAGAATATGGTCCCTCCAAGAAAGCAATGAGCATGATCTGCCAATATTTTGCAGTATCTACGGATTATCTTTTATACGGTGAAACTGAAAAAATTGATGATGTTATGGATCGGGTAGATCGTTTTTCTGATGAGGACAAGTTAAAAGTATTGGTGCGTTTGATGTATTATTTCATAAATGGCAAAGTACTTTCCAAAGAAGATAAGGAGAGCAGGGAAAATATGAAGGCGGTCATTGACCGTTTGTTCAAAGCCGGTGAATAAAAGGACGGAAACATAAGATGAAAACAATTTTAATTTTGGAAGATAATGCCCGGGAGATGGAGCGTCTGGTTAAAATTGTTCAAGATCAGGAACCAGAAAATGAAGTGGTTTGTACAGCAAATCTGGAACAGGCATATCATATGGCAATGGAAAAATCCATTGACCTTTTTCTTTTGGATATAATTTTAGATCACAGAGTTACCGGAGATGCTTCCGGTATGACATTTGCGGATAATATCCGGGGAGTGGAACGTTATCGTTTCACTCCTGTGATTTTTATCACGGCATTGGAAGATCCCGGTTTATATGCGTATAGTGACGTCAACTGCTACAGTTATGTGGAAAAGCCATATGATCCGCAGCAGCTGATCATGATGATAAAGGATGCTTTGACTATGCCTGCAACCCATACAGGCAGAAGAAATATGTATTATAAGCAGGATGGAGCATTGCTCAGGCTTCAAAGTGATGAAATAATTTATATAGAAAACAGCCGGTCGGGAAGAATCATACATACTTCCTCCGAAGACAGGTACATGACATATAAACCATGTAAAGAAATTCTGAAAGAACTGAATTCTACAAACTTTGTACAATGTAACCGCTATGTGATTGTTAATAAAAACTACATCGAAACCATTGATCCGGTAAACAGGTATATTACTTTTGCCGGAAGAAAAGACATGGTTGAAATCGGGCGGACATTTAAAAAGAGTTTTTTGAGGAGTGTGTTTAATGGTTAGGAATATTTTGGAGTTGTTAGAAATTCTGTCGATTCTTTATGCTTTTGCAGCCATCTATCGCAAAAAGTTGGAGTATAATATTCAAGAAGTTGTATTTATTGTTGCTGAAATAGTGTTGATGATAGGAATTAACGACTATGGATATCCTAGATATCTGGCTTCTTTGTCCTATATTTTGATGATAATATATTGTATTTTGAAATATCACTCTACGGTAAAAGAAGCTATTATCAATGTATGCATTACGATTATATCATTGGGGTTGTTACAATTGATATTAGGATTTGCTCTGACAACCTTATTTCGAAATAGTAATTCTAATAGTTTATTATGGGAATTATTGGTAATGATAGTCTGTTTTTTCTGCATATATTTTGGCAGCGGAAAGATTCCGTTTTATAAGGTTACACAATTCTTAATGAAGAGGAATAAGCTTCTTTTTCTTGTGGGTGTTTTTGCATTAATTGTATTTGGTAGACAAATTTGGCTTATGCAACAGCGAGGATATTTATTAGGAAAGGATTATATTCCTATTATTTATTTTATATTGTTGCTTATTGTATTGATTGCAGAATGGCAAAAAGCGGTTGTGCGTGCAGAAAAGGAAAAAGCACAAATGGAAATGAATACTCTGTATTTTAGTGCATATGAGGAGATGATTAAGTCTATACGAGAAAGACAGCATGATTTTAAAAATCATCTGAATGCATTAAGGGGAATGATACAGACAATTGATGATGACAATGAGTTACGTATACAACAAAAGCAGTATATGGATGATGTGTTATCGAGTATAGAAGATACATCACTGCTAACGTTGGTTGAAAATCCACCAATTGCTGGATTCCTTTCAGAAAAGATACATGAGGCAGAAAAAAGAAATATTATAGTACATTATCAATGCATATTAAGGAATTTAAAACTCAATATAGCTGAATACAAGTTAGTGGAAATGATGGGAATAATTCTAGACAATGCAATTGAAGCGGCAGAATGTAATAATGAATTTAAGGCGATTGATATCCAACTATCGGAGAGAGACAGAGAATTGCATTTTGAAGTTACTAATACTTGGAATGGAAGAGAAGAATCGCAAATTAATATATTTTTTCAGGATGGATATAGCAGTAAAGGAAAAAATCGTGGAATAGGGCTAGAAAAATTAACACATATGTTATCAGAAGAAAAAGCAGTTATTTTTACTTCAGTGAATGAGAAAATTAATGGGTATGCTGCGGTTAGATTTGGCTTTGATATAGCTGTTTAACCCAATGCTGGCTTGATGAAAACCAACATTGGGAAGGTACTAAATATCTTTCTCTGGAAAATTAGGTTCACCAAAGAAAATGATGCAGACACAATCCGAAAAAATTGCGGAAAAACCGGATAAACACAAGCCGCAAAGAGCTAATCCGATCTGCTCAAGTTTAAATTTTCTCATGACCTTTTACCTCCTTATATATTTTTGTTATAGCTAATTGAATGGTGTGTAAAATGACCATCCAAAAACTTGCCAGAAAGTAAGGACATTCCGGAAAAAGGAATAGTAAAATAGCAACAACTAACACAACCTGAAAGGAAGCCAGGCGGTTTCGCTGAATGCCATTGGAATCCAGTTTGACTTCCCGATGGGAAAGAATCGGACCAAGCAGGTATTCGGTGATGGCACAGGGGATCATCAGTCCGATACGAAGGATCGGTGTTAATGGTGCTGTAACAGGGAGAATGATGACGGTAGGAACAAAAACGAGAACCGTCATTAATAAGCATGTCCAATAACTTTTGGTGTGAATTCCTCCGTTTTTACTTCTCAGTAAACAAAATGGAATCAGTGCACATAAAAAATATGGGAGAAAACCCAGATAATAAAATATAACAGCCAAAAGGATTAATTTGCTGAGATCATAACAAAGTGCTGTGATAACATATCGAATTACCTTTAGCTCATACTCTGAGAAATCATAGGTATCTCTGATTTTATTCATTAACGTGTTCATAAGGATGTTTCCCCCTCCATATCCTCCATCATAATTTGCAGACGTAGAAACAATGAAAAACAATACGGTATTGTGTTAAAAACGGGAAGAAAATATAAAATGAGAAATTGGGAACCTACAGAAAAAGAACGAGTAATCTTGTTCTGTGAAAAGTACTGTTTAGGAAGTTTAGTTTATTGATAATCATCACATGGACATGCATTTGGATCTGTATTTATATGTGCTGCTTAAAGTGTGCGATTTTAGGAACAAAATGAATATGAATGTTGAATTTGATGCTTGTGCGGGATAATAGATAATTTCATGGACGAAAATATGCAGTCCGGGATTAAATACAGGAAGAGAATTCACGGACAAAGTAAAAGCCATGGGGAAAATGTTCTGTATTTCAAATTTGAAAAGTTATATAATATTTTTTGGCGTTTTTTATAACGGTAAGATGATGAAGGGAATGACGAATGAAAGAGATAAATCAGGAGCTGTTCATAGCCATTCTGGATGATGATCCCGATTTTACAAATGTTTTATCCCATATTTTGCAGGGGCTTCTTGATCCTGAAAAAGTAGAGGCACATATTCATACTTTTGGTACAACGGAGCAGGCGGATCAATCCCCGCTTACATTTGATTTATTATTTCTGGATGTGGAGCTGGGGGACAGAAATGGAATTCAGTGGGTTAAGAAATGGAAAGTTACACGGAAATTTCAGGATGTTATCGTGACTTCTTCCTATGACCGGTATGTATTTCAAAGCATTGAGGCGCGTCCCTTTGCTTACATAAGAAAAGCACATTTGGAAGAAGATTTGAGGAAGACTATGCGCCGGTACTGGAAAGAACGGGGCGAAGCACCGATCCGTGTTATTGTTAAGGATGGCAAGAAAAATATTCTGGTTGATCCTTATCATATTGAATATTTACAGGCTAATGGCCATTATATTGATATTATAATGGACAATGAAGAGGTCATTGTTGTAAGAAACCATATCAATGAGCTTCAACATACTTTGGATAAATATGGTTTTGTCCGAATACAGGTCAGTTATCTGATTAATGTGAAATTTATTGAGCACTTCGACGGTAAGAATGTATATTTACGCAATGGAATCAGAAAGTCAATAAGTGCACGCTTTGATAAAGAACTCCGGGAAAAATTACGGAGTTATATGGAAACCGATGGAGAGGATTGACATGGAAATATTTGCTAACGTGTGTGAATCGATATTATGGATTATATTTTTAAAGATATTCTGCCCACCGAAGTTTGATAAGAAAACGGACATTCCGTCAGGAATTACAGCGGCAGCCCTGCTTGTGGCCAGTATCGGTCTTTCTGACCGTTTTGCTTTATTTTCCCAATATACTGTTCTTATAGATTTGCTGATTACCTTCGTGTATGCCATGCTTTTTCTTGAAGGCAGGTGGTACTGGAAGGTATTTTTGACAGGAATCTATATAGTTGTTCTGCTTGGCACCAGTGTGCTTGCCATGGGATTTTTTGTTGATGTTCTGAAAGTGGATACTGTGAAACTGGTAACGAATGGAGATCCCTTCCGGGTGGCAATGATTATGACGGCAAAGCTTCTGCTCATTATGGTTGTGGCAGTATCGGCTGTTTTTAAAGAACGGATCAGTATGCTGCAGAGAATGGGTGTGTGGATTCTTGTAGTGCCTTTTCTGACGGTATCGGCCGGTGTCATTTTGTTTAAAATAATTGTTGAGTTTTATAAGCAGACTTCAGACATTGTGTGGATTATCTGGCTGCTGCTGTTGATCTGTGCATTGTGTGCAATGAGCTTCTGGCTGTCATATGAAGCCTATCAGGGAAAACAGCAAAAGAAAATGAGTGAGTTCCTGCGCAGGCAGATGGACGTCCAGCAGCAAACCTATAAGCAGCAGTATGAAAATATTCGTAAAATCCGTAAAACACAACATGATATGAAACACCGGCTGGTAGTAATTGAGCAGCTTCTCGTTCAGCACGATTATGAACGTGCACAGAGTTATACAAGGGAATTTCTTACAGAACTGGATGATGTGAAGGAATTTAAATATGGAGACAATGCGCTCAGTACATTGCTGCTGATGAAGGAAGAGGCAGCGAAGGAACGCGGTGTACACATGATAATTACGGCAGATACTCTTGATACAACGAGGGTTTCAAAACTGGATCTGGCGATGATTCTGGGGAATCTTTTGGACAATGCGATTGAAGCAGCAGAAAAAGCCGGTGAAAATCCGGAAGTGTATGTGCTTATAAAAACAAAGGGCATGCTGTATATTTGTGTTAAAAATAAAGTGAAGGATACGGGAACGCTTAAACCCGGAGACAAAAATTATACAACCAAAGAGAATGCACTGCTTCATGGATTTGGCATATCCTGCATCCGGGAACTGGTTGACCGGAATGACGGACGGTTTGATATGGAGGTTTCAGATGGCTGGTTCAGGACAGAAATCTTCTTTTAATGATTTGTCAAGACAAAAATATGACAAAAATCGGGCAAAAGCTGACATTCTGCTATTCAAATGAAAAAATTGCGTTTACAATGGAGAAAAAGGAGGGGAAAGCAGTCGTGTCTGAATTTCTGGCAAAAAGAATTACAAGGGCATTTATCCGTAAGTTTCAGATTAAAGAAGAGGATTGGGATTTGTACTACCTTGGTATCGAGGTAATTGTAACTACGGCGCTTACCGGAATGATGATTATGATGCTGGGAATCGGACTGCGGAATTTTTTCGGATCTATTGTTTTTTTATTGTGCTTTATGAGCATTCGGAGTTACAGCGGAGGATATCACGCTAAAACCAGATTGCGGTGTTTCTTTGTTTCGGTGTTATGCTATCTGCTCTCATTTGGAATGATGAAAGGACTATTGTGTTTACCGGAAGCGGTACAGAATGTTCTCATTGCAGTCGGGGTGGCAGCAGCGTTTGGGTATTTTGCAAAACTTGCACCGGTGGAAAATCCGAATAAAAGAATCCGTGAGGAAATGAAGGAAAGAAATAAGATCATGTCATTTTTTATGCTCATATGCTGGTACTTAATCTGTTCTGCGTTCGTGTTTGCCGGAAAATACGAGATATCAACGCAGATATGGGCAACAATAGAGATTATTGCTTTACTTCTCTGTGTAAAAAGGAGGAAAAAGAGATGAATAAGCTTAAAGCAACCTTGTCAAGACTCGTTATGGCAGCTGTTTGGGGAGTAGCAATTACAACATTGACCTCTACGTCCCGTTTCTTGACATATCAGCCGAAGGGCGAAGAAGAATTAATGCGCAGATATCTTTAAGTGTGTACATATGCGGTGTAAAAAGGGATAAAACTTGTACACATTATGATATGCAAAATACCTCCAGCAGGGAAGCCTGTCTGGAGGTATTTTGTTCTTGTCTAAGAATACAAAGTTTGCTATGATAATGTTCGAATATACTTGTTTAAGGGGAAAAACGATGAAGCATCCGGAATGGAACGAACAGAAATGGGAAAAACTGTGTACGGTCTTTTATTTTGCTGTGACGGTAGCAGCGCTTCTTATGCTGGCAACAAGGTCTTCTTTTCTTTATCCCTGCAATAACTGGGATGATGCCAACAGTTATTTTTCTGTCGGAAAAGCAATCTTTCATGGAAAACTTCCTTATCGCGATGTGTTTGACCAGAAAGGAATTCTTCTTTATTTTTTATATGGCTTGTGTTACCTGGTTTCCCATACAACATTTAAAGGTGTCTTTATAATGGAATGTATTCTTGCATTCTTTGATCTTTGGGCAATATATCGAATTCTTCTTCTTTACATGAAAAAAATCACAGCTCTTGTCCTGACTCCGATCCCCCTTGCTTTAATTGCAGGCTCCTATAGTTTTTATTGGGGCGGTTCTGCAGAAGAAATCTGTCTGCCGTTTCTGTTATGGGGGTTATATTTGGGGCTGCGTTACTTTAAATCGGAATATCCGGACAAGGTAATGGACAGCCGTACTCTGTTGATTTCCGGTATTTTGGCGGGGGTAGTTGCCAATATCAAATTTACGGTTCTTGGCTTTTTCTTTGCGTGGATGATGTGGGTGGCGTTTTCCTGCCTGATTCGCAGAGATTTCAAACGGGCATTTATTTCCTGTGGATGGTTTCTGCTGGGAATGGCAATTCCATTTGTTCCGGGACTGATATATTTTGGCATCCGGGGAGCCTTGTATGACTGGTATTGGGGATATATCTATATTAATGTGTTTTTATACAGCAATCTGGACAGCTCCGGACCGACGGTGGGTGAGCGGGTTTATATTCTTGTCAAAATTTTGTACTGGCTGATCCGTGTGAATTTTATTTATTATATTGCAATTATTCCGGGAATGCTTGGAATGATTTTCCAAAAGAAGCAGAAATGGATGAGCCGGCTGTTTGTTCCGGTTCTCTTTACTTTTTTATTTTTGGGAATTTATATCGGGGGTTCCGAGCTTCCTTATTATGCCCTTCCGTTAAGCATATTCAGTGTCTGCGGATTCATTCTTTTGGGAAAGGCTGCAGATTTTGTAATTCAGGGAAAGAAAAAGCATATCCGGAAGCCGGTACAGAGCGTATCCATGATCGCAGCAATTGTGCTTGGTGTGCTGATTGTATATCTGAATTCGATTAATATTCCATATATGAAGGTAAAACGGGAGGATATGTTCCTGTATCATTTTAAAGAGATTGTAGAACAGTCGGATAATCCGACTTTGTTAAATATCGGCTGTCTTGATGCAGGTCTGTATACCGTGTGTGATATTGTACCGACATGCCAGTGGTTCCAGACACAGACAATTAATTCAGATATGGTCGATAAGGAGCAGGAGCGGTATATCAGGGAAGGACAGACCGAATACGTTCTTGCAAAAGACAGTTATCCGGAGGCAATCTGGGAGAGATACGAACTGGTTGCAGAGGATGTGTTTGATGATGGGAATTATGTGAGTACCTATTATCTTTTCCATAGAAAATAGTATTTGGGAATGTTTGAATTTTGAGATCGACACGTGAGGGGATAGGATAGTGAAACTGAAAGAGAAAAGGACCTTATTCATACAAGCCGGAAAAAGTCTTTTTACATCCTGGGCATTGATGAAAGCAGCACGAATGGAACCGGGAAATGTATTTACACTGATCTTCTTTTTGGTGGTATTCTTCTTTTACCGGGAGGTTTACAGGAAAGTTGCTGACTCACAGAAAGCAGACCGAAGAATGAGAGTGACAGCGGCGGTTTTAGCAGTAATTTATACACTGTGTTATATGCTGCTTGATGCGTCACATTATATAGAGGCATTAACCAACCGGATGTTTCAGGCCGGTATTCTTGCAGCAACTGCAATTGGTTTCTGGGCTTTGTTTGATGCATTACTCAAATTCCTGTTCCTTTGGGTTGTGGAGAAAGAGAAAATGAAAGAACTGTTCTGCGAAAAGGAGCCGGGCAAAAGCCGGAATCCTTTCGCAACCCATCCGTTGGCTGCGGCATTCATTGTCTGTCTTTTGGGATGGCTGCCCTATTTCCTGTATCAGTTTCCCGGGATTATGACGCCGGACAGTATTAATCAGCTGGAACAGGTGCTTGGTATTGTCTCTTACAGCAATCATCATCCCTGGGTACATACATTACTGATAAAAGTTTTTTATTCCATTGGCTTTGCAATAACCGGAAATATGGTATATGCCATGGGATTTTATACTTTTGCACAAATGTGCATCATGGCATTTGCAGCTGCCTATTTTGTGTCATCCATGCGTTTCCTTCATCTGAAGGCAGGATGGTGTACCGCAATGGCTCTGGTATTTGCAATCCTGCCATATCATGCTGTTTACGCAGTTACGGTCTGGAAGGACATTCCGTTTGCAGCAGCTGTGCTGGTGTTTATCACATCGTTGTTGAGGCTTCGGAATGGAGGAAAATGGCAGCATGCCGCATTGTTTGTATTAAGTGGGGCGATGATGTGTCTGTTCCGCTCGAATGGTTGGTACGCATTCTTAGTATGTGTCCCATTTTTCGTTGCTTCTTTCTGGAAAAAAAACCGGAAAGTGATCGGTCTTCTGGCTGTTTCCCTGCTTGCAGCAGTTGTGGTGAAGTATCCGGTGATGAATGGATGCCGGGTAACACCGCCGGATTTTGTGGAGTCTTTGTGCATTCCGATTCAGCAGGTTTCGTATGTTCTTGCCAATGACAGGGAGTTATCTTTGGAACAACTGGAACTGATTGACGCGGTCATTGACCGTAATCACGTGAAGAACCTGTATAATCCGGAATTCGCGGATAATATGAAGGAGCTTGTCCGGGCCGGACATCCGGAATATCTGGAAGTACATAAAAAAGAATTTTTCAGGCTGTGGCTTGATCTGCTTCTTCAATATCCGGGTGATTATCTGGAGGCCTATATCCAGCAGACGAATGGATACTGGTACCCAGATTCCTATTATCCGGTAGCAGACGCAGAAGGAGTCAGTGCAACGGAGCTTGGCGTTTCCCATACACCGCTGATCCGGGGACCTTTGGTTGTGAAGGGCAAAGAAATTGCTGTAAAGCTCGGAAGCATGGTACCGGTGTATGGCACGTTATGGAGTATGGGAGTTGCCTTCTGGATCTTATTACTGATGATGGGATGTGTGCTGGTACGCCGGGAGGAAGGAAAACTTCTTTATGCACTCCCGTGTTTGTTATTATGGGGAACGGTGATGATTGCAACACCGGTAGCAACGGAATTCCGATATGTTTATTTCCTGATGCTGTGCATGCCGTTTTATCTGTGCATGATGGTGCTGGAGGAACCGTCCCAAAGCTGTATAGACGCTTCCCAAGAAATATGATATAATGAGCCTCAGAGAAAACCAAGCGGCTGCAAAGCAGACATTTGGTTTTCTGGGCTCAT
>ERZ1026772.424-NODE-424-length-31376-cov-10.848472_pt1 | contig 31376 bp, 27 predicted proteins | sample MGYA00380124_ERZ1026772 | MGnify/ENA primary metagenome ERZ1026772 (study PRJEB33269, sample SAMEA4719760) | human gut metagenome | biome: human-associated habitat; feature: organic feature; material: feces | place: Cameroon | collected 2013-10 ...
ATCCTCGAAAATCTTCTCCTAATCTGAAGCAGGTTATTTTTTTCACGTTACTAAATTCATCAATGGGTTGATCCATCTCGCAACTGATCAAGATTGTTTGGGGTCACAAGAGTCTCTCCAGTAGGAAGAATACCATCGCGTGTACTCCACCCTTTACTGAAGAATCCCCAAAAATGCGAAATCGAGGTGCAAATCAGTTATCTCACGCCCGATTCTAAGGTCAGATGGAAACTTTGGACAATCTATTTGAGCCATGATATGTATTGAACTGATTATAGGGTACTCACGAGCCGCTATGGCCTGATCCCGATCAATTCAGGCCATACTGACTAAAAAAACATACAGACAGGCTCCTACAGCGAGATAAGGGCGTGGCGCGGCGCGGTGTCGTGACGACGGCCCACGTTGAAGGAAATGCCGAAATTCAAACCGAGATGAAGCTGGCCGTATGGATACGGAATGCCTTCTGCGGTCGCTTTCGCGTACTTGAATCCGATGGCATCGGCACCCAGGAACATGTTGAATCCTGCCGCGTGGAAGCCCAGAGCGGCGCCCATTGTGGAGCCGTAGGACGAAATGGCGTAGTTCGTAGCGAAACTGAACCAGTCGCATGGTTTCAGGTTGGCATAGAAACGGCCTTCGGACCAGGTATAAGGCCCATTGAAACGGGACGAACTGAGGAAGCCGGCTGTGAGCCCCTTATAGAAAGGCATCACATATTCAGCACCGAAATTCAGTGTCATTGTAAGCATCTTGAACTTGCTGGCATCCTTGGCTGTCCTGTAGAATTTCGCAAGGTCCTGGAAATCATCGCCGAGAGCCTTGAACTGCTCTGAAAGCGAATTCTCCTTACCCTCGCCTTCATCGAACGAAATATCATCGAAGCCCTCGAACGACCAACTGTCTTTCCTGGTAGCCGCCTCCGTTACGTTGTTCCACAAGATACCGCCAAGGTCATTCACTGCAAGGGAAAGCCTCAGGCCGGGAATCAGCTCCAGTTCAGCACCAAGGTCAATGGCAGCACCATAACCTCCTATTACCGAACCGATATTTGAGCCGTTGACTTCCTTGAAATCGAACTCGTCCAAAAGGTCCACATCCTCAGGAGAATCGATTTCCGCGCCTGTCTCCCCCTTTGTCTTCACATCGAGAAGGCCGCAAGCTGCTGTCAATGTTCCGCTGGAAGTGACGCTCCACCTGTCCTCGGTCATCTGGACATTCATCTTGTCAATACGAGCCTCGGCTCTGCCCTCGCCCATGAGGAATTTCACACGCGCACCTACATTGATCTTATCCGCGAACTGACGTGACCAGCCGAAGGAATATTCCATATAGGCATCAGCATTGACAGCTATGCCAGAAATATCATAATATTGCGACTTGCCGGCATTCTTCATGAAGTCAAAGAGACTGTACGGAACGTTCAGTCCGGCATTTACACGCTGCCGGATACCGAAGGTGAAGAAGGACTTGCGTCCCCAAATACCAAGCGAGAAAACGGACATGCCCACGTTCACGCCAAGCCGGTTGTTATTCTTAAGTTTACTCAGGAAATCATCCGGGGAAACATTCGAGTTCATAAATGTAGTAAGCTGGCCGTCAAGAGGATACAGGAACGTACTCACACCCATATTACTCTGTACGGACAATGCCGTACCGCCAAGTGTCGGCAAGGAGAAATAGTTCCTTTCCGCTGAAAATGCGGGGTTCAGGTCTCCCCTTCCGTTATATCCGCTCAGGAAATAGGCGGAACGCAACATCGACTGCTGTGCTAAAGCGCTTGCTGCCGCCAGCATTGATACCAATATCGTAAAAAGAAATTTCTTCATTATATTCATAGATTAAAGCCCTGATTCAATGTCCATTTTAGCCTGGAGCCTGATTTTCATATTCTTGAACTGCACTCCCTGATTCTTGTTCAGGCAGACGCCCGACATCGTGCCCGGATCGCTTCCGGTAAGGTTCAGGCGGAGACCATCAAGTTTGCGCATCTGCTCCGCGCTACCCTCCAGATTCAGGGTCAATGCTGATGTGGACGGTTTTTCGACAGATCCCGCCGGAATATCTCCATTCAATGTCACCTTAATTCCAGGAATGACATTGCCGTCCACATCGATGGCAGCAGCGTCGAGCGAAATGGTCATCGGAATCATATTGACAAAGTCGAACTTCACGTCAGCATCACGTATTTCCAATGCAAAGCTCTCATCATTAGGATTGAAAGTCTCATTCCAACCCGTAAAATCAGTGCTGTAAACTATCTTGACATCCTTTCCGAATGCCAGAGCGGCAGCCAGTTCGAAGTCATAAACGACATTGTATCTGCCTCCCGAGGTCAATGTCACGAACTCGTCAGCAGCCTCTACATCAATGTTTTCCACGCCGATACGGTCAGGCACAATGCTGATGAGCGATGAGAAATCAGGCACCACGACAGATGCAAATCCGGTCGGAACTTCTTCTCCAGTCCTGGAGATATAGAGTCGATTCATTCCGGAAGGAGTCAGCATAATTGCTTCGCCTCCATTTGCATTGCCGACATGAGCTGTACGATGGTCAGCTCCCTTGTATGACATGATATCGGCATTAAGGTTCAATTTAAGTGGGGTATGGTTATCGATATTTAGTTTCAGCACAGGATTGTAAAGGTCCAGGACCACATCATCGCCGCTCAAAAAATCAGGCAACTCGCCCACATTCGAAATGAAAGGATCAATGACAATGTCGGGGTCCACCTTGACCAACGCAGTCTTCACGATCAACGATGAAATGGAGAGGTCTATATCTGCGACAATTTCATTAGGTATCGCCTCCACGGTCGTTCCAAGGTCTGAAAGCACAGCATTCACATCGAAGGCACTAAGCTTTATCTCATCGTTCAGCACGATCTTATGCTGCGACGGGAGGAAGCCCTGACCTGAAGGTATTTTGTCGAAATCAATGCCTACGACATTCAGATAATAGTTCTTGGCCATCGTAGAGATCTGAGGGCTCTTGATAGTCAGGAGATTACCATCCGGATTGAAGTTCAGACCGGCATCTTTCACATCTGCAAATTCCAGATACTCAGGAAAATCAATGATCAGGTCAGACAAGGTAGCCTTTCCTGTAGTCACCGTCAAAGAGATTTTCACCACACCGGAAACCTCTGCATCCTTTACAGCCCGTATTTCATGTGGCACATCTTCATTGACCGTCATCGGTGTCGAAGATACATTGAAATGCTTAGTGTACTGCTCAGCCGGAACCGTACCGCTTGAAGGCAATGGAAGTTCGCTCTTCCTGATCTTAGCAATATATCCGCCGTCCGTCACCAGCTCGTCCGAGAACGAGAGAACCGGCAGCTCCACATCCGAAGATGTACCGCGTCCTGTTACAGAAACATAGTAATTTCCCGAAGCATCCGTTTTCAGGACATCCGCGGCATCGTTACCAAGGTTAAGGAAGTCATCGACCAGAATAAACTCGGAGTTTCCCAACGGCGCACTGATATCCCCATCAATGCTAATATTCGTGTCAATGTCTTTCGTGAGATCGTAATCCTCATTGAGACACGAAGTTACTGATACTGCTGCAGAAAGCATTGCCATGCCCGACAGCAGATAGGTTAAATTATTTTGCAAAGACATATAAAAGGTTTTCGCAAATTTACCCAATAATTGCGAAAAATCAATGTAATCGGAACAAGTCTTTGGAATAATCTAATTCTAATGAAGAGCACCTCCAACGAGTGGCAGGAGCCAGTAAGCGATGAAGAGTATGGCAAGCTAAAGTAACACAATATATGAAGCAAAGAATTTTACATATAAAAATTCGGCATAAATTTCTACGACTTATTTTCCAACAGGCAACTGCGACGAAAACTTCATAAACCCCTCAGAAAATAATGTAACTCCAAGTCGGTCTCCATCATTTATTTTTGCAAAAAAAACAAATGATGACAAAGAAATATTTCAAAGCAACGGGGATGGGATGTGCAGGTTGCGCAGCACGTATCAATACAGTCCTCAATGAACAACGAGGCGTGAAAGAAGCAAATGTAAGTTTTGTTTCGGGAAGAGCGATGGTAGAATTCGATGAAAGTCAATGCAATACAAACGCCCTCGTAAAGGCTGTCAAGGATGCAGGGTATGGCCTTATTCCCGAAGATGACGAAAACGAAGACGACGCGGAAAAACCAGAACATAAGGAGCATAAAACAACCGTCATAAAAATGGCCTCCGCAGCCATCTTGTCCATATCATTGATGGTCGTCGGAATGATTTACGGAAACCAGGCAGGCATTACGATGTGGATTCTCTCCACTCCGGTAGTATTCTGGTGCGGCAAACAATTCTTCTCCAATGCATGGAAACAGCTGAGACATAGAATGTGCAGTATGGACACTCTAGTAGCTCTCAGCTCAGGCGTTTCCTATCTATTCAGCATATTCAATTTGACGTTCCCGTCATTCTGGACATCGAAAGGCATTGAACCTCACCTCTATTTCGAGGCCTCGTCAATGGTTGTGACATTCGTTCTGATCGGGAAACTCCTAGAGAGCAACGCAAAACGACAGACTACAACTGCTGTCAGAAAACTTATCGGCCTAAAACCGAGAACAGTGACCTTGGTGGATGGCAATGAAGAAAAGTCAGTAGATGTAGAAACCATAAAGCCGGGAGACATAATCGCCGCTCATCCTGGAGAACGTATCGCAGTAGACGGCATCGTCACAGATGGAAGCTCATACATAGACGAAAGCATGCTGACGGGAGAACCCGTCGCGGTATCCAAGAGTACCGGTTCCAAGGTTTTTACCGGCACGATAAATCATAATGGATACATAAGATATAAGGCCGAAAAAATCGGAGAAGAAACCATACTGTCGCAGATTATCAATATGACCCAACATGCGCAAGACAGCAAGCCGCCAATCCAAAAGACAGTGGACAAGGTAGCGTCAGTTTTCGTACCGGCAATAATCCTCATAGCCATAATAAGTTTCATCGCATGGTGTATCCTCGACCAGGCTGACGGTTTCTCTCACGGACTTCTCGCCGCGCTGACAGTACTCGTCATAGCCTGCCCCTGCGCACTTGGACTAGCCACTCCTACCGCCATAACTGTAGGCATCGGACTTGGTGCGGCAAACGGGATACTTATAAAGAATGCCGAATGTCTGGAAAGTGCATCTTCGATCAAGGCAGTAGTGATGGACAAGACAGGAACACTGACAGAGGGCAAGCCGAAAATCCACGATGAGTATTTCAAGAATCCTGAAAGAAAAGACTATATACTCGCTGAACTATATGGTCTTGAGGCCAGATCAGAACATCCACTTGCCGAAGCCGTCAAGGACTACGTAAAAAGCCAATATCCTGTGGCCATACCAGTCATTATCAATGACTTCAGCACCGCCACAGGTCTTGGAATATGCGGCACCGCGCTTCTGCCTGACGGCAGCAGGATTGAGGTCAATGCCGGTTCCGACCGGTTTATGTCAATGCAGGGAGTCAACATCCCTGAAACATTGACAAGAAAAGCCTCATCTATGCATGGAACGCTCATCTGGTTTTCAGAAGACGGGGAGGCATCAGCAGTCCTTGCTGTATCTGACCAAGTAAGAAATACGGCGAAAGAAGGCATCGGGCTCCTGAAAAATATGGGCATTGACACATACATTTTGACAGGAGACAGAAAAGAATCTGCAGCAAATGTCGCCTCTGAACTTGGAATAAGAGGTATTCGTGCGGAAGCACTGCCTTCAGACAAGGGGGAGTTCATCCGCAGCATCCAATCCTCCGGCATTAAGACGGCGATGGTTGGAGACGGAATCAATGACAGCGCGGCATTGGCCCAGTCAGATCTCGGAATAGCAATGGGCAAAGGCAGTGATATCGCCATCGACTCCGCAGGGATCACTCTGACAGGTGACGATCTCAGAAAAGTGGCCGGAGCGATTAAACTCTCGCGTCTCACAGTGAAGACTTTGAGGGAAAACCTCTTCTGGGCTTTTATTTACAATGTAGTTGGCATACCGCTTGCAGCCGGCGCATTGTATCCCGTTTGCGGATTCCTTCTCAATCCCATGGTGGCAAGCGCTGCAATGGCATTGAGCAGCATAAGTGTAGTATCAAATAGTCTCAGGCTGAAATTCAGAAAGTTATGATTCTGTATATCAAACATATGGTATGTGACCGCTGTATAAAAGCGGTTCATGATACTCTTGAAAGTGCAGGCCTTGGTCCTGTTCACGTAAGACTCGGAGAGGCTGAGTTTGAGAAACATCTTACAGATGAAGATGTAAAAAAGGCCAAGTCTGTTCTTGAACCTCTTGGCTTTGAATTCATTGATGATAGAAAAAAACTTCTGACAGAACAAGTAAAGCATGCCATAGTCGGTCTCGTTCATCAGGACAGCCTGTCAGAAGCACCTGATAGTAGTAGTCTCAAGATGAACCTATCAGATTACTTATCTGAAAAATTACACTACGATTACAAGTATCTTAGCGGACTGTTTTCAGATTTAGAGAACGTCACGATAGAACAGTATTACATCGCGCAGAGAGTAGAAAGGGTAAAGGAACTGCTTGTCTATGGGGAACTGTCCCTCACTGAAATAGCCTATCTCATGGACTACTCAAGTGTGGCATATCTCAGTTCCCAATTCCGCCGCATCACAGGATTCTCGCCCACCGAGTTCCGGAAAATCAAGGGCGAGCGGAGAATTCCTATAGACAAAATATAATTTCCAACAGCCTACTCGACAATAGCCACAATCGCCTCTGTCAAAGAATCATAGACAGGGACGCCGTATTTCGCGCAAGTAATCCGGACATTGTCATATCTGTAGAAGCCCTCTGTGCACACGACATACAGTTTCCCGCTACGCGCAAACAATCCCAATTCCAGTAGAGTGATCGGTGATTTGCTGCCAGGAAGAAAGTTCATGAGAATGAAATCCGCTTCCTCCAAATGCGACAGTTCCCAATTTACCTGATAATCCATTTCGTTTTCCCTACTGGGGTCCCAAAACTCCTGACGAGGATTGAACAGTACCCAATTGCCCGGAGCCTTTTCAAAAAAATCCGCCACATCCTTTTGCCAGTCGACCCCGCTCCCCATATCGATCGTACCCGCAAGAAAGACAGACTTATAGGATTTTTTGTCAATGTTACCGGGCATCTCCTCGTGAGGATGAAGCACCAATGTCGGAAGTTTTTCCTGGCTCCTGCCGCAGGAAATAATTATCAATGATAGAGTTAAAAGTACAAATATGTGTATCCTCTTCATATTGACGTTATATTAGATACATAGCTTCAGCCGTAAAAGTACATTATTCACAATTTCACAAAGTTAATGCATTTGTCCTAATCCGCCTGCAGATTATTTTTTTACATTACAAAATGGAATTGTCAGACCGACTCTCTCATCACTATTTCGCCTCGCAATGTAATATCCTCTATCTTCTTGACATCATCCGCAAGATGCTCCAGTAATAGTCGGCAACTCTCATGAGCCATTTTTTCGATAGGCTGCTCCACCGCAGTCAACTGGGGATGGGACAATGTAGCCAAAGCAGTGCCGGACATGCAGCAGAGAGCCACATCTTCCGGAATTCCCAATCCATGCTTCTGCAATACACTCTTGGCGCCCAGCACAGCAGTCTCAGTAAATCCAAAGACTGCATCGAAAGGCACATTCCTCTTCATGAACTGATCCATTACCCTACTCCCTTCCTCCGCAGACAATGCCGGTGGCAGAATATCATAATCATGATATTCGACATGAAACTTTTCCAGCGCATCCCGATATCCCCTCAGTCTTTCATTACTATTACGGATATGTGCCGGTCCCGGAATATGAATGATATGCTTGTATCCCTTGCGCAGCAACGCCTCAACCATAAAAAACGCCATGATGTAATCGTCCATACGAACTTGGGAGGCATTAACCTTCCCTACTGTCCTGTCGAAAAACACAATAGGTATTCCCCTCTCTATCACCTTGTTGTATAAATCCACATTGTGCTCCTTATCGCAGGCACTCATCAGGATACCATCCACCCGCAGCTGCTCCATCATCAGAATATTCTCCCGCTCTTGCTCGGGATTTTCATTCGATATAGCTATCATTACCTTATAGCCCTGTTTGCGTAAGGCAGCTTGAGCTTCATAGACAAATGTCATATAGAAGGTTGTGATAATTTCGGGGATAATGATACCGATATTATGGAAACGCCTAATTCCCTGGCTATATCAATGATGGTCACGTATTTTGCCATACCTCTTTCAGTTTCTTGATAAATACGTTTGTAATGTTACTTATTTTCCGTGAAAGCTACAACTAAATATTGATGTTTTTTGGGGAACGGTTGCGGAAAAAAGCCAAGTTTTTTTCAAATCATTTTGTAAAAACGTTCTACCTTCACATCGCCAAAAGAAAAAAACGTTTTTCTGGAACCACTCCAGTTTTTCACAACCGAAAGAATAATAATATTAGTAATACTATCAAACCGACGAAACATGGAACAGGTTTCTAAAAATCAAACGAACAACTCACAAGAGAACCATTCACACGGAAAGGTTCCCTTCATCAGCAAACTCGCCTATGGCATGGGCGATGTGGGATGGAATCAACGATCCGATTATCGGCACACTCACAGACAAGACACGCACCAGATGGGGACGATTCCGTCCTTGGCTGCTCTTTGGAGCACCAATCACGGCATTGGTACTAATACTCACCTTCTGGGCACATAACTTATCCGGAAAAAGCTGAAAAGCATCCGGCTAATATGGAACGCCACTATATACTGAACCGTTACTTTATCTCATAAAAAGTCATAGATAAAGTAGTAACTCAGTATTATGTCGTATTGATGAGTTTGTACTTTTACTCAAATATTTTATAAGATAAAGTACAAACTCACTCTTTGAAATTTGGCGGATACATATGGATTGAGTACCTTTGCAGAAACGGAAATATTATGCAAGACAGACTGGTTTCACGAAACAGGGAATGTGACGAACTGCAGCGGTGTCTGGAATCAGACCGCTCCGAATTTGTCATCATCAGCGGACGGAGGCGTATCGGCAAGACATATCTCATAGACAAGTTCTTCAACTATCAATATGATTTCACCTTTGTCGGCGAGCACAACACTCCGGCTTCGGTGCAGATACAGAATTTCATGAGGGCGATCAAGCGTCATTCGAAAAGAAGACAGCCGAAAGCCGAGACTTGGTATGATGCTTTCAATGCGCTTGAAGATTATCTGGAGACATTGCCTTCAGACCGGAAGAAAGTCATATTCATTGATGAAATGCCTTGGATGGATACGCAGAGGTCGAATTTTGTCAATGCCCTGGAAACATTCTGGAACGGCTGGGGCAACAGGCGTACAGACATTATGCTCATCGCCACAGGATCGGCGACATCATGGATGGCGGACAAGATAGAAGCCAACCAAGGAGGGCTGCACGCAAGAGTGACCTGCAACCTGCATCTTTCCCCGTTCAACCTGCATGAGACGGAAGAATATTTGAGGCAGCGCAACTGCAGATGGGACAGATACCAGATTCTGCAATGCTATATGATATTCGGCGGTGTCCCCTTTTACCTGAGCCTCCTGAATACCTCTGACAGTCTTGCACAGAACATTGACCGACTCTTTTTTGTAGATGGAGCCCATCTCAAAGGGGAATTCGACGAACTGTACAATGCCCTATTCAGCAATGCCGACACATATATATCAATAGTCAAGTTATTGTCGGAGAACAAGTCCGGACTGACAAGGGAGGATATAGCAAAAGCCACAGGTCTGGAAGGCTCTTTCTTGAGCAAGACACTGAAGAACCTTGAACGCTGCGATTTCATAACCCGTCTGTCACATTTCGGGAGCAAGACCAGGGGAAGCATTTTCAGGCTTACGGACTTCTTTACGTTGTTTTATTACAAGTTCATAGAATCCAACAATGCCAAGGACGAAAGGTGGTGGAACAACAACATGAATTCCCGCAGCGTCTCCGCGTGGATGGGACTCAGTTTCGAACTTGTGTGTCTGGCACATCACCGGCAAATAAAGGCGGCACTCGGAATAGCCGGTGTCGGAACGGCCATATCCTCATGGAGAAGCAAAGCTGATCCTGACAAAAACATGCAGGGCTTCCAGATTGATATGATTATCGAGCGTGCAGACCGTATCATCCACTTGTGCGAAATGAAGTTCAGCACTGACCGCTATGCCATCACTGATAATTACGAGATGAAACTCCGCGAACGGATGGGATTGTTCCGTATGGCGACAAAGACCAGAAAAACATTGGTAATCACATTTGTCACTACATACGGCGTGGTGGACGGAAAACATAAAAGTATCGTCCATAGTGAGGTCACCATGGACGACCTTTTCAAATTATAGGAATATTATTGTTATAGAAGTTGGCCTATCATTGTCCTGATAGCATAAACAACAGATGTAGGTCGGATTCTTGCCACAGACAGGGCAGTTGACAGGCTTGTAGTGGTCACGAACCGTTTGCCATCCTTGGAAACAAGAAACCTACCTCTTTCAAGAACGGACTTCCAGTGCGCCTGTATGTATGACCTTTCAAGTAGCACGTCTAAAAGCACGGCCACATGGCGGATGTTATTCACACGGATTCGGAAGCCCTCCTTGCAGGCAAAGAGAACTTCCATATCCTCCATACGAACCGTAGGAACATAGAACAGATGGTAAGTATTGGCACAAGACACAATACCTGCCATCCGTTCCTTTGAAAAATTACACTCGAATGAAAGTGAAGTTGCGGTCGCCATTGGATCCGCATCATACGCAAATGCCGGGCTATTTATTTCAGATGTGTCATACATCCTTTTCATTTCCATGCAATCCTCCAATGAGAATGCTCCTGCAGAGAAAATTTGCCGCTGTCAATGACATCCCGGAGATAGGTTTCACTCGCAGAAGCGAGCAATACAAAAAGTTCATTCCTCACATCCTGTTCGGCAGTGATGTGCCGATGATGCAAATCTCTTCCAAAAAGAGAGAATACAGTTTTCTAATCTGTTCATTTTGAAATTGATTAAATGTCTATACTATTGTGATTGTTTCCTTTTCAGATTTTCCGACAATTATAATGCTGACTTCATACAGTAAGCCAATGCCACCGCACTTTCAATACAGAAGTGATGGTAACGAAGTTTGCAATTTAACACATCTTCATCTACAGTTTCCACCCCGAAATATTTTCCTGCATATTCCACAAATGGGCATATAGCCTTTCTTTTCGGACAAGCTCATCGTGTGTGCCCTCCTCCTTTATCCGCCCATTGTCCAAGACGATTATCCGATCGGCATCTTTGATTGTTTTGAGCCTGTGAGCAATGGCAATGACAGTGCGTCCTTTAATCAAAGAGTCGATGGCTTTCTGCACCTCCACTTCATTTTCCGGGTCGAGCGAGGCGGTAGCTTCGTCCAGCAGGATGACTTGTGCGTCTTTCAGCATGGCACGGGCAATGGATATGCGCTGCTTCTCGCCTCCGGATAAAGTACAGCCTCCTTCACCAACCATCGTGTCGTAGCCCTGCGGCAAGCGCATGATGAAATCGTGGCAACAGGCTTTCTTGGCGGCGGCAATGATTTCCTCGTCCGTTGCATCCGCCTTGCCGAAACGGATGTTGTTGCGCAGGGTGTCTTGAAACAGATAGACATCCTGGAATACCATAGAGATGTGGCTCATCAGGCTTTCGGGTGCTATCTTGTCCATCGGCACACCCCCAAAGAAGATGCGTCCCTGCTGCGGGTCGTAGAAGCGGGCGCAAAGTTTCATCACCGTGCTTTTCCCGCTTCCCGAAGGACCTACCAAAGCCGTCAGTGAGTTTTGGGGGAGCGTGACGGTCACATCGTGCAGCACTTCCTTGTCCTGATAGGCAAACGATACGTGCTCAAACCGGATGTCGCCAGCCTCCGGGGATTTCCGTTCTCCTTTCATTTCCGGCTCGTTCATTAGGGAAAGGATACGTCCTCCCGCAACGGAAAAGTATCGGAACTCGGTGAAATTGGTCAGGGCAGAAGTCAGCGGGTCGAACACACGGGAACCAACTACGAGAAACAAAACAAATACAAGGATGGAAAGTTTCCCTCCCAGCAAAAGATAAGTTCCGCACAGCACCATCAGGGTCAGCCCGGCACGTACCAACGTGATGCTCAACAGGACGAACGGGCCTAACAGGGCTTCCTGACGGATGCAGGCACGGCGAAGCTCGGCAAAGGCATCGCGCAGCCTGACGAAACGGTCGCCCAACAGATTGTAGGCTTTCATCACCCGGATGCCCTGCAAGTATTCTTCCAATCGGTTGCCCGCATTGATTTTCGCCTGGATTTGCCTGCCGCTCAGGCTTCGCTGCGCCTTTGTGCTTGCCCAAAGGACGAGCAAGGCAAGCGGCAAGGCGGCAAACATGCTTACCGCCATCCTCCAGTCAATCCATACCAACGAGGCAAAAGCCAATACGGGCATCACCACCGCACCCATCAGTTGGGGCAGATGATGTGAAATTCCCGTTTCCGCCATCATGAAGTCCGAAACAAGCATGGAGGACAAGTCGCCAGGGTCGCGCCTTGACAGAAAGCCCAACGAAAGTTTCCGCAGGTGCTCCGCCAGCGATAAGCGTCCCGAAGCGCTCATCTCGTATGCTCCATGGAAATTGGCACGGTAAGATGCCCGTTCCGCCAAAGCCATGACCAACATATAAACAGCCATTATGCCGAATATCCACCACAGGCGGGTGGTGTCGAGCGGTTGCCCGCTCCCGTCAAACGCATGGAAGATGGTGCGTATCGCTTCTATAGAAAGGCAAAACGGCACGATATTCACCAAGTTGGCGAGCATGGTATAGCCCACAGGCTTGTAAAGCCGTTCGGTATGTCCTATTGTAATGTTTTTGATTGCATTCATATTCTAAATCCTTTCATTTATGTGCTATAATATGTATTTCGTCCTTTTTACGGATTGTTCTAATAGATGAGAATCCAGCTTCATACAACCGTTCTTCCAATTCTGCCGGAGTATAAACCACCATTCCGTCTATCCGTTCCGTCCACATTTTTCCAAGTTCGGGATTGCTCGCTTCCAAACTGATAAGAAAACAGCCTCCTTTTCGGAGCACACGCGCCACCTCAGACAACGCCTTGTTTACAGGCGACCAAAAATAGACCGTTTCAAAAGCTGTGACAGCATCAAACGCTTCCTCTTTATAGGGCAAGGAACAGACATCCCCTTGTTGTATGAAACATCTTTTATCCAAGTCTTTTGCATTGTACTTTTGGGCGAATGAAACACTTTCTTTTGACAGGTCTATGCCGTAGATGTTTCCTTTCGGACATACAATCAATAGACGTTTCAAATTCGCACCGCCGCCGCAGCCTATATCAAGCACATTCCATTCCGGCTGCCATTCCACTTGCTTCATGCCACGATTGGCTAAAGATGCATGAAAACGATTCATCCCTCGCAAAATCATCCGTCCCCAAAATCCTTGCGGACAGCTTGTGTTTTGCAAGACCTTGTTTAAGAAGTTCTTTTTTCTCATATGACTTTTAATTTTTGTTCAACGTCCAATGGTATGCGCTCGTATAAGCATCCCACATATTTTTATATACGCCCTCTATTACGGACAGTTGTTCATGCTTTCCGCATTGCACGATACGTCCATCTTTCATCACGACAATCTGATGTGCGGAAATGATGGAAGAAAGACGGTGGGCAATTACGATGACCGTCTTGTTCTTTATCAGCGATTGTAAAGCCATCTGCATTTTATGCTCGTTTTCCGGGTCGGCGAAAGCTGTCGCTTCGTCCAGCACCAGTATCGGCGCATTCTTCAGTATGGCACGCGCCACGCAGATCCGTTGGGCTTCGCCGCCGGACAAGAATACACCTTTGTCGCCAATCCGTGTTTCATAACCTTGTGGCAGACGCTCTATGAAGTCGTGGCATTGGGCAGCTTTTGCAGCGGCTATCACATTTTCTTTCGTGGCATCAGGAGAGCCGACGACGATGTTCTCATACAGTGTGTCGTAGAAAAGGAAAGTATCTTGAAACACGAATGAAACCATGTCCATCAGTTTTGCGGTAGCTATCTGCCGTATATCCACACCACCTATGCAGATTTCCCCTTGCCCCACATCCCAGAACCGGGGTATCAGGTTGGCAACCGTTGATTTTCCACTTCCTGACGGACCAACAAGGGCGGTTATTTTTCCTTGCTGAGCTATGAAACTGACATCGCGTAGGGCTTCCGTCCGTGTTCCCTGTTCCGTGTTTTCGTAGGAAAATGACACATGACGAAACTCCACATCGTAAGCGGTAGGTACTTGCGGATGTTCCGGCTCCGGCACAGGCTTCTTTTCCAATATGCGGTCAATACGGTTTACCCCTTCGTTGATGTCGCGTGTGTTGCCTCCTAAAAAGGTCAGTTTGTAAACAGGGGAAGCCATACCCGGTCCCATGATGATAAAGAACAGCCACACCACAGCCAATGAAAGCGATTGCGGACTGGCTTGCAGCAACAGGATGCCCATCGGGAGTATAAATGTCACCATCGAATTGAGCAGGACGATAAACGCTATCATACCATTCTGATACGTGCCACAACATTTCAAGGCGAATGTCTTGTATGCCTGAATCTCGGCATTGAACTGACGGAACGAGCGGACACTCTGCCCGAAAATTTTGACGACAGGCATTCCACGTACATATTGCACAGCGGATGCGCTCATCTTTTCCTGTGCATCATAATAGATGGACATGAACTCCCTTGCCCGTTTCCCCATGAAGTTGGAGAATTGCAGGAAAAGGCTAATCACCACGACAGCCAGGCAGACCACCGTCAGCCACACATCCAAAGAGAAAAAGATGACCAGCATCACCGTCACCGTTGCCACAACATTCACCAAGTCCGGAATAGTGTGGGCAATGAAACCTTCTATCTTTTCAATGTTCTGATCCATGGTTTTCTTAATGGCTCCCGTAGAAGTGTTGTTCAAATATCCCAAAGGCAATTTGCCGATATGCTCGGACAGACGGACACGCAACCTGTACAGGATACGGAACGCAGCCACATGCGAAGACATCAGGGCGGCATAGAGCAATACCAATCCGCCGACAAGTCCGCCAAACGCTATCCATCCCCAACGCATCATGCACGTCCCGTCCGAAACGGCAGGGTTTACGCCATGAGATAACAGCTGTTTCAGGATTTCATAAACAGCCCAATAAGGCACAAGCATACATACCGCACTAACGGCGGACAGCAGACTTGCCAATATAAGCAGGCCTTTTCTTTGCCCCGCTATCTCGAACAGACGGGACAAACCTTCTTTCTTTTTTGACTTCTCCATTGTTGTTAAGTTATTTTGAAATGATTTTATACCCCAGCAACGAACTGAACTTATAGCACAGCCACGTCATCCGCCCCAGTATCTGCCCGAAAAAGAATCCCCAGCGCGAACGGAAGAACTTCATGTAGTTGGCTTGCTCGATGAGTCGCAAGGATGGTTCCCATTGTTCCATTACGTGCCCATCGCTCAACCCGGAACGGATTTGCGCCTCGTGTTTGCGGAGCGAGCGGGCTTCACCCCGTGTCGGCTCATCATCGTGCCGCATACGTCAAACCACAGTTCACCTCCACCGAAACGGCTCGCCACGGCGTGCAGGAAGGATTTTACTTGCTTCTCGTAGAAATACATCAGTACGCCTTCCACCACGAAGATGAATTCCGCATCGGGATGCTTGCGGCGCAGGTCGTCCATCCAACCGGTCTCCAGCAAGGAAGCCGCGATATAGACATTGCCCGGCTCTTCGGGTATCAACTCCCGGCGTAACGTGATGACCTCCGGCAAGTCCAGGTCATAAAAAACCGCTTTCCGATCTGCGATACGCTGGAAACGGGTGTCCAGTCCGCATCCCACATTGACCACGACCGGGCGGGAATGCGCTTCGACAAACCGCCGCACGGCACGGTCGAAATACCATCCGCGCACCATACATCCCACTTCGCTCAGCTTTGCCCCGTCGAATTGGGAGTAATCGTATTCCAGACTGTCCGCCAGCCGTTCCGCTGCCTTGTCATACAGGATGGGATTGTCCCGGCGGCTTTCTTTTGCTCTCATGTATAGCGGAATAAGCAGTGTTTCCGCCACAATGCTCTTAAACTCGTGTTTCATCTTTATTCTATTTTAATAGTGAACGATATTCAGATTTGTTCATAAAAAAAGGAGGAAACCTCCGTAAAGATTTCCTCCCTGCCAGCCGTCCTGATACGGCTGATTGTCTGTATGTGCGTTGCTTGTATCTCATATCTTGATAATTGCCCTCCAACCTTGAATTTCAAACAGAATATAATCGTGCAGGATAGCCTCCATTTCCTGCCGGGGCACGGAGTGCATCAGCAGTTCCTCGAACATCGTGAACATCCATACCGTATGCAGGTGGATGATGAAATCAGACACAGCCGTGTTGATTTCGGGATGCTTCCGCTCCATGGACGCGAACCACGCCTTGACCAATTCCGTAGAACGGTCGGTATAATTCTCGCGGAAGCGTTCCAACGAAGAACCTTGTGCACGGAACAACAGGATTCCCATCAGTGCGCAGTGCTTGTCAATCAACGAAACATATTCGTCTATGCAGGATTTCAGGTATTTTTCCGACTTCATCATCATAATGTCCTCGCCTCGTATGCCGTGGTGTTCTTGCAGCATGGCTTCCAAAGCATACAAGACAGGACGAACCACCTCACGGAACAGTTCGTCTTTGTTCGTGAAGTAGTTATAGATATTTCCGACACCAACCCCGGCCAACTCCGCTATGTCGCGCATGGAAGTCTTGGAATAGCCTTTCCTCTCGAATTGCTGTCTGGCAACCATCAATATTCGTCCTCGTATGTCCTCTTTCAGCACTTGCATTTATAACGAACAATGTCTGTTTTTAATTTTTTGCAAAGGTACAAGGCCTGAAATTGTCGGGCAATACCTATTCTTAGGGATTTTCAATGCTTAGATATATGTATTTATGTAACAAGGAGTGTTATTTAAAATATATCATAGTACATATGTATAACAAATTAGTGTATATGTAGAATTTGACTACTTTAATACTATTATGGTTAAAATTACATTAAAAAGTTTGGAACTACTCTTCCCATACAACGGGCCGGTTCCTGGATGCAACATTGAGCTATCGATTCCAGAAAGAGAAGTTTCCTTTATACTTGAGTTGGTCTACGGTAGTCTTCGGACGTGACCGGAACAGCGACAATACGAAGCAGAAATATTCCACCTTCGTCTATGCGGAATATCCTATCTTTCAGAATGATGACTGGAAGGTAGAGATAGGAGCAGGAGCCTTCGCTCTTAGCAGAGCAGGCGAAGACGCTCACTTTTTCGGGACAAAGGCCGGTATCGTACACGTAACGCTGCAGGTTTCTCACGACCTTAAACTAGGGAACTACACCATCCCGGTTTACGTCAAAGGCATGTGGAATCCTCAGAGCAACAAAAGCTACTTCCAGATTGGAGCGGAAGTCATACATTTCTAAATCTTAAGTAATACACAAGATTGATTATGGACATTAAAGATTTTACAACAGGCGTGCAGCACATTGGCATTCCTACTGACGACATCGAGAAGACGATTGAATTCTACCAAGCTCTGGGCTTCGAAACAGCACTCCGCACAATAAACGGAACAGAAGAAGTTGCATTTCTTCAGCTCCACAACCTCACAATAGAAACCTATCAGAACCGGCAGGCAAAGATGGAATACGGAGCCATCGACCATATCGCCATCGACGTAAAGGACATCGAAAACCTCTTCAATGTCGTAAAGGAAGCAGGAACATTCAAGATGCTTGACAAGCAGGTAAACAGCCTTCCTTTCTGGGAAAATGGAGTGAAATTCTTCACCATCGAAGGTCCAAACAGGGAAAAAATCGAGTTCTGCGAGAAGCTATAGCAAGATTTCCTGAAGTCTTCCACCTCAGTATTGTCAAGTCAAGAGACAGACTGTCCAATCATACGTTTCAGCCATTTACGGACAGGAATGTCATACAACTTGAGGCACAGATAAGCCACTGAGATGCAGCCCGCATAGAGAACAAGAACCACAGGCCATGTCTCGACCAAAGTATATTTCTCCGTATCTATCAGCCATGCATAGAAAAGATACATGAACGGATAATGGATAATGTAAAGCGGATATGAGATATCGCCGAGGAAATTGCAGATTCTGTCCGAAGCTGTATGCGAGGTGCTTCCCGATGCACCAAGCCAGACAAGAAGAGGAAAGACAATAACAATGCAGAACGATTCGAAAGCCCCGTTCAAGGTCAATGACAGATTGTAATTGACCTTTAATGTCTGTGGGAGATAAGGGACACAGAACAATGCCAGAAGAATGGCTGAGCATATCCAGAATGCGCCACGGATATTTTTCGCCCTGAAATTTCTGGCGACAAGCATACCGGCCGTGAAGGGAAACAGCATACGCAGCATACCTCCCATAAAATTGACCTTGTCAATGGTCCAGCCCACGCCTATACTCCCATAACCGGAGATGTTCAATACTGCAAAACAGACATGCAGAATGCCTAGAACAACCACGAGCCAGGTCAATGCCATTTTGGGTATCCTTCTGATTATCAATGCATACAAAACATTCCCCAGATACTCAAAGAAAAGCGACCAGCTTGGACCGTTGAGTGGGAACATTTCCCCATTGCCACGGACTTCGTAACGACATCCCGGGGTGGCAGGAATCATGAACATAGCACAGAGTAACGCTATCATTACGGCCGATGTCGCGATATGTGTACCATCCCATTGCACGCTGCCCTGAAGGGTAAAAGTGACAGCTCCGATTATGGCTCCGATGACAACCATAGGGTGCAGTCGGATGATTCTACGCTTGAAATAATCTTTGAGACTGAAGCCTTTTGCCCACCTGTCATCGTATGCGTATGATATGACAAAGCCTGAGAGCATGAAAAAGAAATCAACAGCAAGATAGCCGTGATTTATACCTGTAATCATGCCTCCGCCAGCAAAAGCGAATCCTTCGTGCACATGATACCATACGACGAGAAGTGCAGCGACTCCTCTAAGACCGTCAAGAAGTTTAAAATGAGGTTTAGTGTCGGCAAATGCCGTTTTGGACAAAAGTTCTGCTTTCATTGAAATAACTTATAGTTTCAGCTGAAAAATCACTGCTATTCCATATGGCATTCTTCGCCATACAACATTGACACTATCTGCTCAAGATACTTTTTGTCCACCTCATCGAATGTGGCAAGTTCCTTACTGTCAATGTCAAGTACCGCAACGATCCGACCACATTTCCAGCATGGAACCACTATCTCGCTCCGGCTTTCGCTTGAACAGGCGATATGTCCTGGAAACTGCTCGACATCAGGGACAACAAGCGTGCGCTCCTCTCTCCATGAAGTCCCGCAGACTCCCCTGCCTTTCCTTATTCTGGTGCAGGCAACAGGCCCCTGAAATGGCCCTAGCACAAGTTCATCAGCCGAAACGATGCGATAGAACCCTGTCCACCAGAAGCCGAATTCGAAGTGAAGCAAAGCCGCCATGTTTGACATCTTTGCAATTTCATCAGTCTCCCCCGAAAGGACGGACTGGATTCGCGGAATCAACGCTACATATTTATCGACCTTTGACATAATCATTTCATTTTGAACAAAGTTAATGCATTTGTCCTAATCCGCCTGTAGATTATTGCATGAAATGATGTAATTTAGCTATGCTAAAATATATAATGGATGACATCACTTCAAGAAAGGCTGTTCGCTATGCAAGACAAGGAATATGCCGAATTCCAGTCCAAACTGACGCCGGGCGTACCGACAGAAAACTTCATCGGAGTCCGCGTGCCGATACTGCGACAATTTGCGAAAGAGTTCGCAAAAGAGGCTGAGGTCAATGCATTCCTGCGGCATTTGCCACACAAGTACTATGACGAAAACATGCTCCATGGCCTTCTGATTTCACAGATTAAGGACTATGAAGAATGCATCCGTCTGACGGATCGTTTTCTGCCGTACTTGGACAATTGGGCAGTCTGCGACATCATGTCCCCGAAGGTCTTCGCAAAACATAAGGAAGCATTGATAGAGAAGGTAAAAACTTGGAGCAGTTCTCAGCACACGTTCACCTGTCGCTTTGGAATAGAGACACTTATGTCCCATTACCTTGACAAAGACTTCAAGTCAGAATACCTTCGGATTCCGGCATCTGCAAGAAGTGGAGAATACTACGTAAAAATGATGGTTGCCTGGTTCTTCGCTACGGCTCTAGCCAAGCAATGGGATGCAACGATTCCTTACATTGAAAATAAGAAACTTGCACCTTGGACGCACAACAAGACCATCCAAAAGGCAATCGAGAGCTACAGAATCACACCCGAGCAGAAGGCCTACCTGAGATCACTGAAGATAAAATAGCTGATGTCAATGCTTGATTCCAAAGTATACAAGTAACGCCGCGTAATTATCCTGCGCAGTCAGGCAGGTATCTCTCAAATAGCCAGGAATATCCGGCCAATTCTGAAGACCCCTGTAATAAAAATACTTAAGGTCATCAGTTATGATGAACGGCACTATCCCACTGGACAGGCATTCTTTGAACATGATAAGCCGTCCAGTTCTTCCATTCCCATCCTGAAACGGATGAATTGACTCGAACTGCTTGTGAAAGTCAATGATATCGTCCAATGTCTTCTTCTTTTTGGAGTTATAAGACTTGAGCAGTACGCTCACCATAGAATGTACCTTCTCCGGTGGACAAGTCTGATTTCCTCCGACCTCATTGGGAAGTTTCTTATACTCACCAACATTGAACCAGGATTTTCGACTGTCAGAAGTTCCGGTTTTCAAGATACTGTGTATATCCTTAATCATTCCTTCCGTAAGTTTATCCTGCGCGTGATCTATGATATAATCAATACAACGGAAATGATTCACCGTCTCCACGATGTCATCAACATTGACAGATTCATCAGAAATGCCGATGGTGTTCGTCTCATAAATATATCTGGTCTGTTCATGTGACAATCGACTTCCCTCGATATGATTGGAATTATACGTAAGATCAATCTGCGTACGATGGTAAATTCCACCTTTAAGACGGCTCGACTTTTCCTCCCTTAGTCTCGACAGAAGAGGGAACTCTTTACGGACCTTGGAATTCTTTCTATCCGGCAAAGAAGCATCCTCCGGAACATTCCATGTCTTTCCAGTCAAGAAAGCGCCCTCCATCTTTCCTGAAGAGCACCAATTCCGGACAGTCCTTTCGGAAACACCATTCTTTCCTGCAAATTCCGCAATAGAAATATAACCCATATTATCGGCAAATAATTTTTGTTCAATGTCAATGCAAATTTAATGAATTTTGCCGATATCGGCAAGTTTCAGGCATTCCAAGCTATCAAACATTGCGAATCGTCTGCACTAAGCGAGATTCAGCGCTCCGCGGAACTAAACAAGCGACTCCATAGAACAGTTTCCAAATTTCGGAAAAATTGACATAAGAGACTGTCTAAGTTTTTATTCTGGTAAAAATTTTGCAGTGTGTACCGCGGTTTGATAAACAGATATTCAAATGAAGACTTTAACAAAATTACTCGCAATAGCGGGACTAACATTTATTCCTATGGTTTCTTGTAACAATATTTCCGAATCGCAGAAGACTGACATAGTCCTGGAGAACATCTTCGCCCGCAAATCTGTGCGCAAATTCACATCAGAACCGGTTTCTGACAAGCAGGTGGAGACATTGCTGAAAGCGGCAATGGCAGCTCCTAGCGCAATGAATAAGCAGCCGTGGAGATTTGTAGTGGTGAACGACAAGGAGAAACTGGCTTCGATGGCAGAATCGCTCCCTTATGCAAGGCTGGATACTGCACCATTGGCGATTGTTGTCTGTGGAGATCTTTCAGACTACAAGAAATTCTGGGTAGATGACTGCTCTGCTGCAACAGAGAATTTGCTGTTGGCCGCTGAAGCTATGGGACTCGGTGCAGTCTGGACAGCAGCGTCTGACGATGAGCGTTCCGCAATCGTGAAAAATGCACTGGATCTTCCTGAAAACATCCACCCTCTCTGCATAGTCCCCGTAGGTCACCCTGACGGAGAATTCCAGCCGAAAGACAAATGGGATCCTTCGAAGATTCACTACAACAAGTGGTAGTCTGGCATTGACAATTTCTATCGGAAAACATTTAATAAAAACAATAAATCTTGCCGGCATCGGCAAGATTTATTGTTTTTATGGATATCAAGCCATATCAGACAAATACGATGCAGACAGGCTTGTCGAGTACTATGGTTCGACCTGTATCAGACAAGAGACCGGTCCTGACGTTCCGCTTGAAAATCTGGATACAGCCACTGTCACGGCAAGCGACCAGAAGGAACTTTCCGTTAGGAGTGATATTGAAGTTCCTTGGATGAATACCCGTGTTACGGTAACCGATTTTGGCCAAGGTCCCGTCAGCATTGACCTTAAATATCGCGATTCCGTCATTCTGGAGCCTGTTGCTGGCATATAGGAACCGCCCGTCGGGAGAAAAATGGATGTCAGCGCTGCCTCTGGCATTGACTGTATCGGCGCAAACGGTCTGGACGACTCTGTCGGATTCCGTGTCAATGACAGCAATACTTCCCGAAAGCTCACCTATGACGTATGCCTTGTCTTCACCATCATTGAGGACTATGTGCCTCGGCCCGAAATCCGATGGCAGCTGAATTCGTCTGCACTGCCTGGTGGCCACATCGTATCTTGCCACGACATCGGCACTGAACTCGGAGACATACAGTTCCGTTCCGGCAGCATTGAAAAGAGCGCAATGGGCATGCGGAAGATTCTGACGGGTACTGTCCGGACCGCCGAGACCTGTCCTGTAGAGGAAATCATGAGGCTTCAGGGCACCATCGTCTCCGACAGGAAATTCCGTGACATTGCCGGAAGAGTAGTTGGCAGTCATCACGACTTTTCCATTCGTCGAGATATAGCACGGGTCTTTTCCGTCAGTCAGCTCATTGCCAATCAATTGCATCGCACCGGTCTTTCTGTCGAGTGACAATGTGGCTGCAGATGCAGTACTGTCTGCGACCTCGCGCACCGCATAGACATACCTCCCGTCAGCAGACAATGTCAGATAAGACGGATTCCTTATCTCTGCCAGACCGACAGCACCGGGAGCCTCCGCAAACCTGTCTTCACCTTTACCCGTGACCAGAACTCCTTTCTCCTGATCAAAAAAGTAACTGTAAACTCCCCTGCTGGCGCAATCATCTGTGTACGTCCCCACAACCATCGTCAGAGGCTTGCTGCCGCATCCCACCATCATAAATGAGGTCAATGCAGCCAGGCCGCAAGTCCAAAAATCAAATTTCCTTTCACTCATATTCATCTGTTTCTATTCGTTTACTTGCCCCAGACTTTTTCGGAAATCCTTTTTATCAATCTCAGTTTTTCCCATTGCTCATCCGGAGTCAGTTTTGCGATGTGCTCTGCATCTTCGTGACGCTTGAGTTTCTTGTATGCTTCTATGAATGGATGTGGCTGTGCAAAGAGTTTCCCGGTAAGAAACACATTGTCAAGCCGCGCAGTTTCCCCGTTGAAGGCGACATCACCTCCCTTTTCGTGAGCCGTGCCACCCAGGCCCCAGAAAAAATCGAGGTGCCAGAATGTTCTGTTGAATTCGCCGTCGGTGATAAGCGTATATCCCAATTCCTTCTGTTTCTCTACCAGTTGGGCGACACGCTCGTCCCTATTGCCGGACGAAAGGTCTGCCGGACGAAGGAAACTTCCCACAAAGTCCGCTCTCTGCGGAACTTGAATTCCATTAATAATCTTTCTCATAATCTATATTGTTTGTTCGTTGTCAGACAAAAAAAGCCATAGGATTATTCCTTTCTGATGGCGGCAATGGCCATACGAAGGGCCCCGTAGGAGATCTTTGAATCGAAATATTCGTAGATCGGTTTCAATGCCTTCTCCTCTGGATGTCCTGCGAGGTATGCTTCGACCTTCTCCAAGGTATCCACATCGATAAAATCATGGACATCAATATCACCTGAAGCCACGTACCGAGCTAGATGACCTTCTATCGTAACAGGATTCAGCCCGCGCTTTTCAGCAATCTGAGCTATCGTATATCCTTGTTTATAAAGCCAATAAGAATATTCCACAGTCGTAAGCTTATTGCCTTCATCGTCGCGCAGCTCCTCCTTCTTCACCTTTTTCGGCACATCAGAAACGACATCCTGACTATCCGCTTCACTTGCTTCGGAAAAGGTCCCTCCATGTTCGAGGTCATCATCATCGAGATGACTCCGGACAATACCGATAATCTCCTCTCCATAAGCATTGACCTTCGCCGGCCCGACTCCCGGCACCTTAAGGAGTTCTGTCAATGTCGTAGGCCGAAGATGGGCAATCCCCGCCAAGGCGGCATTGGAAAAAACCACAAACGCAGGCTTGTCAATTTCGTTTGCCCGCTCGTATCTCCAAGACCTCAGTTCACGTGCAAGGGCCGTATCGGGGATCTTCGCAGGCACTGCCGGTTTTTCCGCATCGGACTTTTCAGTATTTATTCTTTCTGCATTGACCTTTTTGGCATTGACCTTTTCCTCAGAGCCAACGGCTTCAGACTCAGGCTTTTTCTCGTATTGGAAATACTCATAACAAGAGGAGAAGGCAAGCTCCTGGACAGGACAATAGATGTAGTTCATATACGCATCCACAGCCTTGTCCTTTATGAAAACAGACGCCGATACCGGCGAACTCAGGACGAGCCCCTCCAAAGTGCGGCAACGGCTGAGCGCCACGTATGCCTGCCCCGGAGAAAAAGCAGCATGCACGTCAATGATAGCCTTGTCGAATGTAAGTCCCTGGCTCTTATGTACGGTTATGGCCCACGCAGCCTTCAGCGGATATTGCTTAAACCTTCCTATCTGCTTGGATGATATCTCTTTAGTCTCATCATCGAACTGATAACGGATATTCTGCCACTCCATCGGCTCGACCTCAATCGTCTTCCCCGATTCAGCCAGCCTTACGGCAATGCAGTTCTTGTCAATGCTTCTGATCTCTCCCAGTGTACCGTTTATGAAACGACGCTCCGGGTCATTCTTGATGAACATCACCTGGGCGCCCTTTTTCAATGTCAGACTATTTGCTGTCGGATAAGACTCCTCAGGGAATGTGCCCGTCACGGCGGCCTCGAATGTAAACGGGTGACTGTCAAGCTTTGCCATTTCAGTAGCATTGATATAATCCACCTGCCGGTTGTGCGTCATCAGCCTGATATAGCCGTCTTCCGGCCTAGGTGAAAAGTCCGGAATATAGCGCGTATTGAGGTCGGATATATCCTGATTTGTCAGCGTGCACTCTCTGGCGTGATTAAGGATATTGATGAAATGCCCGTCAGTCTGGCGATAGACGGTCTTAAGTTCTATACAGCTGTATTTCATGCTTTTAAGTGCAGTACTGCTGAAGAAATACAACGTCTTGTAATACTGTCTCAGAAGCTCATCCTCTCCGCCGTGGGCAATCGGAGGAAGCTGCTGCAAATCCCCGATCATGAGAAGCTGCACCCCGCCGAATGGCTTGCTGTTGCGCCGGATACGCCTGAGTTCCACATCAATGTGGTCCATCAGATCTGCCCGTACCATAGACACCTCATCGATTATCAGCAGCTGGAGATTGCGGATAAGTTCCAGTTTCGACTTGTTGATCCTGAAATCTGATTTCGGTTCAATGACGTCCTTGACGAATGGGCCGAGGCCGAACTGGAAGAAAGAATGGATGGTCATCGCCCCGGCATTGACAGCAGCTATTCCGGTAGGTGCCAGCACAATGCATTTCTTTTTCGTATGGCGCACGACATCACGGAGGAACGTGGTCTTACCCGTCCCCGCCTTGCCAGTAAGAAACAGACTCATATCCGTCTTCTCTACAATGAATCTGGCAACATTCAATTCAAAATTTCCACTTTCCATCTTTCAATGTCCGACTAGTTATCCGGTTCCAAACAAAGTTAATGGATTTGCTCAAATTCGCAAAGGACTACGCAGCCTAAGCCATGGCTTTCCCGATTTTTGTGCTATCTTTGCCGCTGCATGACACGTCACCTCAAATATAAAAGCGCATTGGCGCTTGTGCTGTTTGCATTCTTTTTTGCATCGACCAATCTCTTCCCCCACGTCCATGAGGGACCGGAGGGACGTATCGTACACTCACATCCCTGGAGCGGAAAAGCCCACAGTCACAGTGACTACGAGATCCAGCTCCTGCAGATTATCTCTGCGAACATCTATCTATATAGCGGTCATGTCGACTTCGTCACTGCGGAAAGTCCTGACTTCCTGTTCATTCTTGTAGTGGCCTTACCCGAAGTCGTCCAGACTGTATTCCATCATGTCCTCGGGCTGAGGGCTCCTCCTGTGTCGTTATAGCCAAACTCTTCCCAAACCATTTTGAACCATTAAATGCGTAACCTGCCTAAGGCTATGCATACGTCAATTTTACACAAACGATACAGAATACATGAAATCAACACATATTTTAGCCACCCTCATAGCGGCTACACTTGCCATGTGCTTCAGCGGACAGACAATCGCCAAGAACAAACAATCAGACGCAAGCATCTCAGGTCATATCATTGACGCGAAGACAGGCGAACACCTCCCCTATGTCACAGTAATGGTCGGAGGCACACAAATTGGCATACAGACCTCATCTTCAGGACATTATGTCCTAAGAAACCTACCACTCGGCAAGCACGACATCATAGCGTCTTTCGTGGGATACAAAGACGCGACAGTTTCACTCGACATCGAAGCCGGAAAGTCCTATGAAGTGAATTTCAGCCTCGAAGAGGAATCTCTCTCGCTTGACGGAGTCGTAGTGAGCGCCACCAGAAACCGCACATCGAGGAAGATGGCACCAACCCTTGTCAATGTCATTGACAGCCGCATTTTCGCCACCACTTCCTCTCCTACTCTGGCGGAAGGACTCACGTTCCAGCCGGGAGTCAGAATCGAGAACGACTGCCAGAACTGCGGATTCACGCAGGCAAGAATCAACGGACTCGACGGACATTATTCGCAGATTCTCATTGACTCCAGACCGATTTTTTCCGCCCTTGCGGGCGTGTACGGATTGGAGCAGATACCCGCATCAATGATAGACCGTGTGGAAGTGGTGCGTGGTGGCGGTTCTGCCCTGTTCGGAGCTTCAGCAATCGGAGGAACAATCAATATCATCACAAAAGAAGCCATGAGGTCCAGTGCAGGAATCAGCCACGAACTCACCTCCATCGGCATGAGCGGTGCCTTGGACAACAATACCAGCATGAATGCGTCCATGGTCACAGATAACGGAAGAGGCGGACTGTTCGTATTCGGACAACGACGTTCTAGAGACGGCTATGACGCTGACAACGACGGGTTTACAGAAATCCCTACCCTGAATACCATAACTGTCGGCACTAGAGGACATCTTAGGATTAATCCCTTCTCGAAACTTAAGTTCGAGTATCATGGCGTCAAAGAATTCAGACGCGGAGGTGACCGTCTGGACAGGCCAGCACATGAGGCACTTATTGCTGAGCAGACCGAACACATAAACAACAGCGGTTCAATCAGTTATGACGGACAGAGCCAGGATGGAAAGCATATCTGGAATACTTATGTTTCCGCACAGCACATCCGCAGAAACAGTTACTACGGAACCGGAATGGACCCGAATGCGTATGGAAAGACGACTGACTTCACTGCAGTCGGCGGAGGTCAGTATTCGTACAAGTTCGACCGTCTGTTTTTCATGCCGGCACAACTCACGGCTGGACTGGAGTACAATTTCGACAATCTGAATGACATCTCACTAGGATATGACCATAAAACTGCCCAGAAGATAAATATCATAGGTTCTTACCTCCAGAACGAATGGAAAAACGAGCACTGGGGTCTTCTCGGAGGTGTCCGTATCGACAAGCATAATCTCATCCGCAAACCGATATTCTCGCCAAGGGTCAATATCCGCTACAGCCCGTTCCGTGACCTGAGTTTCCGTGCAATCTATGCCAAAGGTTTCCGTGCGCCACAAGCTTTCGATGAAGATTTACATGTCGCAGTTGCCGGAGGAAACCGCATAAGAATCAAGCTTGCCGACAATCTTAAGGAAGAAAAGTCCCACTCGTTCAGCACCTCGGCAGACTGGTATCTCTCTCTGGGCAACGTCTCCATAAATCTCATGGCGGAGGGTTTCTTCACCATCCTGAAGGACACCTACTCGCTAAGACCGACAGGCAACAAGACCGACGACGGAAAGGGCACAATCATGGAGCGGTACAATGGTTCCAGCGCAAAAGTCTATGGATGCACAGTGGAAGGCAAACTGGCAGTTTCCAAGATTTTCAGCCTTCAAGGAGGCCTGACCATACAGCGAAGCCGTTATGATGAGGCTCAGGCATGGAGCGATGACAAGAATGTGGCTCCCGTCAGTAAGATGTTCCGTTCTCCGGACATCTATGGCTACATGGTAACATGCTACTCTCCATTCAAGAATTTCGACATTGACCTGTCCGGGACCTACACCGGGTCAATGCTCACCCAGCATCTTACGGGAAGCGGAACCGATGTGGATGTAGCTGTCAACACCCCGTCCTTCTGGGATATGAGCTGCAAGATAAGTTATGAATTCAATGTCATGAAATCATGCCGTATCAATCTCCACGCCGGTGTCAAGAACATTTTCAATGCCTATCAGAAAGACTTTGACAAGGGAGAATTGCGTGACTCCGGATACATCTACGGTCCGTCTCTTCCACGTTCATTAGTCATCGGGATGGGACTGAGTTTCTAAAGGCACCAATAGAGTAATAGCAGGCCCCGTCAGAAGTAATTTGTGCTTCTGACGGGGCTCATTACGTGTAAGTCTTGTAAAACAATTACTCCACTTCCTTTGAAGTCGCGGAGCATTGACTTATTTTCCTTGTCCGGACATGACGGAGTTCAGCTCATCCTCCGCGCGCTCATATTCGTCGAGGGCTGCGGACATCAGGTCACGACCTTTGACGGCGATTTCCTCGCCTTTGGCATAATCGGGTATCGCGCCATAGGTATCGAATGTCATCTTAACTACGATGTCCGGTTTATAGAGCTGGATGGCCTGGCGCGCTATGGTGTGGTTCATCAGCGAGAAGGTCCTTGTCAATATCGAATAATAGTTGTCGCTTGTCGGTATATTTTCGTCATTGACCTCATCCTCGAGTTGTCTCGTCTTCTTGCCGATTTCGACTATCCCCTTATAGGCTTTCTGCGCTTCATCGCCTATCATCCGGACTCTATCCAGGAGCGACACGCCCTTTTTCAATGCCAAATCGCCAATTGCATCCAATGCATCTGACTTCAGTTCAATGTCTTCGGCGCGGACATCCTCAAGTTCTTTGAGATAGCTTGCAATCTTTTCTGAATCAATATGATTCACATCGAATGCCACCAGAATGTCGTGCCCATTGCGCACTGCCCGGCTAAGCGGCATGGTATTGACGACTCCCCCGTCTATCAGCGTATGATAGCCGTACTTGACGGGACGGAAAAGTGACGGAATGGAAATCGATGCCCTTATGGCGTCGAACAATCTTCCCTTGCTGAACACGACTTCCTCTCCAGTATAGAGGTCCGTTGCCACGGCACGGTAAGGTATCCGCAGGTCCTCGATATTGACCTCCGGAACGACTTTCTTTATCTCATCTATCACCTTTTCTCCCTTCATGAGATAGCTTTTGCTGATCGAAACGTCCAGAAGAGAAAGCAATTTGGCATTGTCAAGGTCGAAGAGCCATTCCTTGAACCCGTCCAGCCCGCCTGCCGCGTAAACGCCGCCTACCAGCGAGCCTATCGAGCACCCCGTTACTGAAGTAATATTGTATCCCCTGCTTTCCAATTCTTCAATAGCCCCGATATAGGCAAATCCTCTCGGGCCGCCACTTGAAAGCACTAATGCGACATCCTTGTTCATCTTCACAAAAAGTTAATAATCATTTATACCAATGTACTGTTACACATTATTTCAGGTGTCGGGACGGCGCCACAGGCATCCGTGTAACGCATTGGTAATCAAACACTATTCTTTTTCAGCGTGGATTACCTGAGATTTTTTAGCTGATAATCCACACCTCTTTTTTTAACACACTGTAAGCCAACATGTTACCAAAATTAATGTGGCACCGTCCCGACACAGGCCGAACGTTCCATTCCAAGCAGTTTAATCTTCCTGTCGATTCCTCCGGCATAACCGGTCATACTGCCGTCTGCGCCAACGACCCTATGGCAAGGTATGATGAGAGAAATGGGATTATGACCGACTGCACTGCCCACGGCTTGGGCTGACATCCTCCGGCACCCTTTCTGTTCGGCAATACGGGCAGCAATTTCACCATAAGTCATTGTCTTACCGAAAGGAATAGTCAGCAGAATTTCCCAGACAACCCTCCGGAAAGGCGTCGAATTCAATGTCAATGCCGGTGTAAAACCCGGGTCATGCCCGCTGAAGTAAATGTCAAGCCACTGTCGTGCCTGCACAAAGACAGGAACATCTTTCTCCTCAATCTCATCATCAATGTTACCCGCAAAATACTTCTGCCCATCAAACCACAGTCCAGTCAAGGCGTCGCCATCACTGGCAAGAGTAATCCCGCCTAGACACGAATTATAGTGCTGAATGTAAATCATGTTTCCGGTCCATCAATAATAATGTATGAAGTCAGCATAAAGTTATACCAAATATTTCAGCGCTACAAGTCATTCAGATTATTTGCGTGACTATAAGCCAGAGCGACACGGCAATCATTATTCCTGCAACCATTTTCTGGTAGAGCTTCTTGTTCACATTCCTGATGAAACGCATGGCGATATAGTTCCCGAGTATCATCGCACAACCGATTCCGCAGCCGTTGTCGCTTCCGATGCAATATAACTGACAGAAGCAAGTTCCAGTGTCAGGAAGACATCACTGCTGAGCGGCCCTGAGATGCCCAGAAGGCCATTGACAAGGCCAGTCACTCCACCGCCGACAACCAACCGAGACGGACAATAATCCTGCGGCCAGGCCCTCCACAATAAGTATCACATACATCATACTCAAACTGTTGTTTCTGTCTTTATTTCATCATAAAAGTCATACAGAGAGGCTGCTTCATGCAACTTATTCTTCATATAACTTACAGCTTGCTTTGGATAGATGATCTTGACCCCTGAGCCGTAACTCATGAACACCGAGTACATTTCAACATTGATCACGACCTCAATCTG
>ERZ1026772.425-NODE-425-length-31274-cov-9.230565_pt1 | contig 31274 bp, 39 predicted proteins | sample MGYA00380124_ERZ1026772 | MGnify/ENA primary metagenome ERZ1026772 (study PRJEB33269, sample SAMEA4719760) | human gut metagenome | biome: human-associated habitat; feature: organic feature; material: feces | place: Cameroon | collected 2013-10 ...
GTTACATTGCCGTTACTATCCGGTGCAATGTTATTGACAGATTTTACCACACCGCTAACTTCGGATTTTAGCGCGTATGTATCTGTGATTATATTGCCTGTACTATCTCTGTAAGCATAGGCAGCTATACCGGTTTTATCAAGTTTATTGTTTACGGCCGTATAAACAGCTTTGTTAGCAATCGGGTTATTCGATGTACTTGATAACGTGGTATCAACAGTAATGTTTGTTCCGGTTCCACCGCCGCCGGTGCTGATATTGATGTTACCGTTGGCATCAGGCTCTTGGTTATTAATCGTTTTAACATAGCCACTGAGGTCTGACTTGCGGGCATAAGTAGTAACAATTACATTTCCGTAACTGTCCTGCGTAGCTTTTGTTGCAGCAGCTGCCGTACCGGTCTTGTCCAGCTTATTGTCTAAAGCAGCGTAAACAGCTTTGTTAGCGATAGCGTTGCTTGATGTGCCGGATAATGTAGAGTCAACAGTAATATTAGATCCGCCACCACTGCTACTGATGTTGACGTTACCGGCACTGTCAGGCTTCACATTATTGATTGACTTCACATAGCTGCTGAGGTCCGTTTTCTTGGCATATGTGCTGCTGATGATATTACCGGAGCTGTCCCGCGCAGCGTAGGTTGCAGTACCATTCTTATCCAGCTTATTGTTTAAGGCTGCATAGAGCACCTTATTCTGCACAGGGTTGGTACTGGTCGATGATAACGCAGAGTCAACGGTGATATTTGTACCAGTTCCGCCGCCGCTGCCAACATTGACAGTGACATTACCATTGCTGTCCGGAGTTATATTGTTGACAGATTTTACATAGGCTCTGCCGTTGGGTATCTGAGCATATAACGCATCAAAGTTGTTCATGATGTAGTCTAAGATAGCGCTATTGTCAGAATTAACAAATGGTGTTTTCTTACCATAGGCACCGGCGCGAATTATGTTGTCATGCTCATCGCGCAGCTCGCCAGGCTGAAATGCTTGTTGTTTCATTGTTTAACTCCTTAAAAATTGGTCGCATCTATAAGCAAAAAGCGCCAAGCACGCTGCCAAAAGAAAGGTTTGTCTACTCCGTTGTTACCGTCGGGTAAAAATGCGCCCTGAAACGCCGTATCCGAGAGAGTAACTTTGTTGGCGGCGGGAAATTTAGCTGTACTTCGTGTCTCATATACATAGTTAGTCCCCAAAAATGTGTATTGGATTCCACAGGTACACACAACAGCTATTTTCGTTCTGTTTTCAAAACTAAAATCTTCACTCTTCCCTTGCGGCTGCGTGAATTTCCCCCAGTAGCTTCCTTCATATTTCCCTAACGCATTCATCGGAGGAAAGGCGCTTGAAAACAGCACTTTCTCATCCTCTGAATAAACTTCTAACCCGGTACCGCTCTCCGACGCTGGTATATCATCCACTCCGAATATGTAAATCTCCAAAGCATCTATGAGCGTTTGTGGAATTACTACTTCGTCAGTTTCTTCTTTGTAGTCAAACGCATTCAGCAGCAAAAAGCAGAATTGTTCGTTGCTTTGCGTGAAAGAAAAAGCCACCATTAAATCTGTGCTTTTGCCATTGTTAGCTATCGCACCGAAAATTTCTCCTTTCTTTAAAGCAACTTCAATGCCCCACGTATCGCTACCTTCAATCCAACTTTTAGTAACACCGTCGCTCATCAAGGTTAATTTTCTCGTCAAATGGATGGGAGCTTGTTCGTGCAATGGCAATAAATTCTTACCATCTTCCGTAAAAACATTAAAATTAGCATTCATAATTTCGCCCCCATAACTCCATAATAGTATTTTCCTTTGAAAGCAATATTCGCTACATTGTAATCTGTTGACGTGTAAACCCACGAAATAGTATTTCCTGTAAAAGTAAATACTGGCAAACTACTGCAATTATTTTCTGATTTTTCACATTCAGCAATCACAACAAATATATCTCGATTTGCTATATTTGCGTCAGTGATGCTTGAATTTGTTCCATCAACTTCAAATGTTCCTAAAATACGGCAGAACATCATGTCCGTGGAAAATATTGTTTTGCCCTCTTGGTTATATACTTCTATTCCTACTGGCATATCGGTTTCCTCTTTTTTCTTCTTTCGTTTCCAAAGTGCAACTGCTATAGCAAACGATATTAATGTAATCATTATATATACATACAAATTCAAATTACCACACCCCCAACCTTACGGCCAACTTGCCGCTTGCATAATATACCAATATCAAATTATCTCTTAGCTCCATCCTCGCTCCTGTGTCAGCAGTTTTCAGCACGCCAATCCTAGCGGTTATTGCAGACAGACTCTCAACATTAATTTTCCCTGCATCCACGCAGCCTGCCTGCAGCATCTTATTTGTAACAATGTTGTCATCAAAAAGAGTCTGACCGGTGATATGGATGAGCTTGCCGTCCAACAGGATACCGCCATTAGCAAGGTTAATTTTGCTGACCAGCGTATTGCCGTCAAGGTCGATATTTTGTACCGCAAGACTGATAGCATCCTGTGTCTGCTGTATAGTGCTGTATGATTCTAATTTTTTATCAGTCGCATTATTCAGCTTAACAACAATGTTGCTGATTGCCGTGTTGGTCTGCTCTATGGTTGTGTAACCCTCTAACTTGCCATCAGTGTAGCTTGCAACCTGCGAGCTTATCAGCTCCTCAGTCTGCTTTGTTGTACTATACTGGCTGAGCGTGTCATTTTTAAAATTAGCAATGCTGCTGCTAATCATGCCAGATGTCTGCTCTGTCGTGCTGTACTTGCTGAGAGTACCGTCCCTAAAATCAGCAATGCCACTGCTAATCATGGCAGCCGTCTGCTTAGTAGTGCTGTACTGACTAAGCGTATTGTCCTTGAAATTAGCAATGCTGCCGGCAATCATGTTGGCGGTCTGCTCTGTGGTACTGTAATTGCCCAAACTGTTAGCAACACGTGTAGCAATAAGTGTTTCCGTCTGTGTGGTTGTACTATAATCTTTTTTTAACTTATCAGCCGTAATATTACTACTACTCAATGCTGCATTTGCATTAACTAAAGCATTATTACTATTTTGTAACGCAGTGTTTGCGTTGGCCGTAGCATTACTGATATTTGTCTGCACAATCTTGTCCAGCTTGGCAGAGCTGATGGCTTCATCAGCAATCATGCTTTCATCAATAACAGTCTTTACGGTACAGGTCGACTGCCCGGATGTCGGACCATCGCCAAACATATCCACATAAGCGCAGGTTACATCATACACGCCTGCTTCACAGCTATATGACAGGGTATTGTTTTTGCTGTACACGCTATCATCATTGATGTAATAGCGCACGCCGATGCAGTCACTGGGTACAGCCTTGCATTTGATGCCCATGCCGCCTACTTTAGGGCTAAGCACCGGCGGTTCCGGTCTCGGCGGTTCTGCTTTGTAGTATTTCAAATCTGCAGGAGCACTATATTGGCCAATGGCGCTTTTAGCATACAGATACAGCGTGCCTGTACGCTCTGACAGCGCCAGCGACGCGCTGAGGCCGTTGGTACGCGCCAGCAGGTTTACATCCTCAACACCGGGGTAATTATCGCGACGCACCTCATAAAAAGCAATATCGGAGTTAGTAACCTCTTTCCATGTAACTAAAGCAACGTCATTAAAGCTGATGTTGAAATCATCCGGAGTGTTCGGTGTAGTGGTCTTTACTGCTACCGTAATATCAATCTGAGGCGACATATCAGGGCTGGTAGCCATACCGTATTCATCCTTGGTGCATACAGCAAGCCGATAGGTATCGCCAACGATAGCCTGAGGTATTACACATTGGTCTTTGCCGGAGCCGCCATACAGCCATCCACCCTGCCAGCCCATCTCGTCTGCCGGCACGCCCTCAGCCATAACCATTCTTTCTGCCTGCTCATTGTTGGTCTTATACCATACATCGCCCTGCAGATAATTTGCGAAATCCGGCGGCGTCCATTCTACCACGATGTCGTAGCGGCTTATGCCGTCCTGCAGCTCTCTATAGCGATTGTGAGCGGTTAAGGAGAGCACGGCAGGGATATAATAGGGGAGAATAGTATATTCGTATGGCTCAACGTCTGCCAGGGATTGTTCACGCGCTCCGAAGATGTTGTAGCTGGTGAATTTAATCCATAGCTTTTTCCCTACATCTTCCTTTTTTAATGGGCTTTTCAACAGAGTTTCGTCACAACGCACAAATTTTGCGCCTGCTGCGTGAGCAGCGGCCGTTGTGTTATATTGCCCTCTGATAAGGCCGGAAAGCTTATAGTTGCCGTTCTGCAGCATGGTTGCCGTTGTGTAGCTTAGGCATTCGCCATCAAGCCAGCAGAGTGTGTTGGCTCTTTCTGCGTCCTGTTCAGTGCCGCTTAGCAATGTACCATTGACGGTTACCTCAATTTCATCTGCAGATGCATTGACTGCCGCCGCCAGAGAGCCAAGACGGGCGCTGTTGGTTATTTTACCGACTTCGCTGTAATGCTGGTTGTCGTCGCTTACCCAAACATTACAGCCGCCCCAGTTTTTACTTTTTCCCTTTGCGCCTATCCATAATTCATTACCGTTACTGGTCAATTCCGTCGGTGGCTGGAAGATTGCCGGAACATCAACGTCTCCGGGCTCCGGCGAAAAATCAACAAAAGGACGGTCTGTGTCATGAACGTCATAAATAGCTGCGTCATAATCGCCGCCAGCTCTGGAAATAGCGGTAAAGGTTAAAAGGCCTTGCGCGTCTTCGGTGACGCTGTCGATAAGAGCCACCTGTTTGTTTAGGCCTATGGACGGATCTGTTAAGGTTACAAGGTCGCCAACCTCTAAGCGGCAGAATGCCCAATCCAATTTGAAGGTGTATTGATTGCGCTCGTATTTGTTCTTCCTTGCAAGCTCTTCGGCCAGGAAGACGGCTCTTTTCTTGGTGTAGATGTATAAAGCTTTGGTTGTGGATGCTTGACGCAAGCCGTATTCCTTCAGGTCGTCATTATCTACATAACTGACGCTTTCCTTCTCGTAGCCATTTGCACGATTGACAAATTCGACGGTAAAGCGGTTATAAATTTCGCTGCTGTCTTTCCTGGAGTAGGTTACACAAGCGCCGTTGCTTTGTGGCAGGAAGTCATCCGGAGTCAGGTCATATACGATTGTTCTGTTTGGTTTCCAATCGCCTACAGGCCTGTCAGCTAGCGGAACAATTTTAAACTGATCGTTGGACCAGAACATGAAGGCGTTGGTGATTGTCGCAATCTCATTGACGATTTCGCGGGCAGTTCTGGATTTGCTTTCATCCATCGGCGTGCTGATCAGCAGGTCAGCAGCTGCACAATAGCGTCTGTAATTTTCAATACCAGAAATTTTTACATCGCCCATACCGATTTTATTGAGGATATACAGAATATAATCAGCAGGGTTTACATCTACACCGTCACCGCCTTCAGTAAGCTTGCCTTTAACTTCAAAATTGAAATTTGGTAAGCTGGCATTGCTGCCAAGGTCTATAACGCCAGCCATATATGCAAGACCTTTATAAGGCAGAGCCTTTTCAGGGTGCTTACCGACAACATACGGCCAAGGCTGTTGCTCATTTGTGCCATAATATAACGTCATGCCGATTTCATCACTAGGATAATTATAAATATCCTTGTTTTTCCACACTTTCCCCAGGCCTTTAATCGCGCCTTCGCAAAGTGCGAAGATGATGGCCACGGTATAGGTATAGGTGATGCTTACGGTTTTAGAGCCGCCGCCCTTACCGCTTCTTTGAGTCTCCTTGTGTTCGTGGGCGGTAAAGTCATCGTAATAAATAATGTTGCCGCTGGTGCGTGTTGTACCGATTATCTCCGGTACAGCAGAGCCGTATTCCGCTGTTGCTATTGTGAAGTCAGCTATTTTTTCAGCTCTATTGACAACGGTTTTTCCCTTGAAAATGCTCATTATGCAGGTCCTCCCTGAAAGCGATAGATGCCACGCAGTCTGCTCCTGCCTTTGGCATCATAAAAAACAACATCGTCGAAGCTCGACAGGATGACACCTTGATCAAGCTGCGCATGGATTACGCAGCCAGCGCCGATATATATGCCGGCATGACTACAGCAGCGGCCGTATTGGTAAAGCAGAAAATCGCCTTTTTGCGGTTTGCCTTCGATGCGCTTGCAGTATTTTTCAACGTATTCCTTCATCCATTCGCGACGATTATGCAAGTGGAATTCCGGAGAATAGGGCGCTATTTCGATGGCGTCTTTTTTTATTACGCCAGCGTCCTCCAGGGCACCAATAAGCAACATACCACAGTCAACACCTTTACCTTTGACGCGAGCACCGTTTACATGTGGCGTTCCTAGCCACTCACGCGCCGCCAGAGCGATTTTTTCACCTTGTGGGGTATAACTCATAGCAGCACCTCTTTCCGTGGCACGTATGGGCAAATGAGGCTGCCAGAGTCGCCTTCTTCGTCGCTGGTAATTATGCCGCCTGTGTTTGTATATGTCCCTTGTGGGTAAAATCTTCTTATCGGAAATTCTTGCGAAAGGCCTTGTGCTTTTGATTTTACAGTAAGCTCCAGCTTTAGCCCTCCAGCTTTTTTGATTTCCACGTTGCCGGCAAAAAGGTCTATAACGCCTAAAATTACAGCGTCCTTGAAAAAGCAGCGCCGCAAAAGCAGCTTTGCTTTGTCTAATACGCCATCATGTGCAGCTGCCATGATAGTTTTTCCGGCGACCTTGTCGGTTGAATTTGTGCTGAAGGTGATGGTCATACTGTCAACAGTGACGCGGTCATTAAGCTTTACCTTCTGGCGCGTTATGAGAGGGCCGGGCTTGTATGTTTTGCCGTCATAGGTGACGTTGTAATCGGCTCCGGAAAAGTAATAGACGCTACCGGAAAACAAACGCAGCTCAAAGAGGTCGCAGGCCGTGAAATTTTTCACGCTGTTAAGATGCTCAATAAGGTTTTGCGGTACGTTTTTCATCTTACCACCTCCAGCGTCAGGCTTGCTTTGTTGGCATCCTGGAATATCTTTTCAATCTCAAGGCCGTCATCAGCAAAGTGTACGCGCCAATAGTACGTGTAGTCCGCTGTAACGGTTCCTGCCGGCGTTGTTTTAAATTTAACTACGCCACCATCAATAGAGTAGGAAGAAGGGTTTTGCCTTATACCGTCAACGTAAACAGCCACGTTCTCAATGTATTCTACCGGCTCGACGTGTTCGCCTAGCTTCATAGTAGCCTGATAGCGTGTATCATCCAGCGCAGCCAACGGCCGGCCTTTTTCCTGGTAGTCTTCCGGATCTAACCACAAAAAAGGCTCAAAGCCGCCTTTTACACTAGCAGCAAAGCCGTGCAGCTGACGCGCTTCTGCATCAGTCAAGCAGTTATAGCTTGCTGTTATTGTCCAGTTTGGGTAAAGCTGGTTGGTCAAGGTACGCATACGCCCGGACGCTGAGCGCTGGCTTGTAGTTTCCCATTTTTGGCTTTTGGTGCTTTCCCATGCGAAGCGTCTTAGGTCAGGGAATTTTTTTAACGCCATATTACCACGCTCCTTTATTGGTCAAGAAATTTCTTTCCGCGTCATAGGCGACCTGCTGGATTGCTTCTCTGCCGCCGTTTCGCTCTAAAAATTCCTGGAAGCTTTGAGCGTCCATTGTGGATATGTTCATAATTATGTTGATAGCTTTTTCTGCCAGGCTTTGGCTGTCACTGCTTTTAGCAGTGCTAACACCAGCGCCGACATAAAGATTCGGACGTACAAGGCCGCCTTCGGCGTAGCCAGGGAAGTCGCCTGCATTGAGCTTATCCAGGAAGGGTAGGCCTAAGCGGTTTACGGCCGCGGCCGTCAGAACGTATTCTCCGTTAGACAGCATTGCCGGAATGCTGTCCGATGTGCCTGTTCCGGCTCCTACGATAGAGCCGCCGCCTGCAGCTTTTACTACGCCGCCTTTAGCAAAAAATCCGAAGCCGAAGCCACCAGAGGCGCTCATGGCGCTAAGTGCAATGCTGGCCGATGTGGCAGCTGTTGCCAGCGCCGTCAATGCTGCTGTGACTGCTGTTGTTGCTGCGCCCTCAGCCGGTTTAGTTGTTCCGGTAATAAGGCTTTGAATGCCATTGTAGGCACCCATAAGACTTGTACCTGTTCCTATTGCGCCATTAGCAGCGCCAACACCAGCGCCTAAGCCATTGACTGAGCCTGTTGCTGCATCCAACGCAGTTCCAAAGTTCGCCAACTGGTCGCCGCCAGCATCGTCGCCGGAACCTCCGTTATTGCCGTTGCCGGGCATCAAGAACCCGAGGAACCCTTGTGTGATGGATGCTGCCCAACCTGCTGTTATCTGGTTGACGATGTTGTCAAAAAGATTATTAAGCAGCTCTCCCATACCATCGACGAAAGATGTCTGCATGGTCAGTATATCGCTGAAAAAGTTTTGGAAAGAATTCTGGCTTTCGGTTATTGCGTTGGTCATGCGCTCCTTGAAGCTCATGTGTGCTTCTGTAGTAGCGTCATAATAGGCCTGCATGGTTGTTTTGGCTTCGTTGTAAGCGGATATTCTGGCAAGGTTTTCCTTGCTAAGTGCGCTTTTCAGGGCAGAGTAGGAGGCTGTAGCATAGGCCTTATCTATGTCGGCTTGAATGTCCTTGCATTGTGTGTAGTATTCAAGTCTTTCGTCCTGATACTTTTTAAATGCGGCCAGCTTTTCCTTTTCGGCTTCTTGTGTGAAGCTGATTTCCTGCTGCGCATTCAGCTCGTAAGCTATGCCGTATTCCTTTAGAGCTGCCAGATAAGTATTTTTCTGCGCTTCGGTCATACCGGTGAAGTTCCTTTGCTGCTCTGCCCAACGATCAGAGATGGAATTCAGTGTCTTCGTATAATCTAAGCGCATTTGCTCCAGCTGTTTGGCACCTTCGGAGCTATAGAGAGCTATATCAGCGGTCTTGCTGTTTATACCAAGTTCGCGGGCTTTGTTTATAAGGTCGTCGCGTTCCTTGGCTTCTTCACGGAGAGCATCAAGACGCTTCTGCGCGTAAAGCTCTGTGAGGCGTTGCTTGTCCACCTCATAATTGCTGTTAAGAGCGCGGCTTTTTTCCAGGCTGTCGCTCTCTTCCTTGTACCAGCGGTCAACCATATCACTTTTGGTCGAAAATGTTCTGTACCATTCGTCAGCTATCTGCTTACTGGTATTTGCTGCTTCATTCAGCAGGCTATTGTCAGATTTAGCACTAGCGCCTGCGATTTTAGGAACATTGGTTGCTCCTGCAGGGGCTGCGTTTTTGAATTGCTCGTATTTTGGTATTTCCAGCTTTTTAGGAGCTTTAGGGGCCTTCTTTTCATTGCCTGCAGCTTCGGAAAGTGCGTCGTCCGTCTCGAATATTTTGGCGATAAGATTATTGAGCCAGCCGATTGCTGTACTTACAAATCCGGATACAGTCTTTAAGGCACTTTCTGCCCAAGCTGGAAGCATATCGTTTGCGTTTTCCATGAGCCTATCGCCGATATAGGAAAGAAAGCCACCTATACCATTAGCGAAATACTCTATTACTTGCATTATCCAATTTACGACAGTCATAAATACGCCGCCGAGTATCATGACGCTTTGAGCAGCTTTGCCGATTATAGCAATGATCAAGCTAAAAGCAGCGTAAGCAACAACGCCTAATGCTGTTAAAATTGGTTGCGCCAATGTAAACATTGCCTGTATTGTTTCGCCAAGTTGTGCGAAAAGAGATTTAGCAGTATCAACGAAAAAATTTACAACTTCTATATGCATTCCGAAGAAGTCAATTATTTCTGCTGCTGTGGTACCGCGTTCCCAAAGCGCGTATAGCGCCGCTGCTATAGCTACTGCCGCCGCTATAAACGGTGCAGCAGCGCTTATGGCTGCCCCAAGAGGAGCCAAGAAGCCAATCAGAGCCGTTGCTCCTAAAGCTATAGCTGGTATCGCTACGCCAACCAGAGCAGTGCCTATTCCAATTATCGCTATTTGAAATTCCGTTGGGATGGCAGTCCGAAAGGCTTCCGCTATGCCGCTGGTTTGTACAGCTTGAGCAAAATCATTCATCGTATTGCCCAGGCTCTCGAAGATGCCTGTCACGTTGAAATTTTCTGCAAGTCTCAAGCCAACTTGAGCTGCTGTCTGGTCTATGCCATCCATAAGAGTGGACCAGGTGCCTTGTATGGTGTGGCTCTGCTGTTCCATCATGCCACCGAATTTTTGGTTCATGCCTTCTACAAGGGCATTGATGCCGGTTGCAGCATCAACAGCACCTTTACTTACCATGTCCATAACTTCAGGCACGCTTTTGCCGATTTTATCGGCGAGCATCTGCCATGCCGGAATGCCTGCTTCTGTCAGCTGCAGCATTTCGTCCGACTGGATACGGCTTTTAGCGGCCATCTGGCCAAGAGCTAAAGTTACGCGGTCAATACCATCAGCGCCAAGGCCAACGCCGGCAGCTGCATCGCCTACAGCCGTAAGCGTCGGGATTACCTGTTCGGCAGTAAAGCCGAACGCTAAGAATTTTTGTGCAGCGCTGGTAACCTGGTTGAATTCGAAAGGTGTTGCTGCTGCGAAGCCCTGCAGCTCTTTTGTGAAGGCTGCTGCCTTCTGCGCACTGCCTAGCATATTAGTGAAGGCTGTTTGCACGTTCTGCAGCTTGCCGGCCGCTTCAACGGCCTTTACGCCTGCTGCAGCTATTGCAGCGCCAATACCGGCGATAGCTACAGCGGCTTTATTTGATATGTTTAAAAAGTCGCTGCCGAACGCTGAGCGTATTTGCCGCTTAGTAGAGTTGAGCTGCTTTCTTAGCTCTGATGTATCAGCGCCTATTTTTATCAAAAGCTGTGCTACTGTCGCCATCTGCTTTTACCTCCTTTCGTTGATTATAGAAATTCTTGAAAAACTCGTTGCGCTCGTTGACAATTTCAGCGCTTGTTTTGGGTGGCCTGAATGGTTCTAAGAGGTCTGCCGGTTTTATGGGCTTGCTGGCAAAGCAATTCATTATGCGGCTCACCCAGTAAGCCGTTTCTTCGCGCCGATGCGCGTCGGCTTCTTTTAGAGCGTCAACCATAGCGCTGAATTCCATAAGATCTAACTCCATAAATTGCTTTGGGGTTAGGTGAAGCCTGCCGTAGGCTATAGGTTCAGCCCATGCAAGCCATTCAAAAATGCTAGGGCGCTTTGCTTCGCCCTGGCTTAGTTTTTTGCGTTTTCCTCTTTTTCCAGAGCTTCAGCTTTCGCTTCGGTAAGCTCTTCAGGGAAAAGCTGATAATAAACTTTTTTGCCAAGTGCGCCGCTGGCTACAAGAGCTTTTGCTACAGGCATTTGAATTTCTTCAATTTCCACGCCTTCGTCAAGCAGCGTTTGCAGCTTCTTAGCAACTTTTTCCGGATTTTGCAGGCCATAATGACGCAGGCCGATGGAGAGCAGGACGCAAAGCGTGCCCATATTCAAATTTTGCTCCATGACGATTTCACCGACGCCCTTTTTCAAAACATTTTCTGCCTGCATAATGCGGCTGACATCAAAGTAGATTTGTTGGCCAGGCGCAAAGAATTCAAAGTCAATTTTTTTCATGGTATCCTCCTAAATTTTATTTAAGGCCAGCGCCAAAGCGCCAGCCTTTGAAATTGATTAAGCGGCCGGCTGTTGTACTTCGCTGAGAGCGCCGTCACCTTTAATTGTGCCGCTAATGGTAGCTACATCGTCATGAGGTGTTTTCAGGCTGCATTCTGTTACAGCGCCCCAACCGGTAATATAGCTTTTATCAGGGTATTCAAATTTAATATGCACTCTCTTGCCAGCCAAAAATGCCGCTTCAAGGAATTTTGCACCTGCATCACCAGCCAGGTAAACGCTTTCGAGGTCAATGGACCAGGAACGCAGGCCGGGGAGAGTTGTTTTCCAGCCGCCGCTAGTCTTGTGGCTGGCGTCTATTTCGTCAGCCTGGCGGGAGAGGTCGCCGGAGCGTTGGCCACCGAGCAGCGTCCAGGTCGGATTAGCTTCGGTTGCACCGGTGTTGAGATAAATAAGGTAATCCTTACCAGCTGTAGCATTTGTAGATGCGTTGGTAGGGGTAGCGAAGGTTACTTCAGACATTATTATGCTCCTTTCTAAATATCGTCAGCGTTTGCTTTGGTGTTTTTTAAATGTACCTCATAGGTAATTGCTCCGTTATAGCCGTCGCCGTCCTCCGGGTAGGCCTCGTAGGTGTCAATTTTAGCGCGGTACATGGCGAAGCCGTCTGTAGATAGGTCCATATAGCCGTCAGGGCTGCAAAGCAGGGAGATAACCTGTTGCGCTATATGGTTAATTTCATATCTGCCTTCGTATTCGCTCCAGATGTTGATTTGCATGTCAACTTTGTAATTGTCTTCTGTTTTAGTGCTCTGATCAGTTACAACAATGCTGCCAAGAGTTATATAAGGCGGCGTAGCTTCGAGTGGCACGAAGTCATAAACAGCTACGCCTTGCATCTTTTCTTTAAGTAATTTAATAAGAGCCTTTTGCAGAGCGTTATTTGGGAGTCTAAGCATTTTCAATCTCCTTTTTTACATCAGCGATGATTCTGGGAGCTTCGTCTTCGAAGGCTGGCGTAAGGAACGGCCGTGCCTTTCTTGCCGGAACACGAGCGCTTTTGGAATATATAGCCTTGCCGCCGATGTTCATTTTCAGCGCACGGATGCCAGCCTTTTTAGGCTTTGTGAAGAAGCCTTGCGCTCCATATTCAACAAGGTGCGCGTATGGCTGTTTAGCTCTTATGATGCCTTCCAGCTTTGCCCGAGAAAAGCCGGAACGTAAAGAACGCTTCAGTGTGCCGGAGCGTACAGCTACGCGTCTGGCAGCGCCTGTCCTTACGCGTTTTGTGCCATTTTTCAGCGCCTTTTCAACTCCCAGTCTGGTTTTTCCGTCAAATGCTTTAATTTGTTTGAGGCATTTTGTAAGTTCTTCATCACTTAATGTTGTTATGTAGCTGCGTGGCATGTTATTCTCCAGGATTCAGGCGCTTGGCCGTTATAAGGGTGCGCTCCCTGTATGTGTTGTCCGTGGATGTGACAGCGTATTCGTGGTTTTGCCAGAGTAAGCGCCATCCGCGGCCTACAGCATTGTCAGCAGGCGTTATCTCTACCACGATTTCCTCGCGGCTCATGGGAGCGCCTTGCGCCTGCTGTTCGCGGTACGCCGGGGGCTTTACCTGCGCCCAGCGTGTTGCATAGTTACTAAAGGCACGCTTTTGGCCGCCGTAGCCATCTGCTACGATGTCCGGGCGGCGTAAGGTAATGCGATGCGTGCGGTCGCTTGCTCCGTTTAACATATATAGTCACCTGAGCTTGTGATGTGAGCCAGTATTACTTTAAAGCTGTAGCCGATTTCAGCGGGCGTTTTGCCGCTGCCAAGCCATTCTGTGCCACGATGGTCATACCAATGTGATACAAGCATTTTAATGCCTAGTCTGGCAAGTTCGTCATCGATAATATCTTTTCCGTCAGCTGTTTTGGTTTTCCCGCTGGCAGAAATAAGGTATTGCTTCGCAGCTTTAATCATACCGGTAAGCAGTGTGTCCTCTATGTCACCGTCAAGGCGTAAGTAGAGCTTTACTTCTGCTAACAGTTCATCCATGATTAGCCTTTAGTTGCCGGAGTTTTAATAACTACCAGGCCATTATTATCAATAACTTTACCATCGGCCAACATAACAGATTTGAAAATCTGGTCTTCGGTGTCGTTATCTTCGTATTGCTTCAGGCCCATTACGTAATTTGTGTTGATGGCATAATCCTTCATGTCGAAAATCAAAGCCACAGCAGTGTTTACCGCGCTGTTAGCATCGAGATTTGGCAGATAATCACAGCAGATTACCTTGCGGCCTAAAATGTAGCGTTCCGGAGCGTTGGCTGCGCCATAGTTCACCTTGGCGATAGGTTGGCCATTGGTGTCGACCTGGCCAACAAAATTCATGAAGGTCTTTTTAGTCATGACATAGACAGCATTGTTTTCGTAAGCCAGCGGCAGAGCAGCTTCTGCTTTAACTACGTCTTTGTAGGTCAACGCAAAGCCTTCAAGAACAACGGTTTGGCCTTCAGGAACAGTCTCCTTCAGAATGCCTTTGGGCTGGCCGGTTCCGCTACCGTTGATAATCGCTTTTTCCAGCGCTTTAACCATTGCATCCGCAATGCCTTTGGCAAGAGACATCTCAAAGGCCGAGAGAGCCATTTGGTCGGTTTCCAGAGTGATGGATACAGCGCAACGCAATTTGTGATAAGCAAAGGTGATGCCTTCGACACTCTTCTTCTTCTTGTCGGAGGTTGCGCCTTCAGCTACCCAGGTAGCAACGGGCTTCACGGTGCTTGTCGGGTAGGTTACGCCGCCGCGCAGATTGGTTTGAGTTACCAACGGCAAAATCATGCCAATAGCTTCCATTTCTTCGACAATGCGGTTCATGATGGTTGTAGGGATAACGGCACCGACATCGGTAGTGGTTGTATTTTCATTGCTGCGATATTCACCCGGCAGCTCTTTGGCACCATTGGAGCATACATAGCGCATAAACGCCATTCTGTAGGCCATGGTATCGTACATATCTTCTTCAGAAGGAACATTGCCAGGAGTAGGCACCGGATTTCCTAAGCCGGGATTGTTATTCAGTTTGTTGGCAATTCTGGCGCGCGCCACCAGCACCTCTTCCTGTTTGTTCAGTTCGTCAAGCTCCTTTTCCAGAGCATTGATTGCAGTAAGGTCTTTGGCAGCTTCCAGCTTAGAGCGCAGGACCTTCTTTTTTTCTAAGAGTTCTAAGAGTTCTTTATTCATGGTATCCTCCTTAAAATTTCAGTAAGATTCTTTTCTTGGTTTCTTCAATTTTTTGCTTGGCAGCTGCAGTTTCCGCTTCCTCGAAGCCGTAAGCGCTGCGCATTTCGGCGTCAATGCTTGTGTTTTCGTAGGCTGGGAAGGTTACGGCCGACACGTCATTTAAACGCTTAAATTTCAAGATGGTGCGTGTGTGCGTTTCGACATTATAGCTAGCTTCTTCGATTTCTGCAAAGAAGCTGCAGGCCTCAATGTCGCCGCGTTTGACAAGCTCAAAGGTGTCGCGGCCGTCCTGGGTGTCTGCAATGTCAGCCGCAAAGTCAAGGCCGTGCTCCGTTACAGAGAGCTGCAGAGTGTTGTTTTTGGTACGTGCCAGCAGCTTATCGGTCTGATGGTTGCGCGTGAGCACGCAGTCAGACATGTCGCAGCTATCAAGAGCATGTGCGTCGATGATTTCACAATAATCAACATCGCCGATGCTGAACAGAACAGTCTTTTCTCCGAAAAGCATTGCCGTTCCCGCAATTCGTCGCTGTTTGTTATCGCTGTCGTCAGCTGTCGGAGCGGACCGAATGCAGAATTTAGGATTATATGGTGACGCGTAAAGCTTAGTGTTTTTTGTATCACTCACTCTTTTTCACCTCCTTCCACCTGTTTAGCGCCGATTTTGCCAGCCTGGTACTGGTTAGCAAGCTCTGCGTCAATATAGTTCAAAGATACTAAGCGCTTTTCGCCGCCCTCAACAGGAGCAAGGTTGAAGATTTCTCTTGCCTCGTTGACGGAGAGCATTCCAAACGGCATTAGCTCTTTGGTCAGGGTGATTTTGCTGCTTGTTGATGCATACTGCAGGCGGTTAGCTTCAAAGTGTATTCTGTTACCTACAGCAATTTCTCTTTGCGTAAATATTTTTCTTGTAAGCTCCAATCCTAAGCGGATCGCGATGGGTTCAATGACGCTTTCGTAGAAAGCGCCCCATTGCTCTTCATTGTAGCGGGCCATTAAGATGTCCTCACTGACGTGGAAATAGGCCATAATGTCCTTGCGCACAACTTCCATTTGCTTGTCATCGGCCACGGTCGGCTGATTCTTCAGTTCGATGTATTCCGTTCTGGTATCCAGCGCCGCAATGCCGCCATTATTGGATAGATTCATATAGTCTTGCACGAATGCTTCCTGCTGCTTCTTCAGGTCATCATTGTGCAGGTTTACATTTGATTTGATAATGCCCTTTAAGCGGTTATTGTTGTTTACCGCCGCCGCGAAGCCTTTGTTGACGATGTTCAGCAGGCCGATTTGCGGTTTTAGGGTTCTTTCGTTGTCTTCGCCAAAAAGGTCGTTGGGACCAAAGAAGCGGCGTAGATGGCACAGCTCTTCATAAGGGACAGTCATGCGAAAGCCGTTTCCAAACGTAAAACGAACGAAAAGCATCTTGTTTGATTCAAGAAATTCTGCCTGTGCATAGGCGATAGGGTAGAGGCCTATAGGATTGCCGCGCAGGTCCTTCGCAATATAAATAAAAGCGTTATTGTCTTTTGCCCATAGCGTAACAACTCTGTAGATGAATTCAAAGCTGTTCATATACTCGTTGGGCGAGATTTCAAGCAAAGCCTGCAGCCTGCTGTCGCCGTCCTTGATGCCTCCGTCTATGATGCGTTGTACTTTGGGCTTTAGCTTGGCCGCATTCTCTGCCAGGCAGTCTATACAGACGCGCGTAAACAGGTTTTGGTAGCTCTCAGCGCCGCCAGCCTGCATCAGGTTTACATCCTGATTCAGAGACACAAAGCGTACAAGGTTGACGGGTTCCGCTGCCGGTGTCGGGTTTCGCCCGAAGATTTTACTATACATTGAGCGTAATATGTTCATGTTGCCCTCCTAGAGTTTAAAAGCATTGTAATCTGCCAGATGTTTTTCCATCGTGACGTAGGCGTTAAGCAAGGAGGCCGTTCCGTCGATACGTCTGAGCTGGTTGGCCTTAATTGGTTGGATATTGCCGTTGATGTCCCTATCTACAGCGGTATTCGACAAGCACCATTTCAGGATAGGGTTATTATTATAAATTATCCTCTTGGCTTTGAGGTCTGCGCCCATGTTGTGCATAGGGCTGGAAAGAGTCTTCTTGCCTTGTGGCACCGGTTCCATCGCCTCTTTGCCGAAGTTGCTTATCATATCATCAACCCAGTAAGATGCGCTCCAGCTGTCGTAGCCACACCAGAGCATCATCATGCCGTATTTGTTTACTAACTCAACGAACCAATTTGTTACGTCTTCTTTACGGATTTTGTTGCCGGCACAGGCACGCATAAGGCCGCGTTGAACCCAAAGATTGTATTGGATTTTGTCCTGCTCGCTCCGTTCTTCAATCAGGTCTTCAGGCAGCCAATACATCTGTGAGACGTAGATAGGCCCGTCAGCCATCTTCTTGAAGAGAGCTGTAGCGCAGGTCAAGTCCGTGGTATGCGATAAGTCAGCGCCGCCGATGAAATACCTTGGCTGCAGCTGGCCAATGTCAAAACATTCTTCGTTGTTGAGGTCTTCAAAGGTCAGCCATGCGCTGCCAGAGGTTTCACGCATATTGAAGTCCTTGCAAAGCAGGTTCTTGACAAGTTCCGGATTATGCTGCGCCTTTTTTACCTTGTTTTGCAGCTGCGCAAGGCTTTTTATGGTGCCTAAGCCAGGATTAGCTTTTATAAAGCATTCCGGCTTCTGCCATTCTTCGCGGTCGTCCAGCTCGTAGACAAAAAAGAGGACATGTTCGTCTATATAGCTGCCGTTATCGTAACCGTTGATAATGTCCTGGGCTTCGCTGTATTTAACATCAAAAATGCCTTCACGCACAGTTCCGGCAGTTGAGATAATCAAACACAACGGCTGTTCCCTGGCGCTCATACCGTCTACGAGTACGTCATAAAGGTTTCTGTCCTTGATGGCGTGCAGCTCGTCAATGATGGCCGCGTGTAGGTTTAGGCCGTCAAGCGTATTGCTGTCGCTGGACAACGGCCTGAATGTGCCGTCATTGAGCTTGCATTGTATTTCGCTGACAAGCAACTTCGCCCGGCGCATTAAGGACGGGCTTTTCTGTACCATGCGTTTAGCTTCCAGCCAAACTATTTTTGCCTGGTCCTTCATCGTAGCAGCGCTGACGATTTCAGGGCCTTTTTCCTTATCGGCAAAAAGCATGTAATTGCCGATGGCACTTCCTATTGTGGATTTTCCATTCTTGCGTCCGACAATAAGCACGCTTTCGCGGTATTTTCTAAAGCCTGTCGTCTTTTCTACAAAGCCAAACGTGGCTGCAATGAAGGCTTTCTGCCATAGTTCCAGCTGGATGCCTTTACCGCCATTCCTACCCTTGCTTTGCTTACAGTATTTTTCGATAAAGGTAATAACCTTTTCCGCCTTTGCGCTGTCATAGATATACGGCCCGTCGGTATCGTCAAGGTCAGCGCAAAGCTTCTCCAGCGTGCGGGTGATTTTATGGCAGGCAATAATATCGCCGCGCTGGATGGCTGCGTAATATTCCCTGATAGGGTTAGCTGTTGCAGAAGTCTTCAAAGCCGTCATCCGGAGGCTTGCTGCTGGTATCGGAACGGGCCAGGAAGTCCGCCAGCTGCTTCATGATTGTCTGATAGTTTTTGTTAATGGAGTTATACAGCCTTGCCTTCGGGCGCTCGCGTTCATAGGGCGGAGCGTTCTCCGATTGCGTGAACATTTCCGTAAGGCCATTCTGTTCAAGGTCCTTTTCCATGTCCTCCAGCTGTACCTTCATCCAGGCTGCCCTTTTGACAAGTCCGGCCAGGTATTCCTTTTCTTCGTGGTTACGTGCAGCGAAAATCTTATTCAGACGTGTAACCTCGCGCCGAACACGGCTGCTGGATGTTAAGGCTGCAGCTTTTGCCTCTGGTTTTACCGCTTTTTCTTTTTTCTTAGGTGTTGCCATAAGCGCCGCCTCCTTTCATGTTTTAAGCTTCGCCGTTGTTGGCTTCGTCAGATACTTGTACAAGCTGGCCATTAGCATCAAACGCCAGCCCGCGCCGCGTGGAGCCGAATTTCTGATAATGTTCGATGTTGTGGCATTCCTGGCAAAGGTATTCCAGGTTAGCCGGGTTTAGGCTGATGCTGTGGTCTGTGATGTTGTCGGGCGTTAATGCTGTTTTGTGATGCACGATTTTGCCGGGTTTGGCAATTCCGCGCCGCCTGCAGCGTTCACAAAGGCCTTGTACGCTTGTGATGTATGCCTTGCGGCATTTAAGCCACGCTTTTGACTTGTAAAATTGTTCCGCCCATGGTTTCATGCTTTTGCCTCTCTTTAATGTGTTTGCCTATATCTAAAATAGCACACAAGCAGGTGACAAGTAGCGACATGTTTATGTGTTCGAATATGCGCATGTGATTTTTGCATAGAAAAACGGCTAAAAATAAAAATCTCTTCCAATAGTGCCGCAAAAAATTCCTTACTTTTTCTTTCTTGTCGTTTCTTTGGCCGAAAATTTCCTTGCTTCAGCGCCGCAAAGCCAGCACCAAAGCCACGTTCGACGTTTTGAAAGAAAAAATTCTATATCTTTTTAGGGAGGGGGGCTTACGCGCGACCGATTTGTTGGGTTATGCTCCGGCGCCGGTACGGCTTTGAACACGCAAAATTTTTTTGATAGGGGGGGATGCTGCCTATTTTTTGGTTAATTGTCAGAATATTCGCTGATTTATAAACAAAAAAGAGCGGCGAACCGCTCGTGTGTTTGATTATACTTTTTTCTTGCGTTGAGCTGCCTTGGCAGCTGCTTCCAAAGCTGCGCCGTGAAGCCGTTGCGCCTGGCGCTCTGAGTAGTTGATAAGCCTGGCAATCTCCGACCATCCTTTGCCGTGCAGATAGCGTTCGGCTAAGATGGTCTTGCAAGCCCGAGTCTTTTCCGGATCATGTTGGCCATGCTTCGAAATCAGCAGGCTGTCTATGATTCTTTGGGCAGCGCGGTAGAGCTGTTTGTGTTTGTTAATCTTTGCCGATTGCTCAGCCTTCAGGTCTGAGTAGCTTTGCGGCTCATTGATTGTCTGCTCCAGGTGCTGCAGATGCTCAAGCTGGCTTTGCAGCCTGAGCACGTCCTGCTCTGCTACGATTACGCTTTGCAATTTAATCTTGATTCCTTGGCTGTCCATATTTTTCTCCCTCCGGTTTCAGATAGACAAACACTTCCAGCCTTGGCTCTTTGCGGTCTATGGTGAAGTCCATATCGCGAGCCAAGGCAAATTTATCGTTAGGATATACGCCAGCATCTTCCAATGCATCCATGAGCAGCTTATGCGCGTTATGCATATCTCTTGTCCTGCCGTCAGGCCAATAGGCCACCAGCTCGACAACAACCTTTACTCCCTTTGCCGGAGTCTGCCAGCCTTGCCGCCGCACTTCAGACAGCGCCTTTAATTTGGCATATTCCTTCCAACTGCGTGCCTGTGGAGTAAGGACGCGATCACGCTGATGGTGTTTATAATTCGGCGCATAGCAATGGTTCACGCTTGGCGGTATATCCAGTGTGATTCTAAGAGTCTTTTCCTTTGGCTCTGTTGATGTGGTTTTTTGTGGCATGGCTATTCCTTCTTTCTGGAGAGATTTTTATACAGCGGTAATATTGATACGGCCAACCGGTCCAATCACTTACGCCGCTGACGATGCTGTCAGTGATTACCATGTAGCCCTTGGGTGCAGTCGGATATTCGCGCCAGCTGTCAGCCTTAACTTTGTAATTTTTTTCTATAGGCTTCTTCAGGTTCCGTGACGCACACCAGCGCTTGTGATGCACGCAGCGTTCCGGATCATTGAAAGTTTTATTTGTTTGCTTAATCAGATAATGAGCCAGGCGGTCATAATCGCCGCTGTTGTCGAGGTTGGTCGTGTGGATGCGGCCATGTCTCCAGGCTGCAGCAATGTCAGCAAGGTCTATGCCCTTATTGATTACAAGATGATGATGCATAGACTTCTTGCCATACTCGGTTACGGCAATATATTTGAATTCCAGACTGGCTCTTTTATATTTTTTTCTCATGGATAAAAGAAAAGCAGACAGGTCTTTCTTAGCAGCTTCAGGATTGAGTGCTCTGTTTTCCGGGCTGTAGGTAAGGATAAGGTGGTAGTCGTTGGCTCCGAAGTTGGTATTGATCAGGCGAGAAAGTTTTTTCTGAGCACGGCGTTCGTTAACCTTGGCCATGGCTTCAGATGTTTTTTCTATGCGCGGTCCTCTGGTCATATTTTTGCCCTTATAATTAAAGCTACAAGTTTTTTCAACTTCCAGGACTTCGCCGCAATAGATTTCTTTTTTCTTGTACACAGTCAATCACCACCGGAGTCAAAGAGTAAATTTCTTTCGCAGCCCTATGGGTGCGATTAAGTTAATATGCTATATCAAGCTAATGCGAGGGGTTTAACCTCGCAGCTTTCTTCTATAATATATAATTGTTTTATCGCGCACTTTAGGGCGCGGGCTGGATAAAGTGATATACTTCTTCTTTGGTTCTGCGCCATCTGTTTGCTTGTATATAACATATCGGCAGAAGCAGCCTGCGCCCTGTAATGCGCGTAATTTATTTATTCATTTTTCTATGGAAAATTTCATGGGTGCCGTCTATAAGCTCTTTTTCTTCTTGGCTGGTTTTATAGCCCAAGCTTTCCAGCCAGGTATAAAGTGCAATAATATCAGGCCTCTTGCGATATACGGGCTGTTTTTTTGAGTCCCAGCCGTAGTAGCCTCTAAAGTCTGTGCTGTCAGCAAAGAGCTGATAAACACATTGTGTTACGTTGTTCCGCTTTAATTCATGCACCTTGTCGATAATCGCAATGCGGCGTGCATCGTATGAGCTGTGGGCTTTTTCAGGTATTCCTAAAACTTTAACCAGGCCCTGACTGATTTGATTTGTAGTGTAGCGCGATGCTTCTGATGCGACTGCATACACAGCTCCCTGCAGGGCGAGCATTATTTGTTCGTTGGAATGACAGTAGAAGTTTTCAGCGAAGTGCTTACGCAGCTCATAATATTTTTGGCTAACTGCTTCCAGATCAGCCCAGGCTTTTGCTATGTTTTCGCGCTCCTTCTGAGCTTCCTTTGAAGATTTTGCTGGGGCGGCGTGTTTTACTTTGGAATAAAATTCTAAGTTTCTTTTGCATCTGTCGTAATAAATATAGTGATGTCTCTGGTCTTCTGGAATGGTAGGCAGTGCAGCAATAAAGTTTTCGTCAACCTTGTCGCCTTCAGGTACCTTTACAGATGCCAATAATTTATATTTGCTGGCGTTCCAGACATCTGTTCTGGAAAGGACGGTAGCATTATTTAATTGTGGGATGCTTTTAATATCTTCCATGAAGGTCTTTTCTGCCTCTTCGGCTAAGGCCGATTTTACTGCAGGCATGAAGCCGAACGTGCCAATCTTTTCCAGCAGCTCGTTACGCTTTTCTTCGTCCTTCACTTTGCTTAACGCTTCAAATTCCACAAGCTTCGGTTGGCGTTCTTCGTAGGCTTTTTTTACTTTCGTCTTGTCAAACTGCGTAAGACGCAGGCGATCGCGCACGGTCGTTTCCGAAAAGCCGCTGTAGTCACTGATTTTGCCGACCGGCCAGCCGAATTCTAACTGCAGCTGCTGGAAGCCAAGGCCTTCTTCCAGGGGTGTGAGCTGACGGCGTTGCATGTTTTCATGGAGCATTAGGGCGATTTGTTCCGCCGGTGTTATCTCCATATCGATAGCGCAAGGCAATTCTTTAAAGCCTGCAGCCTTCGCCGCGGCCATGCGTCTATGGCCAATGATGACGGTATAGCTATCGTCAAGCATATCGCCGTTCTCGTCACGATCAGGGACAACAGTAAGATTCTGTTTTATGCCGACGGCCTTAATGCTTTCGACCAGCTCCGACAGGTCCCCGAGGTCTTTTCTGGGGTTATGCGGATGTGGGTGCAGCCATTCAATAGGCAGGTTAAAAACGCAGATTTTAGGTTTGTTGTCTATTCCAAACATGGTATCCTCCTTTGCTGATAGGCCAGGGACAGCGCCATATTGTCCCTGGCTTTGGTCTTACTTATACTTTTTATCTCAACCTTTTGGCCAACATTTATTATGTTTCCATTCTCTGATACGCTCATTGCGCATCGCACGACATTCAGCCGCTGCTTTGGCCTTAGCCTGGCGCTTCCCGTTCAGCACAGCCAAAACAAATTTATACTTTTTGTAATCGCTGCATATTCTGCCGCAACCCGGTGAACGCACGTCGCATTCTCTACAGGGGCAAGCTATTGATATATCATATGCTTTCGCGCCACCAAAAGCCGTAGCTGCTTTAATCATCTTGCTTATACGTCCTTTCTTCTTCCGTCGCAGAGCGCAGGCCGCAGCTGTTATTCTTCATCAAGATAACCGCCACGTTCGTAGGCGCGTTGAGCTTCGTCAATAGTTGGCTGCTGGCGTTTGCCACAATAGGCATATTTGAAGGCTTCTTCTTTGAGTGACATCATCAAGGCCTTTTCGTTCGGCAACAGCAGCTGCATAGGAATTTTCTTTTCTCCCTGCTGGCGGGTGAGGGTTTCAGTGCAGTAAAATTTTTGTGTAACAATCTGGAGCGGCGTAGGGCAAAGAGCCATGCCTTCCAGCAGGACAACGAGCTGCATACCATAGCCGTATTTTGTGCTATCCAGAAAGTTTACCTTCGTAACTCTCAATATAATGTTTTGGCCATCGGCATTCTGCAGCGGGAATTCCAGGAAGCGGGCGGCTACGCCGGGGAGCAGTGCCCACAGTTTGCGAAAATCTTCGTGCGGCTTATCCGCGCGGCTTACAATGTTTTCCTCCGGTTCTGCATCTGCAGGACAGACGGTGTAGCGGATTTGAGTGCAGCCGCCTTTGCTCAATATATATTTGACATCGTAGTTTTCCGTCATATTCTCATATCCTCCTATTGTGCTGCAGTTTCGTGCTTTGCTGCCTTCCAGGCGAGAAAGTCAGCGTATACGTCGGGATGGGTGGCGTAGTAGCGCTGGATGTAATCGCAAAGGGTAAGAGCACTTTTTTGAGTGATTTTACCGGATGTACTGTTGATGATGATTTCTTTTTTCTTGCGTGCCATGATGCCCTCCTATTTCTTTAGCGTATACAGCGGAATGCGCAGCACATCGCCAGGCTGAAGGAACAAATAGCGGCTGTTGCTGAGGCCGTTTTCTTCGATGATGTAGAAAATCATTTCATCAAGATCATAGCGGTCTTGCTTTTTCAGGTGCTTCAAGGCGAGGTCATAAACAGTGCCGCCAACGCCAACGGTGGCTGTGGTGTAATTACATACATAGCGGCTATCATCGTACAGACGCCAGCCATAGGCAAGGCCTACACCGAGGCCAGCGCCAAGCAGAGCCGCGATAAGAATGGAGATAATTGCTTTCATGATTTGCTCCTTCCTGCTGTTACCAGCGCCGTGTCTTCCACGAAATTTTATGGGTGATTCTGATTTGAGGGTGGCTGCCAATATCGCCGGAGCTTTTAAAATCAGCGGGCGCAGCACAAGGCTTTTCAACAGCAGCTTTTTCCTCTTCCTGCAGGTGGCAGTGCTTTTTCAGGTCAAGCGCGCGGCCGCAACGCAGCCAAAGCAGATATGCAAAGCGGCGTAAGGGAATTTTACGGACAGCGCCAACGCCAATAACTACAATGTTAGCTATCTTTCTTTTCACGAATTATCGCCTCCTTGCTCAGTCTGAAAAAGCGGTTGCTGGCGTAAGTCACCAGCTTTTCGTAAAGCTGCAGCTGCTCGATAAGCTCCATTTTGTTGTATTGGTGCCAAAAGTGCTTAGTATGGCCATTTTCTAACGGCTCCTGCTTTTTTATCTGCTCAGCAACGCTTGCGAGCTGCTTGTCATTAGCGATAGCCTTCTGCAGACGTGCGGCCGTGCTTTTGGGGATGATGATATAGCAAAGGTCATTCTTCATTTTGTTCTGCCTCCGGAGCCAGCCAGGGATACTTTGCATAAATTTGCTTGAGAATGCTCTGAGCTGCATCAATGCTGCTGCGCAGGCGGTTGATGGTAAACTCCTGCATAGCAACATAGTCTTTGTTGTCTTTATTCTTTTGGATTTCCGCCAATCTGTTTTGCATTGCAATGTGATAGCGGACGTTATTGCAGCGCAGAGCGTTGATAAGCTCAAAGGTCTGCATAGAGTCGAGCTTCAAGGTAAGAAAAGCCTTCGGCGTTTGGCCATTGTTATTCTTTTGCATGTTGTCCCTCCTGATGTTAATAGTCGCGCAGCTGCTTCAGCAGGCCTTTGGCCGCTGCGATTTTTTCCTGATAATCTTCGATGTTGCCTTGTGCTACATCTTTGTGATTCTTCTGCAGCCAGTCTAATTGGTTGCGGGCGTGCTGGATGTAGTTGCAGAGTGCAATGTCCAAAACGCAAACATCTGCCATTGATTTGACTACGAGATTTTTTGCCATGATGTGCCTCCTATAATTTTTATGGGTGTAATATCTGATTAGTGTTTGCAGTACGCTGCAATGGATGCAATTAAGGACGCGATAGATATAATCAGCGGCAGCCAGTCCCAAAACGTCAGCGATTCCAAAAATTCGTTAGAGAAAAACGGAATACAGCAGAAAAAGTAATGTTTTACTTTCTTCCAGTTAACGCCAGCTTTGTGCTGGCTTTTCTTTTTGTCGTTCAGCATTTTGTTGCCTCCTATGCTTCTGCAGCTTTATCCAGATATTTTTCGTACTCTGCTTGAGAAATTAATATGTCAGCTTCACTAATAGTTATCATTTCCGGCGGTATTCCAAAAGTCTTCTGAATGCTGTCAGCCATACGATAAGCTTCTAACTGCGTTGTAAAGCCGCCTATATTAATGTAGTGCTGCTTTAAGACGCAGTTTTTTTCTTCGGGCTTATTAAAAGGATTTTTCAAAAACTCCAGCATCGTGTTCCCTCCTTCCATCGCCAGCGCCAGAGTCAGGCACTGGCTTTTTGCTTTGGCCGAAAGAAAAAGTCAAGCTTTTTCTTTTCCTTGGTGTAACCGTACACCAAGGATTTAATTCTTTTGTCGCGTGCTATGCGACAAGTTGAGTAAAAAAAATAATGTTAACGTCATTGCCGGGAATATTTACAATGTTGATTATCTTATCAACATCTTTGACAAGTAAGCCTTCACCATTATTTTCAAGTTTTCTATATAAGGTTGAAGGGCTTATGTTCATACGGCGTGCGAGTCCTGGAATGGTCATACCAGCTTCGTAGATTTTGCCTTTTAGCTTGTTCACATCTACCATAATAGAGCTCCTTTCCTGTTTCGCATATATGCGATTTACTTTAGTCTATCACTTTAGCGGGTAGGTGTCAATAACTTTTTCGCATGAAATGCGATTTTTGTTCTTTATTTGCGTTTTGTGTTGCATATTTGCAAAAATGTAGTATAATCTTCTTAGAGGTGATTTGAGTGAATGTCGGTGAAAGAATAAAAGCGAGACGATTGGCTTTAGGTTTAACGGCTGATCAATTAGCGGAAAGCGTCGGAAAAAATCGCGCTACTATATATAGATATGAGAATGGCGACATTGAAAATATGCCGTTGTCTGTTGTAGAGCCTATTGCTAGAGCACTCGGAATAACTCCTGCTGAATTATTTGGTAAGTCATTAGGCGGCGCAGATGTGAACGATGTGGAAATGAATTTAATAAAAAAATATCGCCAGCTAAACGCCAGCGATAAGCAAGAAATTTTAAACATGATAGATTTTAAGCTATTTCAGTATGAGAAGTCTTCTGAGGAAGACGAAAGCAACTGCGTATAATTCATTGCTGGAGGAAGAAGTAAATGCAGTTGTTCGGAAAAGCCGGATAACTGCAGATTGCAAATAAAACACAAAATGCCGCCAGCGCAGTGCTGACGGCTAGGAAGAAATTGACGATATTAATTGATGTTAAGCTGGCCAAGCTCCAGCGCAAGGCGGAAAAAGACGTGGAGAGTTTAGGTTGATCAAATTTTTAAAGGAGTGATTTTATTATGGATAAGCAAGAGATTTCTTTATTAAAAAGCAAATTCGATGAGCTGGCTCATGTAGATGAAAGTGGTGTTGAATATTGGTCTGCACGCGAGATAATGACTTTATTCGGTTATAATCGTTGGGAAAATTTCTATAATGCTATAACAAAAGCTCTCACGTCTATCCAAAATGCACAAATAGACGTAAAATATCATCTTCGTGAGGTCGCGAAAATGTTAACTTTAGGCAAAAACGCCACAAGAAGTGTAAAGGATTTTGAGCTGACAAGATATGCGTGTTATATCGTTGCACAAAACGGCGATCCGCGCAAAGAAGAAATCGCTTTCGCTCAAAGCTATTTTGCTCAGCAAACCCGAAAGCAAGAGCTTATAGAGGAACATATGAAAAACCTGCAGCGCTTAGAAAATCGTGATAAGCTGCGTGCATCAGAAAAGCAACTTTCAAAAAATATTTACGAGCGCGGAGTTGATGACGCAGGTTTCGGACGCATTCGTTCCGCTGGTGACTGTGCACTTTTTGGCAGAAGCACACAATCCATGAAAGAGCGGTACGGCGTTACTAAGGGCAGACCGTTGGCCGATTTTCTTCCTAACCTGACAATAGCAGCTAAAAACCTTGCTACTGAAATGACCAATTACAACACTGAAGCAAAAGACCTTTACGGCGAACCCAGCATAACTCATGAGCACGTACAAAATAACTCCACTATCAGGAATATGTTAGGCGAGCGTGGCATAAAACCAGAAAACCTGCCCCCTGCTGAGGATATTAAAAAGGTAGAGCGCAGAGTCAAGTCAAATGAAAAGAAGTTGGCAAAGGATAGCTGCTTTAAAGATAAATAAAATACCGCCAGCTGGATGCTGTAGGATAATAAGAAGGACGCCCTCCTAAGAGAGCGCCTTAAAATCAGGATTCTTTCAAAATATACTCTTTCAATACCATGTCCTCTCCACGCCAAACAATAGCGCGGAATTCTTGCAGGTCTTCCATGGTATAACCTTCAATGCTTCGCAAGGAAAATGATTTTTCGTTATTCAGGAAGTGCTCGCCCCAACCGGAAGCAATAAGATTACCTGCTTTATAGACTTCAAAGTAATGCGGCTTGTTGTCGCAGCCAAGCTTTTCTAAAATTGTTTCTTCAACGAATATCGGATTTTTCCCAAAGTAACAATTTATAATGTTGGCCAGCGCAACGGCTTTGTCGCGTAGCCATACAGGCCATAAAATACCTAAAAGAGCAGCGCAGATGATGGCGCAAGCAATGCGCGTTGATTCGCTAAACGTCGAGCCGCAAACATTGTCGAAAATTAAAACTAAAAGCCACGCTGTACCACCGAAAAGAAAATACGCCAAAACTTCATTATTCAACTTTTCTTTTTGAGTATTTCCGTTCATCAGCTTGCAAGCCGCTACGCCTATGAACCCCGGAGCAGCCTGTGCAATGTTTTGCAATAAATTTAACTCCATGATATCACTCCGTTCTGAAAGAAGGTGAAATAGTGCCTGAGCCGAACCCTGTGCCACCTAGTACGGTAACTAGAAGCGACAACTTTTCTATGCCATTGCCACCGGTAAAGCAAAAGCCGTCGCCGCAGCCACCTAAGCAAAAATAAATTCAAATATATTATATCATGCATTTTATAGTATCAATATGACAAATTTTAATAATGTCGCCAGCGTGGTGCTGACGGCAAAGTTGACAAAATTAATTATTCTGCTATAATGATTAGCACAGCGATAGTGCAGAACCTGAGGGCGATGCACGGAGGCTTGCTAATCTGCGGATTGGCAAGCCTTTTTTCGTTATATAGGAGGAATTTTATGGAATATGTAGCTATTGATTTTCAGACAGCAAACAGACTGCGCAGCAGTGCTTGCTCTATTGCTTTAGTATCAGTCAAAGACGGAAAAATAGTAGATACGTTTTACAGCCTTATCCGTCCGGATATTTTGCATTTCGACAAAGAAAATATTGCTCTGCATGGTATTACCGAAGATATGGTTAAGAGTAAGCCGTATTTTTATGAGCTGTGGCCGTTGATTAAAGAAAAAATCAAAGGAAAAACATTAGTGGCGCATTACGCTAAGTTTGATATGGAGGTTCTGGCCGATACGCTGGAAAGCAACGATATACCGTTCCCCAGCTGCCAGGTGCTTTGTACCTGCGTTCTGTCGCAAGCAATGTTCCCGGAGATGCCTCATCATCGCCTGCAGGATGTTACCGAAAAAATAGGCTTTAACCTGGAGCAGCGTTATAATGCTATGGCCAACGCCAGAGCCTGCGTTGCTATCATGGAATACGCATTGCAAAAGAGCGGTGCAGAATTCTTGCAGGATATGGCGGATTTTTACGGTATTCATTTTGGTTATATAGGCAAGGATATTGTGACGGATTGTGAATTGAAGTACGGCCGCACTCGCGCTTATGATGAAAACGCTTCCTTCGGCAAGAAAGCAGAGACTTACAACGATATGGATAATGCCACATATTTGAAATACTGGGGACCGTCTGTTGCTATTATGTTCATATTTAATTCCATAAATGCAGAATGGGCAAGGGCTATAGGTTCTATTGGCACATGCGGGCTTATATATGCAACTTATTTACGGTTCAAGGGAACGAAAAAGCCGTTGTGGTATGGTTGTGCAAGTTTTTTCTTCACGGCCGGCGTTTTGGGCTTCTTTGATGTAGGCCGCGCCCCGAAAAAGTAGAGCGGCGGAACAAAAATGGCAAATGACAGGCAAATGGCAGGCAAATAAGAAGGTGAAATATCCCGACGATTGCTAATTTCAATATTTTGGGACAGCGTAAAGAAGCGGTTTCTTCGTGCTCAGAAGCGCTAATGTCCCGGTAAATGCTATTGCTAAGATTTTGGGATGTAACGAAAGGAGGGTAAAGCGTGGTTAAATGTATGAAAAGCGTGGCCGAGCGTGCTGTTCCCGCCGTTATTTATGCGCGGTATTCCTCCAGTCACCAGCGCGAGGAAAGCATAGAAGGCCAGGTGCGTGAGTGTCGCGAGTACGCCGAGCGCGAAGGCTACAGCGTGCTGCAGGTTTATGCCGACAGAGCCATTACCGGCCGCACGGATGAACGCCCGGAGTTTCAGCGGATGCTTGCCGATGCGTCTAAGGGCGTGTTTCAGGCTATCTTGATTTACAAATACGATAGGTTTTCCCGCAACAGGTATTCCTTCGCGGTCTGGGAGACTAAGCTGAAGAAGCATGGCGTTAAGGTTATATCAGCCAGGGAAAACGTGGCTGAGGGTGCAGCCGGCATTGTGCTGAAGAGTGTGCTGCAGGGTATGGCCGAATGGTACAGCGTCGACCTGTCCGAAAAGGTTACGCGTGGAATGAAGGAGAACGCTTTGAAAGCGAAGTGGACCTCCGGCACTGTTCCCTTCGGTTATACCAGGGACGCAGAGCAGCGCTTAATAATAGATCCGGAGCGCGGCGAATATGTACGCCAGATTTTCGAAAAGGTTTTGGCCGGCGAGAAGTATGTAGATATAGCCAGCTGGTTGAACATGTTAGGCGTGCGCACTGCCAGAGGCGCGGCCTGGAATAAAAGCAGCTTTACTTGGATGCTGAAAAATGTTGTCTATACCGGTTTATTCCGGTGGAAGGACATAGAAATAAAAAACGCCGTACCGCCTATTGTCAGCAAGGAGCTGTTCGAGGCAGTGCAGCGTAAACTAAAAACTTATGGAAGAAGGGGAATAAACGTGCAGAAGAGTGATAAATATTTACTTACTCCTAATATTATTTGTGGTGAATGCGGCGGACCGATGCATGGCATGAGCGGCAAGAGCAGAAGCGGTGAGCTTTATTATTATTATGCCTGCGCCAACAAAAGAGCAAAAAGAACCAGCTGCAGCATATCACCGCTGAACAGGGACGAGCTGGAGCAGGCTGTTTATGATTGCGCCCGCGAGGTGCTTTTGCATGAGGAAAACATCAAGCTGATAGCAGAGCAGGCAGAAGCTGTTGCTGAAGCTCAGGTTGATAACGAGCTGGCCGAAATGAAGGCTGAGCGCTCCCGCGTTAAGAAGAGCATAGCCAACTACGCCGCCGCCATCGCCAACGGTGCCACCAGCGGAACCATTATTGAGCTGATAAACGCCGCCGAAGCCAAGGCTGCCGCCCTGGATGAAGCTATAGCAGAGCGTGAGCTGGTAGCAGCACCGCCGAAGGTTAGCAAAGAAGCTATAGAATACTTCCTGCGCAACATCGCCGCTGCTCCGGACGATAAAATGAAAGAAAAGGTCATCAGCACCATGGTTAACTCCGTTGTTGTCGAGCGCGTGCCGGATGAAGGCACAAAAAAAGACAGTGACGAAAAATATTCCATCACTGTCAGATTTAATTTTACCGATACACCGCAATTATCTGCGCTGCAGTCCTTCGATGTTCGCGAAAAGTCTAAAATGGTGATCCACCCGAGACTCGAACTCGGGACACCCTGATTAAAAGTCAGGTGCTC
>ERZ1026772.427-NODE-427-length-31218-cov-8.959214_pt1 | contig 31218 bp, 32 predicted proteins | sample MGYA00380124_ERZ1026772 | MGnify/ENA primary metagenome ERZ1026772 (study PRJEB33269, sample SAMEA4719760) | human gut metagenome | biome: human-associated habitat; feature: organic feature; material: feces | place: Cameroon | collected 2013-10 ...
CGGCTGAAGGCCGGCCTGACGCCGGAGGAGATCGACTATCTGGGCAAGACCGGCGCAGGCGTCACCAAGGCCAGCCGCCGCGACCTGCCCATTCTGGTGGCGGAGAAGCGTGACGGCGCCACCACCGTGACCACCACCATGATGATCGCCGCCATGGCGGGCATCGAGGTGTTCGCCACCGGCGGCATCGGCGGCGTACACCGCGGCGCGGAGACCACCATGGACATCTCCGCCGATCTGGAGGAGCTGGCACAGACCCCCGTGATGGTGGTGTGCGCCGGCGCCAAGTCCATCCTGGATCTGGGTCTGACGCTGGAGTATCTGGAGACCCACGGCGTGCCGGTCATCGGCTACCAGACAGAGGAGCTGCCCGCGTTCTACACCCGGAAGTCCGGCTTCGCCGTGGATTACCGGCTGGACACCCCCGCCCAGCTGGCGGAGGCGTTCCACGTCAAGCGGGAGCTGGGTCTGCGGGGCGGTATGCTGGTGACGAATCCCATCCCGGAGGCGTACTCCATGGACGCGGATGTCATCAACAAGGCCATCGATGAGGCGGTGGCGGAGGCCAAGGCACAGGGCATCCACGGCAAGGCCACCACGCCCTTCCTGCTGGCCAAGATCAAGGACATCACCGGCGGCGACAGTCTGGCCGCCAACATCCAGCTGGTCTACAACAACGCACGGCTGGCCGCCGCCACGGCGGTGGAGCTGAGCAAGCTGCGGAAGGCGGACTGACGGTGCGTGAGCTGTTGACCACCCCCGCCGGGGCGCTGGCGCTGTGGCTGGTATGCATCAACGCAGCCACCTTCGCGGTGTACGGCGTCGATAAGCGCCGTGCCAGACGGGACGCATGGCGGGTGCCGGAGAAAACACTGTTCCTGCTGCCCCTGCTGGGCGGCAGCGTCGGTGCGCTGGCCGGTATGCGGGTGTTCCACCACAAGACGAAGCACTGGTACTTCGTCTGGGGCATCCCCCTCATTCTGCTGGCGCAGATGGCGCTGGCGGCGTGGCTGCTGGTGAGATAAAGCGCAGGCCTATCATAAAAAAAGAACTGTACCCCCGCGGGGTACAGCTCTTTTTTTGTTACCGCTTCAGCGCCTTGCGGATGACGGGGGCGATGGTGACGGCGATAACGCCGCCGATGGCCGCCGTTACCAGCTGAGGCCAGGAGAAGGACGCGGACAGGGTGGCCGCTGCCGCCTCCGGCAGACCCAGCGCCGGGATGGCCACCTTGGTGACCAGCAGGAACAGCGCCGCGAACTTGCACACGGCCGCCGCCGCTACCGCCAGATAGCTCCGCAGACCCAGCGGCTTGCCGCCGGCAATGAAGTGGAGCAGCAGCACCAGCACCACGTTGCCCACGGCGATAAACGGCACGATCAGCAGCTTGGCGGGGCCGACGCCCACCAGAAACGCGCAGAACGGGCTGGCAATGGCGACCACCGCGCCGCACCAGACGCCGCCCACCAGTGTGGACACGCCCAGCACCAGATTGACGCAGGAGCCGGTGACAAACTGGCCCAGCGGCTTGGTGGCCCATTGCAGCGCCACCAGCAGGGCGATCATCACCGCCGTTTCAGCGATCCAGTAAGTTTTGTTTTTCATGTGAGAAACCTCTTCCCTTTTGATTTTCTCTATGATATCATGTCCGACAGAGAATTACGTTGCCATGGCAACGAAAGGAGGGCGCACATGGACGTGGATACCGGGCTGCTGCGGCAGACCGCCCTGTTTCAGGGCATGGAGGACGGGGACATCCGGCGGCTGCTGGACTGTCTCCACTGTCCGGTACGGCGGTACGGGCGGGGTGAATTTCTATGGCACGCCGGGGACGCCGTATCCATGGCGGGCATCGTGCTGGACGGCTGTGTAGACGCGGTACAGTACGGCGAGGACGGCGCCGCAACGCTGACGGCGCGGCAGGAAAAGGGCGGCGTGTTCGGCGACCTGCTGATGGCGGCGGGGCAGGTCAGCCCCCTGTCGCTGGTGGCCTCCTCCAATGGAGCGGAGGTGCTGTTTCTGCCGCTGGACGGCATCCTGTCCGACTGTGGGCGGGGCTGTGCCTGTCACATCGCGCTGCGGCGAAATCTGCTGGCGGAGACATCCCGGAAGTTCTGGCAGCTGCGGCAGCGCTTGGCCTATCTGACAGAGCCGCAGCTGCGGCGGCGCATCCTGCTGTTCCTCCGGGACTGCCGGGAGGAGGCAGGCCGCGACTACTTCCGGCTCCCCTATTCCCGGCAGGAGATGGCGGAGGTGCTGGGGGTCAACCGCAGCGCCCTGTCCCGGGAGCTGGGGCGGATGCAGCGGGAGGGCCTGCTGGAATTCTACCGCAGCAGCTTTCGCCTGAAGGCATAGGAAAAGAGCACCTCGCGGCTGCGCCGCGAGGTGCTCTTTTTACGGCAGCCGCCGGACGGCGTCCAGCAGCATCTCTCTCTCGTTGGGCAGCGTACCGTCCAGCACCTGCTCCAGCAAGGCGTTGAGCGTATGGCCCACAGCGGGGCCGCGCAGTCCCAGCGCCAGCAGGTCCCCGCCGTTCACCGCCAGATCCCGCAGGGAGAAGCACGCCTGCTTTGCCAGCAGCCCGTCCAGTATCGCCTCCGCCCTGTCGATCTCCGTCAGGCGGCCGCGGTAGTCTGGGTGCTGCGCCAGATTGTCCGCCCGCTTTATCGCCAGCAGGCGGCGGAACGTATCCTCCCCCAGCTGGTGGACGGCCCGGGCAATGGCCTTCTCCGTCCGGGGAATGTCCCGGTCGTGCCACTGCACCAGCGTCACGATCTCATGAGCGGTGCGCTTATCCATCCGCAGGCGGCGGCAGATCTCCTCCGCCAGCGCTGCCGACACCTTGGGATGTCCGTAAAAGTGTCCCACGCCCTGTCCGTCCACGGTGAAGCAGGCGGGCTTGCCCACGTCGTGGAGCAGCATGGCCCAGCGCAGCACCGGCTCCGGTGGAATAGCCGCCACAGAGCGGGCGGTATGCTCCCACACGTCGTAGAGGTGATGCCGATTCCGCTGGTCAAGTCCCACGCAGGGCAGCAGCTCCGGTAAAAATACGCCCAGTACGTCCGGGTACGCCAGCAGCACCGGCAGCACATACCCGCCGCACAGCAGCCGATCCATCTCCGTCAGCAGCCGCTCGGCGGCGATATCCCGCAGCAGCGGGGCGCAGCGGTGCAGCGCGGCGGCGGTATGTGCCTCCACGGTGAACCCCAGCACCGAGGCGAACCGCAGCGTCCGCATGATGCGCAGGGCGTCCTCGTCAAAGCGCTTGTCCGGGTCGCCTACGCAGCGTAGGATGCCCCGGCGCAGATCGTCCCTGCCGCCGTACAGGTCGGTGATATCCCCCCGCACGTCCATGGCCATGGCGTTCACCGTCAGATCGCGGCGCGCCAGATCCTCCGCCAGCGAGTCGGAAAAGTACACGGCGTCGGGACGGCGGTGGTCGGAGTAGGGGCCGTCGGCGCGGAAGGTAGTGACCTCCACGGAGAGGCCGTCCTGCCGGACGGTGACGGTGCCGTGGCGCAGGCCGGTGGGGATACAGTGTCCCGCAAACAGGGCGGACACCTGCTCCGGCCGGGCGGCGGTGGTCACGTCCCAATCCTCCGGCACGCGGCCCAGCAGGGTATCGCGGACGCAGCCGCCCACGGCGTAGGCCGGAAAACCGGCCTGCTCCAGCCGTGTAAGGATCACGCCGATCTGTTGGGGAAACATATCCACCGCCTCCTTTCGCGCCAAGCTCCCGAAAACCGCCTAAAAAGCCGGTTGCACTTCGTCTTTGCGTGTATTATAATGAATCGTTGCATACAGGATAGATAGTAGCATATTTTTCAGAATTGTCAATTTGCGTACAGCTTATTCCGGCGCATCCGCGCCGTTTGGAGGTCTTTTTTATGATGCATCCCGCTGCGGATATCCGCACACTGTTACAGCCCGGCAAGCGCGTCCATCTGGCCGGCATCGGCGGCGTGTCCATGTGCGCGCTGGCGGAGGTATTGCAGGGCATGGGCCTTGTGGTGCAGGGGTCTGATATGACGGAGAGCGACACGGTGCGGCACCTGCGCTCCTTGGGGATCCAGGTGGCCATCGGCCACTCCGCCGAAAACCTGAAAAACTGCGATGCAGTGATCCGCACCGCCGCCATCCATGACAGCAATCCGGAGATCGCCGGGGCCATCGCACGGGGCATCCCCGTATACGAGCGGGCGCAGGCGTGGGGCGGCATCATGCGGGGCTACCGCAACGCCCTGTGCGTCTCCGGCACCCACGGCAAGACCACCACCACGTCCATGGCCACCCATATCTTCATGGCGGCGCAGAAGGACCCCACCGTTATGATCGGCGGCACGCTGCCGCTGCTCCACGCCGGCTACCGGGTGGGACAGGGCGACACCATCATTCTGGAGTCCTGCGAATACTGCAACTCCTTTTTGAATTTCTTCCCCACCGTGGCGGTGATCCTCAACGTACACGCCGACCATCTGGACTTCTTCAAGGATCTGGCGGACATTGAGCACTCCTTCCACCAATTTGCCCAGCTGGTACCCGCCGGTACCGGCAGGGTCGTGGTCAATCTGGACGATGAGGGCGCCCGCGCCGCCGTGGAGGGTCTGGATCGCCCCGTTTTCACCTACAGCGTCAAGGATCACAGCGCCGACTGCTGCGCCGACAATGTGGCGTTTTTCGACGGCTTCGGCGCGTTCGATGTGGTCATCCGGGGACAGTGCTACGCCCATGTGACGCTGCACGTTCCCGGCAAGCACAACGTATCCAACGCGCTGGCCGCCGCCTCCGCCGCCTACCTGCTGGGGGTGGACGGCAAGGCTGTGGAGGAGGGTCTTGCCGCCTTCACCGGCGCGGGACGCCGGTTCGAGCATAAGGGCGTCTACCACGGCGCAGAGGTGTACGACGACTACGCCCACCATCCCGACGAGGTGGAGGCGCTTCTGAGCGCCGTGCGCCCCCTGCCCCACAAGCGGCTGATCTGCGCGTTCCAGCCCCACACCTATACCCGCACCGCCGCACTGTTCGATGACTTCGTCCGGGTGCTGCGCCAGCCGGACAAGGTGGTGCTGGCGGAGATCTACGCCGCCCGCGAGAAAAACGAACTGGGCATCTCCTCCCGCGATCTGGCTGCCCGCATCCCCGGCGCCGTGTACTGCGCCACGCTGGAGCAGGTGGCCGACGAGCTGGCACGGCTGGCCCAGCCGGGGGACATGATCCTCACCGTGGGCGCCGGCGACATCTACCGTGCCGGTGAAATGCTGCTGGAGCGAGGTGACGCGGAATGACCCTCTCCCCTGTGTGTCACAATACCCGTCCGGCCGGCGTGCTGCCGGAGCAGGAGTCCGCCGCCTTCGACCTGCTGGAGCGTCTGGGCATCGACTACGACCGGGTGAGCCACGATGCCGCTTTCAATATGGAGCTGTGCGCCGAGGTGGGCCGTGTGCTGGACGTCAGCGTGTGCAAGAACCTGTTCCTGTGCAACCGGCAAAAGACCGCGTTCTATCTGCTGTGCATGATGCCGGACAAGCCGTTCCACACCAAGGATCTCAGCGCCCAGATCAATTCCTCCCGGCTGAGCTTCGCGCCGGAGGAGCTGCTGTAGGAGCTGCTGCACTGCACCCCCGGCTCCGCCACGGTGCTGGGGCTTGCCAACGACACGGAAAACCGGGTGCAGCTGCTCATTGACCGGGAGGTCTATGACGCCCCCTGCTTCTCCTGCCACCCCTGCATCTGCACCAGCACCCTGCGGCTGAAAACCGCCGATGTGCTGGAAACGCTGCTGCCCGCCATCGGCCATGCGCCCGTGATCGTCGATCTATGATACAGCGCCGCGCCCTCTCTGCTGTGGGCGCGGCGCTCCTTTTTTCTCACAGATTTCACAAAAGCCCTTGCATTCGGAAACGTTTTCGTGTACTATACTACCATCTATCCCCACCGGTACGGCGCACTCCACTTTTTGCACCGCACCGGCAAATGAAAAGGAGGAATGAGCCGCTGTGGCTGGCGGTGCGGCAATGTGGAGACTTGCCGTAAGGCGCGAGGGACATTTTCCGCCCCGCGTGAGGCTGTCGTTTGCGGAGGCAGGGCAGCTACAGTCAAGATGTATGGCAAAGGTCATTTTGAAGGATCTGAAGAAGGTCTACCCCAACACCGAGAAGAAGAAAAAGGTCAAAAAGGGCGAGGAGTCTGCGGAGAAAAAGAGCAGCCTCCAGATCACCGAGGAGGGCGTAGTGGCCGTCCAGCAGTTCAGTCTGGAGATCGCGGACAAGGAATTCATCGTACTGGTGGGTCCCTCCGGCTGCGGCAAGTCCACCACCCTGCGGATGATCGCCGGTCTGGAGGACATCACCTCCGGCGAGCTGTGGATCGGCGACAAGCTGATGAACGATGTGGAGCCGAAGGATCGCAACATCGCCATGGTGTTCCAGAACTACGCCCTGTATCCCCACATGACCGTGTATGAGAACATGGCATTCTCTCTGAAGCTGAAGAAGGTACCCAAGGACGAGATCGACCGGAAGGTGCGGGAGGCCGCCGAGATCCTGGATATCACCCAGTATCTGGACCGCAAGCCCAAGGCGCTGTCCGGCGGTCAGCGCCAGCGCGTGGCCATCGGCCGCGCCATCGTCCGTGACCCCGCCGTGTTCCTGATGGACGAGCCGCTGAGCAATCTGGACGCCAAGCTGCGCAACCAGATGCGTGCCGAGCTGATCAAGCTGCGCCAGCGCATCGACACCACCTTTATCTATGTGACCCACGACCAGACCGAGGCCATGACGCTGGGCGACCGCATCATTATCATGAAGGACGGCTTCATCCAGCAGATCGGCACGCCGCAGGAGGTATTCGATCACCCCGCCAACCTGTTCGTGGCGGGCTTCATCGGCACACCCCAGATGAATTTCTTCGACGCCCGTCTCATCAAGCAGAACGGCCGCTACGCCGTGACGCTGGACGGCATCACCGTGGATCTGGCCGATGACAAACAGGCGCGGCTCAGCGCCAAGGACGTGCCGGAGCAGGACATCGTGCTGGGCGTCCGTCCCGACCATATCATGCTGTGCGCCGACGGCGTCAAGGGCAATGTGGACGTCAGCGAGCTGATGGGCTCGTCCGTGCATCTGCACATCTCCACCAACGGCCACGACGTGGTGGTCATCGTCCCCACCAACGGCAATGCCGCCCACTTCCCCATGGGCAGCGAGGTCAACATGATCTTCGGCGGCAACGTGGCCCACGTTTTCAGCAAGGAGACGGAGAAGAACCTGGAGTGGTAACATAGCTGCGATAAAGAGGCCCCATCCGCACGGATGGAGCCTCTTTTTGTCACTCCGGCTTGATCTCGCCGTGTTCCTTTTCAAATTCCGCAATGCGCTTTTTGATCATCTGCTCCAGCTCGCGGTTTTTGGTGCGCCCCTCATATTCCGCGATATAGCCCAGCTTATCCAGCAGCGCCTGCTCCACGCGCAGCGTGTATCTGCTCAACGGATCCTTCATTTTGCCGCCTCCATGACGAAGTATTGACAAAATAATAGCGAAGCAGTATACTTTTATGTGTGAATGACGAAGTTTTGACGCAACAGGGGTGATAAAATGTCCTATCAGAAAATGTACACGCTGCTTTTCAACGCCATCACGGATGCGCTGCAAAGCCTTGCCGACGGCGCGGTGGAGCAGGCGGCCGTCCGGTTAGCCGCCGCCCGGCAGCAAGCGGAGGCGCTGTACCTGTCCGACACGGAAGAAAAATAGGGAATTGCCCGCTTTGCCGGGCAATTCCCTATTTTTTCAGCAGCGCACGGCGGGCGCGCCAGTCCGGGAGATAGCGCGCCACCTCCCCGTAGAACGCCGGGGAGTGGTCGTGGTGCCGGATATGCGCCAGCTCATGCACCACCACATACTCGATGGCCTCCGCCGGATAGTCCATCAGATACAGCGAGAAGCTGAGCCGGTTCTTGCCGGAGCAGCTTCCAAAGCGGGTGCGGGCGGCGGTGATGGTGATACCGGCGGGCTCCACGCCCATGCGGGCCGCCCAGTAGGCCACCCGTTCCGGCAGCACCGCCTTGGCCTGCCGCCGCCACAGCTCGAGCTGCTCCGGCGACGGCGCCGGGTGCGCCGCCAGATACGCCTGCCGCTGGGCAAGGTGCTTGTCCAGCCACGCCCGGTGCTCCTCCACGAAGCGGGTGATGTCCGCTTCCGATGCCCGGAGGGGCGCCCGCACCAGCGCCGCGCCCTCCCGCGTCACCTCCAGCGCCATGGTGCGGCGGCGGGAGCGGATGACCGTGTAATCCGCCATCAGTCCCCCTCCACCGGCCGGAAGCGGGGGCCGCAGTAGCCGTCCCGCTCCACCTGCTCCGTCCACATGGCGGCGGGACGCACCCACAGGCCGCCGTCGCCGTACAGAGCGCGGTAGACCACCATTTCCTCCCGCGTCTCGGAGTGGCGGGCGACGCCGATGACCTCGTATTCGTTTCCCTTGAAGTGGCGGTAGCGCCCGGGTCTGACTGTCGACATATGTTTTCCTCCCCAGTATGGCTTGCATTGTCTCTGTCCGCATTATATACTATGTGTCGAAGCTTGTAAATCGAAAGGACGGAGCGCCATGAAAAACACCACCCTTTGCTATATTGAAAATCCCCGCGGCGAGTACCTGATGCTCCACCGCATCAAGAAGGAGAACGACCTGAACCACGACAAGTGGATCGGCGTGGGCGGCAAGTGCGAGGAGGGCGAAAGCCCGGAGGAGTGCGTCTGCCGGGAGACGCTGGAGGAGACGGGTCTGACCCTGACAGACTACCGCTATCGTGCCGTCATCACCTTCGTATCCGACGAGTGGGAGGGCGAATATATGCACCTGTTCACCGCCACCGGCTGGACGGGACACATCCACGAGTGCAGCGAGGGCGTGCTGGAGTGGCTGCACAAGGACGCGCTGGCCGCCCTGCCCCAATGGGTGGGAGACAAGATCTTCCTCGACCTCATCCGGCAGCCGGACACGCCGTTTTTCTCCCTGAAGCTGCAATATCAGGGCGAAACGCTGGTCTATGCCGCGCTGGACGGAAAGGAGCTGGCCGTATGATCCTCATCAGCGCGTGTCTGCTGGGGTGCGCCTGCCGCTACGACGGGAAAAGCAAGCCCCATCCGCTGGCGCAGGCGCTGGCGCGGCGCGGCCTCGTCGTCCCCGTATGCCCGGAGCAGCTGGGCGGGCTTCCCACACCCCGCGCCCCCTCGGAGCAGCAAAATGACCGGGTGGTCAGCGCCGATGGGACGGATGTAACAGCTCAGTACCGCCGGGGCGCAGAGGAGGCGCTGCGTCTGGCGGCGCTGTACGGCTGCACCACCGCCGTGCTGAAGGAGCGCAGTCCCTCCTGCGGCAGCGGGCAGATCTACGACGGCAGCTTCTCCGGCACCCTCACCGACGGCTGGGGTACGGCGGCAGCGCTGCTGCGGGAGCGCGGCGTCTGTGTGGTGGGCGAAAGCCGATTGGAGCAGCTTCTCCGGGAGCTGGACATCGCAGAATAAGGAACAAACGCCGCAAGGGGCGCGCCGGTGGGCGCGTCCCTTGTGATTTTCACAAGAAAACGCCTGTTCATTATGTGCGTTTCGGCAAAAATAGTAAAATCCATTGACATTTTTATAGAAAGTTGTTAGGATAAGCACCGTGGAGCGCGGTAACGTTCCCGGTAAGGTTTCCGACATTCGCTTTTCTTCCACATATTACGACAGGAAGGACCATCGGCATGACGATCAAGGACATCGCAAAGCAGTGCAGCGTCAGCGTCAGCACTGTATCCCGAGTGCTCAACGGCAAGCCTGACGTCAGCGACGATGTGCGCCGCAAGGTGCAGGCGGTCATTGACGCCTGCAACTACATCCCCAACGACAGCGCCCGTGTTCTGGTGCGCACCAAGTCCGAGGCCATCGGCCTTGTGGTGCGCGGCGTGTCCAACCCCTTCTACACGGACATTATTCACGCCATTGAAAAGACCGTCACCGACGCCGGCTTTTCTCTGGTGATGCAGCAGATCCCCTCCTGCGGCGACGAGGTACAGCGTGCCGCCGTCATGGAGCGGGAAAAGCGTTTGCAGGGCATTATCTTTCTGGGCGGACGGTTCGACTATACGCCGGAGGATCTGGCCATGCTGAACGTACCCTTCGTGTGCTGCTCCTACTCCAACCAGTACGGCACCCTCCGGGTGGGCGAGTATTCCGCCGTGTCCATCGCCGACGAGGAGACGGCGCGGCAGGCGGTGGATCACCTGTATGACCACGGTCACCGACGCATTGCGGCGCTGATCTGCCGGGAGGACGATCAGTCCATCAGCCAGCTTCGCTATCAGGGCTACCGCAAGGCGCTGGAGAGCCACGGTATTCCGGTGGACGAGGAGCTGGTCATGTGCGCCGGCAGCTTCGACATCCGGGACGCCTACGAGGCTGTCCGTGAAAAGCTGCGGCAGGGCGCGGAATTTACGGCGCTGTTCGCCATTGCCGACTCCATGGCCATCGGCGCCATGCGGGCGCTGCGGGACGCCGGACGCCGCATTCCGGAGGACTGCTCCGTCATCGCCATCGACGGACTGGAGCTGTCCGCCTACATCGAGCCGCCGCTGACCACCCTGTGCCAGCCCACGGAGGAGATGGGACGGCGCAGCGCCCAGATCCTGCTGGGTATGCTCCGGGGCCACGGCGCCCACTGCTGCGAGGTGCTGCCTACCCAGCTGCGGGAGGGCGGCTCCGTCCAAAGCCTCTGAATCAGGTTTTTACGCCGGAAACGGCGTGAGAATAAATTATTTTGAAGGAGTAATCTCAAATGAAGAAGTTTCTTGCAATGCTTCTGGCTCTCGTGATGGCTCTGTCCCTGGTAGCCTGCGGCGAGCAGAAGCAGCCCGATGCCGACCCCAACGAGGGCGGCGACACTGCCACCGGCAAGGTCTATTATCTGAACTTCAAGCCTGAGCAGGATCAGGCTTGGCAGGATCTGGCCAAGGCCTATACCGAGGAGACCGGTGTGCCTGTCACCGTCCTGACCGCCGCCTCCGGCACCTACGAGGAGAAGCTGACCTCCGAGATCGCCAAGACCAACGCCCCCACCCTGTTCCAGGTGAACGGCCCTGTGGGTCTGGCCAGTTGGAAGGATTACTGCTACGATCTGAAGGATTCTCAGATCTACGGTGAGCTGACCAGCGACAGCTTCGCCCTGAAGGATGGCGACGCCGTTGCCGGCATCGGCTACGTGATCGAGTCCTACGGTCTGATCGCCAACAAGACCCTGCTGGAGAAGGCGGGCTACACCGTTGAGGACATCCAGAGCTTCGCGGATCTGAAGAAGGTCGCTGAGGACATCACCGCCCGCAAGGACGAGCTGGGCTTCGCCGCTTTCACCTCCGCCGGCATGGATTCCAGCTCCGACTGGCGCTTCAAGACCCATCTGGCCAACCTGCCCATCTACTTTGAGTATCAGGCAGACGGCATTTCCAGCACCGATGCCATCAAGGGCACCTATCTGGACAACTATAAGAACATCTTCGACCTGTACATCAACAACAGCACCTGCGCTCCCGCCGACCTGTCCGGTAAGACCGGCGACGACAGCCGCAACGAGTTCCTGGCCGGCCAGGCTGTGTTCTTCCAGAACGGCTCTTGGGAGTACAACAACCTCGTGGGCGAGGGTAAGCCTTTCACCGACGACGATCTGACCATGATCCCCATTTACATCGGCGTGGGCGATGAGGCCAATCAGGGTCTGTGCACCGGCACCGAGAACTACTGGTGCGTGAACAAGGACGCCGCTCCCGAGGACATCCAGGCCACCCTGGACTTCATGTACTGGTGCGTTACCTCTGACAAGGGTACTCAGGCCATGGCCAACGACATGGGCTTCGTGATCCCCTTCAAGAAGGCCGCCGAGTCCCCCAACCTGTTCGTCAAGGCGGACAAGGAGATGACCGCCGCCGGCAAGACCCCTGTGTCCTGGAACTTCACCACCATGCCCTCTGAGCAGTGGAAGAACGACGTCGGCTCCGCTCTGACCGCCTACGCCGCCGGTACCGGCGACTGGGAGGCTGTCAAGACCGCCTTCGTGGACGGCTGGGCAAAGGAAGTCGCTCTCAACAGCTGATCTCCTCTCTGCACCGCAGCTATCCGGTCGGGTGGGCTATACGCCCACCCGACCGCTATACAGTCTCTGCGCCCCGGCGCAGCGGCTGCCTGTGCGCCCCGGCTCTTACGGGACGCACAGGCAACCGGGAAAATCTTACAAAGCCTATATGGAGGTACGTGCTTATGCAAAAGAACATCCGCAGATACTGGCCCATTTTCGTGCTGCCCACGTTGGCGGCATTCCTCCTTGGCTTCGTGATCCCCTTTATCCAAGGACTGTATCTGTCCCTCTGCAAGTTCACCACCATCAATAAGACCACGTTCGTGGGCTTCACCAACTATGTCAAGGCGTTTCAGGACGAGCAATTCCTCCACGCCTTCGGCTTCACGGCTTCCTTTACCGTGGTGTCCACACTGCTCATCAATGTCGTTGCGCTGGGCATCGCCCTGCTGCTGACCCGCGGCATCAAGGGTACCACTCCCTTCCGGACGGTGTTCTTCATGCCCAACCTCATCGGCGGCATTGTGCTGGGCTACATCTGGCAGATCCTGCTGAACTGCGTGCTGAGTCTGCTGGGTAAGCCCCTGCTGTCGCTGGACGCCACCGCCGGCTACTGGGGCATGATCATCCTCATGTGCTGGCAGCAGATCGGCTACATGATGATCATTTACATCGCCGGTCTGCAATCCATCCCCAACGACTACATCGAGGCGGCGTACATCGACGGCGCTACCTCGTGGCAGACCTTCTGGCGGGTGAAGCTGCCCAATCTCATGCCCAGCATCACCATCTGCCTGTTCCTGACGCTGACCAACTCCTTCAAGCTGTTCGACCAGAACCTGGCTCTGACCGCCGGCGAGCCCGCCCATGCCACGGAGATGCTGGCTCTGAACATCTACTATACATTCTACGTCCGCTCCGGCCCCATGTGGAAGGGCATCGGACAGGCGAAGGCTGTGATCTTCTGTATTCTGGTCATCGCCATTTCCAGTCTGCAGCTGAAGTTCACCCGCTCTAAGGAGGTGCAGCAGTAATGAAAAAACGCTCTCACGCCATCAATACCGTCTGGACGGTGCTGCTGACCATTCTCAGCGTCGCATGGATCTATCCCGTGGTCATGGTGCTGCTGAACTCCTTCAAGAAGGACTCCGCCATCTCCACCAATACCGCCTTCCAGCTGCCCACCGCCGAGGGCTTTGCCGGACTGGATAACTACGCCAACGCTATCGGCTCCAAGGGCTTCTTGGCGGCGTTCCTCAACAGTCTCGTCATCTCTGTCACCTCTGTGGTGCTGATCCTGATCTGCTGCTCCATGTGCGCATGGTTTATCACCCGTGTGAAGACGTGGGCCACGAAGCTCTGCTACTTCCTGTTCGTGTTCTCCATGGTGGTACCCTTCCAGATGCTGATGTTCACGCTGGCAAATCTGGCGGATAAAACGAAGCTGAACACCCCGTTCAACATCTGCATTATCTATCTGGGCTTCGGCGCAGGGCTGGCGGTGTTCATGTTCACCGGCTTTGTAAAATCCATTCCGCTGGAGATCGAGGAGGCAGCCATGATCGACGGCTGCGGCCCGCTGCGTACCTTCTTTCTGGTGGTGCTGCCCATGCTGAAGCCCACGCTGGTCAGCGTCGGTATTCTGGAGACGATGTGGGTCTGGAACGACTACCTTCTGCCCTATCTGGTGCTGGACGGCACGAAATACATGACCATCCCCATTCTGATCCAGTACTTCCGCGGCGGCTTTGGCCGCGTGGAGATGGGGCCCATGATGGCGTGCATCGTCCTGACCATCCTGCCCATTATCGTCATCTATGTCCTCGGCCAGAAGCACATCATCAAGGGTGTGGCTGCCGGCGCCGTCAAGGGCTAACTGCCCACCGGTCTATACAGCGGGGCGGGCATTTCGCCCGCCCCGTTCCATTTTTCAATTCTTGATAGAAAGTGACTTGTTGCCATGAAACGTTCCAGTGGTATTCTGATGGCCGTCTCCTCCCTGCCCTCCCCCTACGGGATCGGCACGCTGGGGCAGGCGGCATACGATTTTGCGGATTTCCTCCACGCGGCGGGCCAGCGCTACTGGCAGATGCTGCCGCTTGGCCCCACCAGCTACGGGGATTCCCCCTACCAGAGCTTCTCCACCTACGCCGGTAACCCCTACTACATCGACCCTGACCTGCTCATCGCCGATGGTCTGCTGACCAAGTCCGAGTGCAGCCGGTGCAAGTGGGGCGGCGACCCCCGTCATGTGGACTACGGCCGCATCTATGAAAAGCGCTTCGACCTGCTGCGCAAGGCCTTTAAGCGCGGCTGGCAGCGCAGCGGCGAGGCCGTGGCCGCCTTCGTGGAGGCAAATGAGCGCTGGCTCCCGGATTACGCCCTGTTCATGGCGTGCAAGCGTCATTTCGGCATGAAGGCGTGGACGGAGTGGCCCGATGATATCCGCCTGCGGAAGCCGGAGGCGCTGGAGAAATACCGCGCCCTGCTGCGGGAGGATGTGGATTTCTTCACCTATCTGCAATACCTGTTCTTCCGCCAGTGGGAGCGGCTGCGCGACTATGTCCACGCGCAGGGCATCCGCATCATCGGCGACCTGCCCATCTATGTGGCCATGGATTCCGCCGACGTGTGGGCGGAGCCGGAGTTCTTCCAGCTGGATGAAACGCTGGTTCCCAAGGCCGTATCCGGTGTGCCGCCCGACTATTTCAGCGCCGACGGCCAGCTCTGGGGCAACCCCCTGTACAACTGGGATCGGATGCGCGAAGACGGCTTCGGCTGGTGGATCCGCCGCATCGACGGCACCGGCAGGCTGTACGACGTCATCCGCATCGACCACTTCCGCGGTCTTGACAGCTACTGGGCGGTACCCTACGGCGAGACGACAGCCAAAAACGGCCATTGGGTCCCCGGCCCCGGCATGGATCTGGTGGATCGGCTCAAGGGCTGGTTCCCCCAGCTGGAGTTTATTGCCGAGGACTTGGGCTACCCCACCCCCGGCGTGCAGAAGCTGCTGCACGACTCCGGCTGGCCCGGCATGAAGGTGCTGGAGTTTGCCTTTGACTCCCGGGACAGCAGCAACTACCTGCCTCACACCTACACCGACCACTGTATCTGCTATACCGGCACCCACGACAACAGTCCGCTGGCTCTCTGGCGGCAGGAGGCCAAGCCGGAGGATATTGCCTACGCCCAGGAATATCTGGCGCTGACGGAGGCGGAGGGCTTCCACTGGGGCGTCATCCGCGGCGGCATGAGCAGCGTGTCGGAGCTGTTTGTGGCGCAGATGCAGGACTATCTGGGACTTGGCGCAGGACACCGCATGAACGTACCCGGCACCCAGAGCGGCAACTGGCAGTGGCGTCTGCTGCCCGGCGAGCTGACGCCGGAGTTGGCGGAGAAGATCCGCCGCATGACCGTGCTGTACGGCCGCGCAGACCGTCCGGAGGAGCAGACGGGGGAGCCGTCCGAGCAGTCGGAAACCGCGCAGGAGGCGTAAAAACACGATAAAAAAGGAACAGGCTCTGAGAGCCTGTTCCTTTTTTATCGTTTGCGCTGTCTCTTAATAGCTGCCCAGATCGGCGCTGGCGTCGCCCTCGACACTCTTGCCGAACTCGTAGTCGTTGCCGGGCAGGATGGCGTTGAGGATCACGCCCGCCAGTGCGGCAATGGCCAGACCGGTCAGGGTGATGTCGGCGCTGCCCACGGTGAAGGTAATGCCGCCGGTGGAGGCGAAGCCCAGACCGCACACGAAGATGACGGCGGCGATGATGAGGTTGCGGGACTTGGTGAGATCCACCTTGTTCTCCACCACGTTGCGCACGCCCACGGCGGAGATCATACCGTACAGCACGAAGCTGACGCCGCCCACGATGGCGGTGGGGATGGAGTTGACCAGCGCGTCAAACTTGGGGGAGAAGCTGAGGATGATGGCGTACAGCGCCGCCAGACGGATGACCCGGGGATCGTACACGCGGCTCAGTGCCAGCACGCCGGTGTTCTCGCCGTAGGTGGTGTTGGCAGGGCCGCCGAACATACCGGCGAAGGCGGTGGCAAGACCGTCGCCCAGCAGGGTGCGGTGCAGGCCGGGATCCTCGATGAAGTTCTTGCCGGTGGTGGAGGAGATAGCGGAGACATCGCCGATGTGCTCCATCATGGCGGCGATGGCGATGGGCGCCATGACCAGGATGGAGGTCACGTCGAACTTAGCGATGACGAACTTCTGCAGGCCCACAAAGTTGGCGCTGGCGACCTCCGTGAAGTCCACCTGATGGAAGATCAGCGCCACGATGTAGCTGCCCACCACACCCAGCAGGATGGGGATGATCTTGACCATGCCCTTGCCCCAGATATTGGCGACGATGATGATGGCGATGGCGCACAGAGCCAGCCACCAGTTTGTGGAGGCGTTGGTCACGGCGGTGCCGGACAGGTTCAGACCGATGAGGATGATGATGGGGCCGGTGACGATGGGGGGGAAGAAGCGCATGACCTTTTTCGCTCCCACCAGCTTGAACAGCAGCGCCAGCACCAGATACAGCAGACCCGCGACCACCACGCCGCCCAGCGCGTAGGGCAGCTTCTCCTCGCCGGTCATGGCGGCGAACTTGCCGCTGTCCAGATTGGCTACCGCCTGGAAGCCGCCCAGAAAGGCGAAGGAGGAGCCCAGGAAGGCGGGTACCTTAAGCTTGGTGCAGACGTGGAACAGCAGCGTGCCGATACCGGCAAACAGCAGCGTGGTCTGGATGGACAGGGGCAGGCCATAGCCGCTGACCAGAATGGGTACCAGCACCGTGGCGCCGAACATGGCGAACAGGTGCTGCAGGCCCAGCAGCATCATCCGGGGGACGCCCAATTCGCGGGCGTCGTAGATCGCTTCTTGTCCGAGTTTTTTGTTCATGTAACAGTTCCTCTCTTTCTTCACTCTTTATTTCCAATTACTTGCAAACACAAAAAAATAACCGGTGAAACGATCACCGGCCAATGGAAACAACAATATCAAAAATGGAAACAATAGGAGCCGTCATCTGCGTTTTCATCGTATACTGGCAGATCATGGCTGTCCCTCCTCTCATTTTCTCGCCTATTATACGAGCCGTCCCCGGAAAAAGCAATACATTTCTACGCCAAGAAACCGCCAAAAATCCCGACATTTCTTTGGTGGATTCGACAAAACCCCCATTTTTCCCATGTCCGTCCTCGGCAGGTATCTCTATTTACAGTCCCCGCGAATCGTGGTAACATTACGGGGAAAAGGAGGCGGGGCCATGGACATCCCGGTATATCACTACGACACGCTGGACTCCACCAACACCCAGTGCAAGCGTCTGGCGGCGGAGGGTGCCGCGTCCGCCGTGGTGACGGCGGACTGCCAAACGGCGGGCCGTGGCCGTATGGGGCGGCGCTTTCAGTCCCCGCCGGGATTGGGGCTGTACCTGTCCGTCCTGTGGCGCACCGGCCTTTGCGCGGAGACGCTGCCCACGGTCACGCCGCTGGCGGCGGTAGCGGTGTGCCGTGCCATCGAAAACGTCTGCGGTCTGCACTGCGGCATCAAGTGGCCCAACGACCTGCTGCTGGGCGGCAGAAAGGTCTGCGGCATCCTGACGGAGTCGGCGTTCCGTCCCGACGGCACGCCGGACTGGGTCATCGTGGGCATCGGCGTCAACGTGTCCCAGACCGCCGATGATTTCTCCCCCGACGTGGCCGCCATTGCCACGTCCCTCCGCAGCCAGTTGGGGCGCGACGTGTCCCGCGACACGCTGGCGCAGGCGCTGGTGGGCGAGCTGACGGAGCTGCACGGCCACGCCCTCCCCGACCCCGCTCTGTGGCAGGAGGACTACCGCGCCCGCTGCGTCAATATTGGGCAGCAGGTGCAGGTGGTGCGCGGTGATGCAGTGCGCCATGCCGTGGCGGAGGGCATCGACCCGCAATACGGCCTGACGGTGCGATACGACGACGGCGCTGTGGAGACGCTGTACAGCGGCGAGGTGTCCGTCCGGGGTCTTTATGGATATTCTGAATGAGGTGATCTTGTGAAATTACTGTGGGAGCTGTTCCTCACCTTTGCCAAGGTGGGGGTCATGACATTCGGCGGCGGCATGGCCATGCTGCCCATCCTCCAGCGGGAGGTGGTGGAGAACAAGGGCTGGGCCACCGACGAGGAGCTGGTAGACTATTTCGCCATCGGCCAGTGTACGCCCGGCATCATCGCCGTCAACACCGCCACCTTCGTAGGGCAGAAGCAGCGGGGCGTCGTGGGCGGCATCGCGGCCACGCTGGGCATCGTGTTCCCCTCCCTTCTCATTATCACGGTGCTGGCCGGCGTTATCAACAGCTTCTCCCATCTGGACTGGGTGCAGCACGCCTTTGCCGGGATCCGCGTGTGCGTGTGTGTGCTGATCTTCAACGCCGTGCTGAAGCTGCTGAAAAGTTCCGTGAAGGACTGGCCCGCCGCCGTGATCTTCGTCACGGTGCTGGCGGCCTCCCTGTTCACGGATCTCTCCCCTGTGATCTTTGTGGCGGCCGCCGCCCTGTGCGGCATCGTCATCCAGAACCTGATAAGGAGGGAGAAATAATGCTGTACCTCCATCTTTTCTGGGAGTTTTTCAAGACTGGTCTCTTCGCCGTGGGCGGCGGACTGGCCACCCTCCCCTTTTTGCAGGATATGGCCGACCGCACCGGCTGGTTCACCCGCGCCCAGCTGGCGGATATGCTGGCGGTGTCCGAGTCCACCCCCGGCCCCATCGGCGTGAACATGGCCACCTATGTGGGCTTCACCACCGGCGGCGTCGGCGGCGCGCTCATCGCCACGCTGGGTCTTGTGACGCCGTCGGTCATCGTCATCCTCATCGTGGCGGCGTTTTTGAAGGCGTTCCGCGACAGCAAATGGGTCAGCGCCGCCTTTTACGGCCTTCGCCCCGCCTCCACCGCGCTGGTGGCGGCGGCAGGTATCTCCGTGGTGCTTATCGCACTGGTGAATGTCGGCGGCACCGGTCTGGCGCTGCTGAACTGGAAGGCCATCGCGCTGGCGGTTGTGCTGCTGGTGCTGACGCGGTGGGTCAAATTCACCAAAAACCTGCACCCCATTCTGTTCATTCTGGCCAGCGCCGCCGTGGGCGTAGTGTTCGGATTCTGAATCGTGAAAAAAGGATGGCTGTCTCTTTTGAGACAGCCATCCTTTTCCGATGCGGACACCTCCTGCCCCTTCCGCGCCAACGTGGTTGCCCGCCGCCCTTGACAACGCTTCGCCGCTGTGCTACAATCCGAGTTAAAGTCATTTAACCGCCGCGGCATTTTTTATTGCACGTCAGTTAAATGAATCTAACCGCGTATGACCGCGCCGTTTTTACGGCACACTGCACACAGCATCAAAAGGAGGTTTTCCATGTCGGAGGAAATTCTGGTCAAGCAAGGCGCGCCCACGCTGGCGGGCATCAAGACGGGCAGTCTGTTTCCCTGCCCCTGCCGCGACGAGAGCGCGCTGCTGGACGATATCCGCCGGTTGAACCGGCTGCTGGCGCCCAAGGGCCTTTGCCTGCTGCCCATCCGCTTCAAGGATGGACAGGCGCTGCTATACCTCTACCGCCCCGCCGTGCTGCACCGTGACCTGCAAAACCGCCTGGCGCGGCGCATCCTGTCGGACGCCGGATACCCCGCCGACGGCGGCTGCGGCCGCTGCGTCGCCCAGCTCATCCGCCGGTTCCGGGAGGATGGTCAGTTCCCCCACGAGGTGGGGCTGTTCCTCAGCTACCCGCCGGAGGACGTGCAGGGCTTCATCGACCACCGCGCCTGTGATTTCAAGTGCGCGGGGCTGTGGAAGGTCTATGGCGACGAGCGCCGAGCACAGCGGCTGTTCTCCCGGTTCAAGCACTGCACCGAGGACTACTGCGCCCGCTGGCAGACCGGCTGGGACATCGACCGTCTGGCGGTGGCCACCCGCCGCGCCGGGACGCAGCCGGCATCCGACACATTCCGCAGACCGGGATTGTGCGGCGGCGGAAAGTGTGATACAATAGCCGCAATGTCTTGAGAAACTCGGAGGGACACATCATGCGGCTGATCTCATGGAACGTCAACGGCCTGCGGGCCTGTCTGAATAAGGGCTTTCTGGACTTCTGCACACTGGCGGACGCCGACGTCATCTGCTTGCAGGAGACGAAGATGCGCCCGGAGCAGGCGTCCTTCGCGCTGGAGGGCTACCACCGCTTCTGGAACAGCGCCGATAAGGCGGGCTACTCCGGCACCGCCGTGTTTACACGCCGCCAGCCCCTGTCCGTGACCTACGACTTCGGGGATGACGTACACCGCCACGAGGGACGGGTCATCACGGCGGAATTCGAGGACTTCTATCTGGTCTGCTGCTACACCCCCAACTCCAAGGATCAGCTGGCGCGGCTGGACTACCGCATGGCGTGGGAGGACGATATCCGCGCCTATCTCATGGAGCTGGACGCCCAAAAGCCGGTGGTCTACTGCGGCGATCTGAACGTGGCCCATCATGAGATCGACCTGAAGAATCCCAAGTCCAACCGGATGAATCCCGGCTTCTCCGACGAGGAGCGGGACAAGATGACCCAGCTGCTCGCCAGCGGCTTCGTGGACACCTTCCGCGCCCTGTACCCCGACCGCACCGGCGCTTATTCGTGGTGGAGCTACCGCTTCCACGCACGGGAGAACAACGCCGGGTGGCGCATCGACTACTTCATCGTGTCCCAGCGGCTGATGCCCCGCGTCAAAAGCGCGGACATCTGGCCGGAGATCACCGGCAGCGACCACTGCCCCGTGGTGCTGGAGCTTGCTGACGCATAAAAAAGGGAGCCGTCCCGCAGGACGGCTCCCTTTTTTATGCGTCATTTGTCCTCTCGCGGCAGCACCAGATTCAGGAGCACCGCCAACAGCGTGGCGATGACCACCGGCGACTTGCCGAAGATGGTGGTCACGGCCTCCGGGAATTGTGCCAGCGCCTCCGCCGCCTGCGAGATGCCTACGCCCAGCGCCGCGGACAGTCCCACAATGGTGGTGTTGCGGGCGGTGATGCCCTCCCCGGCGATGAGCTTCATGCCGGTCATGGCGATGGTGGAGAACACCGCCACCGTAGCGCCGCCCAGCACGCACTGGGGGATGGTGGTCAGGACGGCGGAGAACTTAGGCACCACGCCTGCCAGCAGCAGAAAGCCGCCGGTCATGGCAAACACCCACCGGTTTATTACCTTGTTGGTAGCCACGATACCCACGTTCTGGGAGTAGGTGGCCGTGGGCAGACCGCCCAGCAGCGCCGTCAGGATATTGCTGACGCCGTAGGCCGCGATACCGCCCTGCAATTCCCGATCTGTGGGCTCCCGGTCCATGCCGCCCACGGTGGTGGCGGTCAGGTCGCCGATGGCCTGAATAGAGTTGATGGCGAACAGCAGCCCCAATGCGATGCAGCCGGAGGGCTCAAAGGTGACGCCGAAGGGCAGCACCTGCGGCAGCGAGAACCACGACGCCTCGCCGATGCCGGACAGATCCACCATACCTGCCGCCAGCGCCACGGCGTAGCCCGCCAGAATGCCCAGCAGGATGGACGCCAGCTTGCAGATGCCCTTGCCGTGGTTGGTCAGCACCAGCACCACCGCCAGCGTAAACGCCGCGATGGCCCAGTTCTGCCACGAGCCGTAGACCAGCGCCTCGGTAAGGCCGCGCTCCGTCACCACCGACTCGTAGGTGTTGCCGGCGCCGCCGGCCATGTAGTGGATAGCCGTGGGATACAGGGAAAGGCCGATGGTGAACACCACCGTGCCGGTGATGACCGGTGGGAACAGGCGGCGGATGGGCTTGATGAAGATGCCCACCAGCGTGGCTACCACGCCGCCCACGATCATGGCCCCCGCCACAGCGGACAGTCCGCCGCCGCCGGAGGCGATGGCCTGCATACTGGGCAGATACGCAAAGCTGACGCCGAAGATGACCGGCAGCCCCGCGCCGAACCGTCCGCCAATGGGGAACAGCTCCAACAGCGTGGTCACCGCCGACATCACCAGCGACGCCTGGATCAGCAGCACCCGCTGGCTCTGCGGCAGCCCCACGGTGTGGGCGATGATGATAGCCGGGGTCACGCACCCCACGATCATGGCCACCAGATGCTGCAAGGCCATGGAGACGGTCATCCCGATCGGTGGGATGCCCCGGAATTGAAACAGCGCCTGCTGGCTGCGTACAGTCTTCTGCATGGTGTGTCCTCCTTCGAGCTGCCGCCTGTGATATCATCTATTGTACCACACTTTCTTAACGAAACCAAAACATTTTTTGTATACCTGACATTTTTTTTGGCGTGGTGGCGCAAAAACCGCCATTTTCTATCGCCACGCAAAGGAAAAAGCCGCTCACGCGGCTTTTTTCCTGCAACCATACAGGTCTATATCGGTCACGCAGTGGCCTTCGGCGTCTCCCGCTCCACATGGATCTCCTCGATGCGGTGGTTCTCCACCCGGGTGACCTCCACGCGCAGGCCATCGAAGGTAAAGCTGTCCCCCGCCTCCGGCACGCGGCCGAACTGCTCCATGACCCAGCCGCTGACGGATACCATCTCCGAATCGGTCTTGAGATGGAAGTAGGCGGCGAAGTCGTCGAAATCCATGGCAGCGTCCACCGCGTAGGTGTCCGGCCCCAGCTTCCGCAGGAACACCTCCTCCTCGTCGTGCTCGTCCCAGATCTCGCCCACCAGCTCCTCCAGAATGTCCTCCATGGTGACGATGCCGCAGGTACCGCCGCACTCGTCCACCACCACCGCCACATGGGTCTTGGCCTGCTGCAGCTTCTTCAGCAGCAGGCGGATGGGCTCGTTCTCCAACGCGAATAGCGGCGGGGAGATGATGTCCCGCAGCGGCTTGTCCGTCACGCCGCAGCCCACATAGAATTCCTTCCGGTGGATGGTACCAAGAATGTGGTCGATGGAATCCTCGTAGATCAGCAGCCGGGAGTATTTGGTCTTGGTAAACAGCGCCGCCACCTCCTCCTTGCTGGCGGTGACGGGCAGCGCCGCCAGATCCACCCGGTGGATGAGGATGTCCTGCGCCATCTGCTCGGAAAAGCCGATGGCGTTTTTCAGCAGCTCGCCCTCGTCCCGGTCGATGCTGCCGTCCTGCTGCACCTCGTCCACCAGCATCAGCAGCTCCTCCTGGGACATTTTGCTCGCGCCGCTGAGACGGAACACCCGGCTCAGCAGCTTCTTCCATAGGGAAAACAGCCAGTTCAGCGGCAGCAGCACCCAGATGAACACCCGCAGGATGGGGGCGGACAGCATGGTACACCGCTCCGCGCAGTCCTTGGCGATGCTCTTGGGGGAGATCTCGCCGAAGATCAGCACCACCACCGTCACCACCACCGTAGAGATGGTGGCGCCCGCATCGCCGTAGTGCCGCACGAACAGCACCGTGCCGATGGACGCGGTGGCGATATTGACGATGTTGTTGCCGATGAGGATGGTGGACAGCAGCCTGTCGTACTGCCCCAGCAGCTTCAGACTCAGCGCCGCGTTTCTGCTCCCCTTCTCCGCCAGCGTCCGGAGGCGCGTGGTGTTGGCGGCGGAAAACGCCGTCTCTGTGGCGGAAAAATAGGCGGACAGCAGCAGGCAGACCGCCATGATCATGATACAAGTTGTGGTTGACAAAATATGTAACTCCTTTTCTGTCGTCTGTTTTTTTTACCGGTGGATAGACGCCTATAAGCGCAAAAAAGCACGTCTGCCCCGCAAAACACAGCGCAGATATGCTCCCACAAACAGATGGCAGTTCAGATGGTTACCCGGATAGTCACCGCCGTCAGTATCCATATAAGCGTGATCCCCTCCTTCTTGATAAGCTGATGGCAGTATACCAGAAAACCCGCGCCAAGTCGAGTTAAAAAACCGCAAAGAACAGGAGCGGACATCCCTTCGGATATCCGCCCCCGCTTATACGCTGTTACAATATGCCCAGACCGCACAGCAAAAATCCGATCACCGCCGCCACAGCGCCCACCGCGGCGTAGGGCGCTGTGGTCTTGATGATGGTGATGTTGGACACACCGGTACCCGCCGTGGTCATGAACACCGCGTCGGCATAGAAGCAGGTGCTGTACCCCAGCGACACGCCGCTCATGATGGCGGCAACGATCACCGGCGCAGGCAGCCCCACGGACGCAGCCAGCGGCAGGAATACCGGGATGGCGAGGGTCATGACCACCCAGCAGCTGCCCACGGCGAACACCGTTGCCGCCACCAGCAGAAATGCCAGCGCCGGGATCAAAAACGCGGGCACGGCGCCGCCGATGCTGGTGATCAGCGTATCAAAGAGGCCCAAGCCCCGGTTAGCCTCACTGAGCATGAAGCCGAAGCCCACCACGATGGCCAGCGTGGTCATGCCCTTGGCGCCGTTGAAGAAATGCTCGAAGAACTTCTCCACGGTCATGATCTTCTGTGGTACATACAGCAGGAACTGGGTGATAATGGCCATGATCATGCCGTGGACCAGGTCGTTGCCGTAGGCGATGGTGCCGCCCACCAGCACCGCCAGCGGTACGATGGCATTCCACGCGGAGGACACGCAGCTCTCGTCCACATCGGGGATGTCCACCAGCTTCTCCATGGTGTCGTCCCGCTCAAAGGCGAGGCCGCCGCCCTGTACCCGCTGATAGGCGCGCTTCAGTCCGCCCAGCTTGGGGAAAGCCCCTACCGCCAGCAGCAGGCACAGCAGCATCATGCCCAGCGGGTAGAACATATAGGGAATGGCGCGGACATAGTCGCTGAAGCCGAGGCCGTGTGCCGAGATCAGTCCCACGCTGAACGCCGTCCAGCTGGAAAACGGCACGGCGACACACAGGCAGCACGCGATGATATTGGCCTGCAGCGCCAGATGCTCCCGGGGGATGCGGTTTTTATCGGTGATCTCCCGCATGGAGAAGGTCACCGTCAGGGCGCTGAGGTACTCGTCCAGAAACATGATGGCCGACATGAGCCACGCCAGCACCAGCGTCCGCTTGGGGCCGGCGGCAATCTTCAGCAGCAGATCCCGGAAGCCCATAAGGGCGCCGGACTCCTGAAACAGCGTGATCATGCCGCCGAAGCCGATGATGACGCACAGCGCAAACTGGTACGAGGAGTTGGACAGCGCGGCGTACATGGCGTCAATGGTACCGGTGAGAAAATGCTGCCGGTGCAGCAGCACCATAGCCAGCAGCGTGGCCAGTACCATGGCATCCGCCATCTTGCGGGTCTTCAGCGCGTAAAGGATCAGAAACGCGAGAGGTGCAAAGGCCATTACGATCTGCAGCATGGTGCGTTCTCCTTACTTAGGATGATATCCGTAGTATAGCACAGACACCCTCCCATGGCAAGCCCGTCCCCCTCCTGCGGCGGTACACCGCCCGGTCTGCAAAAGAACGCCGTCTGCGCGGGCAGACGGCGTTCTTTTGTATGCTGTACGATGCGCTTACCGGCCGGTCATGACGGTCATGACCTCCAGCTCCTCGGGATTCAGCGTCTTCTTCATGGCCAGCCCCTCGTCAATGTCCACGTCGGTGATCTGCTCCCCTCTGGCGCAGATGATGCGGTTGGTCTGCCCCTCCGCCAGCAGCTGTACCGCCTCGTAGCCCATGCGGGTAGCCATGACACGATCCTTGGCGCTGGCGTTGCCGCCCCGCTGAATGTGACCCAGAATGGTGACGCGGGGATCCAGTCCCAGCTTCTCCCGGATCTCCTCGCCCACGGCGATGCCGCTGGCGGCGCCCTCGGCCACCACGATCATAAAGTTGGTCTTGCCGCGCAGCCGGGCCCGGCGGATCTTCTCCGCCACGTGCTGCTCGAAGTCGTACTCGCGCTCCGGCACCAGCACCGCCGTAGCGCCCACAGCCACGCCCACATACAGCGCCAGATACCCGGCGCGGTGACCCATGACCTCCACCACGGAGCAGCGCTCGTGGGACTGCATGGTGTCGCGCAGACGGTCGATGCACTCCACCGCCGTGTTGGCGGCGGTATCAAAGCCGATGGTGTAATCGGTGCAGTTGATGTCGTTGTCGATGGTGCCGGGGATACCCACCACGGAGATGCCGAACTTGGACAGATCCTGCGCGCCGCGGAACGTACCGTCGCCGCCGATGGCCACCAGACCGTCCAGCCCCAGCAGCTTGCAGGTGTTGGCCGCCTTCCGCTGACCCTCCTCGGTGCGGAACTCGTCGCACCGGGCGCTGTACAGGATGGTGCCGCCCCGGTTGATGATCCGGCTGACGCTGGAATTGTCCATTTCCACGAAGTCCCCGGCGATCAGACCGGCATAGCCTCTGCGGATGCCCACGCACTCGATGCCGCGGGCCAGAGAGCTGCGTACCACCGCACGGATGCAGGCGTTCATGCCCGGTGCGTCGCCGCCGCTGGTCAGTACGCCGATACGCTTGACTGCATTGTTCATAAAAGCTTACCTCTTTCCTGTTTTGCGGCACGCCGCAGGCGATACCCCATCATTTTCTTGTCTCGCATTGTACCATACGTTTGGTCTGTTTGCAATAAGTATTTGTGAAAACTTCTTGGACAAACACCGGCTTTTGTGGTATGCTGTCTGTCGGAGCGGACGCACACACCGCCGGTTTCCCGCGCCCGCTTAGCTTTCCGGAAAGGATGGATCTCCATGCACCCTCAGTTTGCCGAGCTTACGCCCCGCTGGTTCAAGCGGGCCTTTGTCTACACCGGCTCCATCGGTGAGTTCCGCTATCGCTTCGCCACCGATAAGGACGCCGGTCTGCTCCACGCCGCCGTGTACTCCCAGCTCTGCTACGAGCTGGCGCGGGATGTGGAGGAGCAGGACTTCCCTTGGGACGACGACGGGGTCCAGCAGCTGCAGGGCTGGCTCCAGTCCCGCTACGACGCCTATTGCGCCGCCCACGCCTGATCGCCCCCCCATACAGCAGAACGGACGCAGCCCCATGGCCGCGTCCGTTTTTTTATTCAGCGATCACGCCACACACCGCGGCTCAGCAGCGCCAGCATAGGCATCAGCTCCAGACGGCCCGTCAGCATCTCCAGCGACAGCACCACCTTGCTCAGCGGCGAGAGGATAGAGAAGTTTTCCATGGGTCCCAGAATACCCAGACCCGGCCCCACGTTGCTGATGCAGGTCAGGGACGCGGCAAAGGACTCCTGAAAGCCGTAGTTGTCCCAGCTCACCACCAGCGCACCGGCCAGCAGCACCACCATATACGCCATGATGTAGGCGCCGGTGGACAACACCACCCGCTCCTCCACCGGCTGACCGTCCACCTTGATGACGCTGACGTGATTGGGGTGTACCATCCGCTTCAGCTCGCGCACCAGCGACTTCCACAGGATCAGCACACGGGACACCTTCATGCCGCCGGCGGTGGAGCCGGCACAGCCGCCGGAGAACATCAGCACCAGCAGCGCCATACGGCAGAAGGTGGGCCACATAGCGAAGTCCACCGTGGCAAAGCCGGTGGTGGTGATGATGGTCACGGTCTGGAACGCCGCGTCCGTGATGGAGCCGCTCAGCGGTATCCCGGCCTGCACCCGCAGGCACAGGCAGATCAGCAGCGTCATACCCACCACCACGGCCGTATAGACCCGCAGCTCCTCGCTGTGCAGGGCGGCGCGGAGCTTGCCGGTGACCGCCAGGAACAGCAGGGAGAAGTTGACGCCCGCCAGAAACGAGAAGATCGTCACGATCCACATCACCGCCGGGCTGCTGCCCGACAGAGAGGTATTGTTGATGGAAAAGCCGCCGGTGGCCATGGTGGTAAAGGCGTGGTTGACGGCGGAGAACCATGTCAGACCCGCCAGACGCAGGCACAGCATCTCCAGCGCGGTCAGCGCCAGATAGATGGTGTAGAGGATCTTGGCGGTGCCGCTCACCTTTGGCACCAGCTTGGACTTGATGGGGCCGGGGCTCTCCGCCCGCATCAGGTACACCGCGCCGTCACCCAGCTTGGGCATCAGCGCCAGAAACAGCACCAGCACGCCCATGCCGCCCATCCACTGGGTCAGGGAGCGCCATAAAAGCACGCTGCGGTACAGGTGCTCCACCTCGGGAAACACCGTGGAGCCGGTGGTGGTCAGGCCGGACACTGTTTCAAATATGGCGTCCACATAGTCGTTCAGTGCGCCGCTGAACACATAGGGCAGCGCGCCGGTCAGCGACAGGGCTATCCAGCCCAGCGCCACGGCCATAAAGCCGTCCCGGCTGTGCATCTGTGCCTTCTTCACCGGCACCAGCTGCAAAATAAAGCCGATCAGGATGCACAGCACCGCCGTGGCGAAAAACGGCATCCACGGCTCGCCGTACAGGACGGACACCAGCAGCGGCAGCAGCAGGAAGCCCGCCTCCACCCACAGCACGTAGCTGGTGGTATTTGCGATCAATCGAAAGTTCATGTCATTACCTCAGATACGCCGCGTCCCTCGCGGCAAAAACAGGCACCCCCATTCTGGCCGCACAGCCGGCGGGGATGCCCTACTTACATACATAGGGATTATATATCTCCAGCGCGGCACTGTCAAGCACACCTGTCGGTACGGGATTTTTGCAAAAAGCTGTATTCTCGGTAAATAATTTCGTCAGAATACATCTTTCAGACACACGGGGCGCGGGTATGTGAAAATTATTGCAGATAGGAACGCGCCGTTTTTCAAGTTTTTTACATCACTTTGATAACTTTTTATTTTTGATTGACATTTTTCGTTTTTTGTGGCATTCTTGTCTCAATCTAAGCGATTGTCCCGCGTTGGAAGAACGATGTCCACACGGAACGGACGAAAGGAGAGATCTGCCTTGAGCAGACTTGATATCAAAAGTCCCAGCCGCGCACAGACGGTGGTGGATAACCTCTACCGTGATGTAGAGCGCCGTATCGCCGCCAGTCCGCCGGGTCTATGCCCCGTGGATATGTCGCTGGCGTTTTTGCAGCTGTGCCACGCCCAGTCCTGCGGCAAGTGCGTACCCTGCCGTATCGGTCTGGGACAGCTGAGTAAGCTCATCGCCACGGTGCTGGACGGCACCGCCGACATGAGCACCATCGCCATCATCGAAAAGACGGCCCGCACCATCGTGAACACTGCCGACTGCGCCATCGGTCGGGATGCGGCCCGGCTGGTGCTGGACGGTCTGGACGGCTTCCGGGACGACTATGAGGAGCATATCATACACCACCGGTGTCTGGCTGGCCTGCAGCTGCCCGTGCCGTGCGTGGCGCTGTGTCCCGCCGGCGTGGACGTGCCGGGCTACATGGCGCTGGTGGGCGAGGGACGCTGCGCCGACGCCGTGCGCCTGATCCGCAAGGACAACCCCTTCCCCACCGCCTGCGCCTACATCTGCGAGCATCCCTGCGAGGCCCGGTGCCGCCGGAACATGATCGACGACGCCATCAACATCCGAGGGCTCAAGCGCTACGCCGTGGATTACGCCGGAGATGTGCCGCAGCCCGCCTGCGCGCCCCCCACCGGCAAGAAGGTGGCTATCATCGGCGGCGGCCCCAGCGGTCTGAGCTGCGCCTACTATCTGGCGCTGATGGGCCACAAGGTCACGGTATTCGAGGAGCGGGCGAAGCTGGGCGGTATGCTGCGCTACGGCATTCCCAGCTACCGGTTCCCCCGGCACCTGCTGGATGCAGAGATCGACTCCATCCTGTCTTTGGGCATCGAGGCCCACACCAACACCACCGTGGGTACCGACGTCTGGGTGGAGGAGCTGCAAAAGGACTATGACTGCCTGTATATCGCCATCGGCGCCCATCAGGATAAGAAGGTGGGCATCCCCGGTGAGGACTGCAAGAACGTGATGTCCGCCGTGGAGATGCTCCGCGCCATCGGCGACGATGTGATGCCGGACTTTACCGGCAAGCAGGTGGTGGTCATCGGCGGCGGCAACGTGGCCATGGACGTGACCCGCAGTTCCATCCGTCTGGGTGCGGAGAAGGTGACCTGCGTCTACCGCCGCCGTATCGAGGACATGACGGCGCTGCCCGACGAGGTCACCGGCGCCATGGCGGAGGGTGCGGAGATCGAGGCGCTGATGGCTCCCGTCCGCATCGAGGCCGATGAGGACGGCTGCGCCGCCGCCCTGTGGGTGCAGCCCCAGATCATCGGCGAGGCCGATAAGTCCGGGCGGCCCCGGCCCAACAAGGCCGACCTGCCGGAGCGGCGCATCCTGGCGGATATCATCGTGGTGGCCATCGGACAGGGCATCGAGATCCAGGGCTTTGAGCAGGCCGGCGTCCCCATCAAGCGGGGTGTGTTCGTGGCGGGTCTTTCCGGTCAGGTGGGCGATATGGACAACCTGTTCGCCGGCGGCGACTGCGTCACCGGCCCCGCCACAGCCATCCGCGCCATCGCCGCCGGTAAGGTGGCGGCGGCCAACATCGACGTACATTTGGGCTTCCAGCATGAGATCGAGGTGGATGTAGACATTCCGTCTCCGCGGCTGAACAACCGCGGCCCCCACGGACGCATCAATACCACCGAGCGGGAGGCCTGTGAGCGCCGGTGCGACTTTGAGGACATTGAATGCGGCCTGACGGAGGAGGGCGCCCGCACCGAGGCGTCCCGCTGCCTGCGCTGTGACCACTTCGGCTACGGTATTTTCAGAGGAGGGAGGAACGTCAAATGGTAACGCTGACCATCGACGGCCGCGCCGTCACGGCGCCGGAGAGCACCACCATTCTGGAGGCGGCACGCTCCATACATATCGACATTCCCACCCTGTGCTACCTGAAGGGCATCAACGAGATCGGCGCCTGCCGCATCTGCATGGTGGAGGTGGAGGGACAGCCCCGCCTCGTCCCCGCCTGCGACAACGTGGTGAACGAGGGCATGGTGGTCCGCACCAACTCCCCCCGTGTCCGGGAGGCGCGGCGTGTGAACCTGCGGCTGCTGCTGAGCCAGCACGACACCAAGTGTACCAAGTGTACCCGCAGCGGCAACTGCAAGCTCCAGCAGCTCACCAACGACTACAACCTGCTGGGCGAGCACTACATCGACGATCTGCGGAACGCGCCCCCGGACTTCTCCAACCCCGTGGTGCGCATTGAGAACCGCTGCGTCAAGTGTATGCGCTGCATCCAGATCTGCGACAAGGTGCAGACCATGGGCATCTGGGATCTGA
>ERZ1026772.430-NODE-430-length-31071-cov-5.275438_pt1 | contig 31071 bp, 28 predicted proteins | sample MGYA00380124_ERZ1026772 | MGnify/ENA primary metagenome ERZ1026772 (study PRJEB33269, sample SAMEA4719760) | human gut metagenome | biome: human-associated habitat; feature: organic feature; material: feces | place: Cameroon | collected 2013-10 ...
CGATGGTCTCCTTGGGGAAGAGATCGCCGGTGTAGCCGTTTTCGTACCACGGCAGGGCGAAGCCCAGTCCCCGGCCCTGCGCCATGCCGGGCGTGCGGTTCTGCATACTCAGACGCACGGTGGCGGGGCAGAGGTAGCGGCTGCCATCGGGCAGTTCGCCTTCCGCCGCCAGCATCTGCACGAACAGCGCCAGATCGTCCATGGTGGAAAAAACGCCCGCGTTGCCGCTGACTCCGCCCAGAAACCGGGCGTTTTCATCGTGGACGACCCCGGTCAGGCAGAAGCCGTCGTCCTGCATTTCGGTGGAGGCGATGTTGCCCCCGGCGGGCAGGTAAGAGGTGTTTTTCATTTTCAGCGGCCAGAAGACCTCCTGCAGAGCCAGCTCATTCAGCGGCAGACCGTAGAGGCATTCCAGCAGCTGCCCCAGCAGGATATAGCCCGTGCAGCTGTACTGCACCCGGGTTCCCGGCTGGAAATCCAGCGGCGCGGCCAGAATCAGCTCGGTGCTCTGCTCCGGTGTGCGGGCCAGCTGCCACAGGTGCAGTCCCGGCGGAAAGCCCGCCGTGTGGGTCAGAATTTGAGCAATAGTGATCTCCTGCTTGTCGGCGGGCGCGTCGATGAAGGCGCCCAGCTTGTCCCACAGGCAGAGCTTGCCGCTTTCCATGGCCCGCAGGGCCAGCATCCCCACCGCCAGCGGCTTGGAAACGGAGGCTAGATCGAAACGGGTCTGCTCGTTGCAAAGGCCCGCGTCCTCCTCAATGGAAAGCCTGCCGTAGGCCCGGCGGAACAGCACCTTCTCCCGGCGGCCCACCAGCACGCAGGCGGCGGGAAAGACCTCCTGTTCCAGCGCTTTTTGGATCACCTGATCGGCCTGAGAAAAGTCCGGCGCTCGCTGCATGGCGGTTCCTCCTTTGTGCGCTCTTGTAGGAAAAGTGGTGAATATCATTCTTTTTCCGGGGGAGCCCAGTGGACGATTTCGGCGTTTTCGCGGCCTTCCAGCGCCTTGCGCAGCTTGGGCTTGGGGTTCACGCCCACCTGCCGGGCGCACAGCTCCAGCATGTTCAGGTCGCTGGCGCTGTCCCCGTAGGCGGAGGAGGTGTCGTAATCCAGCCTGTCGCCCCGGGCGGCCAGATATTCCGCCAGCCGCAGGGGCTTTTGCACGCCCCGGCAGTTATCGCCGCAGATGTCGCCGGTGTAGCGCTCCCGGTCGTCCACGTTCATTCGGGTGCCGATGACCGCCTCTACGCCCAGCATGGTTTTCAGCGGTTCCAGATAAAACGAGGGTGAGGCCGTGATCAGCAGGACGCTGGCCCCCCGGGCCTGTTCCTGTCGAAGGGTCTTCAGCCCCTCCGGGTACAGCTGGGGTACCAGCACGTGCAGGCAGAAGTCCATGGAAAACGCCTCCACCTCCGGCATAAGCCGCCCCTTCATCCAGCACAGCGCCGCCGCCTTGGCGCGCTCGGCCGAGCACAGGTGCAGCCCGTAGCCTGCGGCGTAGGCAATACCTTTGAGCAGCTGGCCGGTGGTGCAGAGCTTCCGCCGACGGGCATACAGGCACAGGGAAACGATGGAATCCCCCTTCCGCAGGGTTCCGTCAAAATCGAACAACGCATAGCTCTTTTGCAAAATAAACCCCTCCGGGCTTTTGAAATCAGCATTTTTAACCACGGAAAGTATAGCATGAAAAAGGGGAAAATGCTATCCTGAGAAGGCCAAACACCAAAATGCAACGATGAAAAAAACGAAAAATAAGAGGCTGCGGAACAACTATGAGAATTTTTCGCAGCCCCATTTTTATGTCCGTTGCTGGGTACGGCCAAAGCCGTCAGTTTTCCTCCACCACTGATACCTCCTGAAGCGCTTCCGCCAGCAGCAGGTTGATCAGCTCGTTTCGGGAGCGGTTGGTCTGCTCGGCCAGTTCGTCCAGCTTTTTCAGCGTATCCTCCCGCATTCGCACTGACACGATCTTGTGCCCGTCTTCCCCCTTCTTTTTCGTGATCCGAATTTCACGCTTCATGTCATCACCTCATGCTGTCATCATAGCTTGACACGAAGCTAAAATATATAATATAATACTCACACAATTTGTATTACGCATGTAATATAAATTGTATTTATTATTTCTTTATGAGGAAATAATGGTCGCACGAAAGGAGGGGAAAAAGATGGAGGGTCAAACTAACGGCCTGTGTATCGCTGGTTTCATCGTGTCGCTTGGGTCGCTGTTCCTCGGGCTGTTTGGCATCACCGGTCTGGTGGGCGTTACGCTGTCCGCCGTCGGCCGCTCGCAGGCCGCCAATAACGGCGGAAAAACGGGTCTGGGTACTGCCGGAATCATTCTTGGCGTTATCGGCGCGGCTTACTGCTGGGTCATGTTGGCGATTGCCGCAGCCTGACGGAAAAGGTCTTAAAAAAATCACCACAACAAAAAGACGTTGGAACCGCAAAGTTCCAACGCCTTTTTGCTTTTTGGAGTGACGATTATTTTTTCACTTCCAGCTCGCCAGCCGCGTTCACATCCACCGTGACGTTCTGGCCGGGCAGAACGTCGCCGGCGATGATGGCCTTGGCCAGCATGGTTTCCAGATGGCTCTGCATGTAGCGCTTCAACGGACGGGCACCGTAGACCGGGTCGAAGCCCGCGTCGGCGATCTTGTCGATGGCGGCGTCGGTCAGGGTCAGGGTAATCTCCCGCTCCTGCAGGCGGCCTTCCAGACTCTTGGCCAGCAGGCAGACGATCTGACGAATCTCGGTCTTTTCCAGCGGCTTGTAGAACACGATCTCGTCGATACGGTTCAGGAACTCGGGGCGGAACTGGCTGCGCAGCAGCTTCATCACGTTTTCCCGGGCTTCCGCCGTGATCTCGCCATTCTGGATGCCGTCCAGCAGGAACTGGCTGCCCAGATTGGAGGTCATGATGATGATGGTGTTCTTGAAGTCCACGGTGCGGCCCTGACTGTCGGTGATGCGGCCGTCGTCCAGCACCTGCAGCAGAATGTTGAATACATCGGGGTGCGCCTTTTCCACCTCGTCCAGCAGAACGACGCAGTAGGGCTTGCGCCGCACGGCCTCGGTCAGCTGACCGCCCTCGTCGTAGCCCACGTATCCCGGAGGCGCGCCGATCAGACGGCTGACGGAGAATTTCTCCATGTATTCGCTCATGTCGATTCGAACCATGTTCTTTTCATCGTCAAACAGCGCCTGCGCCAGCGCCTTGGCCAGTTCGGTTTTGCCCACGCCGGTGGGGCCCAGGAACAGGAAGGAGCCGATGGGGCGGTTCTCGTCGCTGATGCCCGCGCGGCTGCGCAGGATGGCCTCGGAGACCTTCTGCACGGCCTCGTCCTGACCGATGACACGTTGATGGAGCAGTTCGGGCAGCTTCAGCAGCTTCTCCCGCTCGCCCTCCTTCAGCCGGGTGACGGGCACGCCCGTCCAACGGCTGACGATTCGGGCGATTTCTTCTTCGGTGACTTTATCTCGCAGCAGGCTGCCTTCTCCACGGTCGCGGTCGGCGATTTCTTCTTCCTGCTGCAATTCCTTCTGCAGTTTCGGCAGCTCGCCGTATTTCAGCTCCGCCGCCTTGCCCAGATCGTAGTTCCGTTCGGCCTTGGCGATTTCGGCGTTGGTGCGCTCGATGTCCTCGCGCAGCTTCTGCACCTTCTGGATGGCGGACTTTTCGTTCTCCCAGCGGGCCTTCATTTCCTTCATCTTTTCCCGCTGCTTGCTCAGCTCCTCCTCCAGCATCTCCAGACGGCGCTTGCTGGCTTCGTCGTCCTCTTTTTTCAGGGCGTTTTCTTCAATCTCCAGCTGCATGATACGGCGGCTGACTTCATCCAGCTCCGCAGGCATGGAGTCGATCTCGGTACGGATCATGGCGCAGGCCTCGTCCACCAGGTCGATGGCCTTGTCGGGCAGAAAACGGTCGGTGATATAGCGGTTGGACAGGGTGGCGGCGGCGATCAGCGCGCCGTCGGTGATCTTCACGCCGTGGAAGACCTCATACCGCTCCTTCAGGCCCCGGAGGATGGAGATGGTGTCCTCCACCGTCGGCTCGGTGACCAACACCGGCTGGAAACGCCGTTCCAGCGCCGCATCCTTCTCAATGTACTTGCGGTATTCGTCCAGCGTGGTCGCACCGATCAGGTGCAGCTCACCCCGGGCCAGCATGGGCTTGAGCAGATTGCCCGCGTCCATGGAGCCTTCGGTTTTGCCTGCGCCCACGATGGTGTGCAGCTCGTCGATGAAAAGCAGGATACGGCCTTCGCTCTTGGCGATCTCCTTCAGCACGGCCTTCAGCCGCTCCTCAAATTCGCCCCGGTATTTGGCGCCGGCGATCAGGCTGCCCATATCCAGACAGAAGACTGTGCGATCTTTCAGGCTGTCCGGCACGTCGCCCCGGACGATTCGCTGGGCCAGTCCTTCGGCGATGGCGGTTTTGCCCACGCCGGGCTCGCCGATCAGCACCGGGTTGTTCTTGGTTTTCCGGGTCAAGATTCGGATGACGCTGCGAATCTCGTTATCCCGGCCGATAACCGGGTCTAGCTTCTGGTTCCGGGCCGCGGCGGTCAGATCGGTGCCGTATTTGGCCAGCGCGTCGTAGGTGTCCTCCGGGGTTTCGCCGGTGACGCGGCTGTTGCCCCGCACGCTCTGCAAAACCGGCAGGAAGGCGTTGAGGGTGATGGCGTAGCTGTCCCACAGCTCCTTCATGGAGCGGGTAGGCTTCTCCAAAAGGCCCATGAACAGATGCTCCACGCTCATGTACTCGTCCTTCATCTGCTCGGCCCGTTCCTTGGCGGCGATCAGCGCCCGGTCCACGTCGTTGGAAATATAGATTTTATCGGCTTCCCGGCCGGAGCCCGTTACCTTGGGAATGCGGGCGATCATGGTCTGCAGACGGGAAAGAAGCTCCTGCGGGTTTTTGCCCATTTTGGTCAGGAGTTGGGGAATCAGGCCCTGCGGGTCGCTGAGCAGCGCGCAGGCCAGATGCTCCTGCGCCATTTCCTGATTCTGATATTCTACCGTCAGCTGCTGGGCGTTTTGCAGCGCTTCCCGGCTTTTTTCGGTAAACTGGTTGTTGTTCATATGCTTGACCCCCTTGGGGCGACGGCTGTGCGTCCGTGCGACGATGGTTGCAGTAAATTCCGGAAGGCCTGTCGGTCAGGCTTTCGTCTGACTTTCTTTGACCTTCGATAGCAGTATAGCATTTTTCACGGGAATGTCAAGAGAAAATCGAAAAAATTTTGGGGGCTTTGTTGCCCTGGACCGCCTGCAACCCGCTCTTGCATCATCGGCCCGGAATGTGCTATAATTCTGCATGGCAATCTGAAGGTTTGGAGGTTTCGTCATGCCGCACCAGAAGGGCGTGAAGCCCATCGCGCAAAACAAAAAGGCATACCACGATTATTTCGTGGAAGAAACCTACGAATGCGGCCTGAGTCTGATGGGCACGGAAGTCAAGAGCATGCGTCAGGGCAAGGTCAACCTGAAGGAAAGCTTTTGCATCCTGCGGGGCGGCGAGGTCTTCGCCGAGGGAATGCACATCAGTCCCTACGACCACGGCAACATCTTCAACCCCGATCCCCTCCGGCCCAAGAAGCTGCTTCTGCACAAGGCGGAGATTCGCAAGCTGGCCGGGTTGGTGAGCCGTCAGGGCTACACGCTCATTCCGCTCAAGGTATATCTGAAGGACGGACGCATGAAGCTGGAAATGGGCCTGTGCCGGGGCAAGCAGCTGCACGACAAGCGGGACGCAGCCGCCGAAAAGGACGCCCGGCGGGAGATCGAGCGGGCTTTCAGCCGCCGTCAGGACGGATAAGCGTCCCATTCATGGGGGTGTTCTGGTTTCGACGGGAGTGTTTGAGGGCATGGTTAGCGAGCCGCGGCCCCTGTACCGCGTAAAAACGGGGACAAAAAACAACTGACAATACCGAATTGTCTTTCGCGGCTTAATGCCGCGCGTCGGCCCGGGCAGCCCACAGGCCCGGTTTCCGGCGTCAGCTATGTGGGGAACGAGCGCGCCAAAGCTTTGAGGCGTTGCCCGTAATCATGAAGCTACCGTAGCCGGCAGCCCGCCGCGAGGCGACCGGCGAGGGGAATCCCAAAATCGTGGCTGCGCTCGGAGAAAACGATGTCAGCAAGCTTTCGGACGGGGGTTCGATTCCCCCCACCTCCACCACAATGCCACCGTAATTTTGATAGAATTGCGGCGGCATTTTTCTATGTTCAGAAACCGCTTGAAATAAGGCTTTTCAACTCTTTCGACACATAAATTGATCCCGCTGCGGAGGTATTCTACAGCGTTTTTTTGCTTTATTGGGGTTTTTGCGCCGCAGGAGCTATGGCAATCGTTAAACTTGTGAGGATTCGTTGATTTTATGGGTATTCGTTAAATTATCGCTTCCTAGCATGATTTTAGACCTTCCCGTTGGGATTTGCCTACTTTTTCTGCTCAACTTTTGCCTACTTCTCTTTCGCACCGCTATCCCGCATTGCGCTATACCTTGTTGCTTTTCTGCTCGTACTCAGCTCATCACTAACCACATTGCTTTGTCTTTTGCGTTCTGCCTGGACATCAGCAAAAATATCCAGCTGAATCATTGCTGGATGAGCATTTGTAAGGAAATAGCCTCCTGTAACGGCTATATTTACCTTTACGATTTCCCTGCGGCTTTGCTATGCGGACATTGCCTACATACTTTTCATTTATCTGCGGGCGTTTCGGGGGTGGAACCCTCAACGGAGTTCCCCGGCAATTTTCAGTAGGATTTCCTCGTGGGAGAATTATTTTGCCTCAAGGAACTGCCAAAATGAGCAGGTCAGAGCTTGGCATTATTATTTTAACATGTCCGAATTCCAGCACACCATAGAAGAACTCATTAACTAGTGATTGAAATAAAAGAGACTCTGGCGTTCCATCGCCGAGCTAAATGCCTCACAAACCGCATCCATCAGGAGCCGCAGAAATATCGTTGGCTTCCCAAGAAAGTTCATTTTGACTACATCGGCGAAGCGAGTGATACGCTGTACCCAATTTCCTTCCGTGTGGTAAGATTCATGGTCAAAGAAGGTTTGTATGAGACAGTGATCACTAACCTTCCTGCAGACCACTTTCCCCCTTCACTACTCTGTATGTTTTACCACAAACGCTAGGGTATCGAGACTTCTTTTCAGGATCTGAAATATACCCTTGTACTAACGCACTTCCATGCGAAAAAATGTTCATTCATTATGATATAGGAAATTTTCGCCAGAATGACGCTCTACAATTTTACCTCCTTGCGTCGCCTGCATGCCGGTTTTTTGCAGCCAAAGAGCAAATATCTCTACCATGTGAATACTGCTTTTGCTGCCCACATTGCACGGGAGTTCCTGCTTGGCTTTGTGTCTGCAGTAAAAATAGAATCGCACGTTGCAAGTTTTCTGCTCCCTGTCCGGTCAGGCTAACAAAAACCAAGAAATATGCGTGCAAAGTGCCCGGCCAGTTTTCAGTACAGGGTAATTTGATACGGCTTTTCATTCGCTTTTCGCGGAGGAAACTCTGCGTTTTTGCCATGCCCTTTTTCAGGTCTATGTGTGGCTGAACCCGTCTCCGGCTTTCTTGCTCAGAGACGGGTTCTTTTGACGGATTATCTTCAATGAGATTACGACTTAGCCGGTGAGGTTTAATTTTGAAATATTGAAAAATGACTTTTTTGGGCCCAATTTTGCCTTTCGGTATATTTTCAAAAATTGAAAACAGTTTCAGCTGCTGATATGGCTTTTGCGAGCAAGAAAAACAGTTTCAACTGCAGCGCTTCAAATTTCGCTTGACTATGGCTATACTGATATCAGGCAAAGCGAAAGAGAACAGAAGCTTGGAAAATACGAAAGGACGTGTACCTATGCCTCTTGATTTTCAATATGATCATCTGATTCTGGCCAGGTCGGAGCTTCGGCAAATCCGCGTGGCAGAGCGCGTAGTGGGCTATGAGCTGCCCATTGGCTATCCCAACTATCGCGGCACGTTTTTAAGCTGCATTGAAGCCCTGACCCTGGAAGTGGATGGTGCGCCGGTCAACAAGACCGATATCCGCTTAGGTTTGAACGACAAGGAATTCTTGATCGAAGACCTGAACGAACTTTGTCATGAATACTGGTTCGTGCGCGAGCCTATGACCCTTCGCGTGTTTCAGGACGGCGGTATTGCTCTCGGCGAGCACACTGTGCGCATTGCCATGACACACCGTATTCCTTACACGGGCTATTTCGGCCAATACCTGACCATTCACAGCGTCTGCGAAAAGCGGCTGTCCCTTGCGGAAGGAGCATGAAACGATGAACAAAGCGCAAATCCAATTGGGCACGTCCCTATACTCCATGACAAGCGATTATGTATCCCAAAAGCGCGATCTGCGCGGTTGCCTGGAAAGCCTGCGGCATATGGGTTTTCAGGGAATTGAAATCGTGGCCTCCCAAATGGTGCCGGAATATCCTTTCCCCAGTGACAAATGGATCGCTCAGTTCCGGCAGATGTTGGACGACAACGGCATGGAGCCTGTATGCTACAGTGCCTATATCGATTACGGTCTGCGCCCTCAGCGGGACTTGACTCACGATGAGATCGTGCAGTTTACCCTTAACGATCTGATGATCGCTAAAAAGGCTGGTTTTCCCTTGGTGCGCACCCAACATGCAATCTCCCCGGAGATCATGGAAGAAATGATTCCATGGTGCGAAAAGCTGGGTGTCAAACTGTCGGTAGAAATGCATCATCCCCACCATCCCCACCTGCCGGTGTGGGACAAATATCTGGAATTGTTCCACGGTAAGGGCAAGGATATTTTGGGCATGGTGCCGGACTTCAGCATTTTTCAGCGCAAGCCCCACAAGCTGATCGTGCAGCGGCTTACCCGCTCCGGCTTCGACCCGGAGCGACTCAGCCGTGTGATCGATCTTCATCAGGCTCATGCCCCTCTGGAGGAGGCTCAGGCTCTTTGTGCCACCCAGCAGGAGCGGGAATATACCCAGATGATCTACGAAAAATTCTTGCCCACCCCGGTAGAGGATCTGGACATATTGATCCCGGTTTCCTTCTACGTGCATGGCAAGTTCTACTATCTGGAAAATGGCGAACATGATGAATGCATCCCCTTTGAAGAGATCCTGCCCCGCATTCAAAAATTGGGGTATAAAGGCTTTATTGCAGCGGAGTACGAGGGCCACCACTTCGATATGAGCATTGATGTGGACGAACAGATGGCGCGCTATGCGCAGATTTTCCACCGCTATATTCACTAAGAATGCCTGACAACCTGTCAGGCGGGAAGGAAGGGATGGCAATGGGCAAACGCGGCAACGCAGAACAGCTTCACACCATATCCTGGCAGACCAGGCTGCGTCGGCAGCTGCCGCTGATCACGATGATCCTGCCAGGCGTGATCTACCTGTTTATCAATAACTACATCCCAATGGCGGGCATTGTGGTGGCATTTAAAAAGGTCAACTATCAGCTGGGCATTTTTAAAAGTCCGTGGGTAGGCTGGAAAAATTTTGAGTATTTGTTTGCTTCCAAGGATTCATGGATCATTCTGCGAAATACATTGTTGTATAACGTGGCCTTTATCTTTACCAATATGGTGGTGGCCACACTGGTAGCTGTATTTCTTAACGAGGTCAAATCCCGCATTGGTTCGCGCATTTATCAGGCGTTTCTGCTGATTCCCTACCTGTTGTCCTGGGTAGTCGTTGGCTTTCTGGGCTACGCTTTCCTCAACAGCCGCACCGGCTATATCAATAACGTGATCCTGCCGCTATTCGGGGCTAAGCCCGTATCCTGGTATATGGATCTGAAAGCATGGCCGTGGATACTGATCATCGTAAACGCATGGAAAAACGTGGGATATTACTCGGTCATCTATCTGGCAGCCATTATGGGGATCGACCATTCTCTATATGAGGCAGGCCGGGTGGACGGTACCAACTGGCTTCAGGAAGTCGTGCACATCACGCTGCCTGGTATTTCCCCAGTGCTTATTACCATGTTTCTGTTGCAGATCGGCCGCATTTTCTATTCTGATTTCGGCCTGTTTTACCAGGTACCCATGAATACCGGCTTCCTGCTGCCGGTGACTAACGTACTGGATACTTATGTTTACCGCGCATTACTGCTGAACAACGATATTTCCATGTCTTCGGCGGCAGGCTGCTTCCAGGCAGTCATGGGCCTGCTGGTGGTAGTAGGCGCTAACATGCTGGTGCGCAGGGTGGACGCCGACAGCGCGATGTTTTAGGAGGGAGTACGCATGAAACGAAAAAAGTTGCAAGTCGTCATCAATGTGTTCTTCATCCTGATGGTTTTTTTGAACATGTTCCCGCTGATGACCATGCTGTCGGCTGCTTTCAGTGACAATAACGACATCATCCGAGAGGGTTATCGTCTGATCCCCAAAACCTTCAGTCTGGATGCCTTTGACTATGTGTTGAAGGATTCGCGGAAAATCGTTAACGCCTACGGCATTTCCATTGTCGTTACCCTATGCGGCGTGGTGTTCGGTATGCTGTTCATGGCGCTGCTGGCTTACCCTATGAGCCGCAGAGACTTTACTCTTCGCCGTGGATTGATGGTATATGTGGTCATCACTATGCTGTTCAACGGCGGCTTAGTGCCCACCTACTTGATGTATGTGGATTATCTGCACATCAAAAACACTTTGTGGGCGCTGATTATTCCGCGCATGCTGGTGTCGGCATTCTATGTTATGATCATGCGCACTTTTTTCCAGAACAGCATTCCAGGGGAGATCATTGAGGCGGCACAGATCGACGGTTGCAGCGAATACGGCATCTTCTTCCGTATTGTAATGCCTCTGTCATTGCCGGTGCTGGCCACTGTGGGCCTGATGCAGACTATCGGTTACTGGAACGACTGGTACAACGGCTTGATCTACCTGACGGATTCCCGGCTCTTCAGCATTCAAAATCTACTGAATCGTATCCTTTTTGACGTGCAGTACCTAACTAACTCACCAGACGTATATGCGGCGGATATGGCTGTGTCCCTGCCTACGGAAACGGCGCGCATGGCCATCGTGGTTCTGGGCACCATGCCTCTGCTGCTGGCCTATCCCTTCTTCCAGAAATACCTGGTAAGTGGTCTGACCCTTGGCTCCGTCAAGGGCTGACAAGAATGTAACGCCTGTCGGCGGTCGAAAAAGCGATGAGGCTTTTTTCACTACTGGCCTGGGCGTGCAGAGATAAGAAAAACATGCGACACAAAAGGAGGTAACCCCATTGAGAAAACTGTTTTCCGTGCTGCTGACCATCGTGCTGCTGTGTTCCCTGATGGCGGTCCCCGCCATGGCGGAAGAACCCTATGAAGTGAAACTGTTGATTTACGGCTCCAACTGTGTGGACGATATGGGCGAGGTCCTGGCTAAGGTGAACGAGATCACCCGCGAAAAGATCAACGCCACTTTGAGCATTGAGTACATCAACTCCAGTTCCTATCAGCAGCAGTTGAATTTGATGCTCTCTGGCCATGAAAAGGTGGATATTGTTGCCACTGGCTACAACTGGAATGTGGCCTCCCAGATGACCAATGGCCAGCTGCTGCCCATGAACGACCTGCTGGACCAGTATGGTCAGGGCATTAAGGAAGTGCTGCCTGACGACGTGCTGCATAGTGTCACTATGGATGGCCAAGTGTATTGCCTGCCCGCCTGCCGCGACTGGGCTTCTCAGTCCTGCATCATGTTCCGTCATGATCTGATCGAAAAGTACAACATCGACCTGAGCAACGTAAAGACTCTGGATGATGTGACCGCCGTGCTCAAGACTGTATATGACAATGAACCTGAGGTGGGTCACATCGTAACCGGCAATGGCAGCTTCTGCATGCTGTACCATATGATCGAGAACGATTTCGACGTGCTGTGCGACTACATAGGTGTGCTGGAAAATCCCATCGAGGGCGGTACAAAGATCGTCAATCTGTTTGAAACTGATACCTACTACCAGTATTGCAAGACCATGCGCGAGTGGTACGAGGCCGGCTATATTCCCGCCGACTACGCTTCCAACACTGATAGCGCCACCACCTTGATCAAGGCTGGCACCATTTGGGCCGTGTCCACCCGCTATAAGCCCGGCGCCATTGGCCAGAACAGCCGCGGTTGGGGCTATGATATGGACTGTGTGCTCCTGACCGATCCGCTGTGCAACACCGGTGTGCTGTCCGTTATGGGTATGTCTATCGCTGCTAATTGCCAGAACCCCCAGAAGGCTATGGAAATGCTGAACCTGTTCTATACCGATTCCGATATCCTGAACTTGATCGATTTTGGTATCGAAGGCAAGCACTACAAGAAGGTCACCGACCAGCTGATCACTTTTGCTGACGGTGTAGATTCCTCCAACTCCACCTACTTCCCCAATAACGCATGGATGTGGGGCAACCAGTATATCACCTACAATTGGGAGAATGACGGCGAAATCTGGCCCGCGCTGAAGGAGTTCAACGATACTGCTCCCCGCAGCAACGCCATCGGCTTCATGTTTGACATGACCCCTGTGGCGGGCGAATATGCCGCTGTGAAGGCCGTGATGGATCAATACCGTCGGGCCATCGAGTGCGGCGCTCTGGATCTGGACGAGTATCTGCCTATCTTCAACCAGGCTCTGAAAGATGCCGGTCTGGAAAAGGTGATTGCTGAAAAGCAGGCGCAGTTTGACGCTTTCCTGGCCGCCCGCGACGCGCAGTAACCAATCTCCAAGCCAAAACGCTTGAATTTGAAGCCGCCGTTCCGGGCTCATCACCGGAACGACGGCTATCCTTGGAGTGAAAGAAATGGAACGAAAACGGATATTCACAGCGATTTTTCGCTCCAGCAGCAATTCATTTAACCCGCTGCTGGAAAACGGCGACAGTTTTTTCCTGACGGAGGGGGAGGACATACGAAAAAATTATCCTGTGCTGGACGAACTGGAGGCCCAAGGCTTTGAAACCGTGCCTTCCGTAATGGCGCTTTCGCCTGCGGGCGGCGCGCTGCAATACCCGTTTTATGATTCCGTCGTGCAAAAAGTGCTTTCGGCGCTGCAGGCGGCGGGAAAGGTAGACGGCGTTTTTCTGCATCTGCAGGGCGCGCAGCGCGTTGTAGGTATTGGCAGCGGCGAGGCATTTCTGGTGTCGCGCATCCGTGATACTGTGGGCTGGCAAACACCTATTGCAGTAGTGCTGGATTACCACGCCAACATTACCTGCACTTTAGCCGCCAGCGCTAATTTACTGCTGGGCTATCGCACCAATCCTCATACGGATGTACTGGATACTGCCCGTCGGGGCGCGGCACTGCTGGGCCGCATGGTGCGGGAAGGACTGCTGCCCCGCATGCGTATGGTGCGGTTGCCGCTGCTGCTGGCGGATTCTACTCTTACGGCCCGCGGTGCCGGCCACGCAGCATGTGTGCTGGCCGAAAAACTGGAACGCCGGGAGGAAGTTTTCAGCGCGACCTTCTTTGCTGGCTCTGCATGGGAAGATATTCCCAATGCGGGCGCAACTCTGGCGGTATGCGCTCTGGAGGAGGACCATGGTTTGGAATCGGCCGTAAAGCAGGCTGCTGCTGAGATCTGGCAGCAGCGGAATGATTTTGTGTTTGAAAGTGATCGGTTGGAACCGGCTCAGGCTATCTGCCGGGCACAGAGCGTAGCTAAGGGATTGGTATTTATTACCGACAGTGGCGACAATGTGACTAACGGTGCCGTTGGCGATAACGCTTATATGCTGGATTGCGTCATCAAAAGCGGAGCTCATCGTGTGTTGATTACGCCCATTTGTGATGAGCGGGCGGTGAAAGCCTGCGCCGAGACCGGTAGTGGCAGAAATGTGACGGTGACCATCGGCGGTCAGAATGACTCCAACAGCCGACAGGTAACCGTTACTGGCCGGGTAAAGCATTTAAAACGCGACCGGTTGGGTTACGTTACCGGATGCGTGCTGGCTTTGGAAAACGAAGTGGATGTAATGCTCAGCAAGGAAAGACAGGGCATCACCAAGCCGGAGGAGATTGAGGATTATAACGTGTATCTGGGTGCGTATCAGATGATCGTGATCAAGCTTGGCTACCTTCTGGAATGCTTCATGCAGTACGCAGCGGATTCCATGATGGCTCTGTCGCCCGGCAATACGATGCTGGATCTGGGGCAGCTTCCCTACCGGCGGCTGCGCCGCCCCATTGCTCCCTTGGATGCGGTAGAGGACTTCGAACCGGTATATGAAAAATATTAACGTGGGAGGAAAAATAACAATGCAAGCGGGTGTGTGCGTTTATTCCGTGCTGGAAGATGCCAGCAATGATTACCTTGGCATGTTCCGTGCCATTGCGGACATGGGTTGTAAAAACATTGAGTTGCTGGGAGGCGATTATCTGCGAGGCGGTCGCTTCTCTGACCGCTTTTCCGCCCGTCAGGTGCGTGACGTAGTAGATGAGTTGGGCATGTGCGTGACTGGAACCCATGAAAAGGTGGAACCCGGCGTGGATATTGTCGATCACGATTGGGACCGGTTGATGGACTACTATGAAACGGTGGGCTGTTGTAACATTATGCTGCCCTCCATTTGGGTGGCCGACAGGGAGGAAACGCTGCGCCTGGTAGATAGCATCAATAAGGTAGGCAGCCGCATGAAGAAGCGTGGATTCCAGTTCTATCTGCACACTCATTCCACCGAGTTTCGGCGCCAGCCGGACGGCAGCACTTTGATGGATCTGATCCTGGCGGAGACCTCGCCGGAAACTATGATGGTCGAGTTGGATATGGTGTGGGCTATGCGCGGTGGTATGGATGTGTGCGAAATGCTAAACAAGCTGGGAGCACGCTGCGATATGGTACACCAGAAGGATTTGAGTAAGGACTTCAAGGGCCCGGTAAGCATTTTTGAGGCCGCACGTCTGGCTGGCGACCCGGACTGCGACCCCAAGAAGGCTCCCGCCAAATACACTCGTCGCGAGGACTTTGCGGAGGTGGGCACCGGTGTGTTCGATTATGACACCGTGTACCAAAAACTGCGCAAAGACGGTTTTGTGCGCTACACCATTATTGAAAACGACGCCCGCATGGAAACCAAACTGCCCACTACCAGACGTGAATTGGCATTCATTGAAAAATATCTGTAATTCCCTGCAAAAACATCATGTGGAAAGGAAATGACGATCATGAAAAACGGTAAGCTCCAAATCGGTTTTGTCGGCTGTGGCGGCATTGCGAATTCCAAGCATTTTCCCTCTCTGGCAGAACTGCCGGATCTGTGCGAAATGGTAGCTTTCTGCGACCTGATTCCTGAACGCGCCCAGAAAGCGGCGGCTCAGTATGGCACCCCTGATGCGAAGGTGTACACTGATTATCGCGAAATGCTCAAAGATAAGGACATTGATGTGGTGCATGTGCTGACCCCTAACGTAGCACACTGCCCCATCACTTGCGACGCTTTTGATGCCGGCAAACACGTCATGTGCGAAAAGCCCATGGCTCACTGCACTGCAGACGCAGAAAAGATGCTGGCTGCGTGGAGAAAGTCCGGCAAGAAGTTCACCATCGGCTATCAGAACCGTTTCCGCGAGGATACCCGCACGTTGCATAACGCCTGTGAACAGGGTGTGTTGGGCGACATTTACTTTGCCAAGGCCCATGCTGTGCGCCGCCGCGCTGTGCCCACTTGGGGCGTATTCCCAAATAAGGCCCTGCAGGGCGGTGGCCCTCTGATCGATATCGGCACTCACGCTTTGGACCTGACCTTGTGGATGATGGACAACTACAAGCCAGCCACGGTGGATGGATCCGTATTCTATAAGATGCGCGATAAGTTTGAGGGCAATCTCTTTGGCCCATGGGATCCCGAAACCTTTGAGGTGGAGGATTCTGCCTTTGGCTTTATCAAGATGGAAAACGGCGCCACCATTTTCCTGGAGTCCTCTTGGGCACTGAATATTCCCGAGGCCAACGAAGCCTCCACCACCCTGTGCGGCACTGAGGCCGGCGCGGAGATCCACGGCGGTTATGTGAACGGCGGCTACAGCTTGAAGCTGAACACTGCCAAGTATGGCCAGCTGATCGATGAGACTATCGCCCAGGCCGGCAAGGTAGCCTTCTTCGACGGTGTGAGCAACAAGCCTGGAACGCTGGAAGCCAAGCAATGGCTGGAAGCGATCCTGAACGACGGCACGCCGCTGGTCAAACCGGAGCAGGCTTTTGTCGTCACGCAGATTCTAGAAGCTATCTACCGCTCCGCCGCTACAGGCGAGCGTATCCGCCTGTAAATTCAAACTGGGGCTGTGACGCTGGCCACAGCCCCAGTTTGTAAATACCCACCCGTATACGGAAGGAAGTTGTTTATGAACGAAGCCTATGAAAATCTTCTTACACGGCGCGGTTATCGTTGCTACAGTCCAGAGCCTATTCCTCAGGTTGATTTGGAAAAAATCCTCAAGGCAGGCACCTATGCGCCCACGGGACGCGGCTGGCAGTCGCCCATTATTCTTGCGGTGACAAACCGGGAAATGCGAGATCGTCTGAGCAAAATGAATGCCGCTGTCTTAAACAACGGCGTGAAGGATCCGTTCTACGGTGCGCCCGTGGTTCTGGCAGTGCTGGCGGATAAGACCATCGACACCTATCTGTACGACGGTAGTCTGGTAATGGGCAACCTGATGCTGGCCGCTCACGCACTGGGCTATGCCAGCCGGTGGATTCATCGGGCCAAGGAAGTATTTGAAACGCAGGAGGGCAAGGCTATCCTGCGGCAACTGGTCATCAACGCAGATCAGTATGAGGGTGTGGGACATTGTATTCTGGGCTACCCCGGCGAGAAACCGCCCGTGCCAAAGCCCCGTAAGAAAAACTACGTCTACTATATCAAATAATATCCCAGGAGGTGAGCCTTATGGCCAACATTATCATTAAGACCGACCAGCGTCGGGCGCAAGAAGCCAAGGTCATGCGCCAATTTGGTTATGACCCTCGCAGCGCCTCCAGCGCTGTTAAGGAGCAGATGGAGTGCATTGCGGCCAAGGATCGGGAAATTTTCCGGAAAGCCGAAAGGAGAAAGCCTCATGTTTGATATTCTTAAGCCAACTGATACCCCTAAAAGCAGCGATGTCGAAATGCTGCGCATGGCGGTGGAAGCGGCCACCGGCGGCAAAAATACCGTGCTGATCGACGATCGAGGTCTGCCCTCCATCGTGGTGCGCATTCCTAAACACACCTATGCAGACGTGGGCATCTGCGACAACTGCAAAGCTTTACCTGCCTTTATTGTGGAAGGCATGGAAAAGGATTGCGTATATGTGGACAAGTACCAGTCCTCTGTGTATGAGGGCCGAGCTTACTCACGTGCTGGCGTGGATCCTACCACATGCATTGACTTTGACCCCGCCCTGCTGGCGGCTGAAAGCAAGGGCCCGGGCTGGACGCTGCTGCCTCACTCGGTTTGGGCGGCGTTGGCGCTTATTTCCAAGGCCGGCGGTACCATGCCTTATGGCAATAACAACTATGGCAGTGATTATCACAGTCCCCTTTCCAAGGGCATGAAGGCTCATATGCAATTTCCCGACAAGATCGGCCGGGTACTGACCGGTTCCGGGCCCGCCACATGGAGTCACAACGGCCAGCCAGACGGCGTATGGGATCTGAACGGCAACGTGCATGAGTGGAACGGCGGCCTGCGCCTGATGGATGGAGAAATACAGGTCATGGCGGATGCAGAAGCCTTTCTGCACCGGGATCAGAGCCCGGACAGTGGTTACTGGCGCGCCATCAGCCTGGAAGGACGCTACGTGGCTCCCGGCACTACCGACGCAACTTATAAATATGACTCCGCCAACCCAGGTACCGCAGAAAAGAAAATGACCTTGCTGGGACCTGCCGTTCTGTCCGATCGTATCGAGCATCCAATGTATCTGGGCGGCAGCACCAATGCGGATTATGCCTATTGCGCCGGCCCGTTTGAGGAAATGAAGGCCCGGGAAGGTTTGGCCGTATGTGACTTGATAAAGGCACTGGCCTTGTTCCCGCTGGATGATGACTGCGGAGGCAACGCCTTTAACATGCGCAACTATGGTGAACGTCTGGTAAAGCGTGGTGGGGACTGGGATGAACAGTGCGAGTGCGGTATATTCTACACCAACGTGGATACCAATCGGCGAATGGGCAGCACCCATAACGGTTTCCGCTGCGCCTATATGCCGGGATTGTGAGGTGAAGCAGCATGGAAAATGGGAAACTGATAGCTGGTATTATCGGTTGCGGCGGTATTGCCAATAACAAGCATTTGCCCGCCTTGAAAGCGGAGGCCGCCCGGGTAGAAATCGCTGCCTTCTGCGATATCATTGAGGAACGCGCCCAAAAGGCAGCTCAGGAGTATGGGCGTCCAGATGCCAGAGTGTACGTCGATTATCGCGAACTGCTGAAGGATGAAAGCATCGACGTGGTGTATGTGTTGACTCCCAATGTAGCACACTGTCCTATCACTTGCGCGGCCTTCGAGGCAGGCAAGCATGTGCTGTGCGAAAAACCCATGGCCCACTGTGCCGCCGATGCGGAAAAAATGCTGGAAGCGTGGAAAAAGTCCGGCAAAAAATTTACGATCGGTTATCAAAATCGCTTTCGGCCCGAGGTGACAAGCCTGAAAAATGCTTGTGAAAAGCAAGAGTTAGGCGATATTTACTTTGCCAAGGCCCATGCGGTTCGCCGTCGCGCTGTGCCCACATGGGGCGTGTTCCCAAACAAGGCCCTGCAGGGCGGCGGCCCCCTGATCGACATTGGCACTCACGCTTTAGACCTGGCTTTGTGGATGATGGATAATTACAAGCCTGTGTCGGTGTCCGGCTCTGTGTTCTACAAAATGGCGGAGGAATATGAAGGCAACGTATTCGGCCCTTGGGATCCCAAAACCTTTGAGGTGGAGGATTCTGCCTTCGGCTTTATCAAGATGGAAAACGGTGCCACCATTTTTTTGGAGGCTTCATGGGCACTGAACGTGTTGGAAAGCCGCGAGGCGTCCGTGACCTTGTGCGGCGTAAAAGCTGGCGCGGAGATCCACTCAGGCATGAGTTATCCACAGGACGAGCTGATCTACAATCGCGCCCATAACGGCGAACTGACGGAGGAACGTCTATCCGCAGCCAGCTCGGTCGCATATTTTGACGGCGTACACGAAGCGCCCAACACGTTGGAATGCCGGCAATGGCTGGATGCCATTCTGAACGATGGTCAGCCGCTGGTCAAACCGGAGCAGGCTTTTGTCGTGACCCGCATTCTGGAGGCCATTTACCACTCTCATCAGCAAAAACGGGAGATTTTGCTGTGATCGTTCGCAGACGCAGAGGATAGAGACTGTGGAAAACAAATGTATGGTCTGCACTTCATCAGGCATATTGCATGGTGAAAAACTGCGGCAGGATACGCTTCGTGTATTCCGCGGTGTGCCCTATGCTTGTCCGCCGATGGGCGAAAGGCGCTTCCGTCCTCCATGCCCTCTGGAAACGCCGCAAAGCGACGTGGACGCCACTCGCTTTGCGCCCATTTCCATCCAGCGTGCCTTTATCCGCGGTAGCTTCTACCAAAAGGAATTTTACCCACAGCAGCCACCTATGAGCGAAAATTCACTTTACCTGAACGTGTGGGCTCCTGCTCAGGGGGAAAATTTGCCTGTGACTTTCTGGATCCATGGGGGAGGCTACATGGCCGGCTATGCCTACGAGCGGGAATTTAACCCTGAGGCGCTGGCCACCATGGGCGTGGTGGTGGTGGCCCCGGCCTATCGGCTAGGCGTGCTGGGCTTTTTGGCGCATGCATGGCTGGATGATGAAAAAGGACTCTGCGGAAACTATGGGCTGATGGACTTGGCGCTGGCCCTGCATTGGACGGCGCAGAATGCAGCTGTTTTTGGCGGTGATCCGCAGTGCATCACCGTGATGGGGCAATCCGCCGGGGCAAGACTAGCCCAGATGCTGACGGTGTGCCCTGACACTCGGAGTCTGGTGCGGCGGGCGATATTTCAAAGTGGCGGGGGCATGAACGACCCCCTAGACAGGCACGAGCTGTCCTTGGAGGAGGCTCGGCGGCGCAATGCCGAGTTTCTTCACTATCTGGACTATCTGGGTATAAAAAATCTGGAGCAGCTGCGCAGCATGCCCGCTAAGACGCTGCAGCTGGCCTGCTGTGCCGCTCAAGGCGAACTTGGATTAGAAAGTATTTACTTTTGTCCCGTGCTGGACGACCGGTGGCTCCCTGCAGATCTTCACGACCGGGGCGGACTGGCGCAGCCGAGTATCGATGTGCTGCTCGGTTCCAATGCGGATGATTTCGGCTCTGTCGAAGCTGCCGGCCATATGCGGGACGCTTGCAGCCGCTATGGTCGGAGCCACAGCGGACGTACCTGGCAATATCTGTTTGCCCGGAAGCTGCCCGGCGATCAGTCGGGCGCATTCCACTCTGCGGAACTGTGGTACGTGTTTGGTTCTCTGCACGACTGCTGGCGACCTTTCACGCTGGAAGACGGGATCCTCAGCGAACAGATGACGGCATACTGGGCCAACTTTATTTGGAAAGGTGATCCCAACCAGGTCGATCTGCCCATGTGGCTACCATGCCCCAGACAAGGCGAGGCATACCTGCGGCTGGACCATAAAACAGGCATGATTGAACACCCGAATTGATCTCCACCCTTTTCCACATGCGAGGGGATTGAAAAAGCGGCGTCATGATGGGATAATGAAAAGGCGCAAAAAATCGAAGAGCACGGTTGGAGGAGGAAGAAAAACTTTGAACGCGCTTCAGAATATGATCGTCTTTTATAATAACAGCGACCCGGATGATATGTTTCACTGTATTGTGGGCCATCTTTTGCAGAACATTACTATGTTGACGGATGCCAATATAGAGGACATTGCGCAGAAGTGCTATTCCTCCCCGGCAACCATGAGTCGCTTGAGCCGCAAGCTGGGCTACAAAGGTTTTTCGGATTTTAAAAATTCTATCTCCTCGGCCGCCAAACGGTATATGTATCTGAATCGAATCATTCCCATGCCATCCCAGACAGGCACGGAAAGCAAGCTGGACAGCTATTTTCAGATCGTGCAGGAGCAGATACGCAATATGCAAAGCGAACTGGATCAAGCCATGCTGTTTTCCATTGTAGAAAAGCTGCATGCTTCAGAAAAGGTGTTCTTCTATTCCTATGGCTATGTGCTTTCCGAACTGACCCTGCAGCAAAATCTGCTGATGGAGGGCAAGCAGTCCATGCTGTTTTCCCGTGCAGTGGACCAAGCTGCCAATGCCCGCCTGCTGGATAAATCCTGCATGGTCATCATGATCATGCCCGATACTCGCGATGCTGTAGTGGTGGATGAAATCCTGACCGAGGTCAAAAGAAACGGTGCCTGCGTACTGCTGCTGACCACCAGCCGTCATGCCTACTTTAAAAAATACGCGGATTATTCCTATGATTATGATGGAATCGGTTATATTGTGGATATGTATCGGGTGTATATGTATCTGGATCTGATTTCTTTGGTTTACCGCGATCTATACTTGGATTAATAAAGCGAGGGTAAAAAAATGAATATGCAAATCGGAATCATTGGCTTTGGTTTTATCGGCCATTTGCACTGGCGGCACCTGCAAAACATGGAGGGTATCCGTATCGTGGCAGTGTGCGACATTGATCCGGAACAGCTAAAAGATGTGCAGGATACACCCGGCTTGAATGTTTACCATGATGCGGATCAGCTGATCGCTGACCCGAAGGTAAACGTGGTGCTGGTGGCTGTGCCCAATCACCTGCATCTGGAAATGGTGCTGAAGGCCGCCAAGGCCAAAAAACATATTCTATGCGAAAAACCCGCCGCCATGAACGTTGCCCAATTTGACCAAATGATGCACGCCGTGCGGGAAAACAACGTGATGTTTTCCGTGCATCAGCAGCGCCGTTTTGATAAGGACTTTGCCATTGCCAAGCGCGTATTTGACGAGGGCATGGTAGGCAAGCCCTACGTGATCAAGTCGCAACTGTACGGTGCCAACGGCTATATGCACGACTGGCACGTGTACAAAAAATATGGTGGCGGTATGCTGTACGATTGGGGCGTGCACCTTATAGACCAGATGCTCTACATGGTACCCGGAAAAATTCGCACGGTGTATGCAGACATCCGCAATGTGATCAACGAGGAAGTGGATGATTACTTCCGCATTGAGTTGCTGTTTGAAAGCGGCATCAGCGCCGAGATCGAACTGGGCACCTACTATCTGACTCCTAAGCGGGGCTGGTTTATCGGCGGCGATACCGGCAACCTGATCGTGGATGGCTTTGGCGGCAGCGAGGGGCAAATCGTGCGTACTACTCATTTGCTGGAAAATGTGCCGGGTAAGATCACCATGACGGCGGCTGGGCCTACCCGTTCCTTTAGCCCCAATCAGAAGGATGTGCTCTATACTGAACCCATGCCGGAGGTGCATGTAAACCACCTAATGTATTTTGAAAACTTTTTGAATGCTATGAACGGAGCAGAACCGTTCCTTGTGACCCCCGCTCAGGTGCGCCGGGTACTTATGGTGATGGACGCCGCCCGGGAATCCGCTGCGGTGGGAAGAAGCATCCATTTTTTGGAAAGGGAGACTAAAATATGAAACTAGGTTTTGTCAGTGCGATTTTGGATGGATGGACTTTTGAGGAAATGATCGATGCGGCGGCGGAAATGGGTTACCGTTGCGTGGAGGTTGCTTGTTGGCCTCAGGGCAAGGCGGAGCGGCGCTACGCAGGAGTGAGCCATATTGATGTGGAAGCGCTGGACGAAGCGAAAGTGCGCTACATTCAGGATTACTGTGCCAAAAAGAACGTGGAGATTTCCTCTCTGGCTTTTTACCCCAACCCCATGGACAGCAATCCAGTAAAGCGTTCCGCTGCCATTTCCCATTTGTGGAAGGTCATCGAGGCCAGCCACAAACTGGGCGTAAATCTGGTGACCACCTTTATCGGGCGCGACCAGAGCAAGACCGTGGAAGAAAATCTGGAACTGGTCCGTCAGATCTGGCCGCCCATCATTGAGCATGCGGAGAAACTGGGCGTAAAAATCGCCATTGAAAACTGTCCCATGCTGTTCGGCCCGGATCAGTGGCCCGGCGGTCAGAACCTGATGACAACCCCCGCCATCTGGCGCAAGGTGTTCGAAATTCTGCCTTCTCCCAATCTGGGCATCAATTACGATCCCAGCCATTTTGTGTGGCAGATGATCGACTATATCAAGCCCTTGTATGAGTTCAAGAACAAGATCTTCCATGTACATTACAAGGACATCAAGCTCTATCGCGACAAGATGGAGCAGGAGGGGGTCATGGCCTATCCGCTGGACTTCATGGCTCCCAAGCTGCCCGGCCTGGGCGATGTGAACTGGGCAAAATATGTTTCCGCTCTGACCGATATTGGTTACGATGGCTGCACCTGCATCGAGGTGGAAGATCGCGCCTTTGAGGGAAGCAGGGAAAAAATTCTCGACTCTCTCAAACTGTCCAAACATTATATGGAGCAATTTGTAATATGAAGTGGATCATTGGAATTGATCTGGGCGGTACATCCACTAAATTAGGCCTTTTTGATCAAAACGGCACTCTGGTAGAAAAATGGCAGTTGCCTACGGAGCGCAGCGACCATGGCAAACGCATCCTGCCCAATCTGGCCTATTCCACGAAGCAGGCTCTGGAACGTCACAAGATCATCCGCGAAGAGGTGATCGGCATCGGGCTGGGCGTGCCCGGCGCAGTGCGGGGCCAGAGCTATGTGGCACCCTGCGTCAATCTGGATCAGTGGGGTGGCTTTGACGCAGCAGAAGCCTTTTCCCGTCTGTGCGGCGGTTTACCGGTAAGGCTGGTGAACGACGCAAACGCCGCGGCTTTGGGCGAAATATGGCAAGGCAGTGCCAAAGACGTAAAAAATATGCTGTTCGTTACGCTGGGGACCGGCGTGGGCGGCGGTGTGGTGATAAACGGCCGTGTGGTGGAGGGTGCGCACGGAGTCGGCGGTGAGATCGGTCATATCAAGCTGCAGGAACAGGAAAATCGCACCTGTGGCTGCGGGAAGCATGGCTGTCTGGAACAATATGCCTCCGCCACCGGGCTGGTGTGCGCGGCCCATCGTAAGCTGGAAAGCAGCGATGAACCGAGCCTGCTGCGGCAGAAGTCGGTCTTTTCTGCCAAAGAAGTGTTTGATGCAGCTAAGGCGGGGGACGGTCTGGCCGAGAAACTGATCTTGCGTTTTGCAGACGAACTGGGCCGCGCCCTAGCCAGTGTGTCCTGCGTGATAGATCCGGAGGTTATTGTGCTGGGAGGCGGCGTATCCATGGCAGGCCAACCGCTGCTTGAAGCGGTAAAACGGGCATTTTGCCGTTATGCTTTCCCGGCTGCAGAGGAAACATGCTTCCGCCTGGCCCTTTTGGATAATGACGCCGGTATTTATGGCGCGGCCAAATTGATGTTGGATCTGACGTGATAACAAAAAGAATATCACGTCAATAAAACAACATGGAAGACAGAAAATTTTGAATACAAGCCGGAGAATTTCCTGATTTGAGCAACGGCGTCGGAACGGACTTTTTCTTCGTTTCCGTTGAGGATCCGGACGCCGCTGCGCAGGAAATCGTCAGGCTGGTAAAAGACAGACTGCCCAAATACCGTCAGGTTCCTCCTTCGGAGATCCAGGTGCTGACTCCGATGCAGCGGGGCGCAGTGGGAGCGGCCCATCTGAATACGCTTCTTCAGGAAGCCCTGAATCCTTCGGAAGTCTGTCTGCGCCGCAGCGGATACAGTTTTCGGGTCAATGATAAGGTGATGCAGATCCGGAATAACTACGATAAGGAAGTATTCAATGGAGACATTGGAACGGTCTCGTCTCTTGATCTGGAAGAACGAAAGCTGACTGTCCGATTCGACGACCGGGAAGTGGAATACGACGTTACGGAACTGGACGAGCTGGTGCAGGCCTATGCCAATACGATTCATAAGTCGCAGGGAAGCGAATATCCGATTGTGGTCACGCCCGTTCTGATGACTCATTTTGTCATGCTCCAGCGGAATCTGATCTATACAGGCATTACCCGCGCTAAGAAACTGCTTGTACTGGTGGAAACCAAAAAGGCGATTGGCTATGCCGTGCGTAACGTGACGGTAACCAACCGGAATACCAGACTAAAAGAAAGATTGCAAGCGTAGAGAAAACCGGCTCTTTTATGGTTAATTTTCGGTTGACTGTTCAAAATGTCGCCCATCGAGGAAACAAATTTTTCTTCGATGGACGTTTTTTTATCCAATCACCCTGACAAAAGACGCTTTTTTCTGGGTATGGCGAGAAATGTTTTTTCAGAAAGAAAGGATGGTTATGACAGAAACCGAACGCAGCCGGATCGTTGAACTCCAATATCAAGGCTATGGGTACAAAAAAATATCCACACTGACGGGACTGCCGCTGAACACTGTGAAGTCCTTTTGCAACAGACATCCCGTGCGGGACGAGGAGATCGCAGAGCGGCAGGGAGTTTGCCGGAACTGCTGGAGGCTGCTGGAACAGACGCCACACCATCGAAAGCGGCGTTTCTGTTCCGACGCCTGCCGCATGGTGGAATGCTCACCCGGAAAAAGTAAATCGCAGGGCCTACTATAAACGAGTCTGTAAAAACTGCGGCAGGGAATTTGCAAGCTATGGGAATGAACATCGGATGTTCTGCTCCCGCTCATGCTATGCACAGTATCGCCGGAAAGAGGTTCCCAAATGAGCGAATATGAGAAGGCCCTTTGGAGCTATCAGACAGCCATGGCGCTGGCTCGGAAAATGCTGTCCCAGGGCATTATCACTGAGAAGGAATACGAAAAATTAGATGCGATCATCGCCAGAAAATACGGGATATCTTCGTGCAGTATATTCCGTTGAAATTACTGGATAAATAAGGCGTTCAGAGGTAATATGTGACACACCCAGGGAGGTGAAACGATGGATAGAGTCATCAAACGGGTCGATTTTCCGATGATCAGGAAGCCCCAGATTTTGAAAGTATGCGCTTATACCCGTGTTTCCTCCGGCAAGGACGCAATGCTTCATTCGCTATCCGCCCAGGTCAGCCGCTACAGCGAAATGATCCAGTCCCATACCGGATGGCTCTACTGCGGCGTTTACAGTGACGAAGCCCTGACCGGAACCAGAAGCGACCGGGCCGGTTTTCAGCGGATGCTTGCCGACTGCCGTAATGGGAAGATCGACTTCATCGTCACAAAGTCCGTCAGCCGGTTTGCCCGCAATACCGTGGACAGCCTGGTCACCATCCGCAAGCTTAAGGGAAAGGGCGTACAGGTCTATTTTGAAAAAGAAAACATTTACACCTTCGACGGCAAGGGCGAGCTGCTCCTCACCATCATGTCGAGCATTGCCCAGGAAGAGAGCCGCTCCATTTCGGAGAATGTGACCTGGGGACAGAGAAAACGATTTGCCGACGGAAAGGTCAGCCTGCCATACAAGCAGTTCCTTGGCTACCGCAAGGGTGCAGACGGTTTCCCTGAGATCGTGCCGGAAGAAGCAGTCATTGTCCGCAGGATCTACGCTCGCTTTATGAAAGGGCTGACCCCTTGCGCCATTGCAAAGGAACTGACGGCGGATGGAATTCCCACACCGTCAGGGAGGCCGAACTGGCAGTCCAGCACTGTGGAGAGCATTCTGAAAAACGAGAAGTACAAAGGCGCCGCGCTCTTACAAAAATGTTTCACCGTGGACTTCCTCACGAAAAAGAGAAAGATCAACGAGGGCGAGGTGCCGCAGTATTATGTGGAGCATAGCCATGAGCCCATTATTTCCCCGGAGGAATTTGACAAGGTGCAGGCTGAATTCGAGCGTAGAAAGCCGCTTGGCCGGCAGTACAGCGGAAAGAGTATCTTTGCTTCCCGTATTGTTTGTGGAGACTGCGGCTCCTTCTACGGCCCCAAGGTATGGAATTCCAATAGCAAGTATCGCAGGGTCATCTGGCAGTGCAACGGAAAATTCCAGGGCGAAAAGAAATGTTCGACCTCGCATCTGGATGAGCGGACCATTAAGGCCGGATTTATAGCTGCGTTCAATAAAATGCTTGGCGACAAGGAGCGCATCCTTGAGGACTGCCGCCTGATGCAGGATACTCTCACGGACTGCGCTGGCATCGACAAAAACATAGCTGAACTGGAGCGGGAGACAGAGGCGGTCGCGGAGCTGATCAAAAGCGGCATTGCAGAGAACGCTCAGACGGCGCTCCGTCAGAACGAATACAACGTCAGGTACAACGAACTGGTCCAGCAGTACAACATGATGGCCGCCAACCTGGAAAGTCTTCGAAAAGCCAAAGCCGACCGAGAATCTAAGGCCGACGTGATTGGCGAGTTTATCTTTCGGATTCAGGAACTGGATGCCCTTACCGAGTTTGACGAAAAGCTATGGCTGACCACAATCGATAAGGTGAGTGTTTATGCCGACGGACGGCTGGTCTTTCGATTCCAAAGTGGTGTAGAAATCGGTTTATAAGACAACGGCGCCAATCTGTTAAATCAAACAGATGATGTAAGGGAACAAAGTATTTTTGGAGGATGCTCCCACATTGTGGGAGTATCCTGTTTTGATTGGAAAAATGAAACCACCAGCTATGCTGGTGGAAGTTAAAGCTTAAGCTATGAAAGAAAACCTCCCATGCTACAATGAGAAAGACCTGGCAGTCGCCCAAAGTAACAAAGAGGAGGAATGTCATTATGAAAAACGACTATGAAAGTTTAACACATACAAAATGGAGGTGTCAATATCACATAGTAATCACCCCTAAGTATAGGAGGCAGATAATCTATGGAAGATATAAAGTAGAGATAGGGAAAATACTCAGAAGAATATGCGAAAGATACGAGGTAGAAATTATAGAAGCAAATGCATGCTCGGATCATATTCATATGCTGGTAGCGATACCACCAAAGATGTCAGTATCGAGATTTATGGGGATATTAAAAGGGAAAAGTGCTTTGATGATATTCGACAGGTTTGCAAATTTGAAATATAAGTATGGGAATCGACATTTTTGGTGTAGAGGATATTTTGTAGATACAGTTGGACGAAATAAAACTGCAATACAGAAATATATACAAAACCAGTTGGCAGAAGATCAAATATGCGAACAGATCAGCATGAAAGAATATATAGACCCGTTTACGGGTGAGCCAGAAAAAGAAGGCAAACAAAAAAATAAGAGCAACAACGATAAGTAAAAGAGCCACCCGATGAGGGTGGCTGCCGGTAGCAAAGGTGCGATTGCCAGATCTTTCAGAGCGCGAGTAGCGCTCGCCGGTATCAGGCCCTTATAGGGCCTAATCAAGCCACCGGCTTTGCCGGTGGTTTTGACTTGAGTGGTCAAATTACTTCATCCATTCTGAACCAATAGGTTCGAACAACGTTAGTATACAAAAAAACTATTCAAAAAGAAACGGTCCTGCCAGGACAGATTTTAGGGAATAATTCACGAAAACTTGTAGAGCAAGGAAATCGTGCGCTGCAATTAGTGTTATATTGGAGGAGGGTCGCAGCTCAAGCTATAGTGAACTGACGAACAAATAAGACATGCCCTGAGCCGCCAAAGTGGCGAGTACGCTCTTGCAGAGTCGGAAGTTTACTTCCGATGTGCGTTCTGCTTGGGTCATTGTGGCACCTCCTTCAGAAACGACAGTATATTGCCAGTTGCGGGATCGTCAGCAGCCGGCGGGCAGAGTTATCAGAAAGTTATCATCTTCAAGAAGGCCGCATCTGTGTGTCACAGATGATTTATGCGCAGCAAAACAATAAATCAATATTTCTTTGAAAATATTCATAGTATACTATCGATATTTCTTGACAAAAATTGATTTTACGGATATTATATTGGAGAAGGAGCTGAATTTGATGGCAATCACAACAAAAGAAGGTATCCTCAAAGTCCTGAGCGCTTATAACCCGTGGTGGAAAACAGGGACGATTAGTCCACAAATGTCAAAGACCTATAAGAGATTTGCATTTCATGAAGCAATGAAGCGGCTTACAGAGAAAGGAATTCGCCGTTCTGTAGTCTTAACGGGAACGAGACGTGTTGGCAAAACAACGATCCAATACCAAATGATCGAGTCGCTATTAAAGTCGGGAGTTGCGCCCCAAAAAATTGTTTTTATTTCGTTGGACCATCCTATGCTGAAACTCAGTCAGTTCCAGGATGTTCTGGAGTGCTATCACGAAAATATCTATGCTGAACAAGATGTATATTACTTCTTTGATGAGGTACAATACGCACAAGATTGGGACCGATGGTTAAAAATCATTTATGATACACAACCGGATACCCGTGTTGTTGCAACCGGTTCTGCAAGTCCGGCATTGATGAAAGGCAGCAGAGAAAGCGGTGCTGGCCGTTGGACCGTCATACAGGTTCCAACCATGTCCTTTTATGAGTACTGCGAATTGCTGAATTTGGAACGTCCCAATATTCCTCCGAATCTGAAAGTCACAACGATGCTCCAGAAAAGTCAGATCGAGCGGACGCAAATTATGATGCAGCTTTCCAAAGTTCAAAATCATTTTATGCGTTATTTGCAGGTCGGCGGCTTCCCGGAATTGGCATTAGCGGATAACGATCTGATGGCGCAGCAGATCATGCGAGAAGATGTTGTGGATAAAGTTCTTAAACGCGATCTTCCTTCCCTTTACAATATTCGTAACGCAACGGAATTGGAGCGGATTTTCTTATATCTCTGCAACGTCTCTTCGGAAATTATTTCAATTGAGGCAATTACAAAAGAACTAAACGGGGTATCTCGCACAACCGTGGAAAACTATATTCAGTATCTGGAGAGCGCAAATCTTATTTATCAAAGCTGGCCGGTTGATATGGCCGGAAAAAAGATATTGAAGGCACGACCTAAAATTTATATTGCAGATGCAGCAATTCGAAACGCTGTCTTGATGGATGATTCTATTTTGACAGATTCCGTTGAGATGGGAAAGATCGTTGAAACCGCTGTTTATAAGCACGTTGCTGCGTTTTACTATCAATATGCCACATCTGTCGGTTACTTCAGGGGGGGTAAAAAGGGAAAAGAAATTGATATTGTGGTGGACTACCCTAACACGAAAAATATCCTCATAGAAGTCAAATACAGAGAAGGTGCGCCAATTGCGGATGATGATGCGATTGTAGAATTGTGTGAAGAATCGTCAGCAGCAATTGTTATTACAAAAAATGCCGATGATTTTGGCGTTCACAACACAAAGTGTGGTAGAGATTTGCTGCGAATTCCTGCGTTTGCTTTCCTGTATTTGCTGGGAAATGCCGAAAAACATGGATACCGCGGAAGCGAACAGTAACGCACTCCGTATTTTGTCCCTTCTGTCCCCATTGTCCCGGGGTGTCAGGACGAACGCCGCAAAAAATGCACCACGCCTGCAAAGCATGGTGCATTGTATCCACGAGCGGTAGATTTGCCAAAAGTGCTTCACCGTGGACTTCCTCACGAAAATAAAGAAAGATCAACGAGGGCGAGGTGCCGCAGTATTATGTGGAGTACAGCTATGAGCTCATCATTTCTCCGGAGGAATTTGACAAGGTGCAGGCTGAATTCGAACGCAGAAAGCCGCTTGGCCGGCAGTACAGCGGAAAAAGCATCTTTGCTTCCCGTATCGTTTGTGGAGACTGCGGCTCCTTTTTTGGTCCCAAGGTATGGAACTCCAGCAGCAAGTACCGCAGGGTCATCTGGAAGTGCAACGGAAAATTCCAGGGCAAAAAGAAATGTTCGACTCCACATCTGGATGAGCGGACCATTAAGGCCGGATTCATAGCTGCATTCAATAAGGTACTTGGCGACAAGGAGCGCATCCTTGAGGACTGCCGCCTGATGCAGGATGCTCTCACGGACTGCGTTGGCATCGAAAAAGATTGCTGAGCTGGAACAGGAGATGGAAGTAATCAGCGAGCTGATCAAAAACGGCATTGCAGAGAACGCTCAGACGGCGCTCCGTCAGAACGAATACAACGTCAG